>Ga0210407_10001113_pt1 | contig 26334 bp, 24 predicted proteins | sample IncBWC27MmetaG_FD_150860 | JGI IMG/M metagenome (GOLD analysis project Ga0210407, IMG submission 150860) | Forest soil microbial communities from Barre Woods Harvard Forest LTER site, Petersham, Massachusetts, United States - Inc-BW-C-27-M | ecosystem: Environmental > Terrestrial > Soil >...
CGACACAATCGTTTTGCCCCGCTCGCTCCCGCGAGTTAGTCTGAACTGGATAGGCTAGGACTGGAGTACGTGATGCCCGAGACAAATGCCGCGCGTGGTGCCACCGAGCCCGCTCCCCGAGTCGAGTACGAACTTCAACTCTACTATTGGATGAAGTTGATTCGCGCCTTCGAGGAACGCGTCTCGCGGTTGCATAGGCAGAACAAAATTCTGGGCGGCGTCTACTCCGGCGCCGGGCAGGAAGCGATCGTCACCGGAATTTGCGCGCCGCTGCATGACGGCGACTTCGTCGCGCCGCTGCATCGCGACTTGGGCGCGTTCATCATGCGCGGCGTCGATCCCGGGCGCCTGATGGCGCAGCTGATGGGCAAGGAAACAGGATTGTCGCGCGGCAAGGATTCGTTCCTGCACGGCGGCGATCTCGAGCACGCAGTTTTCGGCTCGACCTCGATGCTTGGCTCGTCGCTGCCGGTCGCGGTCGGCGCGGCGCTGAAATTCAAGATGAAGAAGAACCCGAACGTCGCGGTCGCGTTCTTCGGCGAGGGAGCGGCGTCGCGCGGCGACGTGCATGAGGCGATGAATTTTGCCGGCGTGCACAAACTCCCGGTCGTCTTCGTGTGCGAGAACAATCGCTACGCATACTCGACGCCGCTCGAAAAGCAGATGGCGATCGAGGACGTCGCCGATCGCGCGGTCGCGTACGGCTTCAAGGGCTACGTTTGTTCGGGCAACGATCTGCTCGCGGTGCTCGACTTGAGCGAGCGGATGATCGCGCGGACTCGAGCGGGCGAGGGTCCGGTCTTGATCGAATGCAAGACCTATCGTTATCGCGGTCATAGCGAGCACGACGCCGCGCTCTACCGCGACAATGAAGAGCTAATCGAATGGCAGAGCCGCGACCCGATCCCACGCTTCGAGTTCTATTTGGAGAAGAAGGGGCACGATATCAAGCGGGTTCGCGAACAGATCGACGAGCGCGCGAACAAGGAAGTGCAGGCCGCGGTGGACTTCGCGGAGTCTAGCCCGCTTCCAGAACCTCAAGAAGCACTTGAAGATATTTATGCGCCGCCGGGCGCTCCGATTTCTCCCAACCCGACGAGCTCGTCGTCCAACGGCGCGCGTTAAGACGATGGAATCCACCTACATCAAGGCGATCAATTCCGCGTTGCACGAGGAGATGCGCCGCGACGAAAACGTTTTCGTCATGGGCGAAGATGTCGCGGACCTCGGCGGCGCGTTCAAGGCGACCGAAGGACTGCTCGACGCGTTCGGCGAGGAGCGTGTGATCGACACGCCGATTTCGGAGGCGCTGATCGTCGGCGCGGGAATCGGCGCGGCGGTACTCGGGATGCGCCCGGTGGTCGAGATGCAGTTCGCGGATTTTATCGCGTGCGCGTTCGATCAGATCGTGAACAACGCAGCGACGCTGCGCTACCGGCACGGCGGCAAGGCGAGTTGCCCGCTCGTGATTCGCGCGCCGTCGGGAGCGGGCGTGCACGGTGCGCTGTTCCATTCGCAGAATCCCGAGGCGTGGTTCACGCGAGTGCCGGGATTGAAGGTGGTCGCACCCGCAACCGCGTACGACGCAAAAGGAATTTTGAAAAGCGCAATTCGCGATGGAAACCCGGTCGTGTACTTCGAGCACAAGCGGCTCTATCGAAGCGTCAAGGAAGATATTCCAGAGGGCGACTTCACAGTCCCGATCGGCGTCGCGGAAATTCGCAAGGAAGGCACCGACCTTTCGATAATCACCTACGGCGGGACGCTCAGCCAATCTCTCGATGCGGCGCGAATCGTCGAGAAGGAAGACGGGCTCGGCGTCGAAGTGCTCGATTTGCGCACACTATTGCCGCTCGATCGCGAGGCAATACTTGCGACCGCGCGCAAAACCGGCAAGGTGCTGGTGGTGCATGAGGATCGGCTGACAGGCGGAATCGGCGGCGAAGTCTCCGCGATTATCAACGAGCATGCGTTCGAATATCTCGACGGCCCGGTTCGCCGCGTGGCGGCTCTGGATGCGAACGTGGCGTTCAGCCCGCCGCTCGAACAATTCATTTTGCCGAGCACCGACAAAATAGTGGACGCGATTCGCAGCCTCGCGGCGTATTGAAATGGCAATCGACGTAACCATGCCGCAGATGGGCGAGAGTGTCGTTGAGGGCACCATCGCGAAATGGCTGGTCAAGGAAGGCGACGTTGTCGTCGAGGATCAGCCGCTGGTCGAAATTTCGACCGACAAGGTTGACACCGAAATTCCGTCGCCGAGCGCGGGCCGAATCTCGAAGATCGTAACCGCTGAGGGACAGACCGTTCCGGTCGGCGCGACGCTCGCGGTGATCGAGCCGGCCGGCGCGGAAAGCGGCGCCAAGCTGAAAGTGGTCGCGCCAAAGTCTCCGCCGAAGCAGGAACCAGCAGCGGAAAAAATTGCGGCGAAGCCCGCGTCGGCACCTGCTCTTCCGGCACAATCTGCGAGTGCACATGCCGGCTCGCATGAAGTCGAGTCTGAAGTTGGTAACTCGCGGCGGTTTTCTCCCGTCGTAATGAAGATGGCGGCGGACGAAGGAATCGATTTGAGCCGCGTGCCGGGGACTGGAATCGGCGGGCGGGTCAGCAAGCGCGATTTGCAGCGTTATCTCGACGCGCTGCATCAGGGTGGCGCGCGAGGAATTGCGCCGTCGCAGCCGGCCAATGGTGCGGCGCAGGCCGCGTCGCGTCCGACCGCAACGGTTGCGGCACAATCACCGGCGTCAGCGCCGATCCAGTTGGGGCCCGCGTTTCGGCCGCCGGTCTATCAGCCGGTCGAAGGCGATATCGTCGAGCCGTTCACGCGCCGTCGCAAACTGATCGCCGAGCACATGGTCTTCTCCAAGACGCATTCGCCGCACGTGGGAACGGTGGCGGAGGTCGACGTCACGCGAGCGATGCGCTTGCGTGAGGCGCACAAAGATGAGTTCGCGCGCCGCGAGGGTTTCGGCCTCACCTTCCTGCCCATCGCGGCGGCGGCGACGGTTCGTGCGCTGAAGGAATTTCCTCGGATGAACGCGTCGGTGGTGGGCGACTCGGTCGTTACGCGGCGCGCGATCAATCTCGGAATCGCGATGGACACCGACGAAGGGCTCCTGGTGCCGGTGATCAAGTCGGCGGAAGGAATGTCGGTAGTCGGGATTGCGCGCGCGATCGAGAATCTGCGCCGCAAAGTCGCCGAGAAGAGAATCACCGCAGACGATCTGTCCGGCGGCAGTTTCACGCTCTCGAATCCGGGTCGCGAGGGCAACCTTTACGGTTTCGCGATCATCAATCAGCCGCAGGTCGGAATACTGCGGATGGGCGAAGTGAAAAAGCGTCCGGTGGTCGTCGAGGTTGAGGGCGCCGACGCGATCGCGATTCGCACCATGATGTATCTGGCGCTCTCGTACGATCATCGCGTGGTCGACGGAGTGCTCGGCAACCGCTTCCTCTACCGCACCGCCCGCATCCTCGAAGAATCCGACTTCGAATTGTAAACGCGCGTCAGCGCGTGATCACGCGGGATGCCCGCCGTTTCGTGCGCGCAGCTGTTGGACCATGTTCGCGATCTCGCGGCTCAAGTCACCAACCGTTTTGCTGAGCGCCGCCGCCGCGTCCGCGGTGTCACCCGCCTTGGATTGCTGAGACAGGTTCGATTCCGCAACGTAGAGGATGTTCTTGCCGTCGCTATCTCGCACGGTCCACTTTGCGGAAAGCTGCGCGAGCCCCTGCGAATCGGTCTCGAAGCGATACACCTCGATCTGAACCTGCAGATCGACATGGATCGTGTTGTACCACGGGAACACCACGATCTGTTGAGTACCGATTTGTGCGGCGAGATTGCGGCTCATCACGCTGGTGAAATTAGTCTGTAGCGACTCGCCCCATCGCTCGCTTTTCGAGAGATCGAGGCGATTGGGTGCGGTGCGGGTCACCACTTCCTGGCGATCGAGATACGGCGGCAGTTTGACTGGTCCCAGTCCGAGCGTGAAGTCGCCGCTCGAAGTCGGCGAGGCCGCGGAAGGTGCGGACGCCGCTTCTGCCGGCGTGAGGAGGTAAAATTTCGTTTCGTCCTTTTGCGGAGCGAGAATCTGTTTCGCGAAGTAGGAGCATCCCGCGAGCGTCATCGCGAGCGCGCCCACGGCGCAAGTTTTCAGAAGCCGGTTGGTCGAAGTCATCGATAGTCCTAATCGCTGTTCTGGCTCAAGTCGCGTCCGCGAACGATCGCGCTGGGGTTGCGTTGCAGGTAATCCGCCAGCTCTTTGATCGAGCGCGCCGCGGCGGAGACGTCCTGCAGGGTTTGCACTATCTGGTAGTTCACCGGCGAGCCCGGTTCGATCGTGGTCTGCACGGTGCCGAGGGTCAGCTTCGCCTGCTTGACCGCCGCATCCGTGGAGATCGAAGTTTTCTGCAACGAGGCCGACAGCGGCTTCACCTGGCTGTCCACCGAATTGAGCGTCTGTTCCGCGCTGCCCAGCGTGCGGTCCAGTTGCGCCCGCGTCTTTTCGGAATGGGCGACGGCCTGTTTGAGTTCAGGCGATGCCGCGATGTCCTTGATCGAATTTAGCGTTGCGCTCACCTGCTGAAACACGGTGGCGAAGTCCACTTTGTCCAGTCTCTCGAAAATTCGAACCGCGACCTGCTGAGCCTGTTCCAGCGTTGTCGGGATGACCGGGATTTCCTGCAGCGGAGACCCCGGCGCGGAGACCATCTGTTCCGGCGTGTTCGGCTGGATGTCGAGCGCCACGTACATCAATCCGGTCACGAAACTGTCCGAGCCCAACTGCGCGCGCAGCCCTTCCTTGATCAAGTTGGGAATCGTGTGCGGATCGTTCAAGTCGATCGCGGTGCCGCCATGAGCGACGATTTTCTGTTCGTCGAGTTCGATGATCACCGGGATGCGAACGTCGGCCCTGAGCACGCCGTTCTGACGGTTCACCACTTGATCGAGGCGCAGACGAATCTGTTTGACTTGTCCGATTTCCACGCCTTTGAACTTGACCGGCGCGCCGACCCGCAGGCCGTTGATGTCGCCGCCGAAATAAATCACAAATTCATGCGTCTTGCGGAGCAGGTTCCCGGACCCGAAGATCACCACCGCCGTCACGATCAGTCCGATCGCGCCCAGCACGAACGCACCTACCAACGCTGGATTAACTCGCTTACCCATGGCTCCTCGCTGATTTTTCCGCGTCTTCGTTCCCACGCGTGAGGAAAGCTCGCACGCGATGGTCGGTGCAATTGGCGAGCAATTCCTTAGGGTCGCCGTTGGCGATCATCGTGCGGCTTTCCGCGTCGAGAAAAACGCTGTTGCTGCCGATTGCAAAGATGCTGGCCAGTTCGTGGGTCACCACCACGATAGTGGCGCCGAGATTGTCGCGCAGTTCCAGTATCAGGTCGTCGAGCAGGCGCGAGCTTATTGGATCGAGGCCGGCGGATGGCTCGTCGAAAAAAAGTATTTCCGGGTCAAGCGCGATCGCGCGCGCGAGTCCGGCTCGCTTCTGCATTCCGCCGCTAATCTGGCTTGGATAGTAGCCCTCGAATCCCTTGAGCCCGACCAGCGCGAGTTTCAGCCCCGCGACTTCGCGAATTTCCGAGGGCGAAAGATCGCTGAACTCGCCGAGCGGCAGCCCGACGTTCTCCGCCAGCGTCATCGAGCTCCACAACGCGCCGCCCTGGTACAACACCCCGAACTTCCGGAGCATCTCTTCGCGCTCAAGCGGCTCAGCCCTGGTGAAATTGAAATCGCCGTAGAGCACTTCGCCCCTCGACGGCTCGATAAGCCCGAGCATATGGCGGAGCAGGGTGCTTTTCCCGCTTCCGCTGCCGCCCATGATTATAAAGATGTCGCCGTGCTTAACGGTGAAGTTCAGATCCTTCATCAGCACAAAATGGCCGAACGCCATCGTGAGATCTTTCACCGTGATCGGCGGCGGCCCGTCTTTCGATGAAATCTTCGAGCTCGATTGCGCCCGCGATGAAGCCGCGCTCGCGTTCGGAGTCCCGGTCGGCGGGGTAGATGCGTTAGTAGTCGCCATTTCAGAACCGATGATCGAGTCTTGTCCCCTGAGTCTGGCTTGCTGGTTCGCTCAAATTCCGAGCACGTTGAAAACGAAGGCGAAAATCCCGCACGCCACAATCACGTACACGATGCTGGTGACGACCGCCTCGGTCGCCGCATCGCCGACCGCCGACGAGCTGTCACCGCATTGGAATCCGCGCAGGCATCCAGCCACCGCGATTATCACCGCGTAGACCGACGACTTGAAGATGCCGCCGAAGATCATGGTGAGCGTGATAGCCCCCCTCGTCTCTCTCAAATAAGTGGTGAGAGAAATGTGCAGCATCAGCGAGCTGACGAACGCGCCGCCAAGGATTCCCATGCAATCGGCGAAGACGCAAAGCAGCGGAATCATCAGAAACAATGCGGTCACTCGCGGCAGCACCAGGAATTCCAGCGGCGAGATTCCCATGGTGGTCAGCGCGTCGATTTCTTGCGTCACTTTCATCGAGCCAAGCTGCGCGGCAAAGGCGGCGCCGGTGCGTCCCGCCATGATGATCGCGGCCATAATCGCGCCCATGTCGCGGGTCATTGCGATTCCGACCAGGTCTGCGACGAAAATGCTCGCGCCAAATTGTTGCAGTTGAACGGCGCCCATGAAGGCGAGGATGGTTCCGAACAGGAAGGATACCAGCGCGACGATTCCGAGCGCGTTAACGCCGCAATCCTGGATGACGACCATCAAGTCGGCTCTTCGAAAACGCGCCTTGCCGAGCGCCAGGTTCTTATACGCGATCGCTATCTCGCCAAAGAAGCGCAGAAAATCATTCAGCCCGTGTGCATATGCGAGCGTCGCCTGGCCGAGCTCCGCGAGAAACGACGAATGCTCGACCTCGGCGCGCGCGCCGGATTTTTCCGGGACCGCTTCCGCGAGCTGGATCAAGCTCCGAACCCCGTCCGGCAGCGGGCTCCAGTCGGCCGAAAGCTTTCGCTTGTGGCAAACTTCGCTGACCCCGAGCAGGAACGTCAGCAGGCCGCTGTCCCACTCGCCGAGGTCGCCCGCTTCAAACGTCAGCCGCGAGGGCTTCGGCGCGGTGTCGAGCTGCTTCTCGACCGTGGCTGCTTTGGGAAGGCCGCGACGCATGTGCCAATCGCCGGCCAGCCGGACGACCAGCGTTGAGTTATCGGCGCGCGCAAACGAAAGTTCGCCCGATTTTTCGGATTGATTTTGCGCTTGCATCCGTGCGGCTCAATAGAGCACGCACACAAAAGGTAGCACAATTCATCGAGTTTCAAGGATACGCATCGCTATTAGATGATACGATGAAACTATGAAAGCGATGGCGGTCGAAAAACCGGCGCCAATCGAGTCGGATCCTCTTCGCGCGATCGAGGCCCAGGTGCCGGAGCCTGGTCCGGGCGAGATTCGCATCCGCATCCACACTTGCGGCGTGTGCCGGACCGATCTCCACGTCGCGGAAGGCGACCTGGCGCCGCGCTCCGCAAGAATCATCCCGGGTCACGAAGTGGTCGGCGTTGTCGATCGGCGCGGCGCCGGAGCGATGCGATTCAAAGACGGCAATCGCGTCGGCATCGCATGGCTTCGCGAGACTTGCGGCGTCTGCGGCTACTGCAATCGCGGGCGCGAAAATCTATGCCCCAACGCGCGCTTCACCGGCTACGACCACGACGGCGGATACACAGAATGGGCCGTCGTGCGCGAGGATTTCGCCTATGCGATCCCCGATACGCTCGGCGATGAAGAAGCGGCGCCACTGCTGTGCGCGGGAATAATCGGATTCCGTGCAATCAAGCGAGCGGATATCAAGCCCGGTGCGACAGTTGGCCTCTACGGTTTCGGCGGCTCGGCGCATCTCGCGATCCAGGTGCTTCGGCATTGGGGATGCCGCGTATTCGTGATGAGCAGGGGAGGGGTCCACCGCGACCTCGCGAGTGATCTCGGCGCGGAGTGGATCGGCGATGCCGAAGATCGGCCGCCGGCGCCACTCGATGCGGCGATTCTTTTCGCGCCGGCAGGAAAGCTGGTACCGCTGGCTCTGGAAGCGCTCGATCGCGGCGGGATTCTCGCAGTCGCAGGAATCTATCTAAGTCCGATTCCCGCGCTCGACTACGAAAAGCATCTCTTCTACGAAAAAGAACTCCGCAGTGTGACCGCCAACACCCGCGCCGACGGCGAGGAATTTCTCAAGCTTGCAGGCGAGATCGGAATTCGCACCAGCACCGTCGCATTCGGCCTCGCCGAAGCAAACGCCGCCCTCAAAATGCTAAAGCACGACCAAATCAAAGGCGCGGGAGTGCTGCGAATCTCGTAGTCGCGTTGACTACAAAACTTATTCCTTTCTCACGCTGAGAGTTCGTGAGTTCTACTGCTGCCTGTGTGTCATTCTAGAGCGAAGCGAAGAATCCCGGATCCGGAAGCTCGATGCGGAAAACATCTCACGGCAAGAGTTACTACGTGTACAGCAGCCCGTCCCATACTCTCTATACCGGCGTGACCAATGATCTCGAGCGACGTGTGAACGAGCATAGGAGTGGCGCGGTATTTGGATTCACCAAACGCTACAAGATTAACGATCTCGTTTATTTTCAGGAAACCAACGACATCGGTGCAGCGATCGCCGCGGAAAAACAGATCAAAGGTTTGTTGCGGCCGAAGAAGATAGCGCTGATCGAAGCGGAAAACCCAACTTGGCGCGATTTGAGTGCTGAGTCGTAAGAACAGGACCGGGATTCTTCGCTTCGCTCTAGAATGACACAAGACTAGTAGGACGACCCGGCTCGGAGTCTCTGCTCAGGATTTCCTGAAACGGCCGCGCATTACTCAGCTACCACGGTAGCCAGAGTCGCAGACCGAGCTGATGCCAATACGCGAGATAGCCGGTCATTCCCACGCACGCGATCGCAACCAAAATCGAATGTATCCGCGTGCCGCGATTTATCGGCCATCGCGTCGAGATGACCGCAACCACAAGGCTCGCAACCGAGAGAATGGCGAACGCAATAGTCCCTAGAAAGAAAGAGATAGATAAGAATCCCGGCCGCGCAAGATAGACCGGTGCCGAGAACAGCACGATCGCGAACGCGATCGGCAGGGAAAGCGTCGCGAGCAGCGGCAGTATCCGCACCGCGAGATGCGGTACTCCTTTCATTCTCCCGAGGACTTTGCGCGGTATCCAGATGAACGCAAAGACCACCGACGTCCACATCGTGAGCGATGCGCCCAGAATCAGGACCAGGCGAATCATCGGCCAGATCGGATTTGTTTTCACATAATAGACTGGAATCGCAAAGTTGGGAGGGATCGCAGCGATCATCACGACGTTATCTTTGCCGTCGGTGGTGAAAATGGTTCCGGCGGCTGCGCCCTTTTCTGTACGGAACTGGTTGGTGCCAACCGGGATCAAAGTGCGAGATGTGCCTAATGTGGGCCGCACATGAAGTTCACCGTTCGCGACGCTGACGAACTGGCCGCCGAGTAGAATCTCAATGTAGCGCGTGATCGCCTGCCGCGGCGCCCTAGGCTCGTAGTAGCCGGCCCACTCCGATGCCCCCGGCGCCAACTTTTCCGCCGGCTCCTGATGAGCCTGCACGCCGCGCGTCAAGTACTCGTATAGCAACTCGTCGATCTTGCGCATCGCGCGCCCGGCCGATCCCGACGCGTTGATCGAATAGAAGTAACCCGCACTTGCGTCGGGGATGTAGATGTAACGGGAGAGGAACCCGTCGATGCCTCCGTCGTGACCGCGTTGTATGAGCGGGAATTCGAGATCGGCGTAGTTGCCGAGTCCATAACCGTTCTTGAGTCCCGCACGCGCCGCGAGCGAAGTCTCGGGCGTCTCCATTCGCGTGATCGATTCGGGGCTGACGATTCGCACCCCGTCGAGTTCGCCGCGATTCAGCATCATGCGCACGAATCGCGCCATTTCATTTGGCGAGGATTTCATTTCTCCCGCCGGACGCAGATAGATCGGGTAGTAGGGCACCGGCGAATTGCCGTCGTAGCCCTGCGCAAGTTGATCTTTCACCTCAGGGGTCAGACGCATATCTGAATGCGTCATTCCGAGCGGGCGCAGGATATTGTTCGCAATCTGATCTTCCAGCGTCGCTCCGCCGGCTTTTTCAACAAGATATCCCGCCAGTCCGTAGCCGGGATTTGTGTACGACATCCGCGATCCCGGCGGCCATCGAACGTGCTGCGGACCCCGAAAATGAGTCAGCGTCCATTTGAGCGGTTTCTCCGGGGGCGCGTCGAAGTCGTAAAACTCGGCGAGCGAAAAATCGTCAAAGCCGGATGTGTGTTCGAGCAACTCAGCCAGCGTCACCGGATTTGTCGACTCCCACGGATTCTCGACCGGTATCTCCGGCGCCGCGTCCGCAACTTTTTCGTCAAGGTCGAGCTTGTGTTGCTCGACGAGTTGCAGCGCCCTCAGCGAGACGAAGCCCTTGGTGATCGATCCGATCCGGAACATCGTGTCGGCGGTCACGTCGCGATTGGCCGCGATGTCCGTCTTGCCGATGCCGCCCGTCCAGACAACTTTATCTTTCGTGACGAGCGCGATTCCGATTCCGGGGACGTTGTACTTTTTCAGAGTCGCGCTGACCGCCGACTTTAGCTCTTCGACATTGGCCGGCGCTGGTCCGGGTTTCGTTTCGTTCGAGCATCCTACAAATGCAAGCATCGCCAGCATCGCCGACATGACGATGGCGCTTTCGAAACCCCGCGCGATGCGTCTGAATTCCCGAATTTCCATTCTTTCTCCCACCGGAGGAAGCCGTGAATAATGACCTCAAAATTCGGATTTCACCTCTGACTCCTCCTCACACCCCCTCCAACCCCCTCTCCCCCAACCACTATAAGCGCAACTGATTCTCCGGATCGCCACGAAAGTTCAGGGCTGAACTGTTCAGCCTTACGTAGATCTCAGGCGCGTGAGACGATGGCTTCGTGCACCTGCTAGAAACATCTGATCGCCACCCCGGCTCCCCAGCCGTCTGTATTGGCGTTCCCATGCCAGGCCATCGAGCGTCCCCCACGATCCGGCAGAGCGCGCATCGCGCGCGAATTGCACGACAGCTTAACAAGGCAACTGCCGGCGGAGTTGAAGAATTTCACTGGTGTAAGCTTGTCTTCATTTTGATGACTCGTTTCATAAGCAATTCGTTGCCCGCCAACAGATTGCTTGATAGCCTTCATTTCTGGCGTTCGAACCGATATACCAGCGCCAGAGGCATCCATGGCAAACATTACACCCGCGCCGGAATTGTCAAAGGGCGAAGAAATTCTGCTCGGCGATACCGCGGTGCTGACGCGCCTCGACAAGGCGATCGGATGGGCGCGCAAATTTTCGATTTTTCCATATCCATTCGCGACCGCGTGCTGCGCGATGGAATATATGTCGCTCGCATCGACGCCGTACGATATCGATCGATTCGGCGCATTGCTGCCGCGTTTCACTCCGCGCCAGGCCGACTTGCTGATGGTGGTCGGAACCGTCACGGTGCGCCAGGGCCCGATTCTGAAACGGGTGTACGAGCAGATGTGCGAGCCGAAATGGGTGATGGCGTTCGGCGCGTGCGCTTCGACCGGCGGGTTCTACGACAACTACGCGACTCTGCCAGGAATCGACAAGATCATCCCGGTCGACGTGTACGTCCCGGGATGTCCTCCGCGGCCGGAGGGTGTGCTCGACGCGTTGATGGCGCTGCAGCGCAAAATCCAGGGACAGAAGCAAAAACTGATGGCGCTCAGCGAAAAACATTCCGCGGCCTGACGACGGATCGATCTCTCGGGGTTTTCGGATGGAACGCATACTGACGCGCTGGTTGGATATCCCTGACCTTCGCAAGCTCGACGTCTACGTCGGCAACGGCGGATACAAGGCGCTGCGCAAGGCGCTGTTCGATCTCTCGCCCGAAGCGATCATCAACGAGATCAAGAGTTCCAACCTCCGCGGACGCGGCGGCGCCGCGTTTCCGACCGGCGTGAAATGGAGCTTCATCCCGAAGGATTCGAAAAAGCCGGTCTATCTCTGCTGCAACGGCGACGAGAGCGAGCCGGGCACCTTCGCCAATCGTTATCAGTTCGAAAATGATCCTCACGGCATAATCGAAGGGATCGCGATCGCGTGCCGCGCGGTCGGCTCGCACGTCGCGTATGTATATTTGCGCGGCGAGTTCACCGCGCAAAAGAGAAGCCTCGACGCCGCGCTCGCGGAGGCCTACGCCAACAACTACTTGGGCAAGAATATTCTCGGCTCTGGATTCGAGCTCGAGGTCTATACTCATCGCGGCGCCGGCGCGTACATCTGCGGCGAGGAAAGCGCGCTTCTGGAATCGCTCGAAGGCAAGCGCGGCTACCCGCGCAACCGGCCGCCGTTTCCCGCCATCGCCGGCGCATTCGGATGCCCGACTGTGGTCAATAACGTGGAGACATTGTCGAACGTGCCGCACATCATCAATCGCGGCGCCGACTGGTATAAAGCCATCGGCCCCGAGAAGAGTCCCGGCACCAAGCTGGTTTGCCTGTCGGGCCACGTGAACAAGCCCGGCCTTTACGAGTTAACGATGGGCACGCCGATGAAAGAAATTATCTACGACGTCGGCGGCGGCATTCTCGGCGGCAAGACTTTGAAGGGCGTCATACCCGGCGGTTCGTCATTCCCGGTCCTCAACAAGGACGAGGCCGAGCGCGCGATTTTCGATTTCGACTCGATGCGCACGATTGGTTCCGCGATGGGCTCCGGCGTGATCATCGTCATGCACGAGGATACCTGCATGATCGATATGCTGCTGGCGACCGCGCACTTTTATCATCACGAATCTTGCGGGCAGTGCACGCCATGTCGCGAGGGATGCGGCTGGATCGAAAAAATCATGATCGAGATGGAAGCAGGGCGGGGCAAGATCGAGCAGCTCGAACTGCTCAACAACATCTCCGACAACATGGTCGGCAATACGATCTGCGTGCTCGCCGACAGTATCGCGATGCCGGTCAAAAGCTATGTCGCCAAGTTTCGCGACGAATTCGAAGCGCACATCAAACTCGGGCGATGCCCATTCAAGCCGGCGCCCGCGCAGCAGGCTGCGCGAGTGAGACAATCTGATGCCCAAACTCACGATTGATGGCAAGGAAGTTGAGGCTGGCGCGAACCTGAATCTGATCCAGGCGGCCGAACTGATCGGCGTCGAGATTCCGCACTACTGCTTTCATCCCGGCCTGTCGGTTCCCGGCAACTGCCGCATGTGCCTGGTCGAAGTCGAGAAGGCGCCCAAACCCCAAATCGCGTGCAACACCCGGGTTGCCGAAGGGATGGTCGTTCACACGAAGAGCGCCAAGGCCACCGCCGCGCAAAAGGCTGTGCTCGAATTCTTGCTGATCAACCATCCGATCGATTGTCCGGTTTGCGATCAGGCCGGCGAGTGCAAGCTGCAAGACTACTACATGGATTACGATCAGCAACCGTCGCGCTTTCCGCTGGCAGAGAAAAATCACAAAGGCAAGGCGATCGACATCGGCTCGGACGTGATGCTCGATCAGGAGCGATGCATCCTCTGTGCGCGATGCACCCGGTTCTTCGACGAAGTGACCAAGACCAGCGAGCTCGCGATTTTCGAACGCGGCGACCACAACCGCATCGAAATCGTCCCCGGCCATCCGGTTAACAACAAGTACGCCGGCAACGTCGTCGACATCTGCCCGGTGGGCGCGCTGACCGAAAAAGATTTCCGCTTTCGGATGCGCGTTTGGTACCTGCATCGAACCGCGTCGGTCTGTGGCGGATGCGAGCGTGGATGCTCGATCGACATCTATCAACATCGCGGACGCATCTACCGCTTCAAGCCGCGCCACAATCCGGACGTCAACAGCTACTGGATGTGCGACGAGGGACGTCACAGTTTTCCAGGTCTTCAACGCGAGTCGCGCTTGACCTCACCGCTGGTGCAGGCCAAGGACGAGCTGGTCGCCGAGAAATGGGACGCGGCGATCAAGCGAGCGGCATCGACGATCGCAGAGTTCAAGCGCAAACACGGGCCGAAATCGATCGGCGCGCTCATCGACGCTCACTCGATCAACGAGGAAGCGTTCGCGCTCAAACAGTTGATGAAGTCTGCAATCGGATCGGACCGAATCGCGACGCTCAGTTGGTCGCCACCTGGCGCGAGCGGCGACGACGATCTGTTGATTCGCGCAAACAAAAATCCCAACACGCGCGGACTCGCAGCGCTCGGGCTGCCGGCCGACGGAATCGATTCGATGGCCGCTGCAGTCGCGGCGGGCGAACTCAAAATGCTCATCACGCTGCGCGCGGACATTGTCGCCACGCTCGGCGAAGCGGAGTTCATCAAGCGCTTCGGCGCGCTCGACTACATGCTGGTGCTATCAACAGACGCTAATGAGACTTGTCAGATGGCGAACCAGGTCTGGCCAATTGGCGCCTATCCCGAAATCTCCGGCAGCTTCACCAACTTCAAGGGTCGCGTGCAGCGGATTAACGAAGTTTTCTCGCCGCCCGGAAATGCAATCGCGGCAATCGAGGCAATCGCGCGGCTCGGCCACGCCATCGACGGCAAAGAGCGCCCGAAATCGGCGGATGCGGTGTTCGCGGCGATGGCGCAAGAGGAGGCCGCGTTCAAAGGTCTCAGCCTCGCTACCCTTGGCGAGCACGGCGCCGACCTCGCCTCAAGCTAGTCAGTCGATCCGCAAATCGTGTCCCGTCATCTCCGACGGACGCTTCACGCCGAGCATCCCGAGCAGCGTCGGCGCCACGTCTGCGAGCGTTCCACCGTCTTTGAGGCGCCCCTTGAATTTCGGATCGTAGAGAATCAGCGGCACCGGATTCGTCGTGTGTGCGGTATGCGCCTGCCCGGTCGCGGGGTCGGCCATGAACTCCGCATTGCCATGATCCGCGGTGATCAGCGCGACTCCGCCGCGTTTTTCGAGCGCCGCAATCACCACGCCCAGCGCCGCATCGGTCGCCTCGACCGCTGCGACGGTTGCTTCGAACTTGCCGGTGTGTCCGACCATATCGGGATTCGCGAAGTTCATCACGACCACGTCGAACTTTCCGCCCTCGATTTCCTCGGCGACTCGCGTCGCGATTGCGGCCGCTTTCATCGATGGATCGAGGTCGTAGGTCGCGACCTTGGACGACGGAATGAGCGCGCGCTCTTCGAGTGGGAAGGCCTTCTCGACACCGCCATTCAGGAAATAGGTCACGTGGGCGTATTTCTCCGTCTCGGCCACGCGCAGGTTGCTGAGCTTCGCGTTCGCGAGGACCTCGGCGAGCGTGTTGCGCACGTCCTCCGGCCCAAACGCGAGCGGCAAACCGAAAGAGCGATCGTATTCGGTCATGCATACGTAGCCGACTTTCGGAATCCGCGACCGCTTGAAGCCGGAAAATCCTTCGAGCGCGATTGCCGCTGTCAGCTCCCGCGCTCGATCAGCGCGGAAGTTGAAGCAGACCACCTGGTCGCCGTCCGCCATCGGCGAACGCTCGCCAATCACATGCGGCAAAACGAACTCGTCGCTCTGGCCGTCGGCATAAGATTTATCGATCGCCTCGCGCGCGCTCGACGCCGTCACTCCGTCCGCTTCGACGATCGCGCGCCACGCTTGCTCGGTTCGCTCCCAGCGTTTGTCGCGGTCCATCGCATAGTAGCGCCCGCTCACCGTCGCGATTCGCCCGCGTCCCAACTGTTTCAGTTTGGCTTCCAGTTTATCGACGAACTCGAGCGCCGAGCGCGGCGGCTTGTCGCGCCCGTCGAGCACGGCGTGAATCGAGATCCTTGTTGCTCCTTGCGCGGCAGCTAGATCCAGAAGTGCGATCAGGTGTTCGATATGGCTGTGCACGCTGCCGTCCGACAGCAGCCCCCACAGATGAAGCGTCTTGCCGCCTGCGACAGCCTTCCCAATCGCGCCGGTGAGGATCTGGTTGCGCGCGAACGCTCTGGTTTCGACCGCCTTGGTGATTCGCAAAAGGTCCTGATAAATCACGCGGCCCGAACCGATCGTCAGATGCCCGACTTCGGAATTACCCATCACGCCCGGCGGCAGGCCGACCGATTCTCCCGACGCGTCGAGCTCCGTATGCGCCGCGGTCGCGTAGAGCCGATCCATGGTCGGCGTTTTGGCTTTCAAGATCGCGTTGGACGCGCGTCCCGAACTGACCCCCCATCCGTCGAAAATCACCAGCGCTGCAACCGGCGGCCGCGTACTGCTCATTTCTTGCCGCCCGCTGCGCTTCGCTTGAACGCGCTCGCTCCCGGGTACTGCGCTTTCGCGCCGAGCTCCTCGGCAATTCTCACCAGTCGATTATATTTGGCGGTTCGCTCGCCGCGGCTCATCGAGCCGGTCTTGATCTGGCCCGCGCCGGTCGCGACCGCGAGGTCCGCGATCGTAGTGTCTTCGGTCTCGCCCGAGCGATGCGAGATAACGCAGGTGTAGCCCCCGTTACGCGCCATCTCGATGGTGGCGAGCGTCTCGGTAAGCGTGCCGATCTGGTTGACCTTGATTAGAATCGAGTTCGCGGCGTGCTCGTCGATTCCGCGTCGGAGAAATCTGGGATTGGTGACGAATATATCGTCGCCGACCAATTGCACTCTGGCGCCGAGTTCGCGGGTAAGAGTTTTCCATCCCGCCCAATCATCTTCGGCCAGTCCGTCTTCGATCGACAGAATCGGATATTGCTTCAGCCATGCCGCGTAGAATTCGACCATCTGTTCCGCGCTGCGGGCGCTCTTGTCGGAGCGCGCAAACACGTACTTTCCATCGTCGAAGAACTCGCTCGACGCCGGATCGAGTGCGAGCGCCACGTCGGCGCCGGGGCGGTAGCCGGCCTTGGCAATCGCTTCCAGGATCATCTCGATCGGTTCCTCGTTGCTTTTCAGATTGGGCGCGAACCCGCCTTCATCGCCGACGTTGGTGGAATGTCCGCGCCTTTTGAGCACTGCCGCCAGCGCGTGAAACACCTCGGCGCCGATCCGGATCGCGTCGGCCATGTTGTCTGCGCCGACCGGCACGATCATGAACTCCTGCATGTCCACATTGGAGTCCGCGTGACGCCCGCCGTTGAGCACATTCATCATCGGCACCGGCATCAGGTGCGCATTGGGATTCAGATATCGATAAAGTGGCACGCCGCGCGATGCTGCTGCGGCATGCGCTGTCGCCAGCGATACCCCGAGCATCGCGTTCGCTCCCAACTTCGATTTGTTCTCAGTGCCGTCCATCGCGATCATCGCGTCGTCGATCGACTTTTGATCGAGCGCGTCCATGCCCTTGAGCCGTCGAGCGATCGCCCCGTCGACGTTTGCGACCGCCTTGCGCACGCCCTTGCCTCCGAAGCGTTTCGGGTCGCCATCGCGAAGTTCGAGCGCTTCGTGAATTCCTGTAGAAGCGCCCGACGGCACTGCCGCACGCCCCATCGCGCCGCTAGCGAGCCGCACATCGACTTCGATCGTAGGGTTGCCGCGCGAGTCGAGAATTTCACGCGCTTTTATCAGAACGATTTCCGTGCCTGCCGCCATCGCTCAGTCCCCTCCGCGCCCAAACGCAAATGCCGCATTGTAGAGCACGCTTCGTGAGCTTGTCATTAGCCGGCAGCCTGCGCGCTGTAGTAAGCGATGGCCCCGAAGATAATTTTCCCACGCGTCACCTCGCGCGCATCGCCAAATCCTGCCACCTTCATAAGATCCGTCATGTGACCCTCGAAGCGTTCGTCCGCATGCGGCGCCAGATGAAAACGATGGCCGTGCGATGTGCCATCGTGCGGCGCGAAGTCCAACACATGGACCGAGCCGTGCGGCTTGATGACCCGGCGAATTTCTAGCAGCGTCGCCCCCCTCTCCTTCGGTGCTAGGTGATGAATCATGAACGACGAAAACACGCGGTCGAACGAACTGTCGGCGTAGGGCAGGTGATCGGAGAAGCCGTGATCGAACTCGATCGCAAGAGTGGCTCGATGCGCCTTGCGCCTTCCGGTCGACAGAGCCGCAAGGTCCGGATCCAGCCCGACGACGTCGGCCTCCGGGTGCAACTTCTTGAGAAGCACTGCGAGCGAACCGGTTCCGCATCCGACGTCGAGGACGCGGAATCCGGATCTGATCCCGGCTTGATCGATTAGCAGTCGTTTTGGTTGGTCCGCTCCGAGCAGCCATAGGAGCGGATCATAGAGTGGCAGCAACCACCGCTTTCCAAGGGCTGGAAGGTAATGCCGCTCGGCTTCTTCCATGATTTTCGCACCTCCAATCAGGGCGCAAGATCATTTGCGCGCGCCCAGGTATCGTACCGGAATTTGCGTCTCCACCACGACTCCGCGTTTGAGCTCCACCCGCATCGCGCGCGCTTTGGGTCGCGATGAAACGACCTCCTTGAGTCTCGTTCCGACAAAGTGTGCCGCCGCGCCGTCGTCGAGCGCGAGCGTCCGCGGAAAACCGCGCTTGATCAAGCTCCGCAGCGCCGGGCCTCGTCCTGCTTCGCCATCGTAATGCGGACAACATGCGCCGCGTAAAAATCCGAGTCCATCATCGAGGCGGCGAAACGGCATGCCGAATGAATCCGTGATTCCGTCCTCGAACCAACAGATCGCGCCCGCGCTTATTCCCGCCATCACAACTCCGGCGTTCCACGCCGCGCGCAACACTCTATCGAATCCATGTAGGCGCCAAACGGCGAGCATGTTCGCGCTGCTGCCGCCGCCGACGTAGATCACGTCCTGCTCCATCACGAATGATTTGAGGTCGCGAATCGTTCGCTCGAAGAACGTGAGATGCGTCGCGGCGGCGCGCGATGGCGGAAAAGCGTCGTGGAAGCGCCTGATGTACGTGTCGCTGTCACCGGACGCGGTTCCGACGAAGCATATTCGCGGCCGATCTATTCGCCGTGAGAGGCTCAGCACAAAGTCGTCGAGCATCTTGTTGCGCGGCTCCATCGAGAATCCGCCACCGCCCATTGCAACGATTTGCCGCATCGCCATCGCCATTGCTCCATCATTCGTTGATAGAATCACCACGTTGCGCGAGTGTGGGCTGGTATTCAACATGGAAATCGCTGTCAAAAAGTGAAAAAGTTCAATCCGCGACGAAAGAGTCCGACAGATCAAAAATGAGAACTAGTATTTTCACGTTTGCCGCGCTCTCGATCTTTCTGCTGAGCGGCGCAATTGCGGTTTGTGCCGGCGATTTGCGTGACAACGTCGCGCCCACGACCTTCGGAACTTTCGCCAATCCTCAACCGGTGACGATTCTCGGCTACACGCAAGATGCGATGGAGCCCTTCATCAGCCTCGACGGGCAGTACCTTTTTTTCAACAATTCGAACGATCCGAGCGTCGACACCAATCTGTTTTATGCGACCCGCATCGACGATTTGACGTTCCAGTTCCAGGGCGAAATTGCCGGTGCAAATTCGACCGCGCTCGACGCCGTCGCCTCGATGGACAGCACCGGCAAATTCTATTTCATCTCGACCAGAAGTTACCCTCAGACTCTTTCGACAATCTATTCGGGAGATTTTTCGAATGGCACGCTATCCAATGTCGCACTGGTGCCCGGAGTCTCCAAGCTGATGTTCGGATGGGTAAATTTCGATGCCGGAATACGGCCGGACGGCAAGAGGCTCTACTTCGTGGATGCCTTTTTCGGGACCGGGAATTTTCCCCAGAGCGCGGTGCTCACTATCGCCAAGCGGGCGCGCGGTCATTTCGTGCGGGTCGCCAACAGCGACAGGATCATGGCCAATATCAATACCGGTGGTCTCAACTATGCTCCGTGTCCGACCGCCTCTGATCTTGAATTCTTTTTCACCCGGGTCAATCCGGCTTTTATCGGCGATGGTCCCAAGATCTTCACCGCGACTCGTTCGAGAAGATCCAAACCATTCGGAATGCCCGTTCAGATCGCGGCAATTACGGGATTCGCGGAAGCGCCAACGATCACGGCCGACGGCAAATCGCTCTACTACCACCTGAAGGTAAACGGCACGTTCGAGATTTACCGCGTAACCCGCCCGTGACGCACTCTTACACCGCGCCACTATCGCGCAGCGCACCGATTTCTTCCCACGAATAGCCAAGCTCGAGCAGGACTTCCTCGGTGTGCTGTCCGTGCTCTGGTGCGAGCTTCGCCTCGGTCGAGACTTCGCCGTTGATCGTCACCGGCGTGCCCGAGACCAGCACTTTGCCGGCGACCGGATGGTCGAGTTCGAGGAGGTATCCGTTGACGCGCGCCTGCTCGCTTTTCAGCATCGAACGATAATCAACGACTTCGGTCGCCAGGATGTCGGCTGTCGTTAGTTCCTGGAGCCATTGAGCGGTGGTCTTTCGGGGGAAGATTTCGTCCAGCACTTTTTGAATCTTGTCGCCGTGAAAATTGCGGACCACGTTGTCGGAGTACTCGGGATCTTTCTCGAGGTGCTCGATGCCGGCAATCTTGCAGAACGATGGCCAACGCTTTTCATCGACACCCGCGATGCAGATGTGTCCGTCGCTGGTGCGGAACGCGCCCCACACGCCGTGCAGAAATTGATGACCGCGTCCAGCGCGCTCCGGCTCGTTTCCGGTGATCGACGTGTAGTTAATTTCCATCCCCTGCATCGCGATCATCGTGCCGTATATCGACGCGTCGACTTTCTGCCCCTTGCCGGTCCGCTCGCGCGCGAACAGCGCCGCCAAAATTCCGCTCGCTAGACTCAGTGCGCCCGAATGGTCTGCGGCAAGAATCCCGCACGGCAGCGGCGGGTCGGAGGGCATTCCCGTTTTCGCCATCACGCCGCTCGCTGCCTGCGCGAGCGTGTCGCGACTCGGCCGCGTCACCCACGGACCATTCGGTCCCCACGAGCTGCCCTGCGCATACACAATGCGCGGATTCAGCTTGCGCACGTCGTCGTAGCCGAGGCCCAACCGATCGAGGACGCCGGGCCGATAGTTGGTCACGAGCACGTCGTACGACTTCACCATCCGGCGGATCATTTCGATCGCGTCGCCTTTTTTCAGATCCGCCGTGATACTGCGCTTGCCGCGATTCATCGCGATGAAATAATGCGAGACGGTCGCGTTCTTCACGTCCGGGCCGCCGATCAGCGCAGTGAGCATCCAGCGGCTCAAGTCGCCGGTTTCCTTGTTTTCGATCTTGACGACATCGGCGCCCATGTCGGCGAGGAATAGCGACGCGAACGGTCCCTGGATTTCTTGCGCGATCTCGACGACTCTGATTCCTTCCAGCGGCTTGCTCATCGTGAGTCTCCCGACGCGCCGGATTATCACGCGCTTCGGCGCGAAATCTCAAGCCTCTATTCTCATCGCGATTGCATGGATATGAACTCGCGCTGTGGGTACGCTCATCGCCGATGGAACCGAGCATCTACAAGTATCCCGACATCTTCCGCCGTGCGCATCTGGAGCGCCCCGGCGAGATTCCCGCCGAGGTCATCTTCCTCGAGCAAGTGTGGAAGCGTCATCGAAAACTCCCGACGCTCCGCGTTCTCGATATCGCAAGCGGCGACTCTCCGCATGGCCGCCTGCTCGCCGGCGACGGATTCGACGTCGTCGGCATCGATCGCTCGCTCACCATGATAGCGTCGGGCCGTGCTAAGGCGCGCGGACTGCGAAACCTTCGCCTTTACCGTCGCGCGATCGAGAGGTTCAGGCTGCCCGAGCGTCCCTTCGACGCGGCGATCTTCATGTCGGAAACATTTCCGGTGATCATCGAAAACGCCGACCTTCTCTCGCATCTGAGATCCGTCGGCCGCGCACTCAAGCGCGGCGGGCTCTACTGCATCGACATCGATCGTCAGGACACGATTCACCAGGTCTCGCGCCGCACGATGTGGCGCGAACGGAGCGCACACGCCGGCAGCGTCCCGCTCAAAATCCGGGAGTTCAATCGGCCCATCGCGTGGCACTCGCCGCTGCATTCGATGTACGAGCTCGAATGCACGATCCAATTTCCCGACGGCCCCGTGACCACGCGCGATTTGATTCCGGTTCGCTACACGCTCCCGTCAACTCTGGAACTGGCCGCGCTCGCATCCGGGATATTCAAAATGATCGCCGCTTACTCAGACTTGTCGTTCACGAAATCTATCGACAAATGTCGCTACAGGTGGCTTGGCGTCCTGCGACGCGTGTGAGTTCAGCAGTCGTTGAGGTGAGCAATTACATCGAGCGCCACGGCACGCCACGATGTGTCGAATTCGAGAATATGAATAGATCCCAGCTCGACCGTGGGCTCCTGTCGCGTCAGCTTTCGCACGATGGCTCGAATCACGCCGCGATGCGCCGCCAACAGCGCATCGTCATCTGCGCCGGGCGTCCAAATCGACAACATACGCTCTAGTCCGTGCTCGACTCGGGCGGTGAAACCGGCGCGACTTTCACCCTCGGGGTAGGTGTAATCGGGCGCCAGCCGATCCGCGTTCCATATCGCAAAGTGATCGGGATAGCGTTCGCGAATCTCACCGGCGGTGAGACCCTCGAACAGGCCGAAATGCACTTCAGCGAATTCCTCGATCGTCACGATAGATTGCGCATCGCCAGTTATTATGCGCGCGCCTTCGGACGCGCGAACGAGTGGGCTCGAAAAAACCCGGCTGAAAGATCGGCAATTGCGGCGCGCCTCGATCGCGCGAGCTGCACGCCGCATCTGCTCGCGCCCGGGATCTGAGAGCGGCACATCGGTTTGTCCGTGATACCTGATGCTCGACTGGCCCACGGTCTCGCCGTGCCGGACCAGGAAGAGTTTCCCCCGGGGCTTGCTCATTTCAAGTCGGCGTCGAAGAGCGGATTCATGACCAGGCCGGTGAGCAACTTGGGATGGAAGTAGGTCGATTTCTCGGGCATCGTGGCGCCCGCGTCGCTCACTCGCTCGACATCTTCTATCGACGGAGGATTCATCAAAAATGCGCCGTCCGCGCGTCCTTGCGCCACCGCGCCAAGCGCGCCGCCGATTTCGATTGTGTACTCGATATTGTTGCCGCGGCGAATTTCGTCGGCATTGATCCCGAAGATTCGATCGAAGACCTGCGAGTGCAGGACCGACACATCGAGGCGGCGCACTGGTGTGGGCGCGTCGGGCATCGCAGATTTCATCGCGGTGCGGCTGCGCAAGCGCAGGATAAGGTAGTTGGGATTGCCGCGCAGCGTCACGCCGATCGCACCGGTGCCGGCTGCGTCGAGCCGCGAGCGAAACTCGTCGCGATGTGGTATTTCCTCGACGTTAAAAATTTCTCTCGCGCGCTCGGGGAACGCCGCAAGCGCGTCGTTGTTAAGTGTTTTCACTACGCGATGGGTCGGCAGAATCACGAGGCCCGGATCGATGCATCCGACCAGCGTCATCATCGTGTAGTCGTACGGCTCGGGATCGGGTGAAGAGTTCTCGTGGCGCCGAGCGCGGCGATAGTTGAGCGCGGTTTCGTAGCGGTGGTGCCCGTCGGCAATCAACAAGCGGGGCGATTCCAGTTCATGCTGAATGACCGCGATTTCCTCCGGTGCGTCGATCGCCCGTAGTTCGTTGCGAATTCCAAGGTCGTCGACCAGGTCGATCAGCGGTTCGCGTGCCGCAACCCGTTCGCGAATCCGATCGATCTCGGAAGACGCGCTCGAATACAGCGCGAAGATCGAACTGGTATTGAGCTGGAGCGCGGTTAGCAATCGCAGCCGATCCTCTTTGGCAGCGGGAAATGTCCGCTCATGCGGCACGATTCGCTTGCTGGCAAATTCTTCCAAACGGACTCGCGCGATGAATCCGGTGCGATGAAGCAGCCGGCCCTCGACGTCGAAGCTCTGCGTGTACTGATAGATCGCCGGATGCGGCGCGCGTATCAGGACGCCTGCCGCGAGCCATTCGGCAAGCGTTTTTTCGGCGGCCGCGTAACGATCCTGCTCGCGTCCGAATTCGAGACGGACAATGTTGTAGGGACTGCGCTCGTACAATTGATTCTGGCGGGCTGCGCCGATCAAATCGTAGGGCGGTGCGACCACGCGAGCCGGTTCGCCCGCAATCTGCCGGTTGTAGAGCAGCGCGCTAAAAGGCTCGATACGTTTGCCAACTCCACTCATTTAAGCTGCTCTCCCGCGAGCACCGCGGCGATTTGATCTTCTGAAATTGCGCCGATCCTCACCATTTTCCACGCCTCTCGATTGACCGCCACCAGCGTGCTGGGTGCGGATGCCATCAGATTTCCACCTTCAAGGTAAACTTTAACTTTTGCTCCGAACGTCACGCGCGCCTCAGCGAGCGACCCGGCCGGCGGCTTGCCGCTCAGGTTCGCGCTGGTCGCGGTAATCGGATGCCCGAGTCCGGCTGCGAGGGCGCGCGCGACCGGATTCGGCGAAACCCGCACCGCGACTCCGTCCGGTCCGGTGAGCTCGGATGGCAGATCGTCGCGCGCCGGTATTACGATAGTCATTGGTCCGGGCCAGAACGCGTCGGCAAGGCGGCGCGCATCGATTGGAACTTCGCGCGCAAGTGAGAACGCCATCGAAGTATCCGCGGCGATCAGTCCGATCGGATGGCCGGCCTCGCGTGCTTTCACGCGAAAGAGCCGCTCGAGTGCCACGCGCGAAAACGGATCGGCGCCAAGTGCGTAAAACGTTTCGGTCGGATAAACCACCAACTCTCCGGTCTGGATCGCTGCGATGCCATCGGCAAGGCGATCGACCGGTGCCGAGACATGCGACTTCTGCGGGCTTCTCGATGAACGCTGCAATTGACGAATCGACTCCTCAGGAACGTGCGAGCGCGCGGCCGGCGATATCGCGGCGGAAATGTTTTCCCTCGAAGTCGATCATTTCGGCGGCCTCGTATGCCGCATCGACCGCGACTTTAAGTTCGGGCGCCATCGCAGTGACCGTCAACACGCGGCCACCATCGGTAACCAATTGTCCGTCGCGAAGAGCGGTGCCCGCGTGGAAAACCTTCACGCGAATTTTGTTCATCGCCCATTTCACCTTAATGTCCGAGGGCGCGTTGCCTTCGATCCGTTCGAGGCCGGTGATCGGGATGCCCTTTCGATAGTCGCCCGGGTAGCCGCCCGAGGCGAGGACCACCGCGACCGCGCTCCGCGGCGAGAGCCGGAGGGTGGTGCGCGCAACATTTCCTTCGGCCGCGGCCAGCAAGGTTTCGGCGAGATCGCCATCGAATCGCATCATTAACGGCTGGCATTCGGGATCGCCAAAGCGCGCGTTGAATTCGATAACGTTGATTCGGTCGCCGTCGATCATCAACGCAACGTAGAGCACTCCGCTAAACGGAGTCCCGCGCGCCTTCATCGTGGCGAGCACCGGCTCGACGACCTCGCGCATGATGCGCGCGTCCATTTCGGGGCCGAACTGCGGGACCGGCGAGTACGCGCCCATGCCGCCGGTATTGGGCCCGCGATCGCCGTCGAAGATTGTCTTGTGATCCTGGGCGGCGCCGAGCGCGATCGCATTTTCGCCGTCGCACAGAGCGAAGAACGATAGTTCCTCGCCGGTCAGGAAATCCTCGATCACGACTCGATTGCCCGCGGCGCCGAACTTGCCCCGCTCCAATGCGTCAGCGATGGCTTCGAGAGCGGCCGCTCGGTCATGGCAGATTACGACGCCTTTGCCGAGCGCAAGTCCGTCAGCCTTCACGACGATTGGCATCTTGCGCGCGTCGACGTATTGCCGCGCGGACTCCGCGTCGGTGAAAGTTGCGAAGTCGGCGGTCGGGACGCCTGCCTCGCGCATGATCGATTTCGCGAACGATTTGCTGGATTCGATTTGCGCCGCCGCCGCGTTCGGACCGAAGATCTTGAGCCCGGCGCGTGTAAACTCGTCCACGATTCCAGCCGCGAGCGGATCATCCGGACCTACGACGGTCAGGTCGACAGATTTTTCCCGCGCGAAATCGACCAGCGCCGCGGAATCAGTCGGCGCGATAGCAACCGGCTCCGCCATCTGGTTGATTCCGGGATTTCCGCTCGCACAGAAAATCTTCCACACTGTCTGGCTTTGATGGAGCCGCCAGACGAGTGAGTGCTCGCGCGCGCCCTTGCCGATAACGAGTACCTTCATCGGCGGCGTTCTCGCTCAAGCAACATTTTTCGGCATCTGCTAGTGGCGAAAATGGCGCACCCCCGTAAAGACCATCGCGAGGCCGTATTTGTCCGCCGCCGCGATCACCTCGTCGTCACGCACCGCGCCACCGGGCTGCGCGATCGCGGTCGCGCCAGCTTCTGCGGCGAGGGTTGGACCGTCGGGAAACGGGAACAGCGCTTCGGACACCAATACCGAGCCTTCGAGCGAGACGTGCAGGCGACTGGCTTTTTCGCGCGCGGCGTAGACCGG
>Ga0210407_10001114_pt1 | contig 26328 bp, 24 predicted proteins | sample IncBWC27MmetaG_FD_150860 | JGI IMG/M metagenome (GOLD analysis project Ga0210407, IMG submission 150860) | Forest soil microbial communities from Barre Woods Harvard Forest LTER site, Petersham, Massachusetts, United States - Inc-BW-C-27-M | ecosystem: Environmental > Terrestrial > Soil >...
ACGTGCGGCAGGGCGGTCGAGAGACCGCCGAAATAGAGATCGACCAGACCTGCCATGAGATCGGCCATGGCGGGCCCGCCGCCTTTGTAGGGCACATGCACGATGTCGATCTTGCCCATCGACTTGAAGAGTTCGAGTGCCAGATGGGTGGCGCCACCGGCTCCGGCCGACGCCCCGTTCAACTTGTCCGGCATCTCGTGACCCAGTGCCAGGAGCCCGGCCACATTTTTTGCGGGTAGGGCGTTGCGCACAACCAGCAGCATCGGATTGATGCCGACGGGCGCCACCGCGGCAAAGTCGATGCGCACGTCGTAGGACAGATTGGGATTGAGCGCGGGCGCCACCGTGGTCGAGCCGTTCGAGGCCAGCATGAAGACGCTGCCGTCGGGCGGCGCCTTGGCGACCGAGGCCGCAGCGATCTCACCGTTGGCGCCGGCGCGGTTCTCGACCACCACCGAACGCTTCAGCCGCTCGGCGATGCCCGGCGCCACCATGCGGGCCAGCAGGTCGTTGGGTCCACCCGGTGGAAAACCGACCACGAAGCGAAGCGGTCGGTCGGGAAAATCCGCCGTCTGGGCGCGGGCAGATAGGAGGGGCGTACCCGCGAAGGGCAGCGTGGAAAGTCCGGCGAATGCGGAACGGCGGCGAAGCAGGGACATCGGCGCGTATGCTAGGCTTCTCGGCGTCCGGGAGGAAACAAAATGAAACGCGGGATTTTCGTCGGCGCGGGCGCAACCGTGTTCGCGGTTGCCTCGATTTGGGCACAAACCAAAATAGTCGGCGACGTGCGCTTCTACTGCGGCTTGTTCGCCGGCGGGCAACTGAAGACTGCGCCACCGGAGTGGCGCGCTCCCAGCAAAGGGTTACGGCATGCCACTCGCGACAACAAGACACGGGACGCTCCACTACGAAGTCGTCGACCAGGTCGCGCCGTGGCGCGAGCGGCGCGAGGCGATTCTGTTCCATCATGGGATCGGCGCCGGCGCCGGGATCTGGGCGGGCTGGCATCCGGCGCTGGCCAGTGCTTACCGGCTCGTCGCTTTCGACATGCGCGGCTGCGGCCGTTCGCACATTCCGGCGGCCGACTTCGCCTGGTCGCTCGATCTTCTGGTCGAGGATCTGTTTGCGGTGGCCGATGCCGCGGGGTTGAAACGATTTCATCTCGTCGGTGAATCGATCGGCGGCACGATCGCTCTGGCCGCAGCAATTGCACGGCCCGAGCGCGTCGCCACGCTCACCGTCAGCAATGGCGCGCATCTCGGCGCCTCGATCGAGCGGGTCGAGGCGTGGCAGCGCCAGCTCGATAGCGGCGGGGTGAAGGCGTGGTCCGACGCCTTCCTGCCGCAGCGCTTCCACGACGATGCGCTGTCGCCCGAGCAGCTCGCCTGGTTCGCCAAACAGCAGGAAGCGTGGCCGCGCGAATCGATCCTCAGTGCACTGCGCGTGCTGATTGGCACCGATCTGTCGAGCCGGCTGCGGGATATAAGGTGCCCGACGCTGCTGCTGCATCCCGACGCCAGTCCGTTCATCCCGGTGCCGGTCATGGCTGAGTTGCATCGCCTGCTGCCCAACGCTGAACTCAATGTGATCGGCCACGCGCGGCACGGGCTGCCTTATTCCCACGCCGAACAGTGTGCATCGCTGTTGCGAACTTTTCTCGACTCCCGTACGGCGGGCTGATATCCGTTCGCGCCGACGTCCCGGGGAGGACGGCAACAACCCAAGAGGGAACGATGAGACGCGTATTGGCCGGTGTCGCTGCCGTGGCGATTGCCCTAAGTGCGGCCCCTGGCTTCGCCCAGGAAAAGCTCACCGTCTGGTGGGTCAAGGGCTTCTACAAATCCGAGGACGACGCGCTTTACGCGGCGATCAAGAAGTACGAAGCCAAGACCGGCGTGAAGGTCGAGCTTTCGCAGTACGCCGTGCAGGACATGAACGCCAAGTCGGTGGCCGCGCTCGATGCCGGTACGCCGCCCGACATCGCCTATTCCGACACCTACGACGTGCAGACCGCCGGCAAGTGGGCCTTCGACGGCAAGCTCGAGGACATCACCGACGTCATCGAGCCGATGAAGGACCGCTTCGCGCCGGTCACCATCGAGACCGCGTTCCTCTACAACGACAAAACCAAGAAGAAGGCCTATTACGGCTTCGCCCTGAAGCAGCAGACCCTGCACATCCAGTACTGGAAGGACATGCTGGGCCAGGCCGGCTTCAAGGAAAACGACATCCCCGGCACGTGGAAGGAATACTGGTCGTTCTGGTGCGACAAGGTGCAGCCGGCCATCCGCAAGGCGACCGGCCAGCGCATCTACGGCATCGGCAGCCCGATGGGCGTGGAGTCGACGGACTCCTTCCAGTCGTTCTTGAGCTGGGTCGACGCCTACAACGTCAAGCTGGTCGACGATTCGGGCAAGCTCCTGGTCGACGATCCCAAGGTCCGCGAGGGCCTGATCAATGCGCTGAAGGACTACACCGACGTCTACGTGAAGGGCTGCACGCCGCCCTCGTCGACGACCTGGAAGGATCCCGACAACAACGTCGCCTTCCACAACAAGACGATCGTGATGACGCACAACTACACGATCTCGATCGCCGCCAAGTGGCTGGACGACGCCAACAACGAGCAGCTGACGCCAGAGCAGCGCGCCGCCGGCCGCAAGGCCTATGACGAGTTGATCGCCACCGCGGGCTTCCCCAAGAAGCCGGACGGCACGCCGATGGTCTATCGCACCGCGGTCAAGGTCGGTGTGATCTTCGAGGGCTCCAAGAACAAGGTGCGCGCGCGCGAGTTCCTGAAGTTCCTGATGGAAGAGGACAACCTCCGCCCCTACGTCGAGGGCGCGCTCGGCCGCTGGTTCCCGGTGACCAAGGCGAGCCAGGAGAGCCCGTTCTGGCAGGCCGACAAGCATCGCAAGGCGGTCTACGACCAGTTCAAGGCCGGCACGCTGCCGTTCGAGTTCACCAAGAACTACAAGTTCACCATCCTGAACAACGAGAACGCCTGGGCCAAGGCGATGAACCGGGTGGTCAACGAGAAGGTGCCGGTGGACAAGGCGGTCGACGAGCTGATCGCGCGCATCAAGCAGGTCGCCGGCTGATCCTGTCGGCGTTTGGGTAAAGCGTAGTGACCGCCGCCACGACCAACATCGTCGAGCCCGCCCGCCGGCCATCCCGGCGGGCGGGCTTTGCCTTGTCGGAGAAGCAGGTCTGGGCGCTCTTGTTCACGGCGCCCTACATCGTGGTCTTCCTGGCCTTCGTGGTCTTCCCGGTGGGCTACGCCTTCTGGCTGGCGCGCGATCCGCATCTCTACGTCGAGCTCTCGGAAGACCCGATCTTCCTGCGCACGGTGGTGAACACGCTGGTGTTCCTGATCGTGGCCATCAACGTCAAGATGGTGATGGCGCTCTTCCTGTCGGGCTTCTTCACCCACAAGCGCTGGTGGGTGAAGGTGCTGGCGGTGCTGTTCGTGCTGCCTTGGGCGGTGCCGTCGATCCCGACCATCCTGTCGGTCCGCTTCATGCTCAATCCCGAGTGGGGCGTGGTCAACACGCTGATCTTCAGCTTGACCGGCGATGACGGTCCAAACTGGCTGAACGACCCGACGCTCGCACTGTCGCTCTCCATGGTGGTGCACATCTGGAAGTCGCTGCCGTTCTGGACCCTGATCCTGCTGGCCGGCCGGCTCGCCATCCCGGGCGAGCTCTACGAGGCGGCATCGGTCGACGGCGCGGGCGCCTGGCATCGCTTCCGCTTCATCACCTGGCCCTCGATCAGCACGCTCTACGTCACCTGCACCTTCCTCTCGATGATCTTCACGGTGGGCGACTTCAACAGCGTCTATCTGCTGACCGGCGGCGGTCCGGCCGACCTCACCCACGTGCTGGCGACGCTCGGCATCCGCTACCTGCGGCTCGACCAGGTGGGACTCGCCATGGCCTCGATCGTGTGCGCCCTGCCGCTGATCCTGCCGCTGGTGTTCGTCATGATGAAGCGGCTGTCGAAATGACGCGGCGCCGGTTCATGCGCGGTGTCAGCACCGAAGCCGCCCTCCTGCTGATCGGAATCCCGGTGCTGCTGTGGACGCTGATTCCCATTTACCACATGTTCCTGTTCGCCATTTCGCCCAAGGACGCGGCCTTCTCGGGCCAGCTCTGGCCGACCCACCCGACGTTCCGCAATTTCGAGATCGTGTTCGGGCAGCAGCACCACTTCCTCTACAATTTCTGGCGCCAGATGTTCAACTCGCTGGCGATCTCCTGCGCCACCGCGGTGCTGACCCTGCTGATCGCCAGCGCCACGGCCTTCGCCATCAGCCGCCTGCGCATGAAGGGCGGGCGCTGGGTGATGAACCTGGCGCTGTTCACCTACTTCATCCCCGCCGCCTTCCTGGCCGTGCCGATGTACAAGACGATGGGCATGTATGGCCTGCTCAACAACGACTGGGCGCTGATCCTGGCGATGGTGACGGTGGCCTCGCCCTACGCCATCTGGATCCTGCGCCAGGCGTCGGACAAGCTGCCGGTCGAGCTCGACGAAGCCGCCCTGATCGACGGCGCCTCGCCGTTCCAGCTTTTCCGCATGATCTATATCCCGTTGATGGTGCCGTCGCTGATCGCCGTCGGCACCTATGCGCTCCTGCTGGCGTGGAACGAGTATCTCTATGCCTTCCTGCTGCTGTCGCGCGAGACCTCGCTTACCCTGCCGGTGGCGCTGGGCAACTTCCTGTCGGCCGACGATTCGCCCTGGGAGCTCTTGATGACCGCGGGCTTCATCTACGCCCTGCCGCCCGCGGCGATCTACTACGCCTTCCGCAAGTACATGTCCTCCGGCCTCACCGCCGGCGCGGTGAAAGGTTAGCTGCGCTTTTCCAAGGTCGCCATGAAGGCCTTGAGCCGCGGCGCCCACTTGGCGGCGTCAAGGCCGGAGGCGGAGTGGCCGAAGTCGCTGTCGATCTCGAAATAATCGGCGCTGACGCCGGCGGCCTTGAGCTTGGCCATGACGTCGGGCGCGATGGTGGGCGGGAAGACCTTGTCGGTACGCGATAGCACGTAGAGCACCTTGGCCTTGATCTTGGGCATGTCCTTCTCGGCGTCGAAGCGAACGCTGGCCTTGCGCAGCACGACCAGCGAGTTGGCGTCGAACACCTTGGACCAGCTCTCGGCGCGTTTCCTGATCTCGGCCTCGCGCGCCGCCTTGTCGGGGAACTTGGCCGCGAGCTGCTCGTCGATGCCGTAGCGCCTGAGCGTCGTCACGCGCATCTCGGTCAGGATGGGCGTGACGCCGCCCTTGTCGTAGTACCAGCCGCTATTCCAGTTGGGATCCTTGGCGAGAGAATCGATCAGCGATTTCACCGCCGCCTCGCCGCCCGAGCCCTTGGGCGCGCTCACCACCGGCACCAGCCCGTCCATGAAGTCGGGATAGGTGACGCCCCATTGGTAGGTCTGGTAGCCGCCGAACGATGGCCCGGCGACCGCGACCAGGTGTTTTACGCCGAGATGGTCGAGCAGCGCCTTCTGTGCATTGACGATGTCGACCAGGGCGATGTCGGGGAAGTCCGGGCCGTAGGGCTTGCCGGTGGCGGGATTGGTGAAGGCTGGATTGGTCGAGCCGTAGGACGAGCCCAGCATGTTCGACGACACGACGAACAGCCGGTCGGTGTCGATCGCCTTGGCCGGCCCGACCAGGCCGTCCCACGAGCCCTCGGCGCCGTTGGCGCCGTCGCGGCCCGCCATGTGCTGGCTCGACGTGTAGCCGTGGGTCAGCAGCACGGCATTGCGGCCGTCCGGCGCCAGGCTGCCGTAGGTCTCGTAGGCGATCGTGACCTCGGGCATCACGGTGCCGCTCACGAGCTTGAAGTTTTTCGTCGTGAAGCTGGCCTTGTGCATTTTCAGGGGATCGCCCTCGGCCTGGGCGGCGCTGCCGATCAGCACGGAAGCAACCGGCAACGCGGCGAGCAGCGGACGGCGGCCGAATGATTGGGACATGCGATCCTCCTGTGAGTCCGGGTCATCCCGATCGGACGGTGGCAGGCTGCAGCGGTGGCAGGGCGATAGCGCGCGCCGCCAGCCGCTTGCGGTCGTGCTCGGGCCGGATGAACAGCAGGCCGATCAGGCCGCCCGCGATCAGCAGGGCGCCCAGCACGACATAGCCGCGCTCGTAGCCCGCCATCGGTGTGGCGGCGTTCTGCACCATGGCGCCCATGACCAGCGGCGCCAGCACGCCGGCTAGGGTCACCACCGAGGTCGTGATGGCGAGCATGGCGGCGCGCTGGGGCTGCGGCGTGAGCTCGCTCACGATCATCGGCAACACGACATAGATGGTGCTGCCGATGGCGCCGCCCACCACCACCATCGCCAGCTTGAGCTCGGGCGTCGGCATGCTGCCGACGAAGGGCAGGATGCAGCCGCCCAGGATCACGGTGGCCGAGGCGAAGGCGCCGCGGCTCAGGCGGCTGGAGAGCCCGGCTTTTTTCAGGCGCTGCGAGATCGCGCCGCCGCCCAGCACCACGAACATGCCGAAGATCCAGGGCAGAATGCTGAGATTGCCGCCGAGCTGCTGGCTGTAGCCCAGGCCGCCCACCAGGTACGACGTGAACCAGGTGAGCCCCAGCGCCAGGCCCCAGTAGCTGGCGAAGCCCGCGGCGCAGCCGGCGACGATGCTGGGGCAGGTCAGCAGGTAGCGGTAGGGCACGCGCTCGCCGCCGCCATGGGCGCCGGCCCTGACCGGCGGATCGACCAGGGTGCCCTCGCGGCCGAAGATGAGCCACAGCGCGGTCCACAGCAGGCCGGCGATGCCCAGCGCGCCGAACGCCCAGTGCCAGGAGTAGTTGACGATGATCCAGTTGAGCGCCGGCACGGCGATGATGACGCCGAGCGCCGATCCCTGGGCGATGATGGCGGTCGGCATGCCGCGGTGCGAATCGGGGAACCATTTGTAGATGGCGTGGGTGGCGACCGGCGAGGCCGGGCCTTCGCCCGCGCCCAGGATGATGCGGCAGGCGATCAGCACTTCCAGGCTGACCGTGCCCAGCATCGGAAACTGCACCAGCGACCACACGATCGCCATCACCAGCAGCGTGTGGCGCGTCTGCACGCGGTTGGTGATGAAGCCCACGATCACCGCCGAGAGGGCGAACAGGAAGAAGAACGACGAGCCGATCAGACCGAACTGCTCGGGCTTCAGGTTCAGGTCGGCCATGATCGGCTGGGCGGCCAGCCCGACCACCACCTTGTCGGCGAAGTTTATCAGCATGAAGAGGAAGATCAGCGCGGTCATGCCCCACGCGCCCTCGAGCGGACGATTCTGCCCTGTCACCTGACCGTTACTCCCTATGCCCGTTGGATCGGGCTTGGCGCCATGAGACAGGAGCGCCGGCCGGGGCGCAAGGACAGCGCCGTCGCATTTTGCGATCATCTGACGGCCGGCTGCACGGACGCTGCGGGAAGGGCATGCCGGGCCGCGGGAAACTCTGGTTGCCGAAACTCTGGTCGCCGGTTGGGGGTAACCAGAGAAAGCCATGACGCCGATCCTCGTTCGTGAAGGTCGGCCTGCATACGCCACAACATTGCTCAGTTCTGTCAACGGGGGTTTCCGCAGTTTCCGCTAGTGATCGCCATGTTCGGACCCTCACTCGGCGGCATGGCGCGCGGCGATACGCCGAAGAATTCGGCCAACGCGTCGTTGGTCGCGCCGCGCAGGCAGTCATTGTGTGCCAGCTCGCGGAGGTCAGAGGAGTAGCTGGTGGGACGGCCAGGGTGCTCATGGCGTCGTTGTAGCACGACTAACATTATTGCACAATAACTTTAGTAATTCTTTTAATGCAGAGAGTCGATTTCGGACTTTTTGCGCCCCGTAGAGGGGCAGCAAAAGTTGGTCACGCGAGAGAAGATACAACAGCTTGTGTCGCCGTCGACGATGCAAGCATCGCTGTCACGACACGTCCTGCTTCCTTGGTCATGGAGGGCGTGGGAGAGGGCGGAACGTCGGCCGTACTCCCGGGGTGGGGCCGCGCTCGACCGCGATGACAGCAATGCTGTCAGCCTTCGCCGGTGCCCGAGTCGGGGGCGGGATGCAGGCTCGGTGGGGTCTTCGGGTCGATTTCGCCGGCATGTTGCACCTCATGGTCGGCCCCCATACAAAGATGCAATGAATTCAAGGAAAATCAGCGTCGTTTTCCCGTCGGAGGCAACTACCCCGGTCGAGATACTTCGGCAGGAAATCGAAGGCGTCAGGACACATTTCGCCGAGGCTCGTGCCAATCTTGCTTTTGCCGCCCCTCAAGCCGCGCTGGCAACCTACCGCTCTCTATTTCCTGAACTGAACATCGTTTCTGTGCCGCGCAAATTCATGGCCGACGAGCATGTCGTGCTGCTTGAAAGCTACCATGACAAGGACGGCTATTCCGCGCATTGGGAGTCGGGGGATCGCGCAAGCCAGGCCGGTGCAACGGCGTCGAGCATCAAGTTCAGTGGACGCATCGTTCCCTATAAACGCGACTGGTCGTCGAGCGAGCTGCAGAATATGGACGCCAACGTCTTCAACCAGCTCTCGCCGCGTGAACCGTGGGGTTTCTATTACTTCCCCTTTGGTTACCTCTTCCGCTTTCTGGGCATGGGGCCCATCAATTCGTTCGGCTGCCGAATAACGCAGTCGCTCCCAGACCTCGCCCGACGCGACAAGAACCACAAGGTGGTGGCCTGCTTCGGCGGCTCCGCGGGCTGGAGCATCTTCTGCCTACATCACCAGATGTATACGGCGCTTCTGCAGCAGCGTCTCAATGCCTACTGCAAAGAGCAGAATCTCGAACTGCAGTTCACGGTTCTCAACTTCGGGCAGCACGGCCATGTCGTGATGAACGAGATGTTGAGCTACACGAATTTTTGCTGGGATCTGAAGCCCGACATCGTTGTCGCACATGACGGCTATAACGACGCAGTTTACGGCCAGCTTTGCGATCCGCGCGTGCTCGACGACTGGGATGTGATCTACCAGGAAAATCTGGAGGGCTGGTCCCAAATCCTGCATCAGACCGCCGACATTCCTCGTACCCAGCATTCGCTGCCGTATCGCGCCGTAAACCAGCCTGTGCGAGTGCTGAAATCCTACGCCAAGAGAAAGCGCCAGTTCGCCCAGGTTGTCCGCTCGAATGGCGGCATGTTCGTCTGGGGACTGCAGCCGGCGGCGGCATCCAGCCGCAAGAAGCGGTCGCCCCTGGAGGCCAGCCTCCTCGACCGCAATCGCAATCCGGACCATGCGCCAGTGGTTGTCAACGTGGAGGGCATGTTCCGAATCCTGCGGCAGAGCCTGAAGCTCGACGACGACATTCCGTTCGTCGACTGCGACGCGGCGATGTCTACTTGCGGTCCCGACCATTTGATGTTCGGGGATGAGGTGCATTTGATGCCGCAAGGCGACGTTCTTTTGGCCGGGCTCTATGCCGACGCCATCGCCAAGGCCTATATCGACAAAGGCCGCTGGCGCGAGGTATTGAAATGAAGGTCCTCGGACTTTCCTTCGGTTTTCACGATTCGGCAGCGGCCTTGTTGATCGACGGTCGCATCGTTGCCGCAGGTCAGGAAGAGCGGTTCACGCGGATCAAGCACGATGCCGATTTTCCGCGCCGCGCCATAGAGTTCTGCCTCAGACAGGCGAGCATCTCGATTACCGACGTCGATCGCGTCGTCTACTACGAAAATGCACTGAAGAAATTCGACCGTATCGTCTGGGCCTCGAATCTCCGTGAGCAGCAGAAGTCGAATGGCGGATTGATAGGCAGGGCCCGGACCTTATGGAACGCCGCCACGAAGGCCCACGATGTGCCGCCGTATCTCAAGTCGGTGACGCACTCCTGGTTCAAGTGGCAGAAATTTGATGTCGTCGGCAAGATCAGCGACGAGCTGGTCGTACCCAGAGAGAAAGTTACCTACGTCGACCATCACGATTCCCACCTGGCAGCGGCGTTCTATACGTCACCGTTCGATCATGCGGCCATTGTCACCATGGACGGCGTCGGCGAGTACGAGACGGCCGTCATCGCCGTCGGCCGCGGCTCGGAGATTGAACGCAAGCTCGCGATAAGCCTGCCCCACTCGATTGGTCTGTTCTACAGCGCCTTCACCGCCTTCCTCGGTTTCGAGGTGAACGAAGGCGAGTACAAGGTCATGGGGATGGCCGCCTTCGGACAGCCCAAGTACTACGATGAAGTGCGCAAGCTTATCACGCTGCGCGACGACGGCGGTTTTGAGATCGAGCAATCCTGCTTCGAGTTCCTTGCCCCTCAGATGCTGCCCTATACCGAGGAATTCCTGCAGCGTTTTGGTGAGCCACGGGAACCCGAGGCCGACTTCGCCGTACAACGCTCCGATCTGCCGGAAGAGCTCACGGACGCACAGGCCGATTCCGTTCTGAGCAGCAGCAGGCACTACGCCGACCTGGCGGCGAGCGTCCAGCTCTGCACCGAAGAGCTGATCCTTCATCTCGCGGCCAAGGCGTCGGCGATCGCGGGAACCCGCAATGTCTGCCTCGCCGGCGGCGTAGCGCTGAACTCGCTGGCCAATGGCCGCCTCATCCGCGAGGGCGGTTACAATCTCTTCGTCCATCCCGCGGCCGGAGATGCCGGTAACGCCATCGGCGCCGCGGCAAGCTACTATCACCGCACGGCCAGGCAGCCGCGCATGCAGGGCTTTGCCTCGCCGTATCTCGGCTCGCCGCTCGACGCGGCGGAAGTCGATGCCGCGGTTGCCAAGAGCGGCTTCGACGCGGTCATGACGTGTTCCAGCGACGAGGACCTTGCCGAACATGTCGCCGGGCTTCTCGCGGCGGGTGCGGTCATCGGCTGGGTGCAAGGGCAGGCCGAATGGGGGCCGCGTGCGCTTGGCGCCCGTAGCATTCTGGCTGACGCTACCAATCCGGCCATGAAGCGTATCGTCAACGAACGCGTGAAGTTCCGCGAGCTCTTCCGCCCGTTTGCGCCGGCTGTCACGGCTGAGGCAGCGAGCCAATATTTCGATTTCGAACCGAACCTCGCGGCCGGCGCGCCAGAGTATTACATGTTGGCGGTGCATCCCGTCCGGGCCGGAAAGAAGTCCGTCGTCCCGGCGATCACGCATGCCGACGGGTCGGCACGCGTCCAGATCGTCACATCGGCTTCGAATCCGACCTTCCACGCGTTGCTGAGAGCTTTCGAACGACGCAAGGGCGTGCCGATACTCATGAACACGTCTTTCAACTTGCGTGGCGAGCCCATGGTGGACTCGCCGCACGATGCCATCAGGACCTTCAGCATCAGCGGCATCGATTATCTCGTCCTCGGCCGGACCGTCGTGTCCAGTCGCCTCGAACTCTAACAATCGGAAGGCATCCCATGGCTGACAACGCCGACTTGCGACTCGATGTGCAAAAGGAAGTGAATCGCCTTGCCGCTGAATGCAAGGCGAGTGGCTTCGACAATGCTGCTCGCTATCTGGCCGACAACAGAACCGCGGTCGTTGAAATCGCCATAAAGGCGCGTTTGGAGCCCAAGAAACGCGATCTGCCGTCGCCCTTCGTCTACTCCATGCAGTAGCGCGACGGCCTCTTGTTGCTTGCGTCTCATCTAATAATGTAGGCGCTCCAGTGCTATTGTCGTCGCCTGAAATGCCACCGGAATTCGAGGCATAGAGATCCAATGACTCCATCGGAACGTATCGACCGGCTGATCGCGGAACTCACGGACTGGCGCGGCAAGACGTTCGCCACCGTCCGCAAGAGCATCCTCGAGGCCGACCGGGAGATCATCGAGGAATGGAAGTGGATGGGAAGCCCGGTGTGGTCTCGCGACGGACTGATCGCGGTCGCCAACGCCCACAAAGGGAAGGTGAAGCTTACCTTTGCCTATGGGGCGAGCCTCCCGGATCCCGACAAGCTCTTCAACGCGGGCCTCGAAGGCAACGCGAGACGAGCGATCGATTTTTTCGAGGGCGACAAGATCAATGAGCGTGCGCTGAAAAATCTCGTCCGCGCCGCTGTTGATCGCAATCAGGCCAAATCGAAGAAGAAAGCGCCTGCGGGAGCGCGAGCGAAAGTGCACAAGAGCCCCCGCCCCGCGAACGGACGGAACATGCGCTAACGCTTCATCCAGAGCGGCCGCGATCCGACCGTCCCGAAGATTGCGCTCCGCTCGCCCGCCGAGGTCATGCCCATTGGCATGACCGCGAAGCCCGCGCCCACGAAGTCTCGCCGTTGCTCCACGCCCTGTTCGGACAAGCGGACGGAAAAGGCCTCTCCCGAGACGTAGGCCTCGCCGCCCAGGCGCTTCTTGCTGAAATCGGGCATCGTGGCGACCGGCGCCTCCTCCTGGATGGCGATCGATCGCTGGGCGTAACCGATGATCTCGATGGCGTCGGCGTGCCTTCGGATTCCCCGCCCGAACGTATTGAAGGGCGATGCGTCGCGCCAGAGCGGCTCGACCGAACCGTCGTTCCTCACCCTGTAGGCGACGGCGTGCCGTCCCAGACCGCATTGGTCTTTGGCATCCCCCACCAATATCCAGCCGTCGCTCGCGACGAGTGCGCTCTTGGGCTCGAAACGGTCGATCCGTACGCGCTTCCTTTCGATGAGCCCGGCCAGGTCGACGAAGACGATGTCGGCCGCATCGCCTTCCCAGCACAGGTCGAAGAGCCCAAGTCCATTGCGAACGAATCTGCCGTCGCCGGACTTGGGGCGTCCGTCGACATGGATGGCCGCCAAGGCGGCCAGCCCGTCGACGCTCACGGTGCCGGAGTGCTGGGCCTGGCCGTTGCCGGGAAGCGAGATTCCCAAATGCGCGACTTCCGTCCCGGCAGGATCGACCCGGATCAACGAAAAGTCGGTTCCCGTTTCTTCGCCAAAGTCGGGGCCGATCAACGCCAGGGCCGACTGGTCTGCCGTCGCCGCCAGGCCCATGACCATCGTGGTTTTGGGGCCGCGCGGTGGCCGCAGAGACCACAGGACCTTTCCGTCGGGCCCGATCCCGCGCAGGACCGGCGCGCTCACGAACGAAGAATCCTGCGGAAAACTGAGATAGCCGCCGGCGTAGACGATCTGCCGCGTTGCCGCCGTCAGGCCTGTGCCGATCTCGTCGTCCTTGACCTCCCACGCGGCGGTTCCGTCGATCGCCTGGCGGCGGACCAGCGAGGGCGAGCGCTTGCCGTTCCAGGCGCCGATCGTGGAGGTGGCGACGTCGTCGCCCAACGAAGCGCCGGACAGAATCTCCTCGTCGACCGACGAATCGACCGCCGCAAAGGCTGCGAGGTCGCGCGGGCTGGTCTCGGCGTCGAGCGTGATCGAGCCGTCGCCCAGGACCACCAGGGCCGCCCAGAAACGCGGATGCAGCAGCGGTCGGGGCGCCGGTCCGTCGAGGTGCCGGCGCATGGCCATGGCCAGCGCGTCGGCGATCGCGACCTTGCCGGCCCGGGCGGTGCGGAAGACATCGACGATCAGATCCCGCGTGAGCGCGCTTTCGATCGGCCACAGCGATGCGATCGTCGAGGGCACGCCGGCGATGGCAAACGACGTCGCGAGACCCTGGATGCCGCTGTCGATGATCGACGGCTCGTAGCGCGCCGAGTTGCACGCGGACAGGATGACCAGGCGCGCCCGAAGCGGCAGGGCCGCGATCTGCGACGCGGTCAGCAGCCCGTCATTGAAGGCATCGCCCTTGGCATCGGGCGTGAACACCAGGGAGGGCTCCCGCAAGCCGGGCAACTCCTGCTTGACGAGGCCATGCGTCGCGAAATGGATGACATCGAATTCGGACAAGGGTTGTAGCCGGAACGCCTCTTCGGTGGCCGCCTCGCGGCGCAGCAGGCGGACCTTCGCCCTGTCGAACAGCTTCGCCACCCGTTCGACCTCTTCCGAGGTTTCCGGCAGTTCCGGCAGCGCGCCGAGGCCGTCGCGGACGGCGACCACGCTGCCTGACGGCGGCGCCGCAGAGGGCGGGGAAAGAACCGGGTCGCCCACGCCCAGATAGTCGAGCGTCGCGCGCTTGGTCCTTGCAAGTCTCTTGGTCGCCACGAAGGCATCGATCGAGCTGGTCCTGATGAAGGAATGGTCGCGGATCAACCAATGGGCCGACCGCAGATCGTAGCCTGCGCCCAGGACGGGCGGGACCTCCGCCAGAAGCGCCGCCGGCGGCACCTGTCCCGCCAGGGCGCCCGTGACATGGTAGATGCGCCGGCTCGAACGCAGGCAGTCCTCCAACCCGCCAAACAGGAGCTCGCCCAGCCGAACCGCCTCGATGGCGGGAAACTGGCTGTCTGCTTCGATCGATGCCGGATGCGTGGCCGTCAGTGCGGCCCGCAGAAGGTGGGCATCGGCCACGGCCGTCGTTTCGTCCAGTTGCTGGGTCGATGACAGGGTCCGATCCGCGCGGACGCAGATCTTGCCGAGTCGACCCCTCGCCGGGACGTAAAAAACCAGGGCTTCATCGGCCAGCAGCAGAGGTTTCAGTTCGGCCAGGCTTGTCACCGAATCGACGCCAGCGGACGCGTTGGCGTCGAGCAGCGCGGCATGAAGGCGTCGCTGCTGGGCGGCGAAATCGTTGGCCACGCGGAGGATGCGCAGCCGGTCCTGGTTTACCGTCTCCGGGCTTCGTTTATTCGGCGACGACAAGTGGTCGGCAAGTGCCGCGAGCGCGGCCTTCTCCCAGGCCGCGCGTTGATATTCGATCGTCCGCACGCTTTGGGCGATGCGCCGCTTCTCGTCTGACGCCTGAACGGACTGACTGGCGAGAGCGTCGTCGGCACTGGTCTCGATCGACCGGTTCAGGACGACATGGGCGCCCAGGATGAGATCATAGTCGGGCGGGCGGCCGGACGAGAGCGTCGCATCGATCGCGTACTCGAAGAGCAGCTGATCGGTCCAATAGGGCAGGGGCGAGGCGTAAACCGACTTTCGATATCGCTCTTGCAGGGTGGCGAGACGGTGCCTGCCCGCCTCGACCAGCTCGCGACGCGCCTCATCCGTCTTGCCTGTCCGCAGCAATTGGAGGGCAACAGCCGCCTGGCCAAAGGCCCGTACTTCCTGAAGCTTCTCCGGATCCGTTGTCCATCGCGGCGGCTGCTTCAGGAGGTCGCCCCATCCTTTCTCCGACGAGTCGCGCAGAAACAAACGGACGAATTCATCGGCGACGGCGAAGTTGAACTCGCTCGCATCCGCGAAATATCCCCGCTTCAGGATGGCGTCCCGACTGGCCTGGAGCGGATGTGACTGGAGCAGATTTCGCGCGGCATCGCGGTCGCCGCGCAGCACTTCCGCGCCCAGCAACTCGTTGTAGAGGCTCGACTTGAAAAATGACTTGAGCGGCGGCCTCAACTGGAGTTGCTCCAACGTCGCCAGAGCCTGGTGAAGGTCTTTCGAGACTTGCCCGAAGTCCTTGCGGTAGCCGACCAGGGTGGCGCGCAACTGCAGGAATTCGTAAGCCAGCAAGCTGTTCGGCGGAATGGTTTGCAGGAGCGGCTCGGCGGCGGCGATCAGGCGAAGCGCGTGCTCGGCATCGTCGTTCTCCAGGAGCTGGCCGGCGATCCGCACGACAAGGCGCGCTGCATCGAAGCGCTCGTATGTCATCGACAAAACACTGGCCAGCGCCTTGTCGAGGTGATCGCGCGAGGCCTCGAAGTCGAAGACGAGTCGCGATCGCCTGGCGGCGACGAGCTCCAGCTCCGCAAAGAGAACGGGATCGCTCAGCGGGGTTACCACCTGGAAGGGAAAGTCGGGACCGAATACGCTGGTAAGCGGTCGGTGATCCTGAGGGTGAGCGACCGCCCACAACAGGACGCCATAGCCAATCATTGAAGGCTGCCGGTCGGCAACCGGTAGAGCGTCCAGGAACGCGGTCGCGGCATATACGTCTTTGGCACAGTCCATATCAAAGGTGATCATGCACACCTGCGCGGCGAGTCGATACGCTTCTTGTCGTTGGGCGGGAGGCGCTGCTTCAGCGCGCTGCTTTGCCAGCTCGATCGCATCGAGGTCGCGGCCAGCGAGGATGAGAAGACCGGTCTGTTCTGCCGTCGCAAGGGGATGTTGTGCTTCTTGAGCCTCGGCCGGCGGGAGCGCCGTCGCGATCAGGCTCAAAGCAATGGTGAAGGCGCCAAACCAGCGCAACTTCATGGCTTGAGCGTCAGCAAGTAGATGCGCCGACCTTTCGGCAGCGATCCGACCAGGGGGCGGATATCGGCGGTGCGAGGGTCTTCGAGATCATAGATGCGCACCAGCATCCGTTCGTTGTCCGCGCTGGCATCGATTTTCGCCTTGAGGGCGGAATCGACGATGACATGCGCCGGACGACCATCGCCGCTCATCGACAGATAGGGCTCGATCTCGCGCGACGCGGCACTGCGCGGCGAGGCGGCCGCAGCCAGCAGGCCCTTGAGAATGCTGGTCGGCACTTCGACATCGTGGAAACGCTGTTCGACGACAGGGCCCGGCTGCGGGCCGGGGCCCCTCCTGCGGACATCCGAGGGTTCGAACAGCGGATTGCGGTCGTTGATCGTCACCATGGCGACCTGTATCGGCCCGCCGTCCTGCATCGTCTGCTGCCACAACGGCACGCCCACGACCGCCACGATCGCGGCCAGGGCGACCGCGCCGGCGAGCCCTTGCCATCGCCAGCGACCGAGCGAACGCCACCAGGCCGCCGGCGCCGAAATCCTGGGAGGAGGAGCGGCCTCGAGGATCCGCGCCGTAAGGTCTTGCGGCACCGGCGGGCTTTGCCGGGCGGCCTGCAACAGCCGGCGCTCGAGCACGCGCTCGGCGGCCAGGGTATTCTGTTTAGTGAGCGCCGCGGCGCGTTCGGCATCTGCGGGCGCGAGCCGCCCGGCCACCCAGTCGTCGAGCAGCCGTTCCTGATCCGAAGACAGCGGCGTGGCCTCGCGGCCGCGATTGGACAGGACCGCCAGCATCACCGGATCAACGGCTTCCGGTCCGTCGCTGCCGTCGGGCGGGTGCGCGCTCATGGCTTGATCCTACCATCACAGGATAAGACGTACGCGGGCGCCATGCCGTTACCCCCGATCCGGAAAGAATTCCGGCGCCAGCCGGCGGACTTCGCCCAGATGGCGCGCCTGGGCACGCGACAGGGCCGTCCGCAGTGTCCCCGCCGAAAGTTGCAGGCGCCGCGCGATGGCATCGTTGTCGAGGTCGCGGTGCAGCCGGTCGCAAACCAGCTTGCGGTCGCGCGGCTCGAGGGCCGCCCAGGCCCGGATGCCGATGTGCCGCAGCTCCCTGAGATGGCTCGCCGCGCTGATGGTCTCGGCTGCGGGCCCGGCGAACGGCTCGAGCTCGCTCGTGCCGCCCACGGCCTCCTCGCGCCGGCGCCGGGCACGATGGAAGTCGATCGTGAAGTTGCGCACCACCTTGGCAAGGTACATCGGCAGCGAGCTGCCGCGCTGCCAGAGCTGCAGGACGCGGTAGTTCCGGCTCATCAGCCTTTCGAAAAACGCCTGGAAGATGTCGTCGACGTCCTGGCGGTCGGCGCGCGAGCGGATGCAGTGATAGATGAGCTGGCTGTGCCGCCGATAGAACGCCTCGACCGCGCCCGGAGCCGCGCGAAGGACGTTGTCGACCAATTCGATATCGGACGGTTCGGTAGCTGCGGCCGGCGCTCTCGGCAAGGTCCTTCTCCGGGTAGCGGCACTCTAAACCGCTGATGCGGTTTACGAAATGCCTCCTTTTACAATCGGGTTCGGCCGTCTGTAACGACCCGTCCTCGAATCCCGTCTCCCAGGCGGCAGCAAAGGAGAGGGCGATGATCCGGTTGACAGCGATGGCCGCGCTGCTGGTCGTGCTGGCGGCATTCCAATGGGCCGGGCTTCTGTTCCCCGGCGGCGATGACAGGGCGAGGGAGCTTTGCGATGACCATCGGAAGCTGGGCTTGGCCTTCCCGGCCGATGTCCGCTCCGGCAACGCGACGCCTGCGCAAACGGCGCAGCTTCTTCAGGATTATGTGAATCGTCTCATGCCGTGCCGGACTGGCGAGCTGGAAGTCGCGAGCACGGTGCATCCTGCACTTGTCGCGATCCTGGCCGAGTCATACGCCAGGCGGGACCACAATCTCCTGCAGCTGGTGATGGGGCGGATGTCGTGGAAAACATGGCGCGACGAAGACGAGGCCATCGCGGCATGGGCGGCTTCCCGGGCCGAGCTATGGCGCGACAGGCTGACCAGCGGCGAGGGTGGTTTGGCGCGATCCGACGCCCGGCACGATGCAGCGTTATCGCTGCAGGACTGGGCCACGCGCCATCAGGCCCTGATCCAGCAGCAATCGGCGATCGACTCCCAGGTCAAGACGCGGCTGACGACGTGCCGGTATGACGGCGCAGTCCTGTTCTGCACGACGTCATGAAGGGCCTGTTGTCGCTGGTCGTGGCGCTTGCGGCGTTCGCGTCCGGAACGGCATTTTTCGAAACCACCTGTAACGACTGGTCCACGAGCTTCGTCTCCCGGGCGACAATCACGTCAACCGATGGAGGAGAAAGTTCATGTTTGCCCGAATTTGCCTCTTGAGCGCTCTCGCGATGGGCGCATTGGCCGGACCGGCGATCAGCGCCGATGGCGTATCCGCGACGGGGAGCGGCGTGCGCGATGAGCCGCCGATCGTGCTGGCGCAGCTCCAGCGCTTCATCACGCCCAAGGAGCAACCTTGAGCTTCGGCGGGGATGGCAGCATAGTCCGCGGAAACGGAACTACCACATTGGAAGGGGGCGCCTTAGGCGATTGGCTTTTCCCGCGCTTCTTGGCCATCGTTCCCCCTTCCAGGTTGGGGAGAGCGTAAAGCGAGACTTTGGCCCCTCACAAGCGTTGATTTGGAACGAGAAAAGCCCGGCCGCTGGTGTTGCCGGCCGGGCTCTCTCGCGGATCTCGTATCCGCCCGCACATAAGACTATTGGTGCGCCGCGTCCCATTGTTGGCCGAGACCCAACGTTGGGCGGTCGTGTACCGGCCGAGTTAATTGCCGCTGTGGATGCCTACGCGGCCAAGGCTGGCATTAACCGATCAGACGCAATGCGGCGATTGCTCGAAGCAGGCTTGAAGCGGCGGCCGAAGGCATGAACACTTCTCGCGATTGTCGATGCAAGATAGGGTTGGCAGCATGCGAAGCGAGGCCTTCGCTTGGAGAACCTGCATGATGAAGTCCTTATCTCTGGGATTTGTCCTGGCAGCTATCACCCTCGGTTCAGGCTGCATTTCCCTCTCCAGCACGAGGACACCACCGCCGCCGCCGCCGGCTCCAGCGCCGGTGGTGCAGCGGACGTACTACCCTGACGGTACCTATGTGGACCAGGTTATCCAACCTGTCCCTCGTTAGCGGAAGCGGCCTGACAAGCGGCCCGAAGCCCCTTCGCTGGGGTAATCGCAAGTTAAGCGAGAGTCCTACCCGACTCAGATCGCAGTACTCGCTCCTACATTGGCCGTGCAGCCGAAGATCGATTAGCGCCTATTTCTTGGCGTTTTTAGTCGTCTTGGACTTCTTGACCGCCTTCTTTGGGTGAGGCGGAGTCGCGAGCATCCGGCGCAGGCTTAAGCGGACATGTGATAGGGCGGTGTCGGCCACGCTTCCCGGCGCCCGACTTCCACCGGGATGATGGCGCGGCCTACCTCCTTGGATCGTCGGATATGGCTCGGCATTTCAGAGGAGTGGCGACGCGGAGGAACCGCCTGGCCGTCGTCCACAACAGCCCTGACACGTTCGCCAGCCAGCTCGGTGACGTGAGCAACCGCGTCCTTGTCGGTGTCGCCACATGCGGCGAGGTCCCCAAGGTCGGGAATGCTGGCGATGAAGCGGCCATCGCTCTCACGATCGATCGTCGCCCAGTACCAGATTCTATACATTCGTCCCCCCTTGCTAGCGCGAGAAGTCGGAGCATCGCTCAGTCCCCTCAGCATGGCCCATATCATCGCGGCCCCACTCCGCCCGTGACTAGCTGGTGGTCTTAGGTCAGCTACGGGGCGCCAGATTCAAAATCCGACTCACTGGAGCGTTTTGGCCGATCGGGAGTCCCTCCAGCAGCGGGCCAAATCGATTCCACGGGCAGAAAAACGGCCTTGGCGGCGACCTGACGATATGCAACTAGCAGACTTGCCTCGGGTTCACGGCCTGACCTCCTCTGGAAGGGGACCTCCCTATGCAATCTCGGATAGCAGCGACGATCTGGTTGAGCCTGCTCCTAGTCGGCTGCCAAGCCGCAGATAGGCCCATGGCTGCCCAACCTGCCAAATTGGTTTGCGCTGGCTTCGTTGCGGGCACCGACACGAAAGAATTCGCCGATTGCGTGGCCTACCAGGAAGCTCACGATCCAGGCCAGTCTGTTCCACCCTATCGGATGGACCAGTACAACAATAGGGTCGATGCCGAAGGCTATGCAGTCGATAGTACGGGGCGCCGCATGCCGGTCCAAAGCCCATACTCCCAAAGAACATCCTTGCTTCGCGGCCAAGTCGTCTCAGGCCCAGTGGTCTTGCGTGACGAATACGGCAACCGCTACGACTCGCGGGGCGACCGCATCAAGTAACGGCCAACCCTAACCTCAGGGCCATACGTGGGCTGGGCAGCCGGGTCAACGCGAGGTTGAATCAAGCGCTCGATCTCTAGCGGAACCGCCCGACAAGGGGCATCATCCCGCTAGAGGCTTGGGGGCTTCCGGTATGAGATCAAAAGCACGGCGCGTCGGCCGCGTTGCTCGTCTCGCTGCGATCTATTTGGGCGCGGTCTTCTCGAGCGTGCGGTTTGCGCCGAATGCCTTCGCGGGCTGCGTGTGCCGATGCGTCAATGGGGCGATGCAAGGCATTTGCTCCAGCGCGATCGACATACCGCCAATATGCGCCCCTACCGTCTGCCCAATCGTGCCACCGTCGATCACGCCAATTCAGCCGCCGAGTATTCCGCCCATAGGGACGACATCTTGTGCGCCCGTACAGGTGCTCAATCCCCGCACCAGTCAGTACGAATGGCGAAGCGTCTGCCAATGATACGCCCGCAGGGTCACAGGGAGACTCGTCGATGGCCGCCATAAGGATAGTTCTGATTGTGTGTCTTCTTGTGGTGCAGTCGGCGTTTGCGGGCCTCCGCCGGGTCAGCGGGTCAGGTTGTATTGGTAGTCCTCACGCGAACTGCCTTCGGCCCGCAGCCCTGGCGGCATCGGCGCGCGGGTGAGGTTGACCTTGGCGTGGCCATCGAGCGCGGCCTGGTCGGACCACAATTCCAGCAGCGCGAGTTTGTCGGGGTTCAGCACACTCTGAAATACCTCGAACTGTTCGCAGCCGGGTTCCTTCGCGACGTCGGCGCAGCGCTGCCGGAAGGCCTGCGCGAGTTCCGCCCCTTTGCCTGGGGCCGCATTGATTGAGACGACCAGCCGAATTTTCATGGCGTATCCCTATCCTTCGAACCATGAGAAAATCATAGTTTTATCTTGTCGCTGTCCCTGATTGTATTCAGCAGCAATGCTCGCGTGGCTTTGCATCTATCATCGGCCCATTTCTTCGCTCAAACTATCCCGCCCCGGAGTTCGTGTCCTGTTACAGTCCAGGCTTGATACGGCCGCCCTTGTCGACGATGACGTCGAGGGTTTCGGTTCCCTTTTTGGCCCTGGCGTGCCAGACGCCGGTGCTATCGCGGGACAGATCGACCACGTCGGTATAACCCATCCGTTCGATCTTCGAACGGATCATGTCAGTGTCGGTCGTCTGAACTTGCGAGGCGATGGGCTTCACGGAAAGCGGGTCGTTCGCAGGTCTCTGCTGCGTCTGCGCCAAGGCCGCGCCTGCCATCGCGGCGAACGCAATATAGGTGAGAATAGCCTTCATCGAGGGCCCTCCTGACATATTGCCTATAACGCCCGACCACGAGGGTCCGTTGCGTCCGGTAAATGATGTCGGGCAGGTTCCCCTGCTGCAGCCGGATCTCACCACGCAGAGAGGCTAGAGGCCGCTTATCAGTGGCGAATCAACTTTTTGCCTGCAGTGCTGGCGCCTAATGTTCTCAATTGGACAGACAGGGCCCCGAGTTTCCGGAACCCTCGCATCATGAACTCCAATCGTGAATTACTCCAACTAGAGAGAGCCCTACACGAAGCGCGGAACCGGCTGGCTTTGGTGACCCGCTTCGTTCCCGACGCCACTGCTCGCAGAGCTGCGGAAGACCTTTACGCCGAAGCAATCGCCGCTGTTGACGTGCATATGACTGCAGCGGCACTACAGAAGAATTAGCCTTCGTTGAGACGGTCATCTGAACCGCTGGCCGATGCTCGCGCGCTGGATCTGGCGATGCCTCTCGCCGGTGGACCAACCTTCGATACGGCTCAGCCACGTCCGATAGAAGGTCTTGTCGTCTTCCGTTGCCGTGCCGTCTTCGATGCTAAGCAAGCGACCCAATCCAATCCCGAGTCCCGCCGCCATGTCACGGACGGCAATGCCTAGGTCGTGGCGCCGGCCGCGTAGATCGGCTGAACGACGACGCAGCGGCATGCCGATGCTAGCTGTCGCGAGCTTGCAGAAGGTGGAACCTCAGGGCGGCGTTGGCCTCGTCCTCCCCATGCTGCGACTGCGCTGCCGGTCGTGGCAGTTCCTCATAACGCTGACGACCAAGGGCGCTGAGGCGCAGTCGCCCATCTTTTTCGCCGATGAGACGAAGGTGGATCAAGTAAGCCACATCGCGCGCCAGCAAGTGCTTCGCCTCCGAAATACCAAGGCCGATTCGGCGCAAGGTGACTTCCTCATGCGGACTAAGCGGTGCCCTGAGACCACGCTCCATGGCTTGCCCCTCTCAAGCTCACGTCAGGTCAGAAATTTGTGCGCAAAATCGGCGGCGAGTCACCGCTCTGTCCGGTTTCGGACAACGGTTTTTCCCCTGCACCGGCTGTCGCTTTGCGATGCTCCGTTCGGTTCAGGGCTTCCGTAGATTTAGGCTGGCTTCTTCCAGCAATATCCAAAGCCGGTGTAGTTTTCGATCGCGTCGAAGGCCGGATCGAAGCTGCGGAACTTGTTCCGGATACGCTTGATGACGGACCGCACATTGGCCCGATAGCCGTCAGCTCCAGCTCCGGCGATGAAGCCCTCATGGTGCAGCCGGTCGTAGATCGCCCGGTATGTCACGTACCGACCCACGTTCGAAGCCAGCAGGTAGACGATGTTGTATTCTCCGAGGGAGAGGTCGAGATCCGCGTCCTTCCAATAGGCCCGGCTTACATCGGGTCGCAAAAGCAGTTTGCCGCAGATCGTTTGGGCCTGCGCCACCGCCTGGCCGGCCATGCACCCGCCGGCCCGCGGTTGGTCCGTACGCCCGAAAGCCTTGACGGCGCCTCTGAGGCGCTTGGCCAGAACCTCCGAGCCCCGTGGCTTGCCGATCACGTCGATCGGGCGTTCGTCGAGAGCCCGACACTCATGAGCCGGCGCTGCTTCTCCGGTCAGCAGCACGACAGGGACATGGAAGCCTAGCCGGTGCAGCTTGCCCAGCAGCTCAATGCTGGAATTATTCACTCGGCCACAATGGAGGACGATGACGTCGGCATCGCAGGCGGCAGCAGGCAGCGAGGCGACTGTCCGCACAGCACAGCCCTGCTTCGACAGCTTGTCCGTCAGGAATCCGCGATCGATCACGCCGTTCTCGATGAGAAGAACGCGAATGGCGTCGTCCGACTCCTCACTGACGGAGGCGAGAAGTGTGGGTTGCTCCATTAGGCCATCATGGCCGACTCAGCTAGGCGACTGTCCGATGTTCAAAGGGGGTAATCCGGCGCGCGACCGAACTAACCCAAAAGCGAGGGCAATGCTCCGGTAGGAAGCCTTCCCGAGTGTTGATTGGGACGAGCCTTACCAGGAGTGGTCTCCCTCCCTTTTTTGAACCGCAAGGGCACCCGGACCCATAGAGGATCGTGAAGAACCCGCTCAGCGCTATCCCGAAAAATCCGATGAGAGCGTAGAACAGGTACTTTTAGCGGACACAGTCGACCTCGCTTTTCCCTACAGGACGCGATTAAGGAATTCGCGGGTGCGTTCGTTGCGCGGGTTGCGCAAGATTCCGACGGCAAGCCGCGCTCGGCAATCACCCCGCCATCCATGAACGCCACACCAAGAGCGTCGCCGCCTGCCTTTCTCGGATCTGATCACGACCGCCGGGCATCACATCAGGGAAATCGATCTATCAAATTGATGCCGGCAGGCGACGGTTGCACAATCGTAGACGCACTGTTGTTGCCGATGGAATAGCCAGGAGATGAAGCATGACCGACAATCTCGTACAGTACGAGAGGGACGGCAGTATCGCCATCATCACTATGAACCGGCCCGAGAAGCTCAACGCCGTCAATCACGAGCTGCGGTCCAGCGTCTCCGAAGCGTTGATCCGGGCAGATGACGACAAGTCGATCCACGTTGTCATCCTGCGATCTAACGGGCGGGCTTTCTGCGTCGGCTACGACATCGACAACGACACGCCTGAGCGTGCCGCACGCCGTTTCGACGCGCTCAAATGGCGCGAGTCCCTGACCGAGGATCTGCGCTTCGAGATGACCCCGTGGTACATGCGCAAGCCCGTGATCGCCTCGGTGCAGGGTCACGCGCTCGGCGGCGGCTGCGAGCTTGCTATGTTTTGCGACATCACCATCGCGGCGGACAATGCGATCTTCGGCGAACCGGAGATCCATTTCTCCAATGTCGGGCCGGCTATTGTCATGCCCTGGATGATTGGTTTCAAGAAGGCCCGCGAGCTTCTCTACTTCGGAGACATGATCGACGCGGAAACGGCGCTGCAGCTCGGCATGATCAATCGGATCGTGCCACTCGCCGAGCTCCAGGATAAGACACTCCGGTTCGCCAAGCGCATGGCGCTGATTTCACCGGAAGCGCTCACGCATACCAAGCTGGCCATAAACCGCGGCGCCGACGCTATGGGCTTCACCGATGCCATGCATGCTGGGCTCGACGTGGTGACTCCACTCTATGCGGCAAAAACGGACGTCGGCGTCAAATTCAACGAGATCCGACAGAAGGAAGGTCTGCGCGCCGCCCTCAAATGGCGCCGCGATCAGTTCACACAATACGAGGACTGACGATGCCGAAGATGGCGAGCCGTCGGCGCGCCGTAGAAGTGTTTTCTTAGCGGACGCGTTTCGGCTGCTGAAGAGTTTCGGGCCAGGCGGAAGCGCGACAGACATCCTCGTGAAGTGCGAAATTGACAAGCGGCTGCTGGACTACCTGGCCAGACGCTTTGGATCCGTGGTGGAGGCGGGCGAAGCGCCGCCTGCTGCCGGAAGTCAGGCGCCCGGGGGTGAGGCCGCAACGGCCCTTCGGCAGGTCAGGGTGTTACGATGGCTGGCCACGCTGAATGATCGATACGAGGACGCGAACCGGCGGTTCACCAGCGTTCTGTCCGCAGGTTAGGACGGCCGGCACCGCCACTACAATCCAAACACTCGCACACAAGTTTTCTCGACGTTTCATCTGCACCTGCAGAAAGAGAACTGAGGAACTGCTTTCAACATTGTGATGCCCGAACCGAAGTTCGCGCCCGGGAGATACTCGACAGCCGCGGCAATCCCACGGTCGAGGTCGAAGTCGAGGTCGAGGGCGGCGCGAGGGGCGGCGCGGCCGTACCGTCGGGTGCCTCGGCCGAAGCCCACGCAGGCGCGCTGCAGGAGGGCGCGGCGGCGGCGCGGCTTGTCGAGCCCCCTCGCGCCGAGGCTGCATGTCGAGGATCGGCCAGCGGTTCGAGCGCCAGCCGAAGCCCGACATCCGCCGCTGAACTGGAATTCCTCCAAGACTGCTTCATGAAGCTGCGGCAGAGCGAGGCGGCGCTAACCGAAGAGGGACGGAAACTGGCCCGCCAGGGGCGATAGCCGAGCTAACGGACAATGCCAGGCATGCGAACACGGGAGCGGACCGTTCGGCGCCATGGCTTTAGAGTGTCGTCGCTAAACTCCCCATACTCCAAGGCTCGGCTCCGGTCGGGCCTTTTTCTTTCTTGGGTTGGTGCTGCGTCGCCCAAAGCTGCGAGGCCGGCAGATCGGAACGCTGGGCTTGGCCAATAGTAAAGTGCGGGTGCCGTCCAGGGATCGGCCCCGTTTTGGTGGCGGTACTCCTCAGGGGAATCCTGCAGGTCCGCGGAGCTTTCCTCCGCCGTCTCTATCCAAAAAACGTAGTTATATCAGCGTTTTGCCGCCGATGCGTTCCCTCTACCCACCATCGTACCTACCTTCGTGGGCTTGCTCGCGCTTACTGTACCAGCTTCCAGGCGCCCCCGAAGTTAACCCTTCCGCACGCTGCAAACGGACCAGGGGAAGGGGACTGGTCGCTGCTATTGCTACAGTTGCTACT
>Ga0210407_10001116_pt1 | contig 26294 bp, 20 predicted proteins | sample IncBWC27MmetaG_FD_150860 | JGI IMG/M metagenome (GOLD analysis project Ga0210407, IMG submission 150860) | Forest soil microbial communities from Barre Woods Harvard Forest LTER site, Petersham, Massachusetts, United States - Inc-BW-C-27-M | ecosystem: Environmental > Terrestrial > Soil >...
TCCACAAACAGTTCCACCGGGCGACAAATCAAGTCTCCAAAATCGACACATCCCCTGTTCCTCAACGCAGCTTCATAAATGCCGTAAGCGCGCGCCACCTCCAGTGCCTTCTCCCCTTGATTTTTCTCGGTTTCGTCACCGCTCTCAATCATGGCCATGGCCAACTGCCGGTACTGCTCCGGAGAGACGAGTTCATCTTTTGCACGCGAGATAAGTTTCAAGATTGGCCGAAGTCCTCTAATCGGGTCCGCGAGGTCCAGGTAATGGGACAATTGCAGCTGAGGTAGCAGGTCCTCCAACAGCATTAGAGAGCCGGTGCGGTCGAGCAGGCGCGGCGTGCCCGCAAAGCCGGCTTCTAGGCCGTACTTGCGAAGGAGCTCCAATCCGAATGCATGGAAGGTTCCGATCCAGATTCCCGTCGCTCTCCCACCGAGCGCGAGCTGAAGCCGGTACGCGAGATCTTGCGCGGAGTAGTTGGAAAACGTAAGGACGACGATTGAACGTTCGTCTTCACCCCGTTCGACAAGGTGTTTTGCCCGTCCCACCAGAGTGGTTGATTTGCCTGTACCCGGTCCGGCACAAATCCGAACTGGTGCCGACGTAACCCCCATTGCGGCTGCCTGACTCTCGTCCGGTCCTGGCGGTTTTTCCGGTTCTGAGCTTTCTGATCCTTCTTCCGGCAGCAGCAGCGCGTCGGCCAGTTGCTGCATCACGAGCGATCTCGGCAACCCAAGTTCTTCAGCGATTTCCGACGCACCCCGTCTGCTTTCCACCCATCGAGCAGCTAGCTTGGGGCGTGGAAGAAGGAACTCCCGCGCGAACAGATTAGCTTGCGCCTCAATGCGCTCTTTGGGACTGTACGTGTCAGGTTCGCCCACGAGGGACATCTCGGGTTCGGCTGGCGTAAACACGTCCAAATCATTGTCAACGCAATGGGATACGAGCTCGTCAATCCAGTGGTGTGCAAACTCATGCGCAACGTGAAAAGCGGCGAGGGCCGGTGGCGTGGAGGAAGAAAAATAAATATGTTTCTGTTCGGGGTGGTAAACAGCTTCCGCGCCATCCAGAAGCACATCGTCCGCGGGGCAGGCCGAAACTCTCACACCCGTGGCCAGCTCTGCCGCGGCCAACAGTTCGGAAGCCGGTACAAGTGCGCTCGCTGCCTTCGCAAGCTCCAGGTGCTTGTTCCGAGCTTGCCTTCGAATTTCGCCCCAGATGCTCACTTCCCGCCCCGCTCCTCTTCTTTTCTCACGGCATCAAGCCAAAAATCCCGTTGCGTTTTTCCCAGCGAGGAACTCCGCACGGCGGCGGCAAAATCTTCCGTTTTCGGCCTGGGTCTTTTTACCGACTTGTATCGCGCCCCGGCTAGCACAACAGGAAGACCGGTTATCAGCGTCATCACGAATTCCACGGATGTACGCAGCACCCTCGCGATTCGTTCAAAACAGACTCCCGGGACAGCGGAAAGTCGTCGCAAGTCCAGTTTCGCAATAATGCTGCGGTCAAGGTCCGTTCTGTTGGCTAGTTCTTCTTCCGAGATCCCGGCCCGCCGGCACACGACCAGCAATCGTGATCCACGCAGCGTGACAGTCGGTGTTTCCATTTCGCTTTCCTGCTGGCTAAGGATATTGAGAGCCCGACTGACACCAATGTTTGCCAGGTGCGACTCGTCTACCGTATCGTCCACGGGCAATTCAGACTGAATTGCCCACGTCGCAAAGAACCGAGCTAACGATTCTCGATATGCAGGATACCGCTGGCAACACCTTTGAAGAGCTTCGTAGTTCGGCTCCTCCTCCTCAAGCATCACGGCATTCAGCACGTCTTCGAGATCAAATTCCGTTTTCCTCATTGTGAATCTCCTGCGGCCTTCCGCATCGCCGCCAAAGCGCCTGCGATCCAGTTCTGAATCTGTCTGCCGGATTTACCGAAGTGTTTTTCGAGGCTCGGCTGCGCAGGGTCCGAATGACTTATCGGCCAGCCACGAACGTATCGCAAAATAACGGCTTCCACATGCCTTCGATCTTTCACGGCGCCAAGCGCCTTTCGAATGAGAATTGACCGCTGGGCGTCATCCGCCAGTCGCAGAAGCACTTCTTCGACGTTCGGCCGCTTCTCCGGAAGCAATTCGACCAGATGCTCCGGGTCGTCCTCCTCGTCGCGTTTGTCGGCAACAACCACCAGCTTCGGTCTTTTCTTTACCTTCTCAACCACGTTGAGCGTGCGCCGTTTCACCGCTTTCCTGAACGCGATCTCAAGGAACTCTGTTTGCCGAGTCGGGATTTTTGCGAACAGCCATTCGATGATCTGATCCTGCACTTCCAGGAGAATTTCGTCTGTTACAACGGTTTCAAAACCACCGGCGAAGCTCCGCGCCACTGGCAAAAGCCGGCGGCAAAGTAGGTTAACGAGTGCCCCCACCAAGTTCTTGTCGCTTCCCCTGAGAGTGCGGATGAGGTACACCAGAGCTTCAGTCGGCAGCCGCCCGTTCCCGGTTTTTTGGGCGGCCCCCGCCCACTCGTCGACTGGGCGTGCAAGCATTTGACATATAACGACTTCCACGTCCGCGCGACGCCTATAGGGCTTACCGGTCTTGTCGACCGATACGAGAGGCACAACGGACATGCCGACTTCCAAAGGACGTGGACACTCGGGATCGCCCATAAGTAGTCATCAACCACCTGCGGAATGCTTCCGGAAATCCTGGCCCCGCAAAACATGCGTCCAACTACCAGTCAACCGACGCTTTCGCTAAACCGGAAATCCGCCGCATGTCCAAAGCTTTACCGAATTCATGATCCAGCGGCACTGCTTAACCAGGGGCTGTTCTCTGCTGAATCCCTTACTTGGCGTATCTGGCGCCGTTGATTGCGTCAGTTCAGCCCTTTCGACACACTACGCTCTTTCTTTGCCTAACATTCACAGTTAATGGGATACGTCCATTGTCGCTCAACACTCGGGTTTGTTACACTCGCCCCGCGGTTCTTGAATCTCAGCTCAGACTCATACCGCCCTCCAACTATGCTCTTCGATGGTGAACGGATTCGCAGTGTTTCGGACCTCGTTGAAGCGGTCGACTCGCCGCGCGCCAGGGCTAGACAGATACCGGTATGGTTTCGAGGATCAACGAATAGTGGCCACAACCTTGTGCCATCGCTTGGAAGAGCGCCATTTACGTTAGAGCACGAGCGTGCCCTTATCAATATTTTCAAGCAGAACGCGGTTCAGTTCACCGATCAACGCCCGCAGTCCGAATGGGAATGGCTGTTCTTGGCGCGCCACCACGCCGTCCCAACTAGACTCCTCGATTGGACAGAGAGCCCCCTCATCGGACTTTACTTCGCCACCAACTCGCTGGACAAGCCGACGAAAAACGATAACAGGGATGGAGCCCTTTGGCTGCTTTTGCCGACGAAGCTTAACGAGGAGGCGGGCATCAAGCCAACCGAAAAACGAGATCTCCCAATTTTTGAGGACGATGACGAACAACTCCAAAACTACCTACCAACGAAGCTCGCCTCGGAACATACTAGCCGTCTGACGCCCGCTGCTGGAATCGCCGTCCGACATTCAAAACGAATGCAGGCTCAGCACAGCGTCTTTACAGTCACGCACAGGGATCAGAGAGCCATTGAGGGCGTCGGGAGTGGACTTCATATTGGTCGATACATCGTTCCTTCCTCCTCCAAACCGCGAATACGCCGGCAACTTGAGGCTCTGAAGATCGACCGGCTGAGCGTTTTCCCGGAACTCGACAACGCGGCGAGAATGGCAAGGAGACCATACGATGGATGAATTCTCCCTTGGAAGGTACCCTCAGAGCTCCCTACTGGTGGTGTACTCCGAGCGTCATCAGATCGAACTTCACCCAGAATACCAACGGATCAGCGGGATTTGGACTCGGGAGAAGCGCCAGCTGCTCATTGACTCGCTCGTGAACGGCTTCGACGTTCCTAAGCTCTACTTCCATGAGTTTGTCCCGTACAAAGAGAAGGATGGCAAAAAGTATCGCTACGCAATCATTGATGGCAAGCAGCGCCTGCAGACAATCTGGGACTTCATCGACGGAAATCTGCCGCTTGCCGAGGACTTCAAGTATCTCCGAGATGGCACCATCAAAGCGGGAGGCCTCGACTACCCAAGTCTCGCAAAGAAATATCCACACATTAAGGCAAGATTCGATGCCACTCCCATTGATATCGTCACAATCAGAACAGACGACATTGAACTAATTGAAGACATGTTCTCGCGTCTGAACGAGGCGGTGCCGCTCAACGCGCCCGAGAAGCGGGGGGCACTTGGCGGTCCAATGCCCGCAGCGGTACGAAAGGTTGCTGGCGACACATTTTTCTCAAAGCATATTCCTTTTCCAGATGCCCGATATAGACATCGTGATCTCGCCGCTAAGTTCCTCTTCATAGAGTTTTCAAAAATGATTCCAAACACAAAGAAAACTTACTTGGACGATTTTGTAAAGGACTTCAGGAAGTGGGCGAAAGACGGCGATAAAAGGGCTGCCCCCGCCGCAGTTTCTGCGCTTATGAATGAAGTCAAAAAAACGCTTGTTTTAATGAATTCGGCCTTTGTCATCTCTGATAGCTTACTGCGCCAAGTCGGAATGATCACGCTTTATTACCATTTGTATCGACAAGTTAAACTAGGAAAAGTGGATTCAGTTGAACGGGAGATGCTCGTTCGCTTCGACCGAGATCGAGAGAAAAACCGCGCACTCGTCGAGGCGACAGGCGAATCGAATAAGCAGGTTGATACGGCTCTGCTGGAATTCGATAAGCACTCGCAAACGCCAAATGACGCATACGCGATTCGAATTCGGTTGGGGATCCTACTTAGATACCTGAACAAATATTTCAAAACCCAGTACGATAAATCTGTTCTGCAGTCTCCCGAGTAGAGTCGCCTTGCCTGACTCCGGTTGCAGTGCGGAGGTTGTAAGTGAGTTTGCTAGAGACACAGCCTGTTTAACATTGCCCGAACCCGTTTCAACCACTTCATGTCTCTCAGCTCATGCTCCCAGATTCTGATAGCGTGCAGGCCTTCCCTCCGGAGCTTCCGCCGAACTTTTTCGTCTCTGCGCCGGTTTTCAGCAATCTTTCGCCGCCAAAAACCTGAACGAGTGGCAGGTGTTCGACGGTCGCACTTCGGACAAGCGTGCCAGAAACATCCGTCAACAAACACTGCTAACTTAACCCGTCGGAAATAGAAATCGGGTCGACCAATAATATCCTGCGGATGCTTGACCCAGCCCCGAATGTGACATTCTTTAAAAACTCGCTCTACCTTGCCTTCGGTCGAGCGATTACCGCGACCGCGCACCTTCGCCATTAACCGCGATCTTTCCTGGGATGAGAGTGAGTCCGTCATTCCTATACATCGAGCCAAATCAGCCGTTCGATAGCAAGTTTATGCGCGGCATCTTGTACCATTGCGCGGACTCCCGCCTCGCGGAAGCGCCCATCCGCAAACATCAACACTGCAGCGGAACGCCTTGTATCGCGAATAAAAAACGAGCGCTCGTGCAGAGCCATCAAAACTGTCTTCCAGTCTTCGGCGCGACCCCAACAAATGATTCGTCCATCCGCCAGCCGCCGACCGTGGGGTTTCTGATACTCTTCGATGACGTTTGCCGACTCTTCAATATCAGCAACTCTTAGGGGCCGCTCAGCCCCAGCCAGGCGATTTTGAGCATATCCCTTAAGGAGCGTGTCCTTTATATAGACCCGTACCTTCCCGCTATCAATGTATCGACCCAGAAGGCCACCAACATCGGTTTGACGCGTCCACGCCTCATACTGTTTAGACTTGTCACCCGCTGAAAGCCTGATCCAACCGAGATCATCGGCCAAGCTCCAGAGCTTGGCTTTGAGTTCAGTTCGAACATTCTCAGAAACGCTCACTGCACGCCTCCTGGCGGAGGGCACGGCGGATAGTCGAATGCCGGTATCTCGACGGCAGGATCATCTTCTCTCAGAAATAGCGATGCCTGATCCAAGACCCACTCTTTTAAAAACGTTCCGGCTGATCGGTCAGCGAATTGGACAAGATGCTGACCCAGGCCAAGGTGTTCGACGGAACCCGAACGTGCTGCTCGATCCAATTCGACGACTTCCGCTACCCGCCGCAGGTCCGTCACAAAGTCCAGCACAATCACTCTGTCTTTCTGCGGACTAATCCGTAGCCCTCGCCCGAGTTGTTGAACAAAAATTCGACGACTATGTGTCACGCGCATAAAAACGATGAAGTCAACATCGGGTACGTCGACCCCCTCATTGAACAGGTCGACCGTCGCCACCATTTGGAGCTCGCCCGCGCGAAAACGGGCCATGACGATGTCGCGATCGCGCGGCGGCATTTCAGAAGACAGTGCCTCCGCCTTGAAATCGTAGCGACGAAGCATGGCCGCGAAGTGCTCGGCATGCGCTATTGTTGGGCTAAACACGATACCGCCGCGCCGAGATTCCTTCTCGAATACTTCTTTGATCATGCGCGCCGCCTGCTCGTCGCGAACTGGAATGATCAGCTTTCGATTCAATTGTGAGAGTGAATACTTATGTTTCGAAGCGTGCTGGACAAACTCCCAATCAAGATTGTCAGCCATGAGACGGTAGTCCACATCTGAAAGGAACCCCTTCTGCAATCCCTCAGCGATGCCGATTCTCACTACTGGTGGCCCCAGTATCTGATCCAAATCGTATCCATCGCCTCGCCAGGGTGTCGCGGTCACGCCGCCCAGCATTTTTGGTTTCAATTCATCGATTACGAATTGAAACATCGAAGCCCCGATATGGTGTGCCTCGTCAACCAGAATCAGCCCGAACCGTGGCAGAACGTCTAGCTTTGATTTAGTACTCTGTACGGTTGCGAACGTAATTCCACTCCAGAAGCTCGGAGCTTCTCCCTCCGCCAAATGGTGTGTTGGAACCCATTTAGGAAGCTGATACCAAAAAGCTCTGTGAAGCTGACCCACAATTTCCTTGGTGTGCGCGAGCACAAGAACCCTATTGTCCTCGACCAGTTCGTCCCTCAACAAATCCGCGACAACATCGGCCATCACCACGGTCTTACCCAAGCCTGTAGCCAAGACGATCTGCGCTCGTCCGGTGTCAACGAGGGCCTCCCTGAATCTCTTGGATGTGTCCTCTTGATATCCCCGAAGAATCTTGCGGCTAACCGCATATTCCGGCGTATTTTTCATCAGACGCAACAGAACACCAGGATCAACTATCTGAATCTTCAACCCGCGGCGCTCAAATCGTATTTTCTCCTGATTGAAGCCGTCACCAGGTGGTCGAGAGGTCGCGATGAGGAGACGATCCGCCTTGTAATACCGGGCGGCCTCGACGACTTCGGCGACTGCCGCAGATGAAGGCGGACCAGTAGTCGTGTGCTTGCATTGGCAAACCCACAACTCTCCGCGGCTAACTGCTAAAACATCACCACCATGATCGCCCGTTCCAGCGACGATTCGAACGTCTTCAAAACCGTTGGCGAGCAACAGTCTCGCTACGTCACGCTCGAACGCCTGCCATGGGCCACGCAGCAGCCGCTCCTCGTTAAGGAAGCCCGCTATTTCGGTTTTAGTTTGCGTTGCCATCCCTAGGGTCACCGCTTGGTTCGAGTAGTTCGAGAGCTAGTGCGGCACGAAGCAGCTTGGGACGAGAAACGCCGCTTAAGTCACCCGGATCTTGCTCGCTAAGCCAAATTGCGTCTGCCAGAAGACTTGAATAATAACGTGTCACCTGTGATTGCGCTTCCTCAGTTGCTGCTACCACTCCGAAATCGAGGCTTCCGTATGTCACATCCCAGTAACGCCCATCAAAGAACAGCTCGGGGTGCCGGCCGAAGAATCGAAGCAGCATCTTGCCGGGTGCGTACTCAAGAAAGTGACCAGTCGAGATGACGCTCTGCGGACTCTGAACTGCGCGAGCAGCCATTCGTGAAAGAATCGCCTCCTGCTCAGCTGGTGAGAACTCCGCAAACAACGGGTTCGCGTCGTCAGCCTGGAGCGCATCCGATACTCCTCGGGCGACTGCGGCGATCGTCAGTCTGGCCTCGCTCGCCAGCTCAATGGGATCCAATTTCATAGTTCCCGCATAGCGGGAGCGCAGCATCGCGAGAACTTGGCTGAAGGCAGGTCTCGCTTGGCTCGATTTGTAAAAATCCAAAGCTGCCCATGCCAACTCCGCCAGCAACCCGTCCAGAGGCGTCAATGTTGCAGACCGGAATACCTCGTGGTCCATCTGGACCAGGAACTCGAAAATCCCTGACGCCGTGGCTTTCAATCGCCACGGAACATCGGGGCTGTCGAGATCGGGATCGTTTGGCGCGACGGCGAAAGCGCTTACATCCCACCGTAGGTTCGTTAGGTCATCGCGGTATTCACGACTTAACGAGGCGACAGGAGCCCGCAGCGCAATTGCGGCCGGCGCAACAGCACCGCCCTGGCTGGCGGTGCCCGCCGCCGCCCCTTGCGCCGCCTCGGGTCCTTGAGTCGTCGGCCACCCCTCAATACCGCCAGTCGCGGTATCCGCAGGCGTGCCGACGAGGAGCTCACGATCCGCCTGCTCCACCAAGCCCATCCACTGTGCGTCACTCTGGTAATCCGCCTCGCCCGCGTAAAAATGCTTCGCCAAGTCCTCCGCACGCTCGTTATCCGGCACTATCAGTAGACGCGCGTAAGCCCCAGCCACTTTTGGTTTGGGACTTGAGCGCCGAAACGCTTGAAACAGGAGGAAGAGTGGCGATGTGTTTTGTCCGAAGCCCGACTGCTCCGCTTTGTCGGGCCGTAAAGGTCCAGAGCCACGAACGATATTAGCCATCTCCTCCCAGGCTGGATCGTTTCGATCAAACCGATCTTTCGTATAAGTCACCCGGCAGTGATCAAGGTGAATCTCGCCAACAATTCGACCGCGATGGCGCGGATCGTCGATGGGGTATTCTTCTTCTGAAAGCTGGCCATCATTCCAGTAGAACAGATCACGGTTCGCAACCTCGATCTTCCGTCCGTGACGGAGGAAGTCGATTCCGTAATCCGATGCGCTAAGGTATCGTTGCAATCCAACCCATCCATAAACCCGCCGGTTCCGCTTGACGACATTTTGTGAACCGCCGCAGCTCGGGCATTTGTCCGCAGAAGCCGCCAACCATTGCCAGCACTGAAGGCAGAAATCGCGTTCAGCAAGATGAACATCGATTGGTTGAAACGCATTGATGACACCGTACCGAACCGTATGTACCTCTCGATTCGGATTGCCTTCACCGCCCCAGACGCAATGGCTTCTGCCCTTGACCAAATTTCCATTAAGGTAAAGCTTAAAGCTGATTGGCGAACCATTCGGTCTCAGCATCGACGAGTACACACGCCCGAATTCCTGCGCGAGCTTCGACCGATTGCCTGTCTTTGTGAGCCATTGTCGTTGTTCCGGCTTGATTCGCTCGATTGATATTTCGGTGCCCTGTTCGTACTTATCCGCTTTTGGTCGCCGTAGCTCAGATGTGCGGAAATGTTTCTGCCGAATGAGCTCTTCAAAATCGATTTCTAAACCGCACCACTCACTGTCGCCGTTACGGGTCGTCCAGACGCGAGTCAACGTGCCTAATCTGGCTGTGGCTATATTAAATCCCATTCCGAACATCCCCAGGTTGTTGATTGGATCATTGCCGGTCCAACCCGCCCTAACGGCGTTTTCTAGCGTGATGGCATCCATTCCGGAAGCGTTGTCCCGCACAGTGATCTTCGCGCTTGCTGAATCAGTTGTCGGTAGGGAAACGTGGACTTCCGGACTCTGAAGACTCGCGCCGCCGCGAACTGCACTCAGGAACGCATCTATGGAATTGTCTATGAGTTCTGCGATGCATCGCCATTGCGATAGGTTTATTTCTCCGAGCATCGGCAGAATCCGCGGATGTGGTTGAAGATCAAATTCCCGCAGCGGCTGCGACATGACGGCCTCCAAGTGCCTTCCTACCATTCGAATTAGCTCGAATTAGCTCAAACAAAGGACGTGCAACCACTTCCGCAAGCTTGCATGGAACAGCATTTCCGATTTGCCGCGTCACGTGGATCCGAGCACCCGAAAATACGTGCTTGTCTGGAAAACTCTGCAGCCTTGCCAACTCGCGGAGCGTAAAATACCGCACTTTTCCGTCCCGGTCGGCCAGGATGTTCTCGCCGCCCGGCACACCATGCACCCCCGCTTTCACCGTCTTAGCGGGCCAGTCCCAGATACTTCCAGAATGTCCGGGATAGGAACGCGCCCCCGGAATTAGCCAATGATTTGTCAATGCGCCTTCCTCTATTTCTGTCGGATCGGGTAAACTCGTGATCTCGTCCCTAACAGTTCTCCACGGCAGTAACTCTTCGTTCGAAGCTTTTACAAACCGCGTTGACTTCACGCCAGCCGGTTTCAGCCGATGGCGCTTCCAATAATTGCCATCATCCTGTGACCGAATAAGCGCGGATCTGCTGTGAGTCGCCGAAGGAAATCGAAACAACGGTAAATCGCTGCGGGTCGCGACGATGAATACGCGCATACGAACCTGCGCGACCCCGAAATCGGCGGCATTCAGCAACGTGCGCGTCACCCAGTAGTCCGGACGGTAACCAACAGAGCATTGGTGTCGCCGAAGGCGCTGATCGTGATCTGTCCATAATTCGCTTTGCATTGGCCGAACGGAAGGGCACTCCAACTGCCGTAGTATGTACTCGAAGTACGGTAAGAAATCTTGCCTCAGCAGCCCGCGTACATTTTCGATCATTACCGCCGCGGGACAAGTCTCTCGAACGGCGCGAACAACTTCCGGGAACAGATTTCGCCCATCCTCCGCAGCTTTATGTTTTCCGCCCAGACTAAACGGTTGGCACGGCGCGCCCGCAGCAAGCAGTCGTACGTTTCCTTGGAGATGACGCCAATGAACATCAACAACATCCATTTCTTGGATATTGGCCGAAAGCTCCGAACTATTGGAAGCCGCATTCCGCCTCAATGTCTCACAGGCGAAGCTGTCGTTCTCATAAAGCTCTAGCGGGCGGAAGCCTGCGGCGGCAAGTCCAACCGCAAGGCCGCCGCCTCCCGCAAATAGATCCAAATCCACCATTTCGGTTAGTCACCTGCCCTTTGTACGGGATTCACACCGTTCAACATCTTCAAAAATATCTTAGAGTGAACTCCGGGTCGAGCAGCGCAGGACCGGGCCCTGACTATTTTCGGCGTCGCCATTTCCGATTTTGTAAGGTCCGCACCGAGTCCGATTGCTCGCTGCGCTTTTCCTCTAAACGGAACCATAGCCGGCGTTCGGGTTGAAATCAAATCGAATCTAACAGTGACATCATACAGTGCGTTATTAAGGAATCTCTATTAAAAATGCTAACTCCTCCGGCTGGTTAGGGTTACAATGTTTTCAAGCATTCCAGTTGAACCTTCCGGTGTTATGGACGCAATTAGCAAAGCAACTGACGATCTAATCTCTTGGTACCGGCGAGATGCACGAAGCCTCATAGAGGAGCTAGCTGCGGATCGCGTTGCCGAGTTCGACGGACGCATCGAACGTCTTCAGAAGCTCATAGCGCTGCCAGGGACGGAAATTGCCGTCTGCTTCCTCGGGAAGGCAGGCGTTGGGAAGAGCACCCTAATAAATGCGTTGGTTGCGGACCACCAGGTCCTCCTACCCGCTGGTGGCATCGGACCCCTCACTGCACAGGCAATCCAAATCGGCTATTCTGAGCAACCGCGGTTCCGAGTTGAATATCATGGTCCCGTCCCCCTGAATCGCCTTATCTTCGCTCTCGATCAAAGTTTGGAGCGCGCCAAAGGAATTCCACTCAAAGGGCCGTCTGATCGCAAAGACCCCGTACCGGACACGGAAGTTGACAACGATCGACTTCAACAATATGAGCGACAGGCACGGCTGATGGTCACGGGTGATCAGAATTCGCAAGCCCCGCTCGAATATCTGGTAGATGGATTATTTGAAGCGGCGGGTCGTCAAACAAGATGGAACTCGAACCGAACACCGGAAGACTCGCGACGAATTGAAAGGCTTCGGGCGGCCGTCGCGTTGGGCAAGAGGAACGAGGCTTACTTCCACACGGGAAATATCGCCGACGCCGAATTCATGATCGATCTAAGAGACCACGCTGCTGGGCTGCTGGCGCCGCTCATTCGCGACATTGAGGTCGGTTGGCCGTCACCTATTCTGAAGAGGGGCTTACGACTAGTCGATCTGCCGGGCGTCGGAATTTCCGGAGACGTTTATCGCCGTGTAACGGAAAAATGGGTACGGGAGCAAGCAAGAGCTGTTTGTCTCGTCGTGGATCGTTCGGGTATCGATGCAGCCTCGGCCGATCTGCTTCGAACGAGTGGGTTCTTAAACCGGCTGCTGCACAGTGTGGACGACCCAGATGCCGATCCTGTCTCGCTTATAATCGCTGTTGTGAAAATGGATGAAGTTGCCTTCGAGCATTTCAAACAGGAGAAAGCTGTAAGCCCCGTTGGTTATCGCAAGAAGAGCGAGCACTTAGCCGATCTGCGACAAAGGATGCCGCAGACGGTACAAAGCCAACTGCATGATGAGCTTCGAAAACTGATTGAGGAGCTTGAGGGCCCCGCCCGGCAAGCGAGCGAAAGCACGCTCACCCGAATATATGGCGGCCTGCAAATTCACCCATTGACAGCTCGCGAATACGCGAATCTACTGGACGAAGATGAGCCCGCATTCATATCTGACACCACCGAAAGCGGAATTCCGCAATTCAAGGACGCCCTTGTCGCACTAGTCGAAAATCGACAGCAACTTCTGTATCGACGGTTAATGGAAGCGACGACTGATTTCCGCGACGGCGTGAGCTCGCTGCTGCGAACCCTTGAAGCCCAATGGCAAGACGAAGACGTCGAGGGCAAGGAAACTGAACGACTCAGGGGGGGACTTCAAGAATTCCTCCCATCGCTCCAGCGAGAGCTATACTCCCGTCAAGGGAAGTTTCATGAATTTCTTAAAGAAGGCATTCCGAATAAAATCGAAGACCTAGTCGGCTCCGCTGGCCTTGCTAGTGAGAAGGATATGCGGCGCTATCTCTCGAATTTGGCGGACGCACATTGGGCCACGTTGAAAGCTACTGTTACCTGGGGCGGTGCTTTCATCGGCAAACGTCATATAGATCTGCCACGAGATTTCGCGCTTCTCTATGATGGCCAGATTGCCCCGATTTGGGGCGAGCATGTCATCAAACTCGTGCGGCAAAGGACCTCCCAGCTGGCAACCGACTACGTTGAGTTAGTCGAACCGATCGTCGAATGGGCAGAGCAACATGGTGCTCGTAACCAAGCAAAAGTAATCGTGGCTCTGCGTGATCAGATTCGAGCCGACGCGAAGTCCCTAGCGGCGGTTGGCAAAGAGGGAGCGGACGAACTGCGGCAGCGAGTGAAGGAGAAACTTTTGCACTCGATAAGCGGCCCTATCCAGCGACGCTGTAAAAAGTTCGTTGATGAAGGGCGTCACATAGGTCCTGGTGTCAAGCGTAGGATCCTCGACTTTTTCGGCGATCTAGTGCCGATGGTTGCTGAGGCGGCTTGTCAACCGACGCTGCGCGTCCTTAAAGAAAGCTTTTCGATGGTTGAAGCTGAAATTCGAATTCATTTCGACGAGTACCCAGATCCCCTCAAGAGCGCGGAGCAGTCTATAATCAAGACACATACAGATTCTGAAAAACGAAGCATGGCGCAGCGGCGCTCAAGAGTCTTGAAGGACTTGCAATATGCAGCGAACTCGTGCCCACATGCGATTCGAGCCGCGGAACCGGTTGGGGCGTCAGATTAAATGGCTGTACTGTTTCGAAGTCCTGACGAGCCTTATGTCTTTGCCGTCATCCGGCAACAGGACGACTTCGGCTTTGTCGAATATGACCTTGCCGCTCCGCCCCACAGATTTTTTTCTTCAGCGGATCCACCGCCCCGCGCTGTCGAGATCGGGATTGATAGCAGACGGCTGCGGCCCGTGCCAACTCCAACTGAGCTGTTGTCGCTGTCATTGCCAGAGGGCGATAACTGGCCGGCCCACACGAGACGAACTCTTGGGAAACTGGCAGCCTGGTTCCTTGTTTGCGAAGATACCCAGCGCCGTCTCGAATCGCGCGAAATCCAGACCCTCGCGCACCAAGCCAGCCTTGTCCGCCATGTCCTGGATTCCCCACAACTCACACGGGTGCTGGTGGCCGATGAAGTCGGCCTCGGTAAGACCATAGAGGCTGGACTCATAGTTTCGGAGCTGTTCGAACGAAAACCAGGACTGCGCGTATTGTACCTTTCACCCGCGAGGCTTGCCGCCAACGTGTATCGAGAATTCTCGCGTCTCGGCTTGCGTTTTCGCAAATGGACGTCTGCTGGCGATGCGGACGCAAACCTCGATGATGATCGGATAGTTGCGAGCATCCACCGAGCGGCGCATGAGGGGAACTCGGATAAGGTCCTCTCGGCACCAACTTGGGACGTTCTCATAGTCGATGAATGCCATCACTTGTCCAATTATGGTCCGGATGGAGGCAAGCCGTTACGTCAATACCAGCTCGTTCAGAAGCTGATCCAAAAGCGGCCTGATGCGCGCGTCATACTAATGAGCGGCACTCCGAACCAGGGCAATCCCGAACGGTTCCGCAACTTGCTGCGCCTCATTCGCCGCGAAGGCGAGTCGGAGGATGCGGTTGCTGGCCGGGTAATATATCGGACCAAGGAGGATGTTCGCGGTTGGAATAACGAGCCTCTTTTTCCTCTTCGACAAGTCAATTCGCCGCGTGTTATTCCAATCACGAAGGAATACGGCGCTTGGCTGGGTGAGATTCACAAGTTTTACGTACCCGAACCCTCACAGCAGGACGGAACAACCCGCAGTGCTCGACGGCGAGCTGCCGGATGGCGATGCGCACAAGCGCTTCAATGGGCGGCGTCGAGCGTTCATGCGGGGCTCGGATATTTAATTCGCCAAGCAGTTCGACTCGGATGGACTCCGGATCGGAGCGACCTAGGGAAGGCTCTTGCCGTGATTCGGCCATATCGCCTCGGCCCGCCGAATGAACCGGTCGAGGTCCTGTTCGCGCGAATCAAGAAAGAAGTTGGGCAACAAGAACAGGCAGATGACATCGAGGATATTGAGGAAATTGACGAAGCTCGTTGGGCCCCCGATCCACAGCAGCTGACAAGCCTTCTTAGCGAGGGAGTCAGTCTCTTGTCGAAGGTCGGCGATTCTAAATGGGATTTCATCGACCGAGAGATACTGACCAACGCCGGCAACGAGCAAGTTGTACTCTTTGCGCAACCGATAGAGACTGTCACGGCACTCGCTGCCTATCTCCACCGGCGAACGGGAATCGCTCCCTGCCTAATAATCGGCGGCCAGAGTGATTCCGAGCGTGATGATGAAGTAAAGCGATTTTGGTCGAAGCAGAGTCAATTCCTTGTGTCATCGAGAGCTGGTTCCGAAGGAATCAACCTGCAGTGCGCGCACCGCGTGGTCCATGTTGATGTCCCTTGGAATCCGATGGAAATGGAACAACGTGTCGGAAGAGTGCATCGTTTCGGCTCGCGGCAAACGATTGTGGTTGACACCGCTGTCCTGGAGCGTACGCGAGAAGAACGTGCTTACGCCGTGGCTTATGAAAAACTAAAGCACATTGCACATTCTTTGACGATGGATCCAACCAGATTCGAAGAATTGTTCGCACGGGTAATGAGCCTGATTCCACCGGCGGATTTTCAAGACGTGATGACCGAGACAGCAATGGGTTTCAGCATTTATGACACTCAGCGGATCGCCGCACTCGTTGAGGTGGGTTTCTCTAATTGGCGGACCTTTCACGAGCGGTATCACGTCGAGCAGAAACTTCGTGCTCCCGACCCTGGCCAGGCAACATGGGAGGATCTGGAGCGCTTCAGCCATCAGTACGCAAAAGGGAAGCCCGTTACGGGCTTTTCGGCGCTCCGTTTTGATCGACGAGATAGTAAAGAAATCATTTCGACGCTCGACGAGATTCCTGTTCTGGAACTTCCAGATGGCGTTTTTGTCGCGTTTGCCGATGTTGGGGGAAGGCCTATCATTGGTCCTGAAGGAAAGAATGTGATTCCTGCGGGTCTAAACATAAACGCGATCGCTGACGCGCTGTGTTTTGCAGCATTTCCGGACCAGCCGACCGGGGTAGCATTTCTACGCTGGTCGGACGATTCGGCAATAACTGGAATACCCCCGGGACAGTTAGGCGTTCTTATCTTCGCCCGTGTCGTCATTGCCGGTTCTCTGGGCTCAGGCTGGACCGAGAAACAGGTCACTTTTCACGTTTGGGCGGTAACTCCGGACGGGGGGGCTAATGAAATCGTCGCCCCGAACTCAGGCACGTTAGTCCGCAAAATGATGACCGCTACTATTCGCGCAAAGCCGGAAGTTCCGGTGGAGTTTGTCGCTGTTTTGCAGAAAATCGAGTCCCAGATCACGAACGACTATCGCCGGCGTTCCGAGGTAGACGTCGCTGAAGGGCTACGCTTTGCTGTTTTCCCGCTCTGCGCGGCTATAATAGAGCCCTAGCATTGTGTCTCAGTCACGATGGGACCAATCATAACTCGTTTCTCTGGCGTCAATTAACAGGTTCGGGGTCTTCCCCAACCATTCCTTTCTTGTCCCCATGAATGTTCCCAGCTGCAAGCTGTGCAAGCTGAGTGCAAGCTGCGAGAGGATGGCGAATATAAAGCGAATATGATATCTTGGCGTCATGCCCGTTCGATCATGCCGAGTCAAGATTCAAGACATGGAGGGTGTTTCGCACACCGTCGAAGTCACGGCGGCAACGCTCTATGAGGCAGTGGCCCAAGGGCTCGCGGCGATTCGAGGCAACGATTGGGTGGGCGGAATCGCCCAGGGGCTGAACATGGTCAAGGTTTCAGTCACAGACGTTCGCGTAGAGCATGAGGTCAAGCTCATGGATTTTACGAAGTGGCTTGATCGGACGGGTGGCTCACCACGCGAGGTGAATGATCGTCATCGAATTCGATCCATCCTAGGTATGCCACGATGACAGAAATCATGCTTTTTAGCCGTGCGCACACTAATCGCCCGAGCGCTCCTTGACCACTCTTCGAGCGTCTTTGTCCTCGCGCAGTCCGACGAACTTCGAATGACGTAGCCGGTCTGCGTCGGTCCATTCGAGAAATTCAATCTGAGCGACCGCCTCGGGCCACAGCCATATTGCCTTCTTCATCTTCTCAGCGTTGAGTTCTTCGCCGAATCGTGATTTCTTTGTGTCCGGCAAGTTCACAAACGGACACGTAGAAGTCACAAGGTGCTTCAATTTTGAAAACACCTGTCGCCTGGAGGCCGGAACAAACCCATTTCGCGTCCGCGCAACGTACACCAGGTCTTTGCCTTCGTAATAACCTAGGATGATTGAATCGAACCCATGTGGCCCAGGGAAATACCCGCCGATTACGAACTCTTGGCCTCGGCTAATCCGGTGTTTGAGCCAGGCTCCTGTACGGCGCCCTGGTTGATAAAAGCTATCCCTTCGCTTGGCAATGACACCTTCCAGTCCCTGTTCTTTAGCCGATGCAACCATGTTGGCTGCGGAGGTTTCAAGATAATCCAAAAACTGAATTTTCGGAGACTGGAACTTCAAGGTGCGCAGCAGCAAAGTTCGACGTTCAACTAGCGGAAGGCAAGTGGTATCACGATTGTCGTAGCAGAGCAGATCAAAGACGAAATAGCGAATGCGGCCCGCTTCACTCCGATAGTTCTGCAACAGATTGAACTGCGGTCGCGCAGAATCGTCCAATGCCACAATTTCGCCGTCGAGAACAGTACCGTCCGGCAAATCGGCAAGAGCTTCGACTATGTACGGGTATTGCTGATTGAAGGACTTCTGGCGACGGGAGAACAGCCGAACTTTGTTGTCGGATTTGACCGCGACGGCGCGATAGCCGTCGAGTTTGATCTCGTAAACCCATTGTGAACCCTCGCGTAAGGTTGAGACCGGTTCGCAATCCATCGGCTCAATAAAACTAGCAACTTTCTTTGGAAGCGATTGAAGTCCTGCGAACCGTGGCGTCATTAGAAGTATCCGTTAGGCGACGATTGGCTTACGAACGCCCGTGGTCGAAGAAGGCGACGCCGACGCCGCAGCAGACAACGTAGAGATAGAGATAGTCAAGGAGGCATGCCACGTAGCGGCGGCGAGGAACGCGCAAATTCCGACAAGGACAAGACTTTTTCTCATATCCGCGTTCGTCCCCCCCACCAAATCGTACTACTTTTTAAAATCCAAAGTCGCAACCTTAAGTAGGTCCAGCCCTCTACGCTCGATTCCCCACCATCGTCTCTTTACTCGCACATGCTTTACTCGGCGCAAGATCGGCCGGAGCCCGCTCCCACTGTAAAGCCCGCTTGTGCAGCTCCGCTCGGTATACCCCAATCGTGCTCGCTTCCGCACCCTATCCAGGCTTCGCTCGAATGCGCTCCGGGGCTTGACAGCCGCGAGCTACGGCCAGAACCCGCCTCCAGTAAAGCATGTTGTTTTTTATGCCCTGAAAGGGCCTGAAAAGAGCAAATCAAAACTGGAGCCAACCCAATGCCAAGCGTCTATGAAATCATCACCGAGAAAATCATCAAGCAACTTGAATCCGGCGTCGCTCCCTGGCGCCAGCCCTGGACTTGCCAGAGTCCCGCAAATCTAGTCACCCAAAAAGAATACCGCGGCCTCAATGTCTTTACCCTTGCCTCGCAGGGGTTTCCCTCTCGGTTCTGGCTAACATTCAATCAGGCATCGAAGCTGGGAGGGAGAATTCTCAAGTGCGAGAAGTCTTCGCCTGTCATCTTCTGGAACCTTGGCGACGAGCGAGAGACGACCACGCAGGACGGTGCGAAGGAGACCTCGCGGCCTCTTCTGCTCCGTTATTACAGCGTGTTCAATTTGTCGCAGGCGGAAGGGATTGACATCCCCGCCTCCCTCCTGCACGAGACGCGCACCAAAGATCCAATCGAAACATGCGAGCAAATCGTGGCGAGTATGCCGAATCCGCCGGTGTTCGAGGAATCCGACAAAGCGTGGTACTCGCCGAGCAATGACGCGGTGGGCATGCCAGCACGCGACCTCTTTCACTCTTCCGAAGAGTATTACGCCACTGAATTTCACGAACTAGCGCACAGCACGGGGCACGCAAAGCGCCTGCATCGGGAGAACTTCGACAACCCGGTTTCCTTTGGTTCGGAATCCTACTCCAAAGAGGAACTCGTCGCGGAGATGACCGCCGCCATGCTGTGTGGCGTCGCGGGAATCGAACAGAAGACCCTTGAAAACACCGCAGCATATCTCAAGACCTGGATTGCGCGGCTTAAGTCGGATTCGCGCTTGCTTGTCTCCGCTGCTTCACAGGCACAGAAAGCTGCGGATTTTATCCAGGGCAAGCCTCCGCACGAGTTAGACGAAGCGCGGGCCACTCAAGGTTTTAACAGACTGCTTGTTTGCTGACCGTACCACACCGCCCGCAAATAAAAGACTCATTCCACTGAGCGTACTTCTGCTCGTAAGTTGAGCCATTGTGGCGCCATACAATTCCTACGAGTAGAAGCAAGACAACTGGAGCAAATATCAAGTAGAGCCTAACAGGCAACGAAGATGCGGGCACGGAACTCGACATGACATGTTGGACGTAAAGTATGAGGGCAATAAAAGTGACGACTCCCGACCACAAAACAAGCTTTACATACGACCACTTCGAGGGAGGGCTAAGACGCCTTGAAAGGGCAGATTGCTGTGAGCCGCTCGTGGTCGTTCTACCGACCAATATATCTGGTCGCCCACCGGCAAACAGAAGGCCCCGCATTCTGCCCCGCGTATTTACGTGGTAGGTGCCTTCTTGGTAGGCAAGGGATACCTTCTTGAGATTGTTGCTGTTGCACTTCGGGCAGCGCAAGTCCATCTCTCCACTCCTTGCAACCCCACTTCGGTCTGGCTTGAGTCCTTTCTGACCAATTCCACAGGCTATACGAATCCAACCCGGCGATTCGACTTTAGTTGCTCGCCGTTCCGCCGCCTCTTGGGCGGGGCCATTCTGTGCGATGTGCAGGAGAAGCTTGTGGTTTTCTTCGAGGCTCGCTTTTGGACCCTTCAGGAGGTTCTTGATTTGACAGTTCAACATGTTCCCAGTAGGAGCCGGTCTCGTACAAACACTTGCCATTGTCGTCGTAAACGTAAAGCCAGAGGTATAGCTGACCATTGCGTTCAGCCAAGTCTCGTGCTTCGTCGAACGTTTCACAGTCTTTGCAGAGCATGCCGCTCGGCCACGTGAGGGCGTCGATTGGATCCTGTCCTATTACTCGATACTGACCCTTCGGCGCTTGTACCTGCACAATTCCTCCTTAATTTAGCTGAGTTTCTCAATATCGCACTGTTGAAACAAATGCAAGCCCAAAGCGAACTAGATCTTTCTGACCCACTATCCGTCGAGAATTTTCCCTCCGTTTTTGCCCTTCTGCTGAAAACCCGCGCCTGGACCCGCTTCTCCTGTCGAGGGTCTCTCGCTTCGCTCCGATAAACGCAAACTGAACGCTCTTGACAACACGGCCGGCCAGGCGCTCGCCCCGCTAGGAAGGGCACCTGCTTTTTATCCGCCCGCTCCTGAAGTGCTTCTGAGAAGCAAAGGTCTGAACCTACCGAAAGAAGTCTTTGCCATGCAGCAAATCAACAAACAACCTGCTTTTGAGCTATGCCAGATCATCACAACTCCGGGCGCCTTGGCCGCGATTCGGAACTTCCTCATGGCCATCGCCTTTTGGGAGGCTGGCGCGCGCTCGGGCGTATCAAAAAAGGAGACCGAGGTCGCTCTAGTACTAACAAAACTAGGAAGTTATATGCACCCCAATCAAACGTTCCGCGCCCCACTCGCATCAACACTGGCAACACTCTTGAGACAACCAACAGCGGAGGGGCAGCCTTCCCCAGAGGATTTTTCGCCCTCGATTGAGGTTTCGGCTGAACTAAGTGCTCTTAATAGGTAGAAGCACAAAAAGGCTTCGAACCCTCGGTGAAGTGACGAACCTAGAGACCCGGTCAATTTCAGGGCTGGCCGGCGCAACGTTAGGGTGGGGACAAGAACATGCACGGAGGCGCGCGGCCGCTCAATCGGAACCTTTGCATAAGCCCTGTAGATCGCCGTGGGTACACGATAGGCCATCCCGTGCTCGTTGCTGCCGAGGCGATAGGACGTCGTGCTATGGAGCATGCCGAACAACTGCTCTTTGATCCAGCGATCGCGGCAACCCTCCTCGAAGAGGCTGCAGCTTCGGTTTCGCGAGCTTTGTTGTCAAAAAGACATTCGCACCAAGCTGGCGTTCGAGACCTTCCGTCCTACCTTTTCTGCGCTTTCATCCGACGCATCAACCGAGCCAAGAAGCGACAATTGATCCGAGAGGCCGCTATTCTGGCGCACTTCGCGGAATCTCCGAACTCAACGGACCCTAACGACCTTGATCTCAAGATTCTCGTTGATGAGCTCTTAACAAGGTGTGATCCGGTAACGCGCGAAATGTTCTACCGGCGCATTCGAGGTTTTTCGTGGAAGGAAATCGGGTTTTCGTACGGAATATCGGAGCATGCTGCGGAATCGCGCTTCAGCCAGGCGATCCACAAGCTGGCAAAGAAGCTCGGTCTGAAAACTGATGTGAGAATCTGAAGAGAGGCTTAGCAACGGTTCTGAACAATGAAAACGAGAGTCAAAAATCCAACCGCCTTGGGAACTAAGGGCAAAGACTTGCGTGAGTTCGCCGCCAACTATCTATCGGAGGCTTTTCCGAATCCCGACCGCGATGGCTGCCCGCCTGATTCTGCGCTTCGTTCTTTGGCGTTCAACCCCAAAGAAGCCGAGCCAACTGTCACGGAGCACTTGGCAATGTGCTCCCCGTGCTTCAGGCGCTACTCGGAACTGTTGGCTGAATTGATGGCACAGCAGCGAGTAGAAAAAGCGTCATCTTGGAAGCGTATATCCGCGTGGACCGAGGCTCATCCCGTGATCGCCGCGGCAGCTCTTGCTTGCGCTCTATTGATAGCAATCGGCGTCGGTCTGTTGCTCCGCGGAATTAGACAACCGAATACCCTTCCAATGGATACCCACCGAAAGCCAAATCCAACGGAGCCTCTCAATCCCACTGTGGCTTATTTGCCGTATAGCATGGACCTGAGCGCACTTTCTCCAGTACGCGGTTCCGAACAACCGGCAACCGGACCTCAGAGGAGAATTGTTGTCCCAAGTTCGCCGCTCGATTTGACTCTGACCTTGCCCTTGGCGAGCCCGGAAGGGCCGTACGATCTAAAACTAACATCGAAAAGCCTGACGTTATGGTCGAAGTCTGCCTTAGCTCGTCTGCAAAAGGGCAAAACGCTCATTCAGGTCGAGGCGGACTTTAAGACAATCCCAACTGGTGATTACAACTTGGAGGTTCGATTCTCAACCGGTATTCATCTCATTCAGCCAGTTTCGATTCGAGCTGCATTGCAGTCAGAGCGGGGAACATAACCCATGAGCCTCAAGCGACTCGCTCCCTGGATATTCTTGTGCGGAGCGGCCTGCACGTTTGCGCGGGCGCAGACCACCGCTGACGATCCCGATGCTTTGATGAAGAAAGCTCTTCAGTTAGGGGACTTGTATAACTGGGCGGACGCCGCCCCGCTGTTTACCCAGGCCGAGCAGCTCTATGCCGCGCGCAGCGATAATCGCAATGCGCTACACGCCCACTTAGGCGTGATACGTTCCACTATGGAGCAGCTTTCGCTTCCAGAGGTCTCCGAGGAACTCGGAGCTGCGCTGGATAAGAATCCGCTGCTTCAGTCTGACAAACAGCTGAGGCTGTTTTGTTTCATGGTTCTCGGCGACATCGATGGAGAGATCGATGCTGCGCCGATGCGCCGTGATTGGGAAGCGGCACTCACACTTGCTCAAGCTCTTGGCGACAAGAAGTTCGAAAACCGCGCCTCAGGCGAACTCGGATTCGCCCTGTTCCTCGAAGGAGACATGGCGACAGCACGCCAGAAAGTCGGCGGTGCCCTCATGGGCGCAATGATGCTTGGTGATGCCGGGGCCCAAATCCGTTACCTGGCCGCCATTGGACACGCCTTCGTACAGATGGGTTCCTACGACGATGCCCTCGGATATTTCGACAAAGCGCTCAAGATCGCAGCCGCCAATCCCGATGCAGGATACCAGTTCGTGGTCAACGAAGGCAGGCTCCAGGCATTTCGAAGCATGGGAAAGCTCGACGCCGCCGAACATCTCGGCAACGAGATCATCGCTCAAGCCCGAGCAAAGCAGAAACACGTCAAGGAAACGCAAGCTCTCATCACAGCCGGGACCGTGGCAACTGCAAAGGGTGATGAACCGAAGGCGATTGAGGACTTCGAAACGGCACTTGACTTGGCTCAAAAAGGCCGGTTCACTCGGTTGCTTGCCGATGCCCAATTCTATCTGGAAGACGTTTATCGCAAAAAGAGCGATCTAGTGAAAGCGGAATCTTTGGCAAAAGCCGCAGCCGAATCGACGCAGAATAGTGGCGACATTTATTTGCTTCCGTTGCGTCTGCAAGCACTCGCGCAATTGCAAGTGAGCCAGGGTAAGTATCGTGCTGCCAGCGACACATACGATCGAGCAGCCGACGTCCTGGACACAATGATCGGCAACGTCACCTCTGCAGCAGGCAAAATTGGCCTCATTACCTCAATGAGCACCGTTTACGCTGAACACTTCGCTTTGGTCGCGGACCGCTTGAACGACACCGCTAAAGCCTTCTCCGTTCTTGAGCGCGCCCGCGGGCGAGTGACAACTGAGCTTTTGATGAGCCAGAAACCGCCTGAATCCTCGGAGGAACTGGAAATCGAGAAGCAGATCAGTCGCCTGAATCTGGAACTAGCAAAAGCTAAGTTCGCGGAGCAGATTCGCCAAATTCGAGACAAGATTTTTCTCGCAGAACAGGCGCGATGGCTTACTCCTGCATCGGGAGCGTGGCAATCTAAACCTTGGCAAACGATCCCCCTGGAAAGCGTGAGAGAGAGTCTCACCGCAAATGAGCTTGTGCTTGAGTATGTTATGGCGGAACCCCACTCCTATTGCTTGGCGATCAGCCGAGGTTCTGCGCGCATTGTGCCGCTTGCCGGTCGGGAGGGCATCGAAAGTTCGGTTCTTGCGTATCTGAAGACATTGAAAACGAAGACAGTGTCCGAGTCGCAAGGCAGGCAACTCTACGTGGCTCTGTTGAAGGACATCCCCGAGTTCCTAAACAAAGAACGGCTTATAATCGTGCCGGATGGTCGCTTGCATCTCTTGCCGTTCGATGCGCTCATTGACAGCAGGGACCGTTACTTGGTTTCCTCCCACACGATAATGTATTCCCCATCTGCGACCGCTCTGTATTTGGCTAATTCAGTCCCGCAGCAGCCGACGCAGGGGGCATTTCTCGGCATCGGCGGCATTCCTTACGATCAGGATACCGAGCTCTCAAAACTGGCGTCAACACGTGGATACATCAGCAGCCCACTGGTTAATCTGCCCGCTTCCAAAGAAGAGGTTCTCGCCACCCAAGCCGCCGTCCGTAGTAACGGCGACACTGTTCTGATTGGGTCAAGCGCGACAAAATTCGCCTTTCAGCGCTCTGGACTAGACCATCGCGCGATCATTCATTTGGCAGTGCACGGTGTAGCGAACGAAAAACAGCCGGCTCGAGCCGTCCTCATGTTTTTTAGCGATTCGAAGTCGGGCGACGACGGCATTTTGGAGGCAAGCGAAATCGTGCACTTGCATACAAACGCGGATCTAGTCGTCTTATCAGCTTGCGATACTGCAGTGGGCCGTCTGCAAGGGGAGGAAGGCATCGCAAATCTTTCTCTCGCATTTCAGTTGGCCGGGGCCAAGACCGTAGTGTCCACACTTTGGAGCATCGACGACACCACGACGCTCTATCTAATGCAGCGTTTTTACGCTCATTTGGCCGAGAAGAAAGCCGTCGCGTATGCCTTGACCGAAGCTAAAAGGGACATGCTTAGGACTTACGGCACGCAAGCTGTTCCTTACTACTGGGCCAGCTTCAAATTGGAAGGTTCAGGCAATTACCCCATCAGCATCAACTCTAAGAAACTGAGCGCGACCAACTGAGGAAGACGATCTATGCTCACGTCACAGAACACGCTAGGCGACGGTCCCGCGCAAAAGGATCGCGCCAAGCTCATCAAGACTATCAAAAAGCTCGTCGCTGAGCGTCACATCAACGTCAACAACCCAAATCAGGATTACGGGCCTTGGCTCGCTACGGTTGACGAGCGCACGCCACACCTCATGACTCTGGAGAGGTCGGCCTTTGAGGTAGGCGTGAGCGAACTACTCAAGGAACTCGGGAGCAGCCATACAGCCTTTTTCCATCAGCGGCGGGACAGGATTCCGGCGCCCTACTCAATTAATGCCACGTTGCGCGCCGTTGACAGCACCGAAGGAAAGCGTTGGATGTTTGTCGACGTAATCGAAGATGGTGTTGCATTCCAAGCGGGTATCCGCCCTGGAGAACTCCTGCTGTCCATAGATTCCGACCCGATTATTCCGCCTAAGGCGGCGTCCTTCCGTATCGGGGGCAACCATAGTGTGGAGATCGGCAGCTTCAATGGCAATAGGCGCGAAGTCGCGATTGGCGTGCCAAACCGCGCAGTCAAAGACCGGCCTCCAATGATCGAGCCGCGCAGCCTCTCCCATAAGGCTTTGGCCCCGGACGTTGGTTACGTCCGAGTGGCCACGTTTCCTGGAGCCGTAGGCCAGGATTTTGCCAAAGCCTTGGACAACATCATTCGCGACTTCAAAAATCGCGGCGTCCAACGCCTTATCGTGGACATCCGAGGTAACATCGGCGGCGGTCTCGGCTCTCTGCGGCTCATGAGTTATCTCTGTCCGGGCAAGCTCGAAATTGGCCATAGCTTGACTCGCCGGCGTCTTCGGAATGGTTACCGGAAGGAGAATCTGACGCGGATCGGAAAGATTCCCGCAACAAAGGCGGAGTTGCTCATGTTGGCGGTGCGTTTCAAAGTTTTCCAGCGTGACCGTTCCATGGTGTTGGTTACCGAGGGCCTTGGCCCTCAACCTTTTCACGATCGCATTGTTGTGCTCATCAACGAGCATACCCACAGCGCAGCCGAGATGGTCGCCAGCTTCGCCAAGCAGAATCGGCTGGCTACGCTCGTTGGCACGAGAACAGCAGGCGAGGTTCTCGGTGGCGCGAAT
>Ga0210407_10001117_pt1 | contig 26262 bp, 24 predicted proteins | sample IncBWC27MmetaG_FD_150860 | JGI IMG/M metagenome (GOLD analysis project Ga0210407, IMG submission 150860) | Forest soil microbial communities from Barre Woods Harvard Forest LTER site, Petersham, Massachusetts, United States - Inc-BW-C-27-M | ecosystem: Environmental > Terrestrial > Soil >...
GCGAACAAACTCAACGCCGCGCTCGATGACGTGTACTCGCGGCCGGTGATCGTGGAGGGCAAAGCGATCGAGATGGCCGAGGAGCAGCGCCGCGCCGTAGCTGCCGCGTCACGCACGGGCCTGACGGTGATCTCCGGTGGTCCCGGGACTGGAAAAACTTCGATCATCGTCGCGATCATGCGTCTGATGGTGCGGCTCGGAATCGATCCCTCGCACATTTTGCTCGCAGCACCGACCGGGAAGGCCGCGTACCGGATGGGGGAGTGTATCCGCGAGTCGCTGACTCGAATCGAGAAGAGCGACGAGGTTGATCGGGCGCTCCTCGACGCGCACCCAGAGCCCGCGACGATTCACCGTCATCTCGGCTACTCGATCGATTCGGGCCGTTTCCGTCATCACCGCAACAATCCCTTGTCGGCGAAAGTTGTGATCGTCGACGAAGGATCGATGCTCGATCTCGCTTTGATGGAGCGGCTGATGGATGCGATCCAGCCGGGGGCGCGATTGGTCCTGCTCGGCGACGCGGACCAATTGCCGTCGGTCGCGGCCGGTTCGGTGTTTCGCGATCTCGCCCCGCGGGCAAATGAGGATGCCGGTGCGCTCGCAGATGTGTCAGTGCGACTTGACGAAAATCATCGAATGAAAAACGAGGACGCGGCGGGCAGCGCGATTTTGCGCGCGGCGCGAGCGATCAAAGACGGTCAAACAGATCTGCTTGATGCGAGTTCGCCAATTTTCGAGCGGCGAGCGTTAGCCGGCGAGATCACGTTTGCCGGCAGCGAATTCATGGCCGGCGCTCCTCGCGAACTCAGCCCGTTTCTGGATCGTTGGTACGCTGAGCGCGTGCGCGGCGATGAAAAGATCAGGGATCTCCGTGCGCATGAATATGTCGAACGCGACAACGGATTCGACGACGCGGACTGCGCACGCCTGCGCAGCTTGTTCATGCACACCGGAAGCTCACGCGTCTTGTGCGTAACGCGGGTCTTCGATACCGGATCTGAAATAATCAATGCGCATCTTCATGCGCGCGCCGCCGAAGACGCGGCGAGCGCGGCCCGGACGGCGCCGTACGTAGTCGGCGAGCCGTTGATCGTGCTGCGCAACGACTATGAGCGCGGGCTCTTCAACGGCGATCAGGGACTCTGGCTCTGGGTGCGGCGCGGCGATGCTCGACGGATCCCGATGGCGGTATTTCCGCGCGGCGGTAACTTCGTCGCGTTTCGTCTCGAGGCGCTGCGGGAATCGATCGAACTTGCGTATGCGATGACCGTGCACAAGGCCCAGGGATCGGAATTCGATTCGACGGCGATTGTGCTCCCCGAGAAACCGATCGCGATCCTGACGCGCGAGCTGATCTATACCGCCGTCAGCCGCAGCAAATCATCGGTGATCGTGCTGGGCGCAGAATCAACGCTGAAGGCGGCGATCGACAACCCGGTCGAGCGGTTCTCGGGACTTGCCGATCGAATCAGAGAGACGCTCGGCGGTTAGCTTAGCAGTTCGATCTCACTTTTGGGGCGTGTGCGAGACCAGGAATTCGCGCACTCGCTTCACGGTTACGTCGATCGTTTCGGGCGATTTCCAATGCTCAGCCAGTACCGCGTTGGGCGCGAGCGCTGCGATCTCCCTCGACGTTTCAGTTGGATGATAGTCGTCGGTGCCGCAGAGAATCAGCATCGGCGTTTTGCACGAGCGCACGAACTCGCGCGACACGTTGAAAACAAAATCGGTTCCATACATCCGTTCGCGGAACTCGCGCAGGCTGGCCGCGTCGAGGCGCCCACGCTCTTTGTTCACAACCTCGGCCCATCCGTCGAACATCGCGTAAAACATCTCGCGATTGCGCGCGCTGAGACCGATCGGATTCTGCAAAATTGCGGCGCTGACGCGCTCCGGCGCGGCCTCGATGACGCCGAGGCAATACGACGATCCGATACATCCGCCCATCAGGTGGCATCGCTTGATTCCGAGATGATCGAGCAGCGCGAGGTGATCGGCGGTGTAAGTTTCCCATCCGTCGGCGGCGGTGAGCGGCGCGCTCGACTTGCCGGCGTTGCGCTGGTCCATCGCAATTACGCGGAACGTCGACGCAAGTTCTTTGGTTGGATCGAAGGGACTCTTGCTCCAGAACTCGATCGAGGAACGCATTCCGCCGGGCGCGAACAACAGAATCGGATAACCTGCGCCGTACTCTTCGTAATAGAGGGAAATGTTTTCACGCTTGAATGTCGGCATAGTTCATCAACTAACAGACCGATCAGCGCATGGGAAGAATTATCGCATCGAACCGCCAGCGCGATTTGACGAGTGCGAAGATGAGAGGCAAGCTGGCCGCATGAATTGGAGGTGTTCGCGATGATTCGAGGAAGTTGCCTGTGCGGTGCGGTGGCGTTCGAGGCGCGCGATCAGATCGAGCTGCGCAACTGTCACTGCTCGCGCTGTCGCAAGGCGCGCGGCGCGGCGTATGCGGCCAACATGTTCGTGCCGGCTGGTTCATTCAAGTGGCTGCGCGGCGAAGATCTCGTGATCGCCTATCGGTTGCCGAATACGCAGAGATTTGGAAATTCGTTCTGCCACGTCTGCGGGAGTCCGATGCCGCGAGCGGTGCCGACGCGCGAGGTTGTGCTGATACCGGCGGGCGCGCTCGACGACGACCCAAAGATTCGCACCAACTATCACATCTACGTCGGCTCGAAGGCGCCGTGGCACGAGATCACCGACGACCTGCCGCAATATCCCGAAGGCCCTCCGCCGAATTGAATCGGCTGACGACCGCGGCCAGAGCCAATCTCAGCTATGCCAGGGCTCGACGAGGATTTTCGCGTGCGTCTCCGGCGAGGCTAGATCTTCGAACGCCTGCGCGACTCCGTCAACACCGACCTTGCCCGTGATCAGCGGATCGCCGTTTACGCTGCCGTCGGCGAGATGGCGCAGCGTGGCGGCGAACTCGTCGGGGGAATAGCCGAGGACGAACTGGATATTGAGTTCCTTGCTGATGCCGGTCAGCGGCTCGATGTGATCGCGCTCCATACACACGCCGACCACGACGATGCGCGCGTTGCCGGGCGCGGACGCCATTATCGACTCGATTACGCCGGGCACGCCGACGCATTCGAAAATCACCGCGGGCCGCACTGCCGGACCGGAAATCCATGGAGGCAATTTTGGCGCCGTCGCGGGATCGGTGTACGTCGCCATCTCCTTCCAGCTCTCGTAGGGCGACTTCGTTTTTGGATCGACGACGAAATCGGCGCCCATCTGCTTCGCCAGCTCACGCCGGCGCGATGAAAAATCCGCTGCGACTATCGGACGCGCGCCGATAAGCTTCAGTGCCGCGATCACCGCGAGCCCGACCGGCCCGCATCCGATGACCAGTGGCGCGTCGTCCTTGCCGAGCCGCGCTTTCTGCACCGCGTGATATCCGACCGCCATCGGTTCGGTCAGCGCGGCGCGCTCGGTCGAGAGTCCGTTGGGCACTTCGAGCAGCAGAAATTCCGTCAGCCGCATCAGCTCGCCGTAGCCGCCCGGATTTTCATTCGAATAGCCGACCGCTTCGACGCCGGTAGATTTGATCAGCACCGGCATCGCGCAGACTCGCGTGCCCGGCTTCAGTTGCTTCTGCGTGTGCGGCCCGTAGTCGAGGACCTCTGCGCAAAACTCGTGGCCCATGACGATGTCGCGCTTGAGGTCCATCACGAACGGAGCGCCCGACTTGCGCGAATTCTCGACCATCTTTTCCGCGTGCTTGAGCGCATGCAGATCGGAGCCGCAAATTCCGCATGCGAGCGTTTTCACCAGCGCTTCGCCCGGTCCCGGAGTGGGCGTTGGAACGTCGTCGACGACGAGTTTTCGATCTCGCATTATTGCAGCACGCATGACTTAACTCCTCTCACGTTCCGGGCAGTTCGCTTGATCCAGTCTAGCAGGGTAACCCTGTCGCCGGTAATTGTGCGCGGGATGAAGAAGCGCGCATCGAATCAATCCGCGAGGGGCTGATGAGCCGTCTCCTTGAGCGTCAGGACAAATATGGTGGAGACGACAGCGGCGCCGATCAGGTAAAGCGGCGGTACCATCTCGTTGCCAGTCCTGTCGATCAGATAGGTCGCGACCAGCGGCGCGGTTCCGCCCAGCAGCGCGATGCAAAGATTGTGACTCAGTCCCACGCCCGTGCATCGCACGTTGGCCGGAAAGGCTTCGGCGGCGGTTGTAGGCGCGACGCCGTCAAACAACGCGATCAACAATGCAAATCCAACCTGTCCCAGCAGCGGGACGTGAAACATCGGATGCCACAGCAAGTTGAATAGCGGCCACGCCAAACAAATGATCAACCCCGACGCCAGCAAGAGCATGGGCTTGCGGCCGAAACGATCGGACAGTGCGCCCGCCACGGGAAGCATGAGCACGGCTGCCGCCATCCCGATCGTGTTGATCGTCAGCGCTCTGCTTTTCGCGATGCCCACGATCTCGGTCAAGTAAGTCGCCGAATATACAAACATCAAGTAGAAGCCGACGGACTCGAGCACCTTGAAGCCCGCGACTTGCAGCACCCGGCGCCATTGTGTGCGGAACACCTTGCCCATCGGCGGCGGCGCGACGCGCGGTACGTCGCCGGCATTTTGCAATTCGCGCCGAATAAAGTATCCAGCGATGCCAAGCGTACTTCCGGCGAGGAACGGCAAGCGCCATCCCCACGCCGCCAATGCCGCGGGCGACATCGTCGCGGCGACGATCGCGCCGACGCCCGATCCGAGCATCACACCCATAAACGCAGCCGCCGCGCCAAACGCGCCCATCATCCCGCGTCGTCTCGTGAGCGAACCTTCGATCAGAAAGACGACCGAGGTGGTGTACTCACCGCCGACGGAGAGTCCTTGCACCAGACGAAGCACCACCAGCAGAACGGGCGCGATCACGCCGATCTGCGCGTAGGTGGGCAGCGCGCCGATGAGAACCGTCGGCACCGCCATCGCGACGACTGAAAGTATCAGCGCTCTTTGGCGTCCGTAGTGATCGCCGATATGGCCGAAGACCAGAGCGCCCAGAGGGCGCATCAGAAATCCCGCGGCGAAGACGCCGAACGCGTCGATCAACGATGTGGCCGGGCTATGCGAAGGAAAAAAGTTCTCGCCGATCGCGTAGGCGAAGAAACCGTAGATCGAAAAGTCGTACCACTCGAGGATGTTGCCGGCCATCCCGGCGATCGCAAGCCGCCGCTGCGAAGTACTCGCACGGACCTCGCCGACAATCTCCCCCTCCTCCGCCAGTTTCATGTTCTGCGTTTGCCGAGAAGACTACGCGCCGGCCGCCACAGATCGCGGATTCAGTTCTCCTGAACAGTTCGGACAGACACGATTGTATCCGCTCGCGCAATCCGTGCAGAAGGTGCATTGAAACGAGCAGGCGAGCGCGTCGGCCGCGTCCGGCACCGGCTTGCCGCACTTTTCGCACTTGTCCTTGGTCGTAGTCATCAGCTTGAGCAACACCGAGTTCTGCTCCTCGCGCTGACCTCCTGCCAGAAGAGCCTCACGAGCTTTTTGATTTTTCTCCTGGTTTGCAAGCGACTCGTAGATTCCCGCGGCGCCATGCTCGAGCCGTGCAAGTATAACCATGATTTCGCGGCGCGATTTGCCTTCGAGCAATGACGCGATCAATTTGTCCGGCGAAATACTATTGTCTGCCATGTTTCTCCCCTCACAGTCTTAGTGTGGCTAATCGAGTGGCTATGCGATCGTCGCGAGTATCCACTATGTGCGCTCCCAAGGATACTCGCGATCTGCCACAGTGGACGCCGCCAGCCTGCGCGCGTAAAAGTAACTGATGCCGCTCAGTTCTTCCATCGTGGGCACCGCCTCGGAGCCTGCCGCATCCGAGATCGATGCGCGATGGACGATGGCCTATGCGGCGGGGCTCGGCGACTCCCTTCCCGCGTACATGGATACGCTTCGCCCGGCGGAGTTTGTTGCGCATCCGATCTTCCCGGTTTGTTTCGAGTGGCCGATGATCGTCGCGATGCGCCGGCTGTTCCGGACCAATTTGCTCACTGACGAAGAGGCGATGCGCGGCGTGCACGCGACCCACGACTTGATTGTTCATCGGCCGATCCGTCCGCCTGAAACACTCCGCACGCGGCTCAAAGTTGCGGGCGTCGAGGCGCGCAAGCCCGGCGCGTACCAACTGACACAGCTCGATACCATCGACGCGCGTGGCGCACCGGTATGCACGTCGTGGTACGGATCGATCTATCGAGGCGTCGCGGTCGAAGGGCCCGACCGTCCTGCTGACGTGTCGAGACCGCCAGCCGCGCCCGCCGCCACGACGCCGACCACCGAGACAAAAATCCTAGTGCCCGCCGGGATGGCGCACATCTACACAGAATGCGCGCGCATCTTTAATCCGATTCATACTGATGCCGCGGTCGCACGCGCAGCGGGCCTCCCCTCGATCATCCTTCACGGCACCGCGACGCTCGCGCTTGCGGTCTCGCGCATCGTCGAGGCTTGCGCGCAATCTGATCCAACCCGCGTGAGCAGGGTCTCCTGCCGATTCGGCGCGATGGTTCCGATGCCATCCACGCTGACGCTCCGTATTTTCTCCGCGACCAGCGCCGGCGTCTTCTTCGAAGTCTTGAACGGTGAAGGCCAGCTCGCGATCCGCGATGGTTTCGTCGGATTGCGGGCCGTAAAATCTTGAATCGTGAAAGTTAAAGCGGCAGTCGCAAGCGAACCCGGCAAACCGCTCGAAGTCACTACCGTTGACCTCGAAGGACCCAAGCCGGGCGAAGTGCTGGTGGAGATCAAAGCCAGCGGAGTCTGTCACACCGACGCATTCACGCTCTCCGGCGCAGACCCGGAGGGACTCTTTCCGGCGATACTCGGCCACGAGGGCGCGGGCGTCGTGGTTGAAATCGGCCCCGCTGTCACGACACTCAAGCGCGACGACCACGTCATCCCGCTCTACATTCCCGAGTGCCGCAATTGTCCCGCGTGCCTCTCGGGCAAGACCAATCTCTGCAGCGCGATTCGCGAGACGCAAGGCCGCGGCCTTATGCCCGACGGCACAAGCAGATTCTCGCACAACGGCAAGATGCTCCACCACTACATGGGCACCTCGACCTTCGCGAACTTCACGGTGGTGCCGGAGATCGCGCTCGCGAAAGTTCGCGACGACGCGCCGTTCGAAACGATTTGTTACATCGGATGCGGCGTCACCACCGGAATCGGCGCGGTCCTTAACACCGCAAAGGTTCAGCCGGGCGATCGTGTCGTCGTCTTCGGCCTCGGCGGTATCGGCTTGAACGTCGTGCAGGGCGCGCGGATTGCGGGCGCATCGATGATCGTCGGCGTCGATCTCAATCCATCGCGAAAGGCGATCGCCGAAAAATTCGGGATGACGCATTTCGTGAATCCCGCGGAAGTGGACGGCGACCTCGTGCCGCATCTCGTGAACCTGACCCGAGGCGGCGCCGATTTTTCCTTCGAGTGCGTCGGCAACACCAACCTCATGCGCCAGGCGCTCGAATGCTGCCAGCGTGGATGGGGCACCAGCGTGATCATCGGCGTCGCGGGCTCGGGCCAGGAAATATCGACGCGCCCGTTCCAGCTCGTCACCGGACGCACCTGGAAAGGAACCGCTTTCGGCGGCGCGCGCGGGCGGCGCGACGTTCCGAAAATTGTCGATTGGTACATGGATCGCCGGATCAACATCGACGATTTGATCACGCACGTCATGCCGCTCGAAAAAATCAACGACGCCTTTCACCTGATGCACGAGGGCAAATCGATCCGAAGCGTGGTCACCTTCTAATGCCGTCGATTAGTAAACCCGCACTTGTATTCCTGATTGCGGCGAATGCGATCACTCTCGCCGGATGCTGGCACAGAGAAACCGACCAGCAGAAGTTTATCGAGGCGATGAATCACGGCAGTGCCGCGCAGGCGAGTCAGATCTGGCTCAACATGGATGCGAAGAGCCGCGCCGACTTCGCACATAACCAGGGTATGCACCCGGATGTGTCGCCCGATGAAATGAAAAAGCAGCTCACCCAGCATTACGAGGACCAGATGGGCGCCGACAATAGCGGACAGACCATCGACCGGCCGGCTCCCTACGTTCACCTCGGCGGCCTCCAGAGCCTTCCCGAGTGGTCCGGGCCGTCCGGCGCGCCGCCGCAAGCCGTAAGCGTGCCGACGCAGAACGCGCCGTCGAACTGAGGCTCGCAAAATGGATTTTGCGCTCAGCGCAGAGCAGAAATTGCTGTCTGAAACGTTGCGCGACTTCGCACGCCGCGAGCTCCTGCCCAATTACGCATCGCGCGACCGCGACGAAGACCTGCCTCCTTCGCTGATTCGTAAACTCGGCGAGCTTGGCCTGCTCGCGCCGATGGTCGAATCGCAACTCGGCGGCTCCGGACTCGACTATGTATCACTCGGAATCGCGCACGAGGAAATTGCGCGCGGAGATTTCAACGCCGCGTATGTGATGCTGCTCTCCGCGCTCATCGGCGCGATAGTCTCGCGCAGTGGCGACGCCCGCCAGCAGGCCGCGTTCCTTCCGCCGATCTGCCGCGGCGAAATCGTCGCCGCGTTGGGCGTCACCGAGCCGGCCGGCGGCTCCGACGCCGCGCATGTCGCGACGCAAGCGCGGCGCGACGGCGACTGCTACCTGCTCAGCGGCGAGAAAACTTCCATCTCGTTCTCGTCATCAGCCGCCACCGCAATCGTGATTGCTCGCACCGGCGCGCCCGACGACGGCGCTCGCGGGGTCAGCGCCTTTTACGTCGATCTCAACTCGACCGGCGTGACGCGCACCCGCTTTCGCGATCTCGGCTCACGTGCGATCGGCCGCGGCCAGCTATTCTTCGACGCGGTCCGCGTGCCCGTCGCGTCACGCATCGGCGCGGAGGGCGCGGGCTTCGTGCAGGTGATGCAGGGCTTCGACTTCAGCCGCTCGCTCATCGGCCTCATGTGTATCGGCGCCGCGATGCAGAGCGTCGATGAAACCTGCGCCTACGTCGCCGAGCGCGAGGCATTCGGCGCGCCGCTCGCACGCTTCGAAGGTGTCTCGTTTCCGCTCGCAGAGAGTGCGATTCGGCTCCGCGCCGCGCGTCTGCTTTGCTACGAGGCACTATGGCTCAAGGATCGCGGCGAACCTCACGGATGGCTCGCGGCGGGCGCAAAGTGGCTCGCGCCCGAATTGGCCGCGCAAGTGATCCATCAATGCCTCCTGCTTCACGGCCATCTCGGATTCAGTCTCGACCTGCCCCATCAACAGCGCATGCGCGACGTCATCGGGCTTGAGATTGGCGACGGCACCGCGCAGATCATGAAGACTCTCGTCGCGCGCGAGATCATCGGCAAAGCGGCGCGCCCGTATTGAAAAGGTAAAATTGATGTCCGAATCGAAGTGGCCAATAACTTGGACTGCCCGATGGATTTGGGCTGGACCCGCCGCGTCGCCCGTCTCGCCAATCGCACCCGCGGGTATCCCACCGAAGGAAACCTGGAATCGATTCTGCTACTTGCGCCGAGCCGTCGAACTTAATTCGATTCCCGCGTCGGTACCCGCTCGCGTAACTTCCGATTCGCGCTTTTTGCTGTTCGTCAACGGCGTCGAGGTAGTTCGCGGTCCCGCGCGCTCCGTGCCCGAGCGTCTCGCATGGACCGAGATCGATCTCGCGCACTTTCTTCGCCCGGGGCGCAACGCGATCGCGACGCTGGTGCGCTTTTACGGATTGCCCGGCCCATGGTGGCGCCCCGCTGCGCCCAGCTTCCTCATCGGCTTCGGATCGTTCGCCTTCGAATCCGCTGCGATCGGCGTGATTTCAGATGCGTCGTGGAAAGGGCGCGCCGCGCCCTACCGGCAGGACGTCGTGAAGTCGCAAGCGCTGCCGGATCCGCCGGTCGAGATTCTCGACGGTGCTGCGATTCCCACGCGATGGGCCGCCGCCGATTTCGACGATTCCGGATGGGAGCCTGCGGTCGAACTGTCCGCGGGCACGTTCTCGCCAAATCGCAAACGAATCCCCGTCGAACCTTTCACCGCACCCGAGCACGACGATATCGCGCCGCTCACCGCGATCGATATCGCGCTTACCGAACTGTCGCGCCGCGGTGTCGCAAGTCTCGATGTCGATGATCCGCGTCACGCATATCCAACCGCCGATACGTCCGGCAGCGGCCCCGACACTATCGTCACCTACGACGCGGGCATGATCACGCTCGCGACGCCGTGGGCAGTAGTGCGCGGTCCCGCCGGCTCGATCGTCGACATTTATTCGGGTGAGGATCTGCGCGCCGATTCCACCGCGGAGACAAATCCGCGCCGCTTTGCGATGCGCTACATCGTCGGCGCCGGCGACGCGCCCGAGCGCGTGGACTCGTACGAATCGGTCGGCTTCCGCTATTTGTCGATCGTTACGCGCGGCGGTGCCGCAATCGAGTCTGTCGGCGCGATCGAGCGCCGCTATCCGCGCGACGACGAGGCTCACTTCGAGTGCGACGACCCCGCGCTCAACAAAATCTGGCGCGTCGGCGCGCGCACTCTCGAGCTCTGCTCCACCGACGCGTTTATCGATTGCCCCGGCCGCGAGCAGCGCGCCTGGCTCGGCGACTCCTACATCCACGCGCTGTTGACGTATACGACCAACACCGATTGGCGCCTGGTTCGGCGCCATCTGCGAATTTGCGCGCACTCCCGCCGCGCCGACGGATTGCTCGCGATGGCTGCCGCGGGCGATCTTTCCGTTTCCTCGACCACGATTCCCGACTACTCACTCCACTGGATCCGCGCGCTAGCTCGTTACTTCGAATATTCCGGCGATCGCGACGCGGTGCGCGAACTGATGCCGACCGCCGCCGGCATCCTCGACGCCTTCGAACGTTACCGCGCACCCGACGGACTGATTCGCTCGATGCCGGGATGGATCTTCATCGACTGGGCGATGACCGAGCGCTCCGAAGTTACCGGCGCGCTCGACGCACTCTACGCCGCTGCCCTCGACGATTTCGCGTCGCTCGCGTGGACCGTCATGGCCGATTCGCGCGCCGCCGCCGACGCTAACAATCGCGCCGAACGAACTCGCGCCGCGTTCGGTCTCCTCTGGGATGAATCCGCCGGTGTGTACGTCGACGCAGCGAACAGCAACGGTCCACGCCGCCGCGTCAGCCAACAAACCAACGCTATCGCGATCGTCTCCGGATGCGCCCCGCGCGATCGATGGTCCCGGATGCTCGATTACATCCTCGACGAATCGCGCGTCGTCGTCACACCCACTATCTCCGACAACCTCTCCGCCTATCTCACCCAGCACATGGATCCCGACGAACACATGACCTTCGACGTCGAGCACAACGTCGTCGCGGCGCAACCGTTCTTCTCGCACTTTCTCCACGACGCGATCGTCCGCGCCGGTCGCCGCGAGCTGATTCCCGCGCGATGCATGAAATGGTGGCCGCAGATCGAGCGTGGCGACACTGCCTTCGAGGAATACTGGGACGCGCGCGTTGGCACTGGGAGCCGATGCCACGCATGGTCGGCCACTCCGACGTACGACTTGACCACCTGGGTTCTCGGTGTGCGTCCGAGCGCGGCGGGCTACTCGCGCGCCGAAATCGCGCCACGGTTCGGCTCGCTGCTACATCTCGAAGGCCGCGTCCCAACTCCACACGGACTCATCGAGGTTAAGCTCGATCGCGAGCAAGGCGGCGAAATCACGATCCCCGACGGCGTGACGGCGCGCGTGACCTTCGACGACGCCCCACTCGCACCCCATGATCTCGGCCCCGGCCGCCATCGAATCTCCGGTTGATCCTACCTCTCCCGCGGCTGGCGACTACGTCGCCATCCGCAAATCGGGAGAGGTCGAGCCGCGACATTTATGTCGCCGCTAGGGTGAGGGCGCACTCACCCAGCACCGCGCCCGACCGGCCTTGCCGAAAACCCACCGAGCATAGCAAGGTAGGCAAGGCTTTTACTCAAACTTTGTCTCATGTCGATGCTGACTCCATATCGCGTGCTCGATCTTACCACCGAGCGAGGCCTCATATGCGGCCAGATGCTCGGCGACTTGGGCGCCGACGTCGTCAAGGTCGAGCCGGTCGGCGGATCCTCTGCGCGCCAAATCGGCCCGTTTTACAAGGACCAGCCGCATCCGAATCGCTCGCTCTATTGGTGGGCGTACAATCGCAACAAGCGCTCGATCACACTTGATATCGAATGCGACGCCGGCCGCTATCTTCTCAATCGCCTCGTCGAGCGGGCCGATTTTCTGCTCGAGTCGCACAATCCCGGCTACCTCGCGGAACGTAAACTCGGTTATGCGGATCTCGCGAGTATCAATCCCGCGCTCATCTACGTTTCGATCACGCCCTTCGGACACGACGGTCCCAAGGCAACTTATGCCGACAGCGATCTGATCATCATGGCTGCCGGTGGTCCGCTGATTCTGGCCGGCGACGAGGACCGCCCGCCCGTCCGCCTCTCAATTCCGCAAGCCTATCTGCACGCTTGCGCCGACGCCGCGGTTGGCGCGCTGGCTGCTCATCACGAACGCACCAGCTCCGGCCTCGGGCAGCACATCGATGTTGCCGCGCAGCAATCGGTCGCGATGGCAACGCAGTCGAACATACTCTGCGCGCCGCTCGGTGCACCCGAAAATCGACGGATTTCTGGCGGAGTAAAAATCGCCGGCATCGACATTCCACTGGTCTGGCCGGCGAAAGACGGCTTCGTCGCGATCACTTTTCTCTTCGGCTCCGCGCTCGGCATCTTTACCGCCAGGCTCATGCGTTACATTTGTGAGCAGGGTTTTTGCGATGAAGCCACTCGCGACAAGGATTGGATCTCGTTCGGCGAGAACCTGTTCAGCGGCGTCGAGCCGCTTTCCGAATTCGAACGCGTCAAGGAACTCGTCAGAGACTTCACCCTCAGCCACACCAAGGCCGAGCTCCTTGAGCTCGCCGTCGATCGCGGATTCCTGATCACGCCGGTCACGACCATCGCCGAAGTTGTCGAAAGTCCGCAATTCGCTTCGCGCGGCTACTTCCAGAATGTCGCGCATCCCGAACTCGGCGAGTCTTTTGTGTATCCGGGATCGTTCGCGAAATTCAGCGCCTCGCCGATCGAGTACCGGCTCCGGCCACCCACAATCGGCGAGCACAATTTCAAAATTTACCGCGGCGAGCTCGGCCTGAGCGAACACGAAATCACCGAACTCACCCGCGCGGGAATCATCTGATGCCGAATCGACTGCCCCTCGACGACGTAAAAATTTGCGACTTCATGTGGGTCATGGCGGGTCCCGCCTCGACGCGGATTCTCGCCGACTACGGCGCCACCGTCGTGCGGATCGAATCGCCAAATCGAATCGACACCGCGCGCACCCTTGGCCCTCATCTCGACAACAAGGTGGGTCCCGACAGCTCCGGCCTCTTCGCGAACTGCAACGCCGGCAAATTGGGAATCTCGCTCGACCTTGGCAATCCCTCTGCGCGCGAAGTTGTGCACGATCTCGTCCGATGGGCCGACGTTGTCACCGAGTCCTTCTCTCCCAAGGCTATGCGCGCGTGGGGCTTCGACTACGAATCGTTGCGCAAGGTCAATCCGGCGATCATCATGCTGAGCTCATGCTTGATGGGACAGACCGGACCGCTTGCGAAAATCGTCGGCTTCGGCAACATGGCTGCCGCAATTTCGGGATTTCATAATCTCACCGGATGGCCCGATCGCCCGCCCGCCGGAGTCTTCGGCGCGTACACCGATTACGTATCGCCGCGCTTCACCGCGATGGCGATTCTCGCGGCGCTCGATTACCGGCGCCGCACCGGCGTCGGCCAATATATCGATCAGTCGCAGGCGGAATGCTCGATTCATTTTCTCGGCCCCGCAATTCTCGACTACACGGTGAATCGCCGAGTCGGAGAGAGAGTTGGAAATTCCGACTCCGTTTTCGCGCCTCACGGCGTCTATCCTGCCGATGGTGACGACCAATGGGTCGCGATCGTGTGCCGCAACGATGACGATTGGCGCCAGTTGTGCTCCGCGATGGAAAATAATGACCTCGCACGCGATTCCCGCTTCGCGACCGCGTCAGGAAGGCGCGAGCATCGCCACTCGATCGATTCGTCAATCGCCGCATGGAGCCGCACCCGCGATGGCGCCGCGATCGAGTCGCTGCTCCAGTCTCGCGGCGTCCCCAGCCATCAGGTGCAGAACAGCGCCGCGGCATATCGCGATCCTCAACTCGCGCATCGCGGCCACTTCGTCACGCTCGACCATCCAACCGTAGGAAAATTCACCGTCGAGGGCCCTCGCGCGAAACTCTCGCGCACCCCGGCCGCCGTGCGCCGCTCCGCTCCAACGCTCGGCCAGGACAATCAGCACGTGCTCGAAAGCATTCTCGGCTACGACGAAACCCAAATCAGCGAGCTGGTCGCGTCCGGCGCGCTCGGCTAGCCGTCATCCACCGCCTCGCGCGCGCCGTATATTAGATAGAAGCCAAGTGTCCGCCGACGACAGGATCTCCGATGAAGCGCTCGTGTCCGCAATGGCCGCCGGCGACGAGCATGCCTTGCAGATGCTAAATCGACGCTATGGTCACGCGCTCGGCGTGGTTGCGGAGCGCATTTTGCGCGATAAGACCGATGCCGAAGAGGTTGCGGCCGACGTCTTGTGGCAACTCTGGCGCGACGCGTCGCGTTTCGATCGCGGTCGCGGCTCTGTCGGCGCGTGGATAATGATGATGGTCCGAAGCCGCGCGATCGACCGATTGCGCGCTCGCAACTCTCGCCTGCCGCGCGACGCCGAACAGGGCGAGGCGCCTCTTTCCGACGATCCGTCAAATCGGATTCACAGCGCCGAACGCCGCCGCAAAGTCGAACGCGCGCTCACCACGCTGAACGAGAGCGAACGCGATCTGCTCCACCTCGCCTATTTTTCCGATCTTTCACAGTCCGAGATCGCCGGCCACACCGGCCTCCCGCTCGGCACCGTAAAAAGCAGGATGCGCAGCGGATTGATCAGACTTCGCGACGCGCTGCGCGGGAGCATCGACTAGCCGCTATGGATCACGCCGAACTCAAAGACCTCCTGCCGCTGAAAGCTCTCGGGCGCCTCAACGCCGACGAAGCGCGCGCGGTTGACGAGCATCTGGGCGCCGGATGCGACGAATGTGCCCGCGAGCTCGCGTCGTTCACCGATGCGCTCGCCGCGATGGCGATTGCTGAGGCCGGCGACGGTCCTACCGATCGTATTTGGAGCAATTTGCAAGCGCGTCTCGATGCGTCCCGCCGCGCACCCGCCGATCGCCGATCGCAACGCGATCCCATGCGCCGCCCGCGCTTTGCGATACTCACTTCTGCCGCCGCAGCCGCGCTCATCGCGATCGTCGTCAGCTCGATCTTCTTCACACAGCGCCTGCGCCGCATCACCTCCGACACTTCGAATGAAATCGCCGCACTTACTGAGCGGGTCATCCTCGTTCAGCGCGATCTCGAGGCCACCGGCGACAAACTCGCTGCCCTCCAGACCCGCCTCGCGCAAACCACCGATCTGACTCTCGCGAGCCTCGGCGCAGATGCTCGCGTCGCGCATCTGGCGGGCCTCGCTCCTGCGCTCTCCGCGGCCGGAACCGTTGCGCTCAACCGCGCGCAGGGTGCCGCGATGTTGCACGTCAGCGGCCTTCCGCCCGCGCCCGACGATCGCATCTATGAGGTTTGGTGGATTGGCGCGAAGCGAGGACCGCTCAAGGCCGGTCTCTTCGAACCTTTGAGTCAAGGCGCGACGATTGTCGCGCTGGATCTTCCTCCGCGCGACGAAATGGTGCTCGCGAGCGCGGTCACCCTCGAGCCGCGCGGCGGAGTCGATAAACCGACCGGCACGATGTACTTGAAGGGCGATTTCTCCCGCCCCTAGCCGACTCTCGCCGCTCGACCGTTCGCCGGCCAATCCAATTGCCGTTTCGATTCGTATATCGAATATGAACCTCATCGAGACAACCTTCGACCTCGATCGCTACTTGCGCGTCTCGGGCGCGACCAAACCCGAATCGATCGATTGGACACTGCCGCAAGCACGCCTCGGCGACGACGCTCTGTTCACCATCGCTTACATGATGGACATCGAATCGCACACCATCGTCTATTTGCGCGACTTGCTCTCAACCCGCGTCGTGCGCGAAAACGAGGTCACTGCTTTCCTGTCATGCTGGGCGTACGAAGAATTTTTCCACTCGCTCCTGCTGCGTCGCTTCCTCGCGACTCAAAACGTTACGATCGATGATCGACGCTTCGCCGATTTGCGCAGTTGCACCAGTCTCGCCGACCACGTGATCCGCCCCGGGATAGCGATTCTGTCCCGGCTCTCCCGCCATTTTCCCGCCGTCCACATGACCTTCGGCGCGATCAACGAGCTCTCGACCTTGACCGGCTACCAGGCTCTCATCGCCGCCACCGAACACCCGCGTGACGGCTCTGGCAGCCGTCGTTCGTTGCTGCCGACCATCCTCCAACGAATCATCAAAGACGAACGCCGCCACTTTTCTTTCTACTTCAACCAGGCCCGCCTCCGCCTTCGTCCGCCTGCCGCGCGTCGCCTGACCGCATTTCTCGTCCGAAACTTCTGGACCCCGGTCGGCGTGACCGTGCGCGGCGATCCCTCGATGCGCCGCGTATGCGGGTACCTGTTCCCCGGTCCCAGCGGTGTGGAGCGTCTTGCGACCGTCGACGGCGCGATCGCGCGCCTTCCCGGCCTCGAATGGTTCGACCTCGGCGCGCGCTATGCCCGCCGCGTTCAGGCCGGCGCCGCGCAAATCTCCGCCCCACCGGGTCGCTTGCTGGCAAGCTCGCAACTCTAGTAATTCGATATTCTCGCGAGCGCCGAACTCCACGCTCCGAAAACCGCCATGTTCCAGGGCATCGACCACGTCGTCATCGTCGTCAGCGAACTCGAATCCGCGATCGCGAGTTTCTCCAGCGCCGGTTTCACCGTCGTCCGCGGCGGAAAACATCCGATCGGCACGCACAACGCGCTCATCGCATTCGCCGACGGCTCGTATCTCGAATTGATCGCATTCGTGAAACCTGTGCCTGGACATCCGTGGCAAATCGCCCTCGACAAGGGCGGCGGCATAATCGATTTCTGTATGCGCACCGACGATCTCGCCGCCGACGTCGAGTCTCTTCGCCGCGCCGGCGCGAGCATCTCCGATCCTTCTCCACTCACGCGCGATCGTCCCGACGGTTATCACCTGAGCTGGGTGCTCGCGATTCCGGCGTCTCCGTTCAACGGCCAGCTTCCGTTTCTGATCAAGGACGAAACTCCGCGCGACGAGCGAGTTCCGCGCGAGCGTTCGCATTCGAACGGCTCGACCGGCATCCAGACATTGGTCGTTGCCGTCGAGGATCCCGGCGCGACTAGCCGCTACTACGCGCGAGTCCTTGGCCGTCCGGGCGCCCCGGTCCATCGCCCCGATCTCGAAGCGACCGGCGTCGGTTTCTCGTTCGGCCCCAGTGAGATCCAGTTGCTCACCTCAAAATCCGAACACGGTCCGCTCGCCCGATGGATTCACGATCGCGGCCCGTCAGCTTACGAAACCGTCCTCGCGAGCGCCGACGGCGATCCGACTTTACTAGATCCCGAACTCTTGCAGGGCGCGCGTCTTAGGTTCAGCTGAGCCCGAAAAAATCTGGAGGACTAAAGACGATGCCCGGCAAAATGAGTTTCGGTTTCATAGTTCCGCAACGCAGCATCTTTTTCGGCGTCGCGACCTGGCCCGAGATGCTCGCGATTGCGCGCGAGGTGGACCGCATCGCGCTCTTCGATTCGCTTTGGGTCGGCGACAGCGTGATGGCCAAGCCGCGGCCCGAATCGATCGCGATGCTCGGCGCGTTCGCCGGCGCAACCTCGCGCGTGAAGCTGGGCGTCGGATGCATGGCGAGCTTTCCGATTCGCGACCCGATTATTTTCGCGCATCAGTGGGCGACGCTCGACCTCGTCTCAAACGGCCGGATGCGACTCGCCGCATGCACCGGCATCGTCGCGGGCGGCGTCAGCGCTAAGGAAGGTGGCGTGTGGAACATCACCGACGGACAGCGCGGCAATCGCATGGCCGAAAATGTCGAAATATGCCGCCGCCTCTGGACCGAGGACGACGTCAGCTTCGCCGGCAAGTACAGGTCATTCACCGGCGTCACGATAAAGCCGCGCCCCGTTCAGCAACCGTGCCCAATCTGGATCGCCGCCAATCCAACTCCCGCGCAATCCGAAAAACCGCTGCGCCGCGTCGCGAAAATCGCCGACGGATGGATGACCGTCCAACTCTTCCCCGGGATGTTCGCCGGCCTGTGGTCGAAACTCTCCGGCTATCTGCGCGACGAGGGAAAAGATCCGGACACGTTTCCAAACATCAGTTACCACAACATCAACATCAATTCGAACCGCGTCGCCGCACTCGAAGAGTCAAAGCGCTTTCTCGATCAGTACTACGGCCCAGTCTTCGCAGCTCAGATTGTCGAGACATTCACGGCCGCAGGCACGCCCGCGCAATGCGCCGCGAATTTGCGCGAACTCGCGAGCGCCGGCGCCAAGTCCATCGCGATTCGCATCACGTCATGGGATCAACGCGGCCAGTTCGACCGCATCGTCAATGAAGTCCTCCCGCTCGTGAACGTTTGAACTGCGCGATGTAGTAGTATCGCGCCCCGCGATGTCTCCGCACAGAAACATTCCTCGTATCGTCGTCGCCGCGACCGGTAGCGGCGTGGGCAAAACCACCGCGACCGTTGCCCTGACGGGTGCGATGCGCGCGCGAGGCCTCAAGCTTGCCGCCTTCAAGTGCGGCCCCGACTATCTCGATCCGACTTATCACGAACGCGCGGCAGGCGTTCATTCGCACAATCTCGATGGCTGGATGATGACTCGCGACAGCGTGCTCGCGACTTTCGCGCGCGTCTCCGCCGGCGCTGATCTCGCGGTGATCGAAGGGATGATGGGACTGTTCGATTCCGCCACGCCGACCGGCGACGAAGGCTCGACCGCCGAAATCGCGAAATGGCTCGATGCGCCCGTCATCGTCGTCACCGACGCATCGGGCATCGCGCGCACTGTAGTGGCGATCGCGCACGGCTTTGCGCGCTTCGATCCAGCGGTCCGCGTCGCCGGCATGATCTGCAATCGAGTCGGTTCGCGCGGCCATCTCGATCTCCTGCGCGCCGCAAACTCCGAAGTGCCGATCGTCGGTGGATTCCCGGCGCATCCCGAACTCGCATTCCCCGAACGTCATCTCGGCCTCCTGATGGCGAATGAAACGACTGTGCCGCAACGCTTAATCGACGGCTGGGCCCGGCTCGGCTCCGAGTGGCTCGACCTGGACGCTATCCTGAAAATCGGGCGCTCCGCTCCTCCGATCAAAAGCGCCGCCTCAGCTGATCCGATCGAAAGTAAATCGTCATCGCGCCCTCGATGCCGCATCGGCGTCGCTCACGACGATGCATTTCACTTTTATTACGAGGACAACTTGAATCGCCTCCGCTCGCTCGGCGCGGAACTCGTCGATTTCGCACCGAGCCGCGATCCCACCCTGCCCGACGTCGACGGACTCTACTTCGGTGGCGGCTATCCCGAAGCGGTCGCGCGCGAACTCTCGTCGAACGCCACAATGCTCGAATCGATTCGCGCCTTCGCCGCGCGCGGCGGCGTGATCTACGCCGAATGCGGCGGCCTGATGTACCTGTGCGAGGCCATCCGCACCCTTGACGGCGCGCTGTTCCTGATGAGCGCGCTGATCCCCGGCGTCGCCGTCATGTCCGACCGTCTGCAAGCGCTCGGCTACGTCGAAGTCGAGACCAGCGCAGACTCGATCCTCGGTCCTGCCCGCACTCGCTTTCGCGGCCATCAGTTTCGCTATTCGACCCTCGAGAATTCGCGCGCCAAAGATCGAATCGACCACATCTACCACGTGAGCCCGCGATGGGGCGGTTCGCCGTTTGCCGAGGGCTATCGAATCGGAAACGTCCTCGCCTCGTATGTTCACGCGCATTGGGCCTCGAATCCCGGTGTCGCCGAAGCTCTCGTTCGTTCATGCGTCAGTTCTCGCGCATCAAGACAACCGCCCGCTTAGCGTCTAGAATTGCCGCCATGAGCAGCAATCGAAGCTCGAACGATCTGAAACTTCCCGGCGATTTCCCCGCCGCACCACTGACCCTCGAGGGTTACAGCATTTTACATCAATTGTTTCGCGTCCGCCGTCGCGATTGGCGCGCACTTGATTCCGGAAAGCGCAAGGCGATCGTCGAAGACGCATCGCGGCTCTTCGATGCGATGGCTCGTCGCGACGACGGCGAAACCGCGCTCTTCTCCGCGCTGGGCCACAAGGGCGATCTGATGATCGTCCACTTCCGCAAAAGTTTCGACGAGCTCGGCCAGGCCGAACTCTCCGTCGCAGGACTCGCGCTCAGCGACTACCTTGAGCCGACTACGTCCTACCTGTCCGTGATCGAAATCGGGCTGTACGAAGCAACCGTCGCGCTCTATCGCCGGCTGGTGGAAAAAAGCGTCGGCCCTCGATCGCCCGAATGGAAAATTGAAATCGACGCCGAAGTCGCGCGACAGAGCGAAAAGATCGCTCCGCGCCTGTTCCCCAAAATTCCCGCGCGCACCTATCTCTGCTTCTATCCGATGGACAAGAAACGCGACGGCGCCGACAACTGGTATCGCTTGCCGATCGATCAACGCCAGCGCCTGATGCACGATCACGGGATGGTCGGGCGCCGCTTCGCCGGCGAAGTGACTCAGATAATCTCCGGCTCGATCGGCTTCGACGACTGGGAATGGGGCGTCGATTTGTTCGCCGACGATCCGCTCGTGTTCAAAAAACTCGTTTACGAAATGCGCTTCGACGAGGCCAGCGCCTCCTACGCAAAATTCGGCCCCTTCTACGTCGGGATCCGTCTCGCGGTGGCCGACCTCGGCATGCTCTTTCAGGGAGACTCGAAATGATCACGCAGGGCGACGATTACCCACTTCATCAAACTCCCGAGCCGGTTCAGCAGGTCTTCACCAGCGACCGGAATTTTTACGATCGATTTTTTTTCAATGGCTACTTCCGCGAAGGCGAGCCGTACTTCGCCGCCGCGATGGGAATTTACCCGAACGTCGGGATCATCGACTGCGCGTTCAGCGTGATTGCCGGCGGCGTGCAGCACTGCGTGCGCGCGTCGCGAGTGCTCGGCGCCGATCGCCTCGATACTCGCGTCGGCCCGATCGCCATCGAGGTGGTCCGCCCGATGCGCACCTTGCGCGTCCGCGTTAATCATGAAACGCTGAAAGCCGACCTCGTGTTTGAAGCGCGCGCGCCGATTCTCGAGGAGCCGCGCTTCACCCGCCGCGCCGGCCCGCGCCTCACGATGGATCTGACTCGCTTCACCCAGCACGGCGGCTACACCGGCAGCCTGACCGTGGCGGGCAAGACTTACGACGCGACTCCATCGCGAGTCTGGGGTTCGCGCGATCGCTCCTGGGGCGTGCGCGGCATCGGTCCGCAGGATCCTGCGGGCGCGCCCTCGCCGGAGATGCCGCAGTTTTTCTGGCTCTGGTCGCCAACTAATTTCGAGGACACTTGCACGCACTTCGACGTGAACGAAAATGCGGACGGATCGCGATGGCACGAATTCGGTGCGGTGACGCGCGCGGATCCGGGCGCACCGCTCGATCTGTCGAGCGCCGTCAATTGGAAGGTCGACTACGCTCCGGGAACGCGCCACGCAAAAAGCGCCGAAATAATCTTGCACAGTCCAGGAGCCGGCGAGAGTCGCGTTGAGCTGAAAACACTCTACAACTTCTACATGTCTGGAATTGGCTACATGCATCCGAAATGGGGCCACGGGATGTACGTCGGCCCTGACGTCGCAACCTACGAGTCCTTCAAGACCGCTGACGTCAACGAGCGCGATATGCTGTACCAGCACATCCAGGCAGTCTGCAAAGCCAAGCTCGGCACTCGCGAAGGTCTGGGAATTTTAGAGATGGCAATCTTCGGCCCGCACCAATCAAGCGGCCTGAAAGAATTCCTCGACATGCATCTCTAGCAGCTTTAGCGCCTCTCCCTTCGGGAGAGGCCGACGCTCATCTTTGAGCGTCGGGTGAGGGCGCGCACATTCAGCTCAATGCGATCTCAGCTCCCGTTCGTGATCTTCCCAAGCACCCGCGCGACGAAACCTTCCGGCTTCCTTTTCTCCGGCACCGCCGGGATTTCTCGCCCTTCCTTGAGCGCCGCGAAAATCTCCTCGACTTCGTCCTCAACCGGGAACCGTCCGGTGCTCGATTTCGAGAACACCAGCCGCCCGTTGACGATCACGTCGAACTGACCTGACTTGCCCGCTTTGATTTCGGCGTTTTCGCCGAATCTCGAATTGAGTGATGCGGCCAGACTGGCCGCGCGCGGCTTATAGCCTCAAGCAGAGCAGTAGAGAATTTCTGTCGCCATACTTAGAGCCTACTCGCCGTCGCCCCGCGGCTCAAACTACTTGCCGTTTGGCAAATCGACGAATACCGCCGCAGCCACCACCGACGACCACAGCCCGTCGCGATCTCCGATCGCCGACTGCGTGACGTTGCGCGTCGTGACGATCTTGTCCGACACCCGCCACAGATCCTTGCGCTCGTCGTAACTCAGGTTCGGATCGAAATCGACGCCCAGGATCGTCGCGAGCATCATCGCCGCCAAATCCTCGGCATAGTCGCCCGCCTTCTGATCCGTCTCGCCCATGCTGTGATGCTCTGATAGATATCCGTACTGCGCGCGATCGCTGGGAATCGCGACTCCGACCGACGACGCGATCAGCCGATGCGGTTCGTTGGTCGCGTTGTCGCTCATCACCGCGAACACGATCTGCCCCGGCGACAGGTACTTCAAACCCTCCTGCTGGCTGAGCAGTTTGCAGTTCGGCGGAAAGATCGATTTGACCCGCACCAGGTTGAATTCCGCGATACCCGCCGAGCGCAATGCCAATTCGAACGAGGTGAGTTTCTCGCGATGTCTCCCGACGCCTTTGGTCAGGAATGCGCCTTTCGGAACCGGCCCCATTTATTTACTTCTCCAACGACCCCGGCAATCGCCGCGGTGTTCAGCGCCCTGTTTTTTAATTGACGCGCGACGCCGACCTGATTCCCCCGACCGCCGCGTGCCCGATTCGTGTCCCCTTTCTATATCAATCGACGCCGCCGACGCCATGCTACAAAGTGTTCACCGGCTTGTACTCTCCGAACACCTTGCGCATCGCGTCCGAGATCTCGCCGAGCGTGCACCAATTCCGGATCGCGTCGATTATCGGCGGCATAAGGTTCTGTCCGTCGTTTGCGGCCGCCTCCACTTGCGCGAGCGCTTTCTTCGCCGCCTCAGCATTGCGTTCGGCGCGCACCCGCGTGACGCTCAACTTCTGCTTCTCCTCGAGCTCCGGATTCACTTTCAAAATTTCGCCCGGCGGCGCTCCACCTTCGGTAAATTGATTGACCCCTACGATAATTCGCTGCTTCGTTTCAATCTCGCGCTGATAGATAAATGCCGCGTTCTGAATTTCGCGTTGCATGTAGCCCCGCTCGATCGCGGCCACCGCTCCGCCAAAATCGTCGATCTTCGACAGGTACTCGAGCGCCTTCTTTTCCAGCTCGCTGGTCAAACTCTCGACGTAATATGATCCGCCGATCGGATCGACCGTGTCCGCAACGTCGGTCTCATTCGCGATCAATTGCTGAGTCCGCAACGCGAGCAGCACCGACGACTCCGTCGGCAGTGCGAGCGCCTCATCCTTCGAGTTGGTATGCAACGACTGCGCGCCGCCAAGCACCGCGGCCAGCGCCTGCATCGTCACTCGCACCACGTTGTTGTCGACCTGCTGCGCAGTCAGTGTCGATCCCGCGGTCTGCGCATGAAACCGCATCATCATCGAGCGTTCGTCTTTCGCCCCGAACCGCTCCTTCATTATTTTCGCCCACAATCGGCGCGCGGCGCGGAATTTTGCGATCTCCTCGAAAAAATTATTGTGCACGTTGAAGAAGAACGACAGCCGGCTCGCGAACGCGTCGATCTTAAGCCCCGCCTTGATTGCCGCGTCCACGTACGCGATTCCGTCCGCAATCGTGAACGCCAGCTCCTGCGCCGCGGTCGAGCCCGCCTCCCTGATGTGATAGCCCGAAATCGAAATCGTGTTCCAGTTCGGCACTTCCTTCGACGCGAAACTGAAAATGTCCGTGATGATCCGCATCGACCCGCGCGGCGGATAAATATATGTCCCGCGCGCCACGTACTCCTTCAGGACGTCGTTCTGGATTGTGCCGTTGACCTTGTCCCAAGTGACGCCGCGCCGCTCGGCCGCAACCAGGTAGAGCGCCAGCAGGATCGACGCGGTCGCGTTGATCGTCATCGAGGTCGAAATCTTGTCGAGCGGAAGTTCGGCGAGCAACGTCTCCATGTCCGCGAGCGAGCATATCGGCACGCCGACCCGTCCGACTTCACCCTCAGCCAGCGGATGGTCCGAATCTCGGCCCATTTGCGTCGGCAAGTCGAACGCAACCGAGAGCCCGGTCTGCCCCTGCGCGAACAGGTAGCGGTAGCGGCGATTCGATTCCTCCGCGCTGCCGAAGCCCGCGTACTGCCGCATCGTCCACAGCCGCCCGCGATACATCGTCGGCTGCACGCCGCGCGTGAACGGATACTCGCCGGGAAACCCCAGGTCGTTCACAAAGTCCAATTCGCTGAGATCGTCCGGATCGTACGCGCGCTTGACGTCGATTCCCGACGTGGTGACGAAATTCTTTTTCCGCTCCGGCCCGCGCTTCAGTGACGGATTGAGTTTGCGTTCCTCCCAGCTCTTTTTTGCGGACCCGATTTTGCGATCGTCTTCAGGCATCGTCACTTGCCCCGCCTACTCGATTACAATCATCAACTCGCCTTTCTCGACCGTCTGCCCCGCCACCACTTTCACTTCCTGCACCTTGCCGGCCTTCGGCGACTTCAGTTCATTTTCCAGCTTCATCGCTTCGACGACCACGATACCCTGCCCTTCCTTGACCTCGTCGCCCGGCGCGACCAGCACGCTCACCACTCGCCCCGGCATCGTGGCCTTTATCTCCACCCGCCCGGTGACCTCGCGGCGCCTCGCGGTGCCGTGTGCCGCACGCCGCGCCGAATCGATGAGCGTCAGTCGTTTAGATCCGGTCCGCGACGCGACCACGGTCTCCTCGCCGTCGCGCACCACGTCGAAATCGTACGAACGGTTTTCGACGATCACCGAAAACGACGCCGGACCCACCTTGCGCAGGTCGGCTTCGAAGCGATGCGTCCCGAAACGAATCGCGAACGAGTCCGCACTCAGCTCCTCGACTTCGATTTCGTGTTCTTCGCCTTCGAGCGTCGCGACATATCGCATGGATGCCAACTATCTCCGCAGCATGTCGAGCCGCCCGAGCGTCCGCCATGCCGACGCCGGCGGTGACGCCGGCTGCTGCGCCGCAACCGCGCCCGCGTGATTTGTGTTCTTTTGCGCGGCGATCGCCGCCAGAAAAATCGCCGCAAGCTCCGAACCGTGAGGAGCCGCGCCGTTGGAACTCGCGGAACCTCCCGGGTGAAACTCTTGCGCGATAAAGTTGGTATCGAAATCACCCTTAATGAATCTTGGATGCGTCATGATCCAACGATGAAAGTCCAGGTTGGTCCTCAGCTCGCCGGAAATTACAAATTCGCCGAGTGCGCGCCGCATCCTCTCGATGGCCTGCTCACGATCCGCGCCCCACACCGCGAGCTTCGAGATCATCGGATCGTAAAACACCGGCACTTCCGCGCCCGCATAAACTCCCGCGTCGTTGCGCACGCCGGGACCGCTCGGAAATCGAATCGCCTCGATTCGCCCCGGCGCCGGCACGAAGCCTGCCGACGGATCTTCCGCATAGATGCGGCATTCGATCGCCCATCCCCGCTGCGCCAGGTCCTTCTGCTTGAACGGCAGCTTCGCGCCCGCGGCGATCTCGATTTGCGTGCGCACCAGGTCGATTCCGCTCACCAGCTCGGTGACCGGATGCTCTACCTGGATTCGCGTATTCATCTCGAGGAAATAAAAGTTGCGCTCCGCATCGACCAGGAACTCGATCGTTCCCGCGCTGACGTAGTTGACCGCTTTCGCGGCGCGCACCGCGACCTCGCCCATCTCGGCGCGCATCTTCGCAGTGATAAACGGCGATGGCGATTCCTCGACGACCTTCTGATGCCGCCGC
>Ga0210407_10001120_pt1 | contig 26158 bp, 26 predicted proteins | sample IncBWC27MmetaG_FD_150860 | JGI IMG/M metagenome (GOLD analysis project Ga0210407, IMG submission 150860) | Forest soil microbial communities from Barre Woods Harvard Forest LTER site, Petersham, Massachusetts, United States - Inc-BW-C-27-M | ecosystem: Environmental > Terrestrial > Soil >...
GTATCGATGCGGTTCTGCTGCTCCCCTTCACGCGCGATCTTTCGCTGATGACGCCGCACCAGTTTGCGCATGAGATTCTGAAGAAGCGCCTGCATGCCCGCGAAGTTCACGAAGGCTACAACTTCCACTTCGGGCACAAAGCCGCGGGAAACATTCAAGTGCTGCGCGAGCTGGGCGGGAAGATGGGATTTGAAGTCCACGATTATCCTGAGATGCGCCTGCGCGGGGAGCCCGTTTCGAGCAGCCACATCCGAAAGTTACTTTCCGAAGGCCGGGTGAGCCGGGCACGCCACTTGCTGGCGCGTCCTTTCAGCATTCTTTCAACCGCAGGACGCGGGCGCGGATATGGGGCGAAGTACACCGTACCCACCATCAACCTGGCGCACTACGAAGAACTCGTTCCCAGGGACGGCGTCTATGTAACCCGCACTCGCGTAGGCAACGAATGCTTTGACTCGGTCACCAACGTCGGCAACCGTCCGACTTTTGGCAGCGATTCGTTTGCCATCGAGTCCCACCTGCTGAATTTCCATCCCCTTGAACTTTCAGCGGAAACCGAAGTTGAGATTCATTTCCTCGATCGTCTGCGCGATGAGATCAAGTTTCCGTCAGTTGAGGCGCTGAAAGAGCAGATTGGGCGGGATGTGCGGAAAACGCAGAAGTATTTGCGGCGACTGGGGCAATTCTAGACGACTCGCGAATCGAGGTGGTAACTTGGGCGCAACCGAGGCTAACGATATGTTCGATAATTCCAGGGTTACGCTTAAGCTAGGCTTCTCGCTTCTGATCATAGTTGTGGCGTTCGCCGGAAAGGTCTTATCCGAGAACGTCGAGCGTGGTAGATGGGAAGACGTCCTTAAAATAGTCTCCGCGGATGTCCAAAAGAATTTCTATGATCCGCAAATGAGAGGGTTGGACTGGGCCGCTCTGACGGAGGCGACCCGCCAGCGCATCAGAAGCTCGAACAACACGGGGCAAATGATTCTGGCCATTTCCACGTTGTTGAGCCGACTTCAGGATTCACATACATACTTCGTGCCGCCGCGTTTGACGGCGCAGGCTGATTTTGGTTTCAAGGCGCGAGCTTACGGCAGTGAAGTGAGGGTTTATGAAATCACAAAGAAAGGTCCAGCAGAAAGGTCTGGACTGCAGATTGGAGATGCAATTCTTTCTCTAAATGGCGTACCTCTGGATCGCAGCAACATTCGGGAAACTCTGTGGCTCGTCTCGAGAGTGGTCCCAGCTACAGCTCTGGACCTAGAAGTTGCTACCGCTGGACCTCACGCGGTACATATCCCTGCTCACCTCGTTACATCCCAAGAGCATGAGTACATAGAGAGTGTCTGGCGGGTCGCGGACTGGCAACGCGCTAGAGATGTGCGCGTAAACTTTTCGCATAGAGATTATGGGACCGGCATTTCGTACGTCGGTATCCCAAGCTTTACCGCGTCTCCTGAGCTCACGTATTCCGAGGTGAGCGGGGCCCAGCGCGCTAACGTGCTAATTCTGGATCTAAGGGGAAACAGCGGCGGCTGGGAGGAGACACTCACATCCTTTTTGGGTTTTTTTACGGACAAGTCGACTGTACTGGGGAAGGTGGTATCGCGATCTCAGTCCCAAGATTGGGTAATAAAACCCAGAACGTCAGGATTTCACGGAGCGATTATCGTTTTAGTTGATAGCGATAGTGCGAGCGCAGCAGAGTTGGCGGCACGATTTCTACAAATGTTTCATGGGGCGACAATTCTTGGCGATTTGACTAGCGGCATGGTGAATCGAGGCCGCGTAATTGAGGAAAAGATTGGTGCAGGATTTGTAATGCCGTTTGCGACGGTAGTTACCAGTGCGAAGCTCGTCATGCCAAGCGGAGAGGAACTGGAGGGACGCGGAGTAATTCCGGACATAAAATGCGTTCCTACACGCGAAGACCTGGTTCACGGAGCAGACCCTTGTTTAGATCAAGCTCTGGCCTTTGCAAAGAAGTCGCAGTCACAGTCCGATGCACGATGAAGCAGCACCAGGCATCAGCTTGCCAACGCACATCAGCAGTCTGAAATCAGCAACAAACATCTTTTCACCCCTCCCCTGCTACAATCCTTCCCCACATGCCCATCGGCCCCATCCAACTCCTGCGAAAGGCAACCACCGAGCGACGCCGCACCTTGTTGGCAGCTTCTCTCGGCTGGATGCTCGACGCATTCGACGCGATGCTGTACGCGCTGGTGTTGACCCACGTCATGCGCGATCTGGGCATGTCGAAGGCGACTTCGGGGCTGCTCTACACGCTGACTCTGCTGGCGTCGGGGATGGGCACCGAAAGTTCTAAGGCCAGTCCTGCGCCCCGTGATAGATGCGAGAGATTTCAACGATTCGCTCTTTGACTTGATAGACGGCAATATAGGGAGCAAAGACCAGTTCGCGCCGCCCGCTCATGCGTCCAGGACGGCCACGGTGGGGAAACGTCCTCAACTCGGCACAGCCGTCATAGATGGCTTGCACGGTGTTACGAGCAGCGGTGGGATTGTCTTTTTCGATGCGCTGAAATATGCGTTCCAGATCGTCTGCGGCGAGGGTTGACCACCGGACTTCCATCTGCATCAAGGCCGGAACAGCCGGTCGAGCCGTTCTGCCACTTGCTCATGCGTTAGATATTCGCCACGCTGCAAAGCTGCCTCGCCAAGCTTGACTGCTTCAATAAAGCGAGCTTCTTCTGCGAGATAGCGGCTGATCGCCTCCTGCGCAAGCGCATCCGCGTCCCGGCCCCGCTGGGAGGCTAGTTCCGCAAGCTGGTGCTGCTGCTCAGGTGTGAGATGGACTTCCATATGCAAAGTTTAAGTGCCAAGTTTTCCCCTGTCAACGAACCATATAACACCATCCTTCCCTGCTACAATCCTTCCCCACATGCCCATCGGCCCAATTCAACTCCTCCGCCAGGCAACGACAGAGCAACGCCGCACGCTGCTGGCGGCCTCTCTCGGGTGGATGCTAGACGCCTTCGACGCGATGCTGTACGCGCTGGTACTGACCCACGTCATGCGCGACTTGGGCATGTCGAAGGCGACTTCGGGGCTGCTCTACACGCTGACTCTGCTGGCGTCGGGGATGGGCGGGGTGCTCTTCGGCTTTCTGGCGGATCGCGTCGGACGCAAACGCGCCCTGATGCTCAGCATCCTGACGTATTCCGTCTGCTCGTTTGCTTCGGGGCTCTCGACGACGGTGCTCATGCTGGCCGTGTTTCGTTTCATCCTCGGACTAGGGATGGGAGGCGAGTGGAACACAGGCGCGACCCTGGTCGCGGAAACCTGGCCCGATGAATTGCGTGCCAAGGCAATTTCCGTGGTGCAGAGTTCGTGGGCGATTGGCTTCGCGCTGGCGGCACTCGTGTCTGGAATTGTCTTGCGATACGCCAGCTGGCGTTACGTGTTTTTTGTGGGGATTTTGCCGGCGGTGATTACGCTTTGGATCCAGAATCGTGTGCCCGAGTCCGAGATGTGGGAAGAGCATCGGCGGCTCCGCCTCGTCGACGAAGGTCAAAAGCTTGAACCACAGGGAACACAGGGGTCACAGGGGAATACTTCTTTCATTGCTATCTTTCGGGCGCCCTATCTCAAGAGCACGGCTGCTCTCCTGTTGCTCAACTTCTTCGGGATGTTTGGCTGGTGGGGACTGTTTACGTGGCTTCCACCCTACCTGTCGCTTCCGGTCGAACAGGGCGGGCGCGGCTTTGGCGTCATGGGAACGACTACGCTCTTGGTTGTCCTCAATCTGTTCGGCATGTTTCCCGGATATCTCAGCTTTGGATGGGTTGCAGATCACCTGGGCCGCCGGCGTTCGTTCATGCTTTACACATTCATGGCGGCCTTGCTGGTTCCTCTGTATGCCATGGCCCGCTCGCCGTTCGCATTACTCGTCCTGGGGACGGTTGTCGCATTCTTTGGGACTGGAATGTTTTCAGGTTCTGGAATCATCGCCAGCGAAATTTTCCCGACCCGGCTGCGGGCGCGGGCGCTGGGCTTCACCTACAACGGCGCGCGGACGCTTAGCTCCGTGGCTCCGTATGTGATCGGGCGCGTGGGCCAAGCGCGTGGGCTAAGTTGGGCTTTCTATTTGTGCGGCGCCGGTTTCGCCTTAGCGTGTTTGATGGCAACGCAACTGCCCGAGACGAAGGGCAAGAAGCTGGAGTGAGATAGGTCGTTAGTCGCTAGTCGTTGGTCGTTAGCGGAGTCCGGTCTACCTAACGACCACCGACTATCGACCAACGACCCTCTACTCAATCGGCTCGACCACCAACCCCTCGCCGCGGGCAGCCCGTTCCGGCAACTGAATCAGCACAATCGCCACCAGCACCAGAACGATTCCGACGGTCTGCATCGGCCGCAGTAACTCCCCCAATACTAGCGCCGCGAGCACGATACTGAACACCGGTTCCAGGCAACTGGCCACGATGGCGCGCGTGGGCTCAAGATGCTGAAGTCCCGCGAAGTAGCACGAGAATGGCCCGAGCACGGAAACAAGCGAAAAGACCAGCATGAATCCCCACTGCGCCCAGCCATAATGAGCGGCAACAATTTTCCACGGAGGATTTACGAACATCCAGAATGTCGACGCAGCCACTAACACCCACAGCAGGACTTTCCAGCGGTCATAACGCGCCAGCACGCTGTGTCCGCCGACGTTATAAAACGCAAAGGAAAAGGCAGCCAGTAACGCGGCGATGACACCGACCGCGTCCATACGGAAGCCGCCCGAACCGGCAAAGCCGACCGCGAGCGCGCAACCGACCACGGCCAGTCCCACCGCCGCGATTCTCCGCAACGACGGTCTTCTTCCCTGCGTCCCGCGCGCCATCGTATAGAGCAGCACCCAAACCGGCGCTGTGTATTGCAGAATGATCGCCGTCGCCACGTTCGTCCGCTGAATCGCGAGGTAGTAGAGATAGTTCGACGCCGCAACTCCCAGAATTCCAAGCAGGAAAAACCGTAACAGGTCGCGTCCGGGAACGCGCAGTGCGGACGCTCCTCTCCGCACCACCAGCACGGGTAATAGCACGGCCAGCGACAACGTTGCACGGCTCTGCGACAAGATCAACGGGTCGATCGTTTTTAGTGAGGCCCCGCCCGGCAGCAGATGTCCAGTGAATGCCGCGCGGCCGAGCGTCGCCGAAATTCCCCAGAGAAACGCCGCACTCCCAATATAGAAGTAACCCCGCAGCGGATGAGGGCGAGCCGTCACGCCAGGTGCTCAATGGTGTAGGTGATCTTCGCAGTCTTCTCCAGCATGGCGGAAACCGAGCAGTATTTTTCTTTTGACAGCCGCACCGCGTCTTCCATGGCTTTCCGCGATACCTGTCCGCGAACGAGATAGGTCAAATGAATCGCGGTATAGACGGCAGGATGGCCGCTCGCTCGTTCGCCCTTTGCCGTCACCTCGAGCCCGGTGAACGGCTCGCGCTTCTTGCGGAGAATCCCCACCACGTCCGACGCTGTGCACCCGCACAAAGCGATCAGCACCAACTCCATCGGGCTGTTAGCGGTCTTCTCGGCTCCGGAATCGATTTCGATCGAATGCTGTGAAGATGCTGACCCTACGAATCGGTCTTTGTCCGTCCACTTCAGTAAAGCTTCAATCATGTTGCCTCTCTGCGTCTAAAACGATGGAGCGACGGGCGTCCTCGCCCGTCCGGCAGTGTGGTGGCCGGGCGGGGACGCCCGGCTCTCCATTATCTGCGCTACCGCCGGTTATCCGTCACCGGTTCGGGATGAATCAGCACACGGAACAACTCCGGCGCGTCGTGTTTGAAACGGATCTCGAGTGATGTCTGAACATCGTGTACTCGCGAAAGCGGCATATCGTCGGGCAGCGTGCAATGGCAGGAAACATAGAGCCGGGCGCGGACCTTCTTGAACTGGAATTCGTGCACGTCCATCACGTCAGGAAACTCCTTCACGATATCCTTGAGCCGCTTTTCCAATTCCGGCTCGCGAACGATCTCCTCTCCTGTTTCAATCGTCGCCGGCTCACTTTCAATATGCGTCAGGATGGTCGCAATTTCCGGGATCTCGGCGCGCATCTCCGTTTCCAGCCGGGTCACTTCGTCGTGCGCCTGCTTCATGCTGAGTTGCTCATCGAGTTCCAGATGCTGTTCCACATGCAACTGCCCGTTCAAGTCCTGGACGCTGACGTCGTGCACATTGAAGTTGTGCCGGGTAGCCACGGCGCGGATGCGGTCAAAGATATTTTCCGTTCGCCTGGCTCGCGGAACCGGATGCACCATCACGTCCGCATCGGGAAGAACCTCGCGCACCCGCGACGTCACCGCATCGGACACCTGCTCCGAGCGCTGGAAAGTGAAATTGCGTTCCAGTGCCACCGAAACATCCGCGAAATAACGGTTCCCTGCTTTCCGGAACCGGACTCGATCCACTTCCAGCACGCCTTCGACGGTTCCGATCCGATCAAGTATCTGACTGCGCACTCCGCTGGGCGCCGCATCGAGCAGGGCATCAATTGTTCTCCGTGCTAATCGCCAACTCACGGAAACCACCACGCCCGCCACAAATAGCGCGGCAATTGGATCGGCCTGGCGCAGCCACCCCACGTGATAACTACGGCCCGCCGAAACCAGGGCCAGACCTACAATCACTACGCTGCTCGACCAGATATCGGTTGAAAAATGGAGCGCGTCAGCTTCCAGCGCCTGACTATCGTACTTTGTCGCAATACGTCCGAGAGCGCGGGAGCGCCAGGCATCGACTGCAATCGACAGCAACATGACCAGGACCGCAGACACGCTCGGCTCGACTTCCACGCTGTGAAAGAACAGCCGCCTTATCGATTCATAGACGATCCAGACGCAGGTCAGCAGCAGCAGACCGGTTTCGATGAAGGCGGAAAAATTCTCGACCTTGCCGTGTCCGTACTGGTGATCGGCATCCGCCGGCTTGTCGGAAACCCGCACCGAAAAAAAAGTCATCAGGGCCGCGATTAGATCCAAACCAGAGTGTGCAGCCTCCGACAAAATTCCCAGCGAACCGGTCGCGATCCCCACAACAATTTTCAGGCTGGTGATCACCAGAGCCGCCAGCACTGAGCTTCCGGCAACGGCTCGTTTTTCGCGGCGCATCGACTCGGAACTAAAGGTCGCCCGAATTTCTGGCATACACGTCATTATCGCTTTGGATTCGCCTGTCGCCAACCCCTCGTCCCCTTGCCCGGTCTCCGGCGGGACATGCTACGATGACATTCGTCGCAATTTCTCCCTGGAGGATCCTGATTCATGCGTTTCCAGTGCCTCGTGTGTCTCCTGCTCGCCGGCTTGGCTTACGGACAAGCTGCGCCACCGTCCACACCCAACGCCGCCACACCTCCCGCCGCCGGCGCGAAAGCGGAACAGAGTGGTTCCGCCGCAACTGACAAGGCCCCCGAAGTCAAAGTTGGGCCCGATGATACTGTGGTCACGCTGAAGGGTTTCTGCGCCGATGCCACACAACAAGGCGACGCCTGCAAAACTGCGATCACGCGCGCGCAGTTTGAGAAGCTCGCCGAATCGCTGCAGCCGGGGATGTCGCCAGCCATTCGGCGCCAACTAGCAACCGCCTATTCGCGCATGCTGAGGATGTCCACGGCGGCGGAAAAACGCGGCCTCGACAAAGGGCCCAAGTTCGACGAAATGTTGTACTTTGCGCGCATGCAAATTCTTTCCCAGGAGCTGAGCCGCGCGCTGCAGGAAGACTCGGGTAAGGTTACCGACGGTGATATCGATGAGTATTACAAGAAGAACGAGTCCTCTTACGAGCAAGCCACCTTTGCGCGGATTTTTGTTCCCCGGGCAAAGCAAATCGCAAATCCAGTCGTAAAACCCAAGCTTGGCGCCAAGCCGGGTGCGAAGGCGACTCCGACAAGCAGTGCGAATAAACCTCCGACCGAGGCGCAAAAAAAAGCTTCCGAAGAGGCGATGACGAAACTCGCAGCGGGTCTGCGCGCCCGCGCCGCTAAGGGTGAAGATCCCGACAAACTGCAAAAAGAGGCGTATGTCGCGGCGGGATTCCCGGGAAGCGCCCCCAGCACGAAGATGGAGAAAGTACGCCGTACCGCGCTGCCGGCGAACCAGCAGGTGGTCATGGATTTGAAACCAGGCGAGGTGTCCGAAGTAATCTCCGAAGCCAACAGCGGCCACTACATCTACAAGCTGGTCAGCAAAGAGACCTTATCTGTGGATAGCGTAAAGCCGGAGATTCGCAGCACAATTTCCAGCCAGCGCTATCGCGACAGCATGCAGGGATTTCAGGGCAATGTTGATTTGAACGATGCCTACTTCGGCCCCACCCGAAATCCTGCCATGCCCCCGCTTCCAAGGGGAGCAAAGCCGCCTGCCCAACAAGCCGAAGACCCTGACTGAGAAAACCGCGATTAGATGGACACGGCAAAACCAACGATCATCGTCACCGGCGTTTCGGGCAACCTTGGCCAGCGGCTCGTGCCGCAGCTCTCGGATTACAGCGTGGTGGGCGTCGATGTCACGCCCCCAACTCATTCTCCGGGTGATCGTTTTGTGCCGCTCGACCTGGGAAGAGAAGAATCCACTCGCGAGTTACTGCTGCTGCTGCGCGAATTGCAGCCTGTGTCGGTTGTGCATCTGGCGTTTGTGATTGATCCCCAGCGCTCAGGGGTTCTGGACGTCGACCGGATGTGGCGGATCAACGTGGCTGGCACGGCGCGGGTGATGGAAGCGATTACCGAAGCCAACCGGAATACCGGAAGCACGATTCGGCAATTCATTTTTCCCAGCAGCGTATCGGCGTATGGCTCCGACCTGCCCGCGCCCGTCGCGGAAGACTCGCCACTCGGCGCTCACACCCTGCCGTACGCGATCCACAAGAAAGAAAGCGATCTTGTCGTGCAGCAGCGAGCGCCTTCCCTGCGCGGTTGCGGCGTCTTCATTCTGCGTCCGCATATTTTTGCGGGGGCTACCGTAGAAAACTATCTGATGGGAGCGTTCCGCGGAACGCCCAACGGGAAAGGGTCGTGGGCCGGCAGTATGCGTCAGTCGGCGAGACGATTACCCTGCATGCTGCCCTTCGGCCAGAAGTATCTGGACAACAAAATCCAGTTCGTCCACGTCGACGACATGGCCCGGCTGATCGCGTGGATACTCAGGCGGGAACCGGAAGCGCAGCGGCTGACCATCCTGAACGTCGCGGGACGCGGTGATCCTTTGACTTTCGCGCAGTGTATCGAACTGGCGCACGCCAAATTGCTGCGAGTTCCTGGACAGTGGGGCATGCGTCGCGTTCTGCAGTTTTTGTGGAACTGGAAGATCTCGGCGATTCCACCGGATGCGGTCCCGTACATGACCGGCCAGTACATTATGAACACCGATCGGCTGAAGAAATTTCTGGGCCAGGACTATGAGCGGGTGCTTGAGAAAACGAATTTCGAGGCGTTCGCGGATTCGTTCGGGAAAATCTAGTTCACCGCCGAGACGCCGAGTATGCCGAGTACGCCGAGAAAGTCAAAATCCTAACCACAGAGGTCACTGAGGAACACGGGGGCGGCCTGGCGGGTAAGGACTATTTGTCTGCGTAGCGCTCAGCCCCGAGAAAATGCAGCGAGACATATGGCTCATCACCCACCACCCAACTATCGTGACCGGGAGGTCCGGGTGGAATGTAAAAGAGCGTGCCGGCGCGGAGTTCGTGGATGGTACCGTCCTCCATCGCGGCCGTGGCACATCCCGAGACCACTAGCCCAACATGCTCGACATTGCAGCGCGACGCGCCTACACCGGGCCCGACGTGTACGGACCACTTCCATCCGGGCTCGTAGGTTGCGCGGCCGATGGTCATGCCACCGATGCGAACCAGTTCAAATTTTCCTTTTTCGAACACTCGCACTTCGTCCGGCTCCTCAAAGCGCTTCAGAACTGTCTCAATCATCGCTGTGAAACCTCCACCTTCCGTGCCCAGCCCCTAAAGGGGCATCTGAAGTCGAAGAGCTTATGGCATCGCTAAAGCGATGCCCTGATACGAAACTCGATTAGACACTCTTAACTCCGCGGTATAGGCCCGCTACACCGAATGTGTAAGGGGTCCATGAGACCTCGCGAAAGCCTGACTGATGCATGCGGCCGAGCATTTCATCGGGCGAAGGAAAGCGTTCGACCGACGCGGGCAAGTAGGCATACGGGCCGCGCACTCCTGATATTACTGTGCCGATTGCGGGAAGAACTTTTTTGAAGTAGACACTGTAACACTGGCCCATCAAGCCGCCCGGCTCTCCGAAATCGAGGATGCCACATTCTCCGCCGGGAGCGAGCACCCGCGCAATTTCGCGCAATCCCGCGTCGTAATCGGCCAGGTTTCGAAAACCGAACGCCGATGTCACCAGATTGAAGTATCCATCGGGAAACGGCAGCCGAAGCGCGTCGGCTTCGATCCATTGTGGGGGGCGCAGCGTTGTGCCTCTTCCTTTCTCTGCCGCCTTCGCCGCTGCGCGCTGCAGCATGGCGTGAGAAAAATCCGCACCCAGAATCTGTGGAGCACCCGAGCCCGCGCGCCGGCGTAAAGCGAAAGTCATGTCGCCGGTGCCGCAACAAAGATCGAGCACGCGAGTATTCGGACGCTTCAGAATGGCATCGAACTTGCGCGCAGTGCGCCACCACCACAGCCGGTCAACGTTGAACGAAAGAACGTGATTCAGCAGGTCGTAGCGCGGCGCAATCGAGGTAAACATCTCCCGTACGGCCTGCGCTGCCGACTCGCGGTCTCGCGCACCGGCGGGCGCCGCGCCTACGATCCGCTGATTCATTTCTTGATTCATATCATTGTTGCTAGTGGAGAGCCGGGCGCCCCCGCCCGCCTGCACTGAGCGAAGTCGAAGGGTCCAGCAGTATCGATGGCCGGGCGGGGGCGCCCAGCTCTCCACTGGATACGTCACGGTCCTAGTTTCGCGCCAGCTTCCGAATTTCGTCGACCGCGGACCTTACGATTCCTTCTGGCACATCACTCGTGATCTCAACCTTACCGATCTCCCGCGGCAGAATAAAGTGCACTACTCCCTGCCGCGTCTTCTTGTCGGAACGCAATCGCTTCAGGATGCTCGCAGTCTGCAATTTCATGCGTGGCAGCCTGCCAAAACCAAGGACCGAGTTCGTGATGCGTCCCGCTGTCACACTGTCCAGTTTTCCCGTGGAGAGCGCGATGTGGGTAGCAGCGATCATGCCCCACGCTACTGCTTCTCCGTGGAGCAACTGCGTGTAGCGGGTCTCGGCTTCCAGCGCGTGTCCTATCGTGTGCCCGAAATTGAGCACTTGCCGCAGGCCGCCTTCGCGTTCGTCCGCACTCACCACCGAGGCCTTCAATCGCACGGAATCGGCAATTACTTTCTCAACCATCACCGGATCACGATCCAGAATCTCGCGACGCCGGTCTTCGAACAGCCGGAACAATCCCGGGTCCCCGATAACGCCGCACTTCAGCGACTCGTAAAGCCCGGCGCGATATTCGCGCGAAGGAAGCGTCTCCAGAACCGCGGTGTCGATCAGCACGATGCGCGGCTGGTGGAAGGTTCCTAGCAGATTCTTCCCCGACACAAGGTTGACAGCCGTTTTGCCGCCAATCGCAGCGTCTACCTGCGCCAACACGGTCGTCGGTACCTGGATGACATCCACACCGCGCATATAGATCGAGGCCAGGAACCCGGTCACGTCGCCAACTACTCCACCGCCGAGCGCAATTAGCGTGATCGCGCGGTCCGCACCCTGCTTTACGAGCTTCTCGGCCAGCTTCTCCAGTGTTGCTAAACGTTTCGAGCGCTCGCCGTCGGGCATTTCGAGGAGGGCGGTGTCGATTCCCGAGGTCGACAGCGATTTCAGCAGGACTTTTGCCCAGCGCCGGCGCACAGGCGGGGAGGTAACAATAAATGCGCGCCGGTTCTCAAGCATCTTGCCGAGCGATTCTCCGGCACGGGCAAGCAGGCCGCTTCCGATGAGCACTTCATAGGAACGCGACGGCGTGGCGACTGGAACGCTAATCATGAATATTCATCATAGCGTATGGCGCTCTGTGTTCCCCTGTGACCTCCGTGTCCTCTGTGGTGAGGACCTTGCCCGTTCCAATCTCTGTGAAGGTCTGGTCGTTGTTTTACTCCGCCGTTTTCTCGTGCGGATTGAGAAGCGAGGCCAGAATGGAGGCTCCCAAAACAAGAAGCACGATTGCCAGTGCCCATCCCGTTGGAATATTGACGTAGCGTGCTCCCAGCATTTTGAGCCCGATAAAAATCAGCACGACCGACAGTCCGTAATGCAGGTAGTGAAACAGATCCATCATTCCCGCCAGGGCAAAGTACATGGAGCGCAGACCGAGAATGGCGAAAACATTCGACGTATACACGATAAAGGCATTCAGCGTGATAGCGAGGACCGCCGGAATCGAATCCACCGCAAAAAGAATGTCGCTGGTCTCGACCACCAGCAGTACGACGAACAGCGGAGTAACGTAAAGTTTATCGCTCCGCATAAAGAACCGCCCGTCAACATATTCCTTTGTGACCGGGAAAGCCCGGTGGAATAATCGCAGAACTGGATTTTTCTCGGGATGGATTTCCGCTTCGCCTTGCCGGAGCAGCTTGAGTCCGGAATAGACGAGCAAAGCGCCGAATGCGTAGGTGATCCAACTGAAACGGCCGATCAGGCCCACGCCCGCCACGATGAATATTCCCCGCATCAGGAGCGCCCCGAGAATTCCCCAAAACAGCACCTTGTGCTGGTGTTGGTCGGGCACCTTGAAATACCGGAAGACAACGAGAAATACGAAGAGGTTGTCGACGCTGAGCGACAGCTCGATTACGTAGCCGGTCACGAACTGCAGCGCCTGAGCCCGCCCGTGCCAGAACAGCTCCAGTACCGCGAACGCGGCCGCTAGCCCGATCCAGACTCCCGACCATGCCAGCGCTTCGCGAAAGCCGACGCGATGGGAGCGGCGATTCAGAATGCCCAGGTCGAGCGCGAGCATCGCCACCACAAACAGGTTGAAAAGAATCCAGAAGATGAGCACAGGAAATGTTACAGCAGGTGGCAGGTGGCAGGTTTCAGGAAAACCACTAGCCGTCGGCAGTAAACCATGGGCAAGAGGTGCAGGGTTTCCTGAGACCTGAAACCTGCCACCTGACACCTGCTCCCCTACGCTGGCGTCAGCCCATATTTCTCTTGCAGACGCCGCTCCATGGTGCGGAAGATCAGGCCGTCCACCATGTAGCCGAGGATGATGATCAGGATCATTACCGCCATGACCTGGCTCATGTCGCTCAGGTCGCGACCCATCATCAGCAACTGGCCGAGTCCGAGACTGAGAAAAATCATTTCGGCTTGGATCAGCGATCGCCATGCGAACGCCCACCCTTGCTTCATGCCATTCACGATGAACGGCAAGCTCGCCGGCAACAGCACGGACCAGAAGAGGCGGAAGCCGCTCGCGCCCAGGTTGCGCCCCGCCATGCCATAGATTTTTGGCATCTGCTTGCGGCCGTCTTCCATCGCGATGGTTACCGAGAGCAGCGAGCCCATAAGCACGACAAAGAGGATGGCTTTTTCCGTCAGTCCAAACCAGAGAACGGCCAGCGGGATCCAACAGATGCTCGGCAGCGATTGCAAACTCACCAGCAATCCGCCGAGAGTTTCTTCCAGAAACTTGTTGCTGGACACGGCTAAGCCGAGGATCATCCCGAGCACAATCGACAAGCTGTAGCCGATGAGCATCCGCTTCATAGTGACGGCAATGCCAATCCAGAAGCTGTGGTCGGCAAAGCCGTCCCACAAAGCGTGCCCCACTCCCCACGGCGGAGGAAAAAGGTATGGCGGCCATATACGCAGTTTCGCAACAAGGGCCCAGATGCCGAGAAGAACGGAATAGAAAATTATCTGCTTAGCGAACTTTTTCATCGGCGTACTCCGCTTCCAGGGACTTGTTGATTTCGTCGCGCAGGCAATTCAGGATGTCCCCCGACGTACGCGCGACGTCAGGTTGTTCCATGTGGCGCGGCCGCGGCAGGTTCACCGAAAATTCCTGCTTAACCCGCCCGGGGCGAAACGTCAGCAACGCCACGCGGTCCCCCAGCCTCACCGCTTCGCGCACATTGTGCGTAACGAAAATGATGGTGCGACCGGTTTCAGCCCAGATGCGCTCCAACTCGTCGTGTAGCAGATCGCGAGTCTGGGCGTCCAGCGCGGCAAACGGCTCGTCCATCAGCAGCACGTCGGGCTCGGTCGCCAGAGCGCGCGCCAATGCGACTCGTTGCCGCATGCCGCCGGAGAGTTGATGGATGTAGCTATTCCTGAACTTGGAAAGATGGACTAGGCGCAAATAGTACTGCACCTTCTCCTCGCGCTCGGCCTTGCTAACGTTCTTCATCTTCATGCCGAACTCGACATTCCCCCCGACCGTAAGCCAGGGAAACAGGCCAAGCTCCTGGAAGATCAGGATGCGATCGGTCCCCGGCCCACTCACCGGAGTGCCATCCACGAGAACCGTTCCCGAGGTCTGCGGCTGCAGCCCGGCGATCAGGTGCAGCAGGGTGGACTTGCCACATCCCGAAGGACCGACGATGCAAAGAAACTCTCCCGGCTTCACTTCAAGGTTGATTTTGTCGAGCGCCAGTAAACGCTCCCCCGAAGTCGTCCTGTAGCTAAGCGAGATTGCATCCAGCGCGACTTTCGGGACAACTACCTCAGCGATTGGATTGGCAGGAAACGTGGCTACCGAGGAAGCCGGTTTTCCGTGAAACACATTCGCGCGCACGCCGATGCGAGGACCAACTCGGGCTGGCGAGGGATACGCATTATGAGGACTCGTGCTCATTGTGTGACCTTCATTTGTGTGACCTTCAATGGGATGACCTTCATTGGATTGCCTTCTTCCCTTTTTCCGCTAACACCTGGTTCAGGAGTGAAAGATCGTAGAGGCTCGACAGATCCGGCATCTGGCGCCCAAGAAAACCCGCGTCAAATGCGGACTTGGCGGCATTCATCAGCGACCCGCGCAGCGGGTCATAAGTCGCCGTCATGCGCCCGAAAGCTTCATCCAGCACCGCGTCAGGCAGAGCCTTCCCTGTCTCTTTCGTGATCTGCTGGTTGAGAAGCTTTTTTGCCTCGGGCAAATGCCCATTGATCCAGTCCGTCAATTCCACGTGCGCGCGGATCCAGTTCTTCACCAGACCGGGGTGTTCCTTCAGAAATTGCGTGCGGACGATCAGATGAGCGGTAATAAATTGTCCATTCGGCCAGAGCGTCCGCTCGTCCAGAAACAGACGGCCATTCCCTTCCTTGATCAACCGCGTTGCCCATGGCTCGGGCGCCCACGCGCCATCCAACTCTTTCTTGAGGAACAGCGTCAGCTGGTCGGGATTGGCCAGCGGAATTACCTGCACATCCCCACCCTTGTCCGTGGTTTTCATGCCGTTCGATTTCAACCAGGCGCGCAGCGCGACGTCCTGCGTGTTGCCCATCTGCGGCGAGCCGACCTTCTTGCCATGAAAATCTTCCGGCTTCTGAATGCCGGAATCGCTGCGCACCACCAGCGCCGCTCCGCCGCTAGTCGCACCCGCAACAATCCGCAGTGCTTCTCCGTTGGAGCGAACGTAACCGGAGATGGCCGGGTTCGGTCCGATGTAGGTCATGTCAATCGCCCCGGCAAATAGGGCTTCAATGGCTGAAGGCCCGGCGTTGAAGCTCTTCCACTCAATCTTGACTTGGGGCCCCATCGCCTTCTCGAACCACCCGTTGTTTTTACCGACCATCGCCTGCGGGTGCGTGATATTGGGAAATGCGCCCACACGAATGACGGTCTGCGCCGCAGCCAACGCACCCAGTAAAAGAACCCATCCCGCGGAGGCGAAGAAACATCGCTTGATCATGCCCCCTCGCCTCGAGCCAACATCGGCAGCACACTGAGTTCGGCTTTCTTTTTCTTGGCGGTCCGTCTTTTAATGCTCCTTTTTTCGCCGGTCTTGGGACGGGAACCCGCCGCAGGCCCACGGCTGATCAAGTCGGCGAGGGTCGTATTCTCCAGAATCCTGGCGGCCGCATCCCGTACTTCCAGAAACACCTGGTACAGCGCGCGATGATCCGCATCGCGATCGATCAGAGCGCGCAACTGATCCGCATCTCCAAATGGCGCGAGCGGGCCATCAATTAAACGGATGATTTCGCTCAACCGGATCTCGGATGGCGTGCGGCGCAACCGGTATCCGCCTTTGGCGCCGCGCACGCTCTCCACGATGCGCGCGTTCTTCAGTTCCAGAAGAATCAGCTCCAGAAACTTTTCCGGAAGATTTTCTTCGTAGGCAATGTCGCGAATCCGGATCGCGCCCTGGGTGTAGCGCCGGGTCAGCAACATCATCGCCTGCAATGCGTATAGCCCTTTTTGGGAAACCTTCATAGTGGCCCTGCTCCCGACTATCCCTATGTCAGAGATAGGCATTATAGAAAATGCAAGCGGACTACCAAAGCGCTAAATTTCCCGGCCGGGGCTGGCGCTGTGATTTCAGCAAGTTACCACTGGATAGAGGAGATTCGAAGAGGGCGCCTGTGCAAGGCTTTGCACTTTTGGGCAGATAGACGTCTTGTGATGGATGCTTGCTTTGAGGCTCGGAATCCTCAGCGCAGGCGCAGAATCTCGACCGTGATGTTGTCCGGGCCCCCGCGTTCGCGAGCCAGTTCGATCAGCTTGCGGCCCGCTTGCTCCGCACTTTTGTTTTCCACGGCGTCAAGAATCTCCGAGTCTCGTACCTGCCCCCATAATCCATCACTGCAGATCAGAAGCACGTCCTCCGGACGCAGAGGTTCCGGTCGTCCGGGTGAGTCCATGATGAGATCGGGGTTCGTGCCTAATGCTGCGGTCAGAATGTTTCGTTGCGGATGCGTCTCCGCTTCTTCTCGGCTGATCATTCCGGACTCCACCAGCCGTCCCACATAGGAATGGTCGCGCGTTACCCGCGTAATCTGGCCGTCGCGGATCAGGTAGAGCCGCGTGTCGCCGACATGCACGTAGTAGAGCGCGTAATCGTTCTTACCACCGTTCTCGCCGCCGCCCGCAACGCCGAGCGTACCCCTGACGATCGCCGCCGCCGTGCAGGTGGTCCCCATGCCCCGCAGTTCCGGATGCGCAAAGCTGTATTGCCGGATCTGCTCGTGGGCCGCCTGCAAAGCCTCGACCAGCGCCTCCTGCGGGTCATCGCCGCCGAAGTCGCGATAGACCGCCACCAGCGTTTCCACCGCCAGACGGCTCGCTTCCTGACCGCCTTCGTAGCCGCCCATGCCGTCCGCCACAACCGCCAGCCGGCCCTTGCGCAGGAACTGCCGGTCGTCCTCCGGCTCCCAATACCCAAAGGAATCCTCGTTGTTCTGGCGCAGGCAGCCGATGTCGGATTGGCTCGATACTTCGATTCCGGTGCGGACCTTCATGCGGACGCGATCTCAATTGCGGGAATGACGAGCATAGGGGACGATTGCGTTCACGGGCAAACTTTAGATTATAAAGGTTGCGGGCAGGACGCTCAAACGTGGGCGTTGAAAAACGGGTAGTTTTGACGGAGCTGTTCTAAACGGAGACGAGGACGGCAGGGATGAATGCCGTCCTCGTAACAGATCAAACGTCGGGAACCGTCAAAGGATTAAGGACCACATGCTCCGGTCGGGTTGGTGGTATCCGTGATGCCCGCCTCGGAGGCGACCACAACAAACGCCGCTGGCGAAGTGAGCCCCTTGTAGGTCGCCGTGACCGAATACGTACCGTCGATTGCCCAGGCCGGAGCGGTCGCGGGAGGCACTGCCTCATTGATCCACGTGCAGGCAAAAGGCGTTACCGCCGTGAGCAGTCCGTTTGGCGTGAGCTGGACAGTCTGCGCCGGAGTGGCATTCGGGTCGCCGAGTGTGCCGGTCCAAGCCGCACTACCCGGGGTAATCGAGATCTGAAAAGTAACATTCACATTGTTAAGGAGCTTTTGCGTCCCGCTGCTGTAGTTTCCCCACGCATACAATTGAAGTGTCCCGCCGACGCCCTTCAAGTCCAGGGTACCCATCGGGACCTCGGCCGTGTTCGAGGTGGAAAGCTGAACGGACTGCAAGTGATTGGTTGTTCCGCAGCCCAGCATGCTGAAGATCAGCAGCGCGCAAGTTAATGCGGCAAAGAGAGTTTTACGTTTCACCGCCGAGTACCTCCAATAGGAAATCTTCCGCATCGTCGCAGCATCCGTTACCCAAGGCAAGGTAACCAAAGTCACTGAACCGCGCGGACGTAAGCCTCTGTCCCCTCGCGCGCCCATCGGTCGAGGCCGCTATATTGCAGAATACGACTGCACAGGTCAGAGGTCATCTACAATCTCCCCATGTCTGACAACATGTCCGATCAGCCCGTGCCTCCGTCTCCTCCGCCCCCACCCCCACCCGAACCGATCACCGAATTTCATATCGGCGAAGAATTCGGAACCGCCAAGCGCAGTCTTCCGCCCGCAGGCATTGTCTTGATCTGCCTCGCTATCGTCGCTGTGATTGTCGGAATTTTCGCCTTCACGGGACGACCAAAGCCCCAGGGCGCGGGTTCCATCGATTTCGTGGCTGCGGCCGAAGTGCCCGGCCAGAACATGATCCTGGCCGCGATCACCTTCACCCTGCGGAACACGGCGGACAAACCACTGTGGATTCACACCCTCAAAGCGAGGCTCACTACCGCCGACGGCAACACCTTCGACGATGACGCCGCTTCCGCCGTCGATCTCGACCGTTATTTCCAGGCGTTCCCCGCTTTGAAAGAGAGTTCCGAGCCGCCGCTTTCGCCCGAAACCAAACTGTTAGCCGGAGCCGAACAGAGAGGAACCATCATTGTCGGTTTCAAAGTCGCGAAAGAAGCCTTCGATCAGCGCAAATCGCTGACCGTCACGATTCAACCCTATGACCAGGTGTTGCCCGTGATATTGAAGTGATGAACGGTGGCGCGACGGGCGCCTCGTGAACCTGCCCGGTTGCCGAAGCCCCGAGCGAAGCCGAGGGGAAAGTCGAAGAGTCCAGTCTGGGATGGCCGGTCGGGGCGCCCGGCTCTCCACCAACTTACTCGTTTTCGAGTTGTTGACGCACTTGGGTTAGCGCCGTCTTCAGCTCGCCGCTCACCTTCGGATACTTCAAATTCATACCCTTCAACACATCTACCACAGCCTGCGCGACCACCAGTCGTGTGAACCATTTGTTATCCGCCGGCACAACGTACCAGGGCGCGTGCTCTTTAGCAGTGTGGCGGATCATATCTTCATACGCTTCCTGATATGCGTCCCAGCATTTGCGTTCCTTCACATCGGACATAGAAAACTTCCAGTTCTTCTCCGGCTTGTCGAGCCGTTCCAAAAAGCGGCGCTTCTGCTCTTTCTTTGAAAGATGCAGGAAGAACTTACCCACCGCTATGCCGTTCCGCGTAAGGTAGCGCTCGAAACCGTTGATGTCTTCAAAGCGCTCCTGCCAGATATGTTTCGTTGCCAGCGGCTTTGGCAGCTTTTCGTTTTCAAGGATCTCACGGTGGACGCGCACCACCAGCACCTCCTCGTAGTAGGAACGGTTGAAAATGCCGATGTGGCCTCTCTTCGGGAGGCACTTCGTCGTCCGCCAAAGGTAGTCGTGGTTCAATTCTTCCGTCGACGGCGCCTTGAACGACCACACCTCCACTCCCTGCGGATTGACACCCGACATGACGTGCTTGATGGTTCCGTCCTTCCCAGCCGCGTCCATGCCCTGAACGATCAGCAGCAGGCCCCAACAGTCCTGCGCCGCGAGAATATCCTGCAAGCGGTTCAATTCCTGGACGCCGTCCGCCAGCAGTTGCTTCGCCTGCGGCTTCAGTTCCGACCCCAACCCATGCGTGTCCGCGGGGTCGTGATCTTTGAGCTTGAAGTGTTTCCCGTGCTCGATGCGGTAGCGCCTAAGCAGTTTGTCGATTTTCATAGGTCACTTCGTGCGACTTTTCCTACCGTTGCCGATTATAGACAGAGTTGTTTGGCGTAGGTTCGTCGTACTCGCGGCCGTACTTGTTCTTGTGCGCCATGCGCTGCCCATTCGCTTCCGGAACTCGAATCACTCCGAGAGATGAAGCATTCTCAGCGATTGTGATTTCCCGAGTAAGCGGCTGCGCGTTTTCCGGACCCATGCCCTCGCTCCAGACATGCAACATGTAACGCCCGTAAGGAACGCTCGCGAGACTCAGTTGCCCTTCCCGGTTTGAAATGGCATAGAGCGGCGTTGCCATCGCAATGACAACCGCGCTCATCTCGGGATGAATGTTGCAAAAAATGTAGCTGATTCCGAGCCGGTCGAATCGCACCATCCGGGTAGTGCCCGCCTCGTAGAGACCAAGATCGAACCGCTTCCCTTCAAAAAGTGAAAAAACGTTATGGAAAAACGGATCGTGATTGGGAAACTCCACCATCGACCCGACCGGAACCACCAGGATGTGCGGCTCGAAACTCTTATTTTTCTGCACCAGCCGCGGGTTTGCCGACGAAGTCGGCGGCGGCGGCGGAATCGCTTCGCCTCCCGCTCCCGCCATCGGCGTCAGCCACACCACCGTCCCGGGAACCGGCCCATGCCGTGTCTTCCCCTTGCCCTCACTGCCGATAACCTCGACACGCCCACGCACCGTCGTTGCCGTTGGCTGCGACGTTGCCTGCGCGCGCAATCCGGTCGCGCCGGCCCACAACATCGCGCCCCAGATCAAGATCCTTCTATGGCTCATCGTTGATGGCTCGTCTCAGCTTCTTATCGTATCTTCTTACGCCAGCTTCTTACCGTGCCGTTTCCATCTATCTCCTTAAAAAAGAACTCCCATCATAAGATTGAGGTGCCCCGCGTTGTTCCCGCCGTTGGTAGTCGTATATGTCGTCAAGTGCCGATACTCAGCGGAAAATAACAAATCCGACCGGGGACGGTAAATCATGTTCACAAAGCTTCCCTGATTTCTCGCCAGCGTCGTGTTCCAGTTTGTCGCGTACGGAAACAATTTCAGATCACTGGCATAGGGATTGTCCATCCCAAACGCCGCATTGAACTCTAATTTATTGGCGGGCCGGTATTTTAGTTGCGCCCAGCCGCCAACCGTGTCCAATCCACGGACCAGCGTGCTCCCCAAAGCAGGATCGTCGCTGTACACGACGCTCGTTCCCGCCGCGCCGTAAAGCCCGCCCAGAGCCCTCCCGCGATACAGTTTTCCGCTCAACAAAAACTGGTGGCTGAGGGGCAGTTCTATGTCCGTCATTCCGGCCCAACCATCCACCGTTCGGCCGAAACCATAATCCTGCCGGCTGTAGAACCCTCCCAGACCCACCCGTAACGGTTGTCCGAAAACATCGTGCGTCCATGCTACCCGCGTGGCGTAGGCTGGTTGACGCGACGACTCCCCAGGTCCCGCCTGCCGGTAATAACCGAAGAGCGGCGCTTCTCCGCTCACCGGATCGAGAATTCCTCCCTGAAATATCAGGCTCGACTCTTCCCCCAGAACCACCCGGTGCTCCACCCGTATTTGCGGGACCCAACTCCATAAGTTCCCCGCAGAGGACAGCGCGGGAACTGCCAGCGAAGCAAACGATGTCGGCGAGTTGGGTGAAAAGAAAATCGCGTCCTGCCCGACCACAACCGAAGTGTTTGCCCAGTCCATCCGCATGGTGCCAGTTCGCAACCGCAGCAATCCGGAGTTGATCCCGTTCGGAACCGACGGAAACCCGCCCGCCAGGTCGAGTTGCAGGTCCGCCCTCGTCTTCGCGCCCGCAACGCTCGGTCCGAACGCCTCGAACCCGATCTCCGATTGTCGCAGCGTCGCTCCGAAACTACCTCCGGAATCGCCCGGCGGCTTCGGGCCGGCGAGCGTCGGAATATCAATGTTGTCCACCCACCCTTGATTGCTCACCAGATTCATCAAAACGATGCCCGACAGCCGCAGCCGGTACTTCGATGCGCTTTCCACTTTCGTCTGATACTGATCGTCCACTTTCCCGCTTAGCAGCTGGTATTCCTCCTCCAGGCTGGCGGCACGCTCACCCTTTTTCTGATCCTGCTCTTGATCTTCCTGCGCGCTGTTCTGTAAGGCGTCCTCCAAGCTGTGCCGCGAGCTCCGCTCTCCCGCCTCGGAGTCCGTCTCCGACTTCGCCACCGCGTCCGTCAACACCGCATTCCGCGTTCCTGTTCCCGCACGGACTTCGTCGAGCTCCCGGCGCAGCTGCTCCGTTTCCGCGCGAGCTCGCTGCCAGTCGGAGCGCATTCCGGCCACCGCCGCCTGCAACTCGCGAACCTGCTCACGCAACTCGCGGAGCGAGTCACTCGACGGGTCGCTCAGTGCTCCCGGAGAACTTGGCTCTGCCCGATTCCGAGCTTCCTGCGCAATGCCGGATGCGGTCCACGCCATCGCAGCCATCAGGATTGCACATCGCAAAAATTCGAACCAGCGCGTCATTCTCATGTCATCTCCTGCACTCGGCACACTAAGAGTCTGTATTTGAGGATCTGCATTCCGGATTTGCATTTCGGATTTGTGTTCAAAGAGCGCAACAACAATTATGCCGTTTATGTAGCTTGCCGGGCCGCCAGAGCATTTTCCGCCGAGGGATTCAGCGGAATATTTATGCGGAATGTCGTGCCCGAAGCCGAGGTCTGCTCTACCGCGACGTCGCCTCCGTGGTCCTGCAGAATCTTCTGCACCACCGTCAATCCCATCCCGGTCCCATTCTCCTTGCCGTGGCTCACAAACGGCTCGAACAACCGGTCACGCACCGCCTCCGCGATCCCTGGACCGTTATCCTCGATGCGAATTTCCAGACTCTCGCCCTTGCGCGTCAGCTGGATATCGATTTTTCCGGATCCCGCCGGCACCACCTCGCACGCATTCAGGAGTAAGTTCAAGAAGGCGCGTTCCAGCTTCTTGAAATCAAACCATCCCTCGGTCGACCCTTCCCCGGAAATCCGGATTCGTATGCGCTGGAATTCCGGATGCGCCTTCACTCCCTGCACCGCTCGATCCACCGCCGAACGAATGTCGCCGTACGAGGGATGCAACGACTCCCGTGTGCGCGAGAATTCCAACAGCGACTCGATTAAGTCCGTCATCTGGTTGACCGCAATCCGTATCTCAGCGTAAAGATCTTCGCGTTGCCCCGGCGTCAGGTTGCTCTCACAAAGAAATTCCGCATTCGCCATCACCGCCGCCAGCGAATGCCGCAGATCGTGCGAGATCGAACTCGCCATCCGCCCGATCGTCGCCAGCCGTTCCGCGTCCAGCAACTCTCTTTGTGTTTTCTGGAGGTTCTTTCTCATCCGGTCGAAGGTTCCGGTGACCTCTGCGACTTCGTCGCCGCCCCGCGCCTGCAGCGGATACGCATAATCTCCCTGCTCCAGCGCGCGCACCCCAGCCACCAGATTCTCCAGCGGACGGGTGAAGGTGTGCGAGATCAGAAACACCAGCAAGCTCCCCGCCAGGACCGCCGTCAGCCCGAGCGCCAGCAGCAACTCGTTCAGGCTCCTCAAAAATGCAGTTGCCTGATCGAGCGACTTCAAGACCCAAAGGTTCAGCGCCGGTGTCCCGGGCGTAGGCAAATCCACCGACGTCGCCAGGAATGTTTCCCCACCCAGCCGGATCTGATCTCCCTGGGGCGGGCCTCCCGCCGCAGTTCTCGGCGCCACTCGCAGCAGCTCCGCTTCCTGGGCAGGCTTCAGAGTGCTCCGCACAATTGAATCGCCGTAACGAAACGCTACTTCGCTCGCGGCCACACGGCTCAGGTTACGGGCAACCCGGTCGTCGATTTCATAACCCACCAGCAGGTATCCCAAAATCTGGTGTTGGCTCGCCGGGCCGAAATAAATGTCCTGGAGGAAAACTTCGTAGAGGTGTCCTTCCACGTACCACCAATGCCGCGTCTCTTCAAACGACACCACAGTCGAGAAGAAGTCCTGTCCCTCGCGAACCGTGATCTCCTGCGGAGTGCCCTGGAGCGCCATCACTTTCCCGGAAGAATCGGCCAGCACGAGCAAGTCGCTGCCCACCAGTTGCCACAAACCCCGCGAGGCGTCCTGGATGGTTGCCGGATCGTGGGTGGTCATCTGCGCCCGCACAATCGGCAAGTCGGCCAGCAGCGCTGCCGAGCGCTCGAGCGTAACTTCGCTCTGTTCCTGAAAGTTGTGGAATGCGGAAACGGAATTCTGCAGGTCGCGCTGGATTCCCAGCCGCACCTCCTGCTGCACGGTATGCCGCACCACCAGCAGCGTCGTGAACGTCAGTGCCGCCGATACCACCACCATGGAAAGCAGGAACTTGGTCCGCAAGCGAATTCCGCCCATGGTCAAACCTCGAAGGGATTATAGGAGCTAGATATATAAGGTCAGAGGTGAGAAGTCAGATTGCTGAAGCAACATCGGTGTGATTTTCATCTCTGCAATCCGACTTCTCACCTCTGACCTCGCTCCTCTTACGGCACAAACTTGTAACCGGCGCTGTGTACCGTGCGAAAGTGCACAGGGTTCGCGGGATCTTTTTCCACTTTCTGCCGCAGCCGCAGAATGTGATTATCCACCGTCCGCGTGCTCGGATAATTGCGGTATCCCCAAACGTGGTTTAGCAACTCTTCCCGCGATAGTACGCGCTCGGCATTCTGGATCATGAACTTCAGCACCTTGAACTCCTGCGAAGTCAATTGCACCAGGTTCCCTTCCCGCCACAATTCCATCTTCTTGAAATCAACTTTCACGTCGCCAAACGAGAAAGTCTCGGTCAGTGGAGTTCGCGACGAGCGCCGCATCGCCGTCCGCACCCGCGCCAGAAGTTCGCGCGGACTGAAAGGCTTCGTCACGTAATCATGCGCGCCCAACTCCAGCAGCAGCACTTTGTCCATTACTTCCGTCCGCGCGCTGAGAATGATGATCGGCAACGAAGGCGCTGCCTGGCTGATTTCCCGGCACACGTCCTGGCCCGGCGTTCCCGGTAAGCTCAAGTCGAGCAGCAGCACGGACGGCGCCGCCGCCCGAAACATCTCCAGGCCCGCGGCTCCGTTCCCCGCAATATCCACCGCGAAGCCTTCGCCTTCAAACAATCGCTTTAGAGCTTTTTGGACGGCGCGGTCATCCTCGATCACCAGGATCCGCTCCGAACTGGCCGGCACCACTTCCATCGTCGTCGCCGCTGCCATTGGTGCTGCTATATTCTTGTTCACGACCGCCCCCGCGCTGTAATTGGCATGAATCATACCCCTAAACTGTAGCCTGATATCAGGTTAATGACATATTTCGGGATATAAAATGACACGAATTTGACAATTTGTTGACAAATGCCAAACCGCGACAACTTGGGAGCGTCTCAGACTGGTTGTTCGCATTCGGCGCAGTCTAGATCGTGATCCGCCGCGAGCTTGCTGGGGATCTCGGACAAAAGGGAAAAGGGAGTTTTCCGTGCTAGACTCTTCGAGTTGCAAGTGGTGTCGAAGCCATCTCATGACTCTTGGCCGATCGGGTATCCTATTGATTGTCAAAGCTATCATCAGCATAGCGATGACAGCGGTACTGGTCGCCTGCGGCAGTCAGAACTCTACGCCTCCCGCGATTACGATTGCGTTTAGCCAAGGCTTTATTCCGCCTGCTTCGCTCAATACTGGCGCTTACGCCGGTATCGCCGCGACCGTCACAAACGATACTAAGAATGGCGGGGTCGGTTTCTCCTGCACTCCCGTCGGAGCGTGCGGCACGTTTTCCCCTGCTGGGGCACCCAGCACTATTCCCGTCTGTTATCTGGCCCCTGATTCGGTTCCGAACGGCAATAATGTGACGGTAACCGCAACCGCCCAGTCCGATACCACGAAGTCCGTTTCAGCGACCATCACTATTGTGAATGGCGCTCCAAACCCCTGTCCATAACCTCGCACGGATCCATAGCAAAGGGATTGTTCTCGATACCCGACAGGTGTAATGGAGCCTGCTCCATCGGCATTTGACTTCCCGGCACTTCCTCCGCAGAATAGAAGGAGTTCTTTGAAGGCCAATTCCCACCAGTGGGGGCGTCACGGCTTCGACGGAGATGCTTGCGGCCAAGAGGCATGCCGGGGTGCACACACCCGTAATCGCGTGCAAAATGATAATTGCCAATCAACAGATGGC
>Ga0210407_10001121_pt1 | contig 26146 bp, 20 predicted proteins | sample IncBWC27MmetaG_FD_150860 | JGI IMG/M metagenome (GOLD analysis project Ga0210407, IMG submission 150860) | Forest soil microbial communities from Barre Woods Harvard Forest LTER site, Petersham, Massachusetts, United States - Inc-BW-C-27-M | ecosystem: Environmental > Terrestrial > Soil >...
CCGGAAATGAGCGCGTACTTGATGTTTACACGTACGAATACCCCTGGGTGAGGCGGAGCTGAAGATTTACTGGGACAGGATTCGGGCAACCCTCGCAGGTCACCAGGTCAAGGTCCTCGTCAAGTAGGGTGGTCTTGAGTGTCTCGAGGGGCATCCGGTCGAGGGGTATCGTGATCGCGGAATTCCCGAGCTTCGAAGCGGCCAAGGCATGGTTCGAACCATCATTTCTCTTGGAGGGGCCATGACAAACAGCTATCCATTTACCGTTTTTGGCGATGAATTCAAAGGCAAGCGTGTTCTCGTGACCGGTGGCACGAAGGGTATAGGGGAAGCGATTGCACGCCGGTTTGCGTTGAGCGGTACCTCGCTGGCCACCACCGCGCGATCTGAGGCAGCTCACGGTCAGGATTCTGCTCTCTTTATAAAGACGGATATCGGAACGGCCCGTGGTGTCCAAAAAGTCGTCGATCGCATTCTGCAAGAATGGGGTGGGCTCGACATCTTGGTGAATAATGTCGGCGGAACGGAAACAAAAGCAGGCGGATTCGAGGTGCTCACCGACGAGGACTGGCAAAGAATACTGGAGGTCAACCTGCTCGCCGCCGTTCGCCTTGACCGCGCTTTCCTTCCGGGCATGATCGAACGCAAGTCAGGAGTCGTCATTCATATTTCTTCTGTCGCTCATCGTCTACCGTTTCCCAATTCGACTCTCGCCTACGCGGCGGCCAAGGCAGCCCTTACTACTTACAGCAAGGGACTGGCCAAGGCCGTTGCTCCGAAGGGGGTGCGAGTAACGACAATTTCGCCCGGTTTCATCGAGACTTCGGGCGCGAAGGGAATGATTGCCGACATTTCCAGAGGCAGCGGCATCAGCGAGGACGCTGCACGGCGACGGATTATGGACATGCTTGGAGGCATTCCCATCGGCCGGACAGGCCGACCCGAGGAAGTGGCGGAGCTGGTAGCCTTCCTGGCCTCAGACCGGGGCGCGTTTATCAGCGGGGCTGATTACATCATCGACGGTGGCACGATGCCCACGACTTGATGCCCTCGTGTCACGGGCGGCAGATTAGGTTCGCAGGCTTACGGATGTTTTCTCGTAGCTGCTCAGCCCGAATCGTCGGCAATTCGGAAGTTAATCACACATTGGAGATATGCGGATTCGTTAGGTATCGATAAGTTCTATTTGAATAGGAACCACGGCTGAGAGGCCAACACACGCGGCGAGAAATCAGAAAAAGTTTTGTACACGCGCTCCTCCGAAGCGCGTCGGGAGAGCTTTTGCCCTCTTGACAAAGACCTATCATGGAAGTCGGCTTGTAGGAAGTGATCTCCGCGGTTGGCATCAACTCTGGACGGATCATGGCGTTGCCGGAACAGGACGAACGCTGCGGATCTGGTTGACAATATCAATGGCAAGCCGCTGCGCCGCGGCGGGACCGTCAATTGCAGTGACCTTCCCTGTACCAAGGACCATGCCCGTTTTCGGGTTAATCATCTTGAAGATCCAGTCATACGTCAGCCAGGGCCGCGTGACATCAATATAGATGTCGGCGCCGTTGCGGTCGTCGACCACGCGCATGCCCCACTCGCGCATCTCGGGCCGAACATAAAGCGCGTCCTGCAACAAATTGCCTTTCATCCAGATCGTGTGGGATTCCACAAATATCGATCGAGCAGAACGAAGAATTCCCGCCGGATCACTTCCTGATTCGCGAATCGCTGTGTCGTTCGGCGCCGATGTTCCGGTCGGCCTGTCCAGCTCTTCGCGTGGGAACTGCACGGCACTGGCAAGCTGCTCCACGATGACTGCCGCCAGCTTCGGACCGGCGTCGAATTCGTCGGTTGCTTCAACCGTGCCCGAAGCGAGTGCCAAAGACTTCGGCTGATAAACCAGTGTGTAGGTCCAGTCAAACGTCATGACCGGCCGGTCCACCGTGATCGCAATATCGGCAGTTTGCCCGTAATCGGCGAAGCGCAATCCCAAGTGCGGGAACATTGCTGTTTTATGAATGTCGTCCTGCAGCCGCTCGCGGCGCAAATAAATTGTCTTGGAATGCACCGAAATGGTGTGCATTTGCCGCTGGTCCGGGCGGGGCAGAGTCAAACCAGGAGGAACCGCAGGAGAGCTGGAAGGAGCCGCTGCCGCGGACGTGGCTTTGGCGCCGAAGGGTTGGAGACGCGCGCCGGAGTCAAAGCGCATGCCGCCAGATGCATTGCCCAGACCGGCGATCGTGTCGATGGGCACGGCAAAATTGACGTTCTGCCCGACGCTGAGCGAACCGACGACGATTCCGAGTATCTTAGCCTCGGCATCCACCAACACCCCGCCACTGGATCCCGGCGACAACGGAGCGGTGAACTGCAAAATCCGGTACCCACTACCTGCTCCGGGTACATCGTCGGCCATTCGCGTGGCGCTTAAGATGCCGGAGGATGCAGTCCACGGCAAGCCGACAGCATTCGAGACAACGAAGACCGTCGCGCCAGATGCCGCGTTAGCGGAGTTGCCTGTGGGCAGCACTGGAAGCCCCGTGGCGGCGATGCGCAGTGCCGCAACGTCGCGCCGTTCATCGGATGCGATCAATTCAACTTGGTCGTAGACTTCGCCGCTCTTGAGCCGCACTTGCACCTCACGCATCCCCTTTACAACATGGTTCGCAGTCAGGATCACGCCATCGCTCCGGACAATCACGCCGGAGGCTACGCCCGCCGCTTGGCCGTCACCTTTGCCGACCAGAATGGAAACAGCTGCAGGCGAAACTCGCTCCACGACCTGATCCCCGGACAGCGCCGGCGCAGTGGTCTGTCCAATCGCCGGAGCAGAAGTAACAATAAAGAAAGCGGCCGCGGCTAACATTCTTGCGGAGCTCATATAGACCTCTCCTGAATAGGAAGGACTACCGTGGAATGACCCTCATTCTGCACCGCCCGAGTGGCCGGTGCAACGAAGAAAACCTGTGTGGCCAGCACGTACGCGAACGCCAAGAACCCGGCTAACATTACTTTCCGCATGGGCGCCCCCTCCGTTCACTCGCAATCGCCAAACTACCTGACGCTGTCCATGGCACTTTTCAGTCCATTGAGTTTGCGAGCCAAAGTGGAGGGAAATAAAGCGAATGGTGGCAGTCCGCATGGAAGTTAGACCCTCCGCGCTGCAAGAATTTCCTGACACCGCCATCTTGGCCGGTCACTCGCACCCCAAGCGCCAGGAGCTAAAGGAGGAAATTGCGCCGACACTTTTTTGGGGGATATGCCCACAGAATCCAAGGACTTGGATGCATCTTCGTTGACTTGCCAGAGGTCCGGGCCTAACATGGCCCGCCAAGAGCAAGTTCCTCGTATTATGGTCGGACAGACCATTTCGCACTTTCGAATCCTTGAGAAGCTAGGTGGCGGAGGAATGGGTGTCGTCTACAAAGCCGAGGACACCAGCTTGGGCCGCCCAGTAGCGCTAAAGTTCCTACCCGAAGAGCTTTCCAGAGACCACCAGGCTGTGGATCGTTTTCGGAGGGAAGCCCGTGCCGCATCCGCCTTGAATCATCCGCATATCTGCACGATCCATGCTATCGACGAACATGAGGGCGTGTTCTTTATCGTCATGGAACTGCTCGAAGGCCAGACACTCAGGTATTACATCGGCAAAAAGCCTTTCAACACGACCTGGCTCCTGGATGTCGGCACACAGATTGCCGACGCGCTCGATGCCGCGCATGCGAAAGGCATTGTCCATCGCGATATCAAACCGGCGAATCTCTTTGTGACATGCAGCGGCCAAGTCAAGGTTCTCGATTTTGGCCTGGCCAAACTTCTCCGGCCGCTGGCCACCAAGGTAAGCATTGCCACGGGAGCGGACACGGCCACGCTCTCCACGGAGGCAGGTTTGCTCGTCGGCACAGTTGGCTACATGGCTCCGGAGCAGCTAGAAGGCGAGCCCGTGGACCCGCGCACCGATCTTTACGCACTCGGTCTGGTAATGTACGAGATGGCCACGGGGCGCAACCCCTTTCTCGGCCAGTCGGCCACGTCAACCATCGCCAACATCCTCAAGGAAGAAGCACCACCGCTTGGGCAGCACAATCCGGTGGCTCCGCTTGAACTCGGGCGCATCTTGCAGAAATGCCTGCGCAAGCGCATTGACGAACGCTACGTATCGGCTCGCGATCTTGCCCTCGATCTGGGGGCTTTGCGTCGAAGCCTCGAACCGTCGGGACGGACCTCCGCCGTTATGGCTACCGGGCCTGCCCCGCCGATTTCGATTCCGCGCGGGGCGGTCCGCGCGCTGCTCATGCTCATTCAACTCTCGTACTTGGTGATGTACGCGCCGGCACTCTACAAATTCCACGACGTGCTCCGCGTCAGTCACGAGCTCTACGGATCGCCTATGCTGGGCGGTGTCCTGCTGACGGCTGCCGTGCTTGGCGCCCCGGTGCGCCTTTACCTGTTCACGGCCTTGTCCTTCGACTACGCCGACCTTGGTGTGAAGTTCCGGTTGTTGTTTCCAGCGGTATTGTTGCTCGACGCGGCTTGGGCCGCGACACCTTTGCTCTTCTTGGGCGGGCTCCAGGGCTTAGTCCTGCTTTGCGCTGCTGGTCTGGGCTTCCTTCCCTTCAGCCAGCGCACGCTGCTTTACTCTGCCTACGCCAATGCCGATGGGCACTCTTCCGCCATCCAGGCGCCTCGTTCAAATAGACTTGGCTAGGTGAAACTATTCGAATTCCTTGAGGGTCTTGGCCATGGTGCGGAGGCGTTCGTCCATCAATGCGAAGACGGTTCCTGCGTCAAACCTTCCGTCGCCGTTTTTCTGTCCTGCCGACTTACCTGTGAGGATCTCGATGCCCTGTTCGACCTTGGCAACCGGCCAGATGTGAAATTTGCCGGCCGCGACGGCTTCCAGAATGTCCTCGCGCAGCATCAAATCCTCCACGTTGGAGTCCGGCATCATCACGCCTTGCGTGCCGGTGAGGCCTTTGATGCGGCACACGTCATAGAATCCTTCGATTTTTTCGTTCACGCCGCCGATGGCCTGAATATCGCCCTGCTGGTTGATCGAGCCGGTCACGGCGATGTCCTGCCGCAGCGGCAATCCCGAGAGAGCTGACGCTAGCGCATAGATTTCCGTGGAGCTGGCGCTGTCGCCATCCACTCCGGAGTAGGATTGTTCGAAGCAGATGCTGGCGGCGAGCGAAAGCGGCTTGTCTTGTGCAAACTGGCTCCTCAAGTAGCCGGCGATGATGTGCATGCCTTTGTCATGGAAACGGCCGCTGAGATTGGCTTCGCGCTCGATGTTGATTAGGCCTGCTTTTCCGAGGGCCGCCGTCGCGGTGATACGCACGGGTTTGCCGAACGAATATCCGCCGATTTCCAGGACGCTCAGTCCGTTCACCTGGCCGACGCTTAATCCCTCGACATCCACAAGCAAGGTTCCTTCCTGGATCATTTCACGGATGCGCGTTTCAATCAGGTTGTGGCGCTCCATTTTCGAAGACAAGGCGCCGCGCACGTGCGCCGCGCGGACGACAGATTCACCGGCGGCGGCCGCGTTGTAATGAGCTTCGCGGGCCAGGTCGGCAATATCGACAAAGCGCGCGGTCACCTTATTTCTTCGGCCTGCCTGGCGGACGCCGTATTCAAGCATCGCGGCGAACGCACCGCGGTCGAACGGATACAAACTTTCCTTTTCGGACAGCGCGCGCAGACGTCCCGCGTATTCGGCGATGACGCCGTCGCTCATGGCCATCTCTTCGTCGAATTCCACGCGCACCTTCAAAATCTTGCGGAAGTCTTCCTCGTATTCGTAAAGCAGCTCGTACAAAGAGCGGTCACCGATGAGGATGACTTTGACGTTGATGTCGATCGCTTCCGGCTTCTGCGCGCTGCCGCCAAAGGGATAAAACATTTCGAGCGGCTGAATTTCCAGCCGGTTGTGGTTCAGGGTGCGCTTCAGGGCACGCCACACGCCGACTTCAGACAGGGCTTCCAATGAATACATAATCAGGAAGCCGCCATCGGCGCGAAGCAGCGAACCGGCGCGCAGGTCCATGAAGTCGCTGGTCCAGCCGCCACGCGTGTCATAGGCGCGCTGGATGGTTCCGAACAAGTTGGCGTACGTAGGCGTGGTCTCAAAAATTACCGGTGATTTGTCGTCGTTGTCGTGGGCAAGAATCACGTTCACGCCGTAGACGCGGAAGGGATCGCGCTCCGGACCACCGGGTGGCTTGGGCAAACCATCAGGGGTTTCTTCGTCGTGCTCGCCTTCACCCTCGCGTTCCTTGAAAGGATCGAGATTGTCGAGAAGGTGGTGGCGCACTTCTTCGAGATATTCCGCGACACTGTTGCCGGGATATTTCTCCTTGAGTTCTTCGATGACGCCGTCTACCAGCACGGAGGCCGCTTCCTGCTCCAAGTAACTCAGTTCGCTGGCCAGTTCGCGCGACAGTGTCAGCGTCTTCCGGTACACCACTGTGAATTCCTGGCGGAATTGCTCGTACTTCCGCTCGATGTCCTCGGCCACGGGGCTTTCGAGTTTGCCTTCGTGCACCATCTTGGGGATGTCCTCGATGGGGACCATCTGGCCTTCGAGCACCGGAAAGATTTCCGGCAGCGCCACCGCGCCCACCTGCATGTGGCCGAGCGCAAACTGCTCGCGCGCAATGCGGCGCGTGAAATCGTCCATCAATTCCTTTTCGCGCACCGTGAAGCGCTCGACGATGCGCCCTTTTTGGCGCTGGAAAGGCTCGCCTTCGAAGACTTGGGGGATGCGGCGGCGCAGAAAATCGATCCCTGCCTGCATGTCTTTCTTGAAGGAGTTGGCCTCGCCACGGGGGAGCGCCAGCAGACGAGGACGGTCCGTCAATTTGAAATTGTTGACATAGCAGCGGTCGAGCGACTCTTTGGTCGGGGGGTGAAGCTCTTCGATCATGCGCGCGATGGTTCCTCCGCGGCTGGTGCCCGCCAATCCACACACAAAAACGTTGTAGCCGGGCGCCGAAAGCTCCGCGCCCATCTTCAGCGCACGCAGCGCGCGCTCTTGTCCGATGAAGCCTTCGCGCAGCTCGGCTTGCGCGGTGGTTTCGAACGGGATACGCGAGAGCTCGCACCTCCACCTCAGTTTCGCCGCGGGAAGCTCCGTGGGTTTCGGGGCAGGTTTGGTGGTCATGAAAATCCTTCGAGCGCGTTACTCTAGCACACTCAAGTCATGCCCTCACGGCGAGACCATATACGTGTTATCGAGGGGTTATCGGCGGGCTTTCCGGGCGTTCCATATATACGGTCAGGACTCCCGCGGCGGTAGCCACCAGGATCGGCCCCAGCACCAGACCGAGCATTCCAAAGAGACCGACGCCGCCAACCACACTGATGAAGATCACCAAGCCGCTCAATTCGGTGCGCCCACCGAGCAGCAGCGGCCGCAGGACATTGTCCACAATCGTGGAGACGCCCGCGCAGATCGCCAGCAGCAGAATGGCGCGCCCCCAATGACCCGTGAAGCCGAGCCACAACGACGCCGGCACGAAGATCAGTCCGGAGCCCACGACGGGAACCAGCGAAAAAAAGGCCATCGCCACGCCCCAGAAAAGAGGCGCCGGCAGCTTCACAATCACGAAGCCGAGTCCGCCGATTATCCCTTGAATGGCCGCGAGGATAAGGCTTGTGGTCACACTCGCGGAGATGAGGTCCCGCGTTTGCGTCATCAACGTCTCTCGATGTTCCGCATCAAAAGGCAGAATGCTGCGGACCCCCCGGACAATCTTGTCCGCGTCGCGGAAAAAATAAAACATCGCGAAGATCATTACGAAAAGGTTAAAAACAAATGTGGCGATATTCCGCAAGATGGTGCCAAGGCGCTCTGCAAGAAATCCCGCCTGCTTCTGAACGCCTTGTGCCAGCATTTCCAGCACATCGGCGTTGGGATCCAGCCCCGGCACATGACGCGCGAGCCAGGCCCAGCTTTTCGCCAGCATCGGCGCCTGCTGCACTAGCAAGGTATGCTCCATGCCGCGTGAAACGGAAAACGCCTCGCGAATGAACAAAGTAGTCACGAGAATTGCCGGCACGATCAGAAGGAAGGTCACCACCAGGGTACTCAAGACCGCCGCCTTGTTCGCGGAAAAATGCCGCAGGAGCCGGTGGTGCATCGGATAGAAAAAGATCGCCAGAATGGCCGCCCATCCGAGCGCCGCCAGGAACGGTTCGTAGATCCGGAAAACGAAGTAGATCAGCAGCAGCAAAACGCCGTAGGAAAGAACAGTGGTTAAACGGTCACTGGTCGTGGCGTTCGTGGAGGGAACAGGATTGTGAGTCGTCATATAATGTTGATAGGCCGAACAAAGACTGATACCTTCCGGTCTACGCTCCACCGGGTCACGCGCGAATCATCGAGCCCATTCAGAATGTCTACGAAGCCCATCCCGCTCACTTCCTATCAGATTCGCCTTCTTGCTGTACTTGCTTTGATCAATTTTGTCAACTTCGCGGCACGCCAGGTCTTCGTGCCGCTCATTCCGCTGCTGCGCGATCACTTGCACGTTACGGATGCCGAACTCGGCTCGTTGCAAACCTTTCTCCTGCTGGTTCTTGCCGTAGGCAGCATTCCATTTGGATTCCTGGCCGACCGCTTTAGCCGGAAGGCCATCATCGCGATTGGCATCGTGTGCTGGAGCGTGGCAACGTTCGTGGGCGGCCTCACCTCCAATTTCCTTTTTTTCCTAATCGCCAGATCGGTTGTCGGGCTTGGCGAAGCCGCCTACGCGCCTGCAGCTCAGTCCATGATTTCCGGCGGTTTCCCACAAGAGCGCCGCGCCGTCGCGCAAGCCATCTTTGCTTCGGGCATGCTGCTCGGAGGCGCTGCCGGCCATGTTTTGGGCGGGATCATTGGTCCGCGATACGGGTGGCAGGAAGCGCTTTTTATCGTGGCGCTAGCGGGCATTTTCCCAGGGATTGCTCTTTTCTGGATTGAGGAACCGCCACGCGGACCGCGCTCTGAAGTGGTGCCCATTGGGCGGCTTCTGCAGGTGCCCGCATTTGTGGCCATGATTTGCGCGGGGATTTGCATCACATTTTCCAGTGTGTCGCTCATTACTTGGAGCACGGATTTCGCCGTCAACTACAAGGACTTCAGCTTGCGCGAGGCCTCCGTGTTGCTCGCGGTCATCGGGCTGTCATCGGCGCTCTTAGGCGTTTTGACCGGCGGATTCGTCGCAGACCGGCTGCACCGGAGTTTTTCATACGGGCGGATTATCGCCGTGGTAGCCGCATTCCTGCTCGCGACTCCGTGCCTGCTTCTGGCCATTCAATCGGAAGAGAAATCCACAGTGCTGATCGGCCTCGCAATTGCTTTCTTTTTCATGTCCTGGTATCACGGGCCGGTGACCGCCGTACTTCATGACATGATGCCGCGGCGCGCGCACGCCACCTCGATCGGCGTTTACATGTTCGCTACGCAGTTGATCGGCGGCCTGGGTCCGCACGTCGTAGGGAGAATCTCGGATTTTCGCGACCTGCAGCTTGGCCTGCAAATCGCAGTCGCCGTGCTGGTTTGCGGCGCCCTCCTCATGCTTCTGGTAATTCACTTTATCCGGAGGGATGGGATTCGGCATTCCTGCCTCGACGCTTTCCACGCCGAACCGGGCGATTGACCTTGGAGTGCGGCGGCTTGCCGCCGCTTTTCCGCCCGCCGGCACGTTTGCGTAAGCGTGGCATCAATCGCACGCAGATGGAAATGTCGATTTGGAAGCGGGAAGAAAAGCGGGAGCAAGCTCCCGCACTCCAAAATCTTACCTGATGCCAATCTGGTTGATCAGGCGAAGAACTTCGGCCTCCGGGACGTCATAGAGAGAACGCAGGTCATCTTCTTCAAGGCGCTCGCGAAGATATTCGGCGGCGACAAAGCTTGCTTCGCGGTCCGTTAAGTCGCGCTTGGCCTTCTCACGAAACTTCACGAACGCTGTGTGCGCCAATCCGACCACATGGGCCTGGCCATCGACAAAAAACTTTGTGTCGATGGTGTCCGCATGCCGCGTGGCAATGCCGTTCCACATATGCGAGAAGCGGCACTGATAAGTCTGACCACTCAATTTTGAGGCGACTTCGAATGCGCCGATGAATTGGCTCATTGCGCCTGTGTTTGCAAGTACTGGGCGGGTTGTCACGCGGTCTCCTTGGCTGATTGCTCCGTCAGCGGTTTACGCTGAGATGCTTCGCTCAGCATGACAAACGACATATTTGGTAGTTGGTCTAGCGGCTGACAGCGGCAGCCGTTTCCACTTGCGAATAACTCCGAATCCCGGCTCCCACTCCCGCGCCGCTCGGCACGCGGAAGCCCTGATCGAGCAAGCACTTTTCCAGCGCCGCCAGGAACAGCAGCACGAAAGGCTTCTGGCTGCAGTAACCCATCAATCCGACGCGCCAGATTTTCCCTTTCACCGCGCCGAATCCGCCGGCGATTTCGATGTTGAACTCGTCGAGCAACTGATTCCGCACTTTCACGTCGTCAATGCCGCCGGGAATCATCACCGCGGTCACAGTCGGCAGGCGGTCCGCCGGACTCTTCACCAGCAAATCCAGCCCCATGGCCTCGAGGCCGGCGATCAGCGCGAGCTGATTCACGCGATGGCGCTCCCAGCGCGCTTCCAGGCCCTCTTCGACCACCAGGCGCATCGCTTCGCGCAGCGCGAAAATCAGCGAAATCGGCGGCGTGTGATGATACAGCCGGTCTTTGCCCCAATAGTTCATCGCCGTCGTCAGATCGAAGTACCAGCTTTGTACTTTCGTCTTGCGTTTGCGAAAGACTTCTTCGGCGGCCGGGCTCACCGTGATTGGCGACATGCCCGGCGGCGCGCTGATGGCTTTTTGCGAGCCGCTGAAGCAAATGTCAATCCGCTCCTTGTCCACGTCGATCGGCACGGCTGCAAGCGACGCCACGGTATCCACAATGAGCAGCGCTCCCAATTCGTCCGCCACTTTTCGGTAAGCATCGATGCCGGTGATCACGCCGGTGGAAGTTTCTCCGTGCGCGAAGCCTATCATTTTGACCTTTTTGCCCTTGCCGGCACGGCGAACATCTTCCGCATCCACGGGCTTCCCGTAGGGCGCCTCCACTTTTACGACTTTGGACGATGCCCGCGTCGCAATCTCGTACATGCGCTCAGAAAAAACGCCGTTGACCGCCACGATGCCTTCATCGCCTTCTTCCAGGGAATTCAGCACCGCCGCTTCAATCCCTCCGGATCCCGACGCCGAAAGCGGCATGGTGACGCGGTTTTCTGTCTGGAAAATTTGCCGCAGCAGGACTTGCGTCTCGTCCATGCACCCTTTGAACCACGGGTCCATGTGTCCAACCAGGGGCGTGGCCATCGCTCGATAGACGCGCGGGTCGATGGAAGACGGTCCGGGGGTCAGCATCAACCGAACCGGAGGATTGAGTTCGCCAACGTGTTGCGTCATGACGTTTGCCCTTCTCTATTCTTGCGCTTGATTCTTGCTTCTGAATCTTGAACCGCCCGCGAATGCGCTCTCAGGGACTTTTGCTGCCGCGGCGGGAGCCTTAATTTTCGCGCAATCCCTACACCCGCGCAACCGACAAATTGGCTGGCCGGAGACCTCTTGCTTTGAAGGAGCAGTTTCGAAAATTCCGCAGCGGCAAACGGTTTCATTCGTGTCATCCTTGAAACAACACAGGACCCAAAGGAGCTACGTCGATGTTACGGATGTTACGCCCTCTCATTCTTTTGGTTGCACTGGTCTGCGTGCCATTCCCACAAAACATTTCCATGGCCCAGGGTGACGAAACGAAGATTATCGCGCTGGAAAATCTCTGGAATCAGATGCAGATCAATCATGACGCGGACGCCATGGGGAAATTGTTGGACAGCGATTTCGTGCTGACCGATTACGACGGTGCCGTGTTGACCAAGGGACAATTTCTGGCGGCCATTCGGGACAAGTCCACCCAACTCACAGTCGAGGTATCCGACGACATGAAGTTGCACCGGCACGGCGATACCGTTGTCGTCACCGGCTCAACTCATGAAAAGGGCACCGAAAAAGGAAAGCCGTTCTCGCATGGAGGCAGGTTCACGGATACCTGGATCAAGAAAGACGGCCAGTGGCTTTGCATCGCTAGTCAGCTGAGTTTGATCGGCAAGTAGGAGAGACGCAACGGAACGAGTGTTACCGATGCCCTGATAAATAAGCGCTCGCAGCCTCCATCCTCAGAACACCGGCCCAAGTTCAGCGGCGCCAAAGTGGCCGGATCACACTGGCGCAGTCTTCGAGACGGGCCTGTACGTCTTCGCTAAAAGCATTCGGCTTGTCGCTCTCAACGTCAATCGTGCCAACCACGTTCTCGCCGGCACCATCGAACACGGGAACAATGATCTCCGATCTCGTTGTGCCAAAGGCAGTGAGATAGCGTGGATCGGCCGTGACATCCCCGAGGTTTACGGTTTTTCTCGAGGAAATGGCCGCGCCAGTCAGCCCCTTGGTGATGGGAAACGTCGGATAGTCAGGTGCCCCTGGCCCGCTCCAAACGATATTCGTTACTGTTCCAGCAGCGCGGTCCACGTCATAAAGCCCGACCCAGCGATAGCTGCGAGATCTTTTGAGAACTTCGGCGATGCCTTGAAGAGCCGCAACCCGATCCCTCGCAGTGGAAACTAGGTTCTGGAGGTCGAGCAGTAGCTTGTCGTGCCCCATGAGCATGTTGCTGATTATAAGTACAAGGCCCAATTGAAAAAAATCCAGTCGTGAAAAAAAGCGGGACAGACATTCCTGTCCGTCCCCGGATATATCGGTGAGTTTGTGTTACGCCGCGAGTCGGTCTTGGGTAAGCAAATGCACCGGCACTTTGCGCAGGTCCCAGACGATGCCGAACCACGAGAGGATCTTCAGGGTGTAGTAGGTGATGTCGATCTCCCACCAGAAAAAGCCCTGGCGCGCCGAGGCCATGAAGTGATGGTGGTTATTGTGCCAGCCTTCACCGAGCGTCAGCAGGGCAAGCAGCCAGTTGTTCTTGCTGGTGTCAGTGGTTTCGTAGCGGCGGGAACCAAAAAGGTGCGAGAGCGAATTGATCGTAAAGGTGTCGTGCCACAGCAACACAGTGCTCAGGCAAAAGCCCCAGATGAACAGCGGCCATCCGGCGATCAGCCAGAGCACCACGCCGAGCGTGACGGGCGGCACCAGGTGGTATTTGTTCAGCCAGCGCAGCTCGGGATACTTGGCAAAGTCCGCGATGTACTCGGTGCGCGTGTCATTGTATTTATCGGAGATGATCCAGCCAACATGCGACCAGAAGAACCCAAAGAGCGTCGGCGAATGCAAGTCCAGTTCCTGGTCCGAATGCCGGTGATGGTGGCGGTGATGCGCAGCCCACCACAGGACGCCTTTCTGAGAAGAGGTCATGGCCATGAACGCAATCACGAACTGAAAGACGCGACTGGTCTTGAAGGACCGGTGCGAAAAATAGCGGTGATAGCCCGCGGTGACGAAGAACATCCGCACGACCAGCAGCACAAGGCAAGTCACCAGGTAATACCAGTGAAACGGAATGAAAAAAACGAGCAGCGCGGCAAGATGAATGAGCGCAAAAGGCAAAGAAAGAAGGAGGGAAATCCGCGAGCCATTTGGCAGCGGTATCGATAAATAGCGAGAAGCTGAAGCCATCCGGCAAAATCCTCCGCGTCCAGGTTCAGGCGCTTATTGAGTGCATCTTTTCCGCGAGCGCAAGAGGTCCAGCCGGAACTTCGCGCCACGAATCTACACTTGCAGTGTACGTTTGCGTCGAGGAGCGGTCAAGCGCAGTGAAGTACAGGATGCTTTTATATAGATGCCCGAGAGTACAGGATGGTTGTGAAGAATCGATGATTAAGTCTCTCTAAGAGGGGTTCTGGTTCTGACGTGCGCGAGGTCACAGGAATTCTTTCCCCGGAATATGCTATCGTCCGTGTGCGTCGATAGAATCAGGAGCAGGGCCCCGGATAGGCATCGGGGCGAAGGAAAAATGGCTGAACGGCCCGTACTCGTTGGACTCATCCCGCAAGTCGTCGTAATCGATGAAGGCGACCAAGTCTCCTGGATTTCCGACGCGGGCAATCTGCGCGTCGAATTCGACGTAAACCGGTGCCCGTTTTCGTCGAACGTTTTCCAGGCTCCGGCCGGCATGCGTCTGCTCAGCGGCCCGCCGCGCCCGGGAAGCAAAGCGGCCACCTACAAGTATCGCCTATGGCTGAACGACCAACTGGTGGGCCAAGGCGAAGTCATCCTGCGCGAAAAGTAACGGTTAGAATGTGCCGGGCGTAGCCACTGGCGTCATGCGCGCGCGGAAAACGGTCCTCACTCTTTCTTTGCCGCGTGGTAGCCCGCCTTGATGGCGTCAGCTTCGGTCATGTACTTGCCCTTTTTTGTCTTTCCGTACCAGTGCGTGCCGGGCTTGTGATAGATGCCGGAGTCCGTGTTCACCCATACCATGCCAGTGCCGTTTGCGGGAGGCGCTTGCCGAGTAGTTGAGCTCTTTGAGGCAGGTGCGCTCGCGGAAGCAGCGGTGGCTCCCTTGTCCGTAACATTGGCTTGTTTCGGCGTGGTCTTCTTCTTTGAGGCGGTCGCGCCCGAATCTGGCGCGGATTGCGAGGCGGGAACGCCTCCGTCCGCCTTCTCACTTTTCTTGTCCTTCCTGGCGGTGTTGGAGTCACTCTGGTTCTGATCGCCCGTGTGCGGCGTCGGTTGTGCCCAGGCTGAAGCGCTGCCAACAGCGAGTAAGAAGGCTCCGAGCAGGGCGATGTGCGTACTCTTGATTGTTTCCATTTTTAAGCTGCCCCTTCGCGCGTGGTGGCCGATCTTCCTCGGTGGAATGGGCGCATGATGTCGGGGAACGAACGGGAAGTCAAGAAAGAAGAAAAACGATGGGATGCGATTACGCTGTGGGCGAGTAGGGGTGTTCGAGCACTTCGAACGGGAACTCTAGGGCCGTAAATGAGGAAACTAAGAAGTGGAGAAATTACCGTTGGAGGGGAGTAGCGGGGTTACTTTGAGGCATGGGCTTGCGTCTTTAAGAATATAGAGGTTTCGAAATGGGGATGGTCACGATGATGCTTGGAAAGAAATGCTTGCGCTTGAGTTTGCTGTTACTGCTTACGGCAACTGTCGGCCGGGCGGAGGCGCCCGCGACGGCCGCGCCGGGTCAGGAACAGGGAGCGCCTCCTTCAGCAGGCCAAATGCTGGGACCAAATGAGGGCCGGGGCCAGCCGCTCGTTGGGAAGATCACGGCAATCAACAAAGGGTCGCTGGAATTAGCCAAACCGGATGGCACCACGGTAGCGGTGAAGACTACGGACAAGACGGAATACCGCAGGGACCGGCAGGGTGCAAGGCTGCAAGATTTCAAGGTTGGCGACATGGTTTTCGTACGCGGAGAGGAGAACGCGGATCACAGCGTGACCGCGCTGCTAATTGGCGGACGTTCCGGGGGAGGGCCGGAGGGAGCCGCTAGCGGGTTCGGCGAAATGGGGAAGGATTTCGTCGTGGGTGAAGTGAAGTCCATCGACGCGCCGAAACTTACCGTGTTGCGCCCGGACAACGTCACGCAGACGCTGGAATTAAACGAGGAGACTTCGCTCCGCCGAGGGCGCGAAAGCATCACCATGGCGGACATCCAGGTTGGCGACCACGTAGTTGTGCGGGGAGGCGTCCAGAACAATGCGTTCGTTCCCAAAAACGTCATGGTTCTTTCTCCCGAGCAATGGAAACGCATGCAGGAAATGGGAGTGATTCGAGGCGGTTCTGCGGGAACTGGACCTGCTGCCCCGCCAAAAGACAAACCGCCTCAGCCCTAGTTTGCCAATGGAGACCAAGATTTGAAGGCAATCGCACGCTGCATGCTCATGCTTCATTTCGTGGCGATTCTCTGCGCGGCGAGCGCAGGCGCCCAGGAGCCGGCGCCGCCTTCACCGACTGCGACAGAGCAAACGGCGGCTCCCGCCGCAGCTCCAACGTATGAAATCACTGGTTCAGTGCGAAGCGGCAAGACTCCGTTGCCGGGAGTCAGCATTACAGCGGCCAACACGTTGACGGGAAAAAAGTACGCGGCAGCCACAAACTCCGAAGGCAAATTCGCATTGTCAGGCATAACGCGCGGAAGATACGTAGTGCGCGTCGAGTTCATGGGATTCGCCGCATTCACGCAGGAAGTGGTGCTGAATCCCGAGAATCCCTCTGCAAAAGTGGATGCCGAACTGATTTTGGCCTCCCGGCAGCAGGAACAGTCGAACAACAGCAGCGCGGCAATTGCGGCAGCAGGCCGGGGATTTCAAAGCCTGGCAATGGATAGCGCGCTCTCCGCGCTGGCCGGGGGAAACTCCAGCTTCGCCGGAACGGGCGGGAGCGGCGGAGGGCAGGGGAACGGTGATCTTTCCAGTCTTCCCTTGAATGGAGCAGGAGCGGAGGGACCGACGGAGTCGGTGAGCGTCAGCGGAGCGCAAGGACGGACACAGGATTTCGGCGGGGGGAGCGAACAGGATCTGCAGGAACGGATCCAGGAGTTTCGCGATCGCATGCAACGCGAAGGTGGCGGGTTTGGAGGCGGCGCTGGTGGCGGCTTCGGCGGGCCGGGCGGCGCGGTGATTGCACTGGGCCGGATGCCCAGGGGATTCAACATCAATCAGCCGCATGGGATGCTGTATTTCTCCGACGATAACGCGGGATTGGACGCCCGACCGTATTCGCTGACTGGCATTGAGTCATCCAGGGCGGATTACAATCAGGCTCGTTTCGGCGTCAACGTAGGCGGGCCACTAAAGATTCCCAAGATTTTTGATGGCGGAAACAAATGGTTTTTCTTTGGCGGGTGGAACGGATCGCGCGGGAGTTCGCCTTACGACGCGTTTTCCACGGTGCCGACAAGCGACGAGCTCAACGGCGATTTTTCTCAGGCGAAATACAATGACGGCCAGCCAGTTCAGATCTTCAACCCTCAGACCGGACAGCAATACCAATTTAAAAACAGTCACGGCCAAATCGTGCCAAATGAAATAGATCCAGCCCTGATCAGCCCGGCTGCCAAGGCGCTCTTGCAATTCATCCCGATGCCGAATGTTGGACCGACAGCTTCCGGACAGAATTTTCATTACGTGACTTCCGCGGCGAGCAATTCCGACACAGTGATTCTCCGGCTGGTCCACAACTTCGGGACAAGCAGTGGTCCCGGATTCGGTCCGATCATCATGGGAGGTGGAAGTGATGGCGGCGGCGGAGGCCGACGGCGGGCGCAGAACAATATCAATTTCGGGCTGAACTGGTCGCGCAGCTCGAGCAACATCGTGAATCCTTTTCCTTCGCTGGCCGGAGGAACAAACACGCAAGGGCTGAACGCCAGCGCAGGGTGGACGTATGGGAAGGGCCGCATCACAAACATCTTCCGCGTGAGCTACAACCACAATCATGTTTCGACGACGAACCTTTATTCGAACGTCCTAGACGTTTCGGGGCCGGGTGGCGCTGGAATCAGCGGGATATCGAACGATCCATTTGACTGGGGATTGCCGGGAATCAGTTTTACATCGTTTGGAGGACTGAACGATCCGACCGCGAGGCGCGAACTGGATCAGACATACTCCCTATCCGAAACCGTTTCCTGGAATCGTGGAAAACATAACTGGCGCTTCGGCGGAGACTACCGCCGTATCTTGCAGAGCTTCCGATCGGCAAGAAATGCAGAGGGCAGTTTTGTTTTTACGGGGTTCGCAACGTCGCAGTACGCGACCGGGAGCACGCAACCCGTAACGGATACGGGGTACGACTTTGCGGACTTTCTGCTGGGCTTCCCGCAACAAACCTCGTTGCAGTCCGGCACGAGTTCCTATAATTTCCGCGCCAACGCGTTTGACTTCTTCGCGCAGGACGATTGGAGGTTCCGCTCGAATCTGTCGTTCAATCTGGGACTGCGCTACGAGTACAACGGTCCTTATACAGAGGCGCAGAATCACATCGCGAACCTGGACGTGGCGCCCAGTTTTACAGCCGCAGTGCCAGTGCTGCCGGGCCAGGCCGGGCCCGTCAACGGAATATTTCCGGCTTCGCTTGTGCGGCCGGACCGAAACAATTTCGCACCGCGCATCGGGATTGCCTGGAAACCACAGAAGCAGACAGTGGTGAGGGTGGGCTACGGAATTAACTATAACCTGGCACAGTACGGCGCGATCATCCAGAACTTCGCGTTTCAACCGCCCTTCGCCACGACGGCGACGAATACCACCGACGTCAACGGCTTCCTGGGCGCGAAGCGGCTGACGATCGCAGATGGATTCCCCAATTCCGGGAGCGCGGTGACCAACAACTTCGCCGTCAACCCAGACTATCGCCTGGGCTACGTGCAGATCTGGAATGTTGATATACAGCGCGAGTTTCCAGGCGGCGTGGTGATGAACGCGGGCTACAACGGAGCGAAGGGAACGCGGTTAGATACGGAGCGCGCGCTGGTGGTCTCTGGCGGCCAGCCGTTTATTTACGAATCCTCGGAAGGAAATTCGATTTTGCACGCAGCTTCGGTGCGCGTGCGCAAGCGGATGGCGAAGGGACTGGGGCTGAGCGCGCAGTATGTGTTTTCGAAGTCCATCGACAACGCATCATCGATCGGAGGCGGCGGGAGCGTTGTGGCGCAGGACCCCTTTGACATTTCCGCGGACCGCGGACTTTCCAGCTTCGACCAGCGACACAAATTCACGGGGAACTGGATTTACGATCTGCCCTTCGGAGAAAACCGGCGATTCATTCCCAAGGGTGCATGGAGCCACGTTCTGGGAGGATGGCAGTGGAGCGGCGATTTCACTGTTGGCTCCGGATTGTACTTCACGCCGCGGGTGCTTGGAGGGGGGTTGGACATCGGCCGTGGCGTGAGCGGTTCGCTTCGCGCAAACGTAGTCGCGGGACAATCGATTTCGATCAGCGATCCGACCACGCTTAGATGGTTCAATACGGCAGCGTTTTGCGCGCCTGGCCCCACATGCGCAAACCCGAGCGGTTCCGGCTTTGGCGACGCCGGGCGAAATATTATCGAGGGACCGGGACAGGTGGCGATGAACATGACGCTCAACAAAACGATCACAATTAAGGAATCTCGCGCGCTCGACCTGCGCATCTCCGCCAGCAATATCTTCAATATCGTCCACTTCACGACCATCAATACGGCAGTGAACTCCTTTACATTTGGCGAGGTTACGGGGACGAGCGGCATGCGGCGAGTGACGATGCAAGCGCGCTTCCGGTTCTAGAGAAAGATACATATGCGGCTTCCAGGAAAAATATTTTCGATCTTCACGGCGGCGGGACTGATGCTGCAAGCGGCCGCGCCCGTGCTGGCCCAGCAGACAGGACAAGCCGAGTCGCGGATTCAGGTGACGAGCGAACTCGTGCTGGTGAATGTGGTGGCGCACGACAAGAAGGGAAGCCTGGTTCGCGATCTGAAAAAGGGAGACTTCACACTTTTTGAGGATGGGAAGAAGCAGGAGATTTCCACTTTCGATTTCGAGAATGTGGATGAGTTGGCGACCGCTGGAGCGGCAGAAGCAACCGTCTCGGGCGTAAGCGCGCCGGGAACGGTGCTGCGTTCCGGAAAACAAGCGGCGCCATCGCTGGACGCGCGCGACCGTCGCTTGATCTTGCTCTTTTTTGATTTTTCGGCAATGGAACCGGAGCAGATTGACCGCTCCGTCGATGCAGCGAAGAAATTCGTCAGCACAAAAATGCAGCCGGCCGATTTGATAGCACTGGTGTCGCTGGCAACGAATATGCATGTGGATCTGGATTTCACGGACGACAAGACGAAATTGCTAGGGACGCTGACTGCATACACGTCCGGACAAGGCCAAGGATTCGAAAATGGCAGTACAGGAAGCGCGGAAGGGGCAGCGGAAACGAGCGGAGCCTTCTCGGCCGACGATACGGATTTCAACACGTTCAGCGCCGACCGCAAGCTGCTGGCGCTGCAATCGCTGATGCAGGCGCTTGGCAAGCTCCCGCAAAAGAAGAGCCTCGTCTACTTCAGCAATGGAATCAACCAGACAGGCGCGGACAACCAGTCCGCCCTGCGCGCCACGACCGCGGCGGCGGTGAAAGCCAACGTGTCCATCTATTCGATGGACATCCGCGGCCTGCAGGCATTCCCGCCAGGGGGAGAGGCGCAGTCTGCCAGTTTGCACGGGCAATCGGCGTATTCAGGAGCCGCCGTGCTGAACGATCTGAACAGCAACGCCTCCTCGCAGGAAACCCTGGCGACGCTTTCGTCGGATACGGGCGGGAAGGCGTTTTTCGATTCGAATGATTTCGGCGGAGTCTTTGCCCAGGTTCAGAAGGACAGCTCGGCGTATTACGTTCTAGGGTTCACCAGCAACAACCCGCTAAAAGATGGAAAGTTCCGGCGATTGAAAGTCCAGGTCAATCGGCCCGACCTGAAGCTTGATTTTCGCTCGGGTTACTACGCGGGGCGGGATTTCGAGCACTTGAATCGCGCCGACCGCGAGCAGCAACTCGAGGACGAGCTGGCGGCGCAGTTGCCGCGCGTGGACGTGCCCCTCTACGCGGGGACAGCGTTCTTCCGACAGGACGATTCGCATTATTACCTGGCGGTTTCACTGGTGGTGCCGGGCTCCCAGATCCCCTTCGTAACGGAAAAGGAGAAGGACAACGCGACAATCGACATCGTCGGAGAGGTCCGCGAAGGGGGAAAATTCCCGGTCGGGCAATTGCGCGACACCGTCAAGCTGGCTGTGGATAGCACGAGGGAGGTCCGCCGAAAGAATGTGCAATACAACACGGGGTTCGTACTGGCCCCGGGCGGCTGTCACCTGAAGTTTGTCATCCGCGAGAATCAGTCCGGCCGGATGGGCTCTTTCGAGACGGATGTGCAGATCCCCGATCTGCGGAAAGCGCCGCTAAAAATGAGCTCGGTGGTGCTGAGCAGCCTGCGAGCGCCGGTAACGGGCAAGAAAAACGGAGCGAATCCCCTCGTACGGGACCAAATGGAACTGGTGCCGAACATTACGCATGTTTTCGCACCTGACCAGCACCTCTATTTGCAGTACGAAGTGTACGATGCGGCAAAAGGAAAGAATCCGCCGCCTGCGGCCGTCAATGGCCAAACGGGGGGCCAGAACGGCGGTGGCAAGGATGCGTCGGCAGCCAAGCCAGCGAAGGACAGCATCCGGGTTTTCACGAGCATCGAGTTCCTGCAGGGCGCCACGAAGGTTTACGAATCGAAGCCGGTGGTAGCGAACGAAGTGACGGCACCGGACCGGAAGGCGGTCATTTTCCAGATGGATTTGCCTCTGCAGGCTTTGAAGCCGGGACTGTACCTTTGCCAGGTAAACGTGATTGACGACGTTGCGGGCAGCTTTTCTTTTCCGCGGTTTCCTTTGCTGATTCGCGAGCCGACGCCAGCAGCATCGAGCAAAGCTGCGGATTGAAGCCGACCAGAAAAGTCTATTGCGGCGGAGAAACGGCTCAAAATAAGAGACTTAGCGTTAGTCGCCGGCGGCCGCTGCACTTCGAGACAGTTCGACGGATTCCGCCAAACCCCTGCGCATTGGTCCGAGAGCGAAGGCAGGCACTTGGCGCTCCGGAGCCACCGAGACGCTCGTAGCCTTTCGCGGGAATTCGTTGCGACGGTCCAAATACAACCCCGCTTCTTTCAAGAACTCAGCCGAAAAACCCATGTCCTCGGCGCGGTCCACGCCCCAAAACCACAGTTTCTCTTCCTGACGTTGTAGGAAATCAAGGGCGTCTTCCAGTCTCTTCATCGCGCGATCAAACGTTGAAGCGAGAAAGTAGACTCCCAGCGTCCAGGCATGGCGGGGGTAGTGGACTTGGACGCGGACACAGTATTTCCCCGACTGATTGCGGTCGATCGTGCAGCGGTAGTCGTTGCGAACAGACGAAGTGCGAGCTGCCATGTTAGTGTCACCAATCTTTGGATTGCTGGCGCTGGGTGGCCATGATTGCTTCTGTTCCGAATTCCTGGCGCCAACGGCGGAACCCGACATCCCCCAAACAAGGCCATTCCGCATGGAATTCGGTTTCTAGGAAGACAGTAATAGGATATCGGGACACATGGGGAAAGACAAGAGTAGCGTTCCACAACTGCAACTCTTTTATTTTGTGCAGGTTAGACTAACCAAAAGAACCAAAACTCTTCAATTTGTCGGGCATTAGCTTGAGCTTGCCCTCCTGTTTCAAGCGATTGTCCAAGGCCTTCTGGAAGGCCTCAAAAGCGAGACTCCGCTTGGATTGAAGGAGTTCGTCGGTCAACTGCTTCTTTTGTTTGTCGAAATCGGCCAAGTTGGCCTCCGACTTTTCGGTCACGCGGTAAACGAGCCAGTTCTGCCCAAGGCTCAAAGGAGCCGCCGCGTCGCCGGCCTTGAGGTTGAAGGCTGCGCTGACCTGCTTGGCGCTGGCCGCGCCGGGAATCGAGCCGTCGCGCGCGATTAGGTCGCTCGTTTTCGGCTCCAGACCGAGCGAGCGGGCGGCCGCGTCAAATTTCTCTCCCGCCTTGACGCGCTTGATTAGCTCTTCGGCCTTGCTCTTGGCCATCTCCGTGGACTTTTCGCGTTTCAGGTCGGTGATCACACGGTCGCGGACTTCTTCGAGCGAACCTTGGTGTGCCGTCTGGATCGATTTGACCGAGAGAATGACGTAGCCACGATCGGTTCGAACCGGAAGGCTTGTTTCGTCTGGCCTTGCCCGGAAGATGGCATCCTTGGCTTCCTGGGAGTTGGCGAGTTCCAGCAAAGGGTCCGACGCGGCGATTGGGCGCGTCTCGCTCACCGTCAGGTGATATTGCTTCGCCAAATCGTCCAGAGAAACCTTGCTCGACTGGCGGATGGCTGCGGATAACTGGTCAGCCGTGTCGCTTGCCAGCTTGTCTGCTTGCGATAGCAGGAGCGGCGCGCGCAGCGAGTCCTTCACTTCTTCGAACGGCTTGGTGTGAGCGGTCTCTTTCTCCACTACCTTGATTATGTAGAAGCCGATTTGAGTTCGGATCAAGTCTGAGATAGAGCCCGCGGGCATACTGAAAGCCACCTTTTCGTATTCGGGCAACGCTTGTCCTTGGACAATCCATCCGATGTCGCCGCCCTTGTCCTTGGTCGCATCCTCCGAGTATTTCTTCGCCAAGTCTTCGAACTTTCCGCCCTTCTTGACCTGCTTTAGAACGTCCTCAGCCTTCTTCCTAATCTCTTCGACTTCGGCATCCGTCTTTCCCACAGTCATGAACGCGATATGCTGGACATGCACACGGTTAGGCACTTGATACTGCTGAATATTTGCTTGATATTGCTGCTTAAGCATGTCATCGGAGATTTGCACGTTGTGGCGGATCTGGTTGACGTCCACTAGCGCGTAGCGCACCACGCGTCGTTCCGGCACCTGGTATTTCGCCTTGCTCTTCTCATAGGCCGCGCGGATTTCCGTCTCATCCGGCGAAATCTTGGCTTCCAGGTCTTCCGGCTTGAGGAGCGCGTAGTCCAGCTTGACCTTTTCATTCTTGTAGCGGAACTCATCCTGAAGCTCGGCGGGTCCCACACTGATCCCGTCGGTCACCAGCTTGCGGAACTTTTCTTCGAGCAGGCCTTGGCGTACCAGTTCTTCGAAGACGGGGACGGTCATCTGGAAGCGAGCCTGGACTTCGGCCGCATAACGGTCTCTACCTACAAATACGCCGTTATTGAATGCTGTCGGTACGTATTGGCGAATGCGATCGGCCCGCTCCTGATCGGACACGGCGATTCCGAGGCGCTTGGCCTCATATTCGATCTCTTTTTGAAATACCAACTGCTTCAGGATCTGCTGGGCGTAGAGGGCCTCGAGGGCCTTCATATTGGGATTGCGCTGCTCGATTTGGCTGAGTTGCTGGCGCACGTCCTGCACGCTAACTGACTCATCGCCGATCTTGGCCACGGTGTCCGTGGAGATCTCGCCGCTGACTGGCGACTGCGGCACGAGATAGAGCAGCATGCTGCCCCCCAGCACCAGGACCACGACCCCGAGAAGGATGCGGTACCCAAGTTTGCTTTTATCTGCGCCAGCCATCCGATGAGTCTCCCACGTCAGTAGACAAACTTTAGATTATAGGAGATATGGGCACACGTCTCAAACACAATCGTCCGCTACTGGTACGTGAGGGAATTCTCGGGAATCGTAGTGGAACGCTTCCTCGGCTCGGTCCAGCTGCAACAGGTACCCTGGAGACCTGCACCAGGGGACAGGCGAAGGACAATTGGGCAGGGCGCGACTGTGCTATTTGCAGTTTGACAACGCGCGGCTCAGCAAGTCATCCATTCGGAGACCGCTGTGCTAGATTAAAAAATTGGAGCTTTGCAGCACATTCAACCGTGACCATACAAACACCGATCGACCCGAAGTTCGCTCAGGCCCGCCAAAGAACCCCGCACGTCGAAGTGTACTGGAAGGCGGTTACTTATAAGACGGTGATCGCTTACGTGCTTCTGGCCTTGGCCATTATTTTCGCCGGGCTCTACCTGATCAAACCCGACTTGTATCAAGTGGTGCTCAAGAAGATCGACAAGGCCGTGAGCGATCCCGAAAACGAATCGCAGGCCGCCGATCAGAGGCACGCCAAGTTCGTCAATCTCGACGGCAAGGTTCAGGTGAAAAGAGTGAATTCGGTGCAATGGGTGGAGGCAGACTACCGCACTTCACTCGACAAGGGCGATCTGGTCCAAACGGGCGCCGACAGCAACGCGCGTATCACCTTCGCTGACGGCACGACTTATACGGTCAAGCCCGATACCTTGATCACGGTGGAAGAGAACTCAACGGACAACAACAAGCCGACGAGCGTCGCGGTCCACATCAACACCGGTGAGGTAAACCTGGCGACACCGAACTGGAGTTCTCCGGACTCCAGGGCCGCCGTCAGCGCGGAAGATGCTGTGGCTCAACTGCATTCCAATAGCCGTGCCGCGGTTAAGGCCGACCCGGAGAAAAAGGAAAGCGAGGTTGTCGTTTCAAGTGGTAGCGCGCAGGTTCAGCGCGGCCAGGAAAAGATCGACCTCGCGCAATGGGAAAAGGCTACTATTTCTAATGGCAGAGGGATTCAGAAGTCCAATGTTCTCGCCCCTCCTGATCTTGTCGAACCGCTGAATCTCGCGCCGATCACGGCGGAAAATCCGCGGACGTATCCCATTCATTTCGAGTGGAAGCCGGTCCAGGATGCAGTTTCATACACACTGCGAATCAGCACCACGGCAATGTTTACGAAGACGGTGAAGGAAGAAAAGGTCGGCGGAACGAGCGTGGACGTCACCGGGCTCGATCCCGGGGAATACTTCTGGAACGTCACGGCGACGGACGGAAAAAAACAGACCAGCGAACTCAGCGACAAATTCAAGTTTACGCTTGTCGCGCAAGGCAAGTCGCAGGGAATGGTGCTGGATATCCTCAGCTACCAGGTGGTAGGACACTCTGCTGAGATTGTGGGTCACACGGAACCCGGCGCGGCGCTAATCGTAAACGGCCAATCCGTGCCGAACATTGCCCCGGATGGCAATTTCCGGCATTTCACCGAGCAGCTTGCCCCGGGCCAGCACACGATTTCGATTATCGGTTCGAACCGCCGAGGCGGGACGGCGATGAAGCAAGTGTCCATCGTGGTTCCGAAGTAAGATTTCCGAAGGAAGACCGAAGCGCCTTTGCGCTGGTCGCGGTGTCCGGAGACAATAGATGACGGGAGCTGGCCGCCGTGAGGTCAGCGCCATTGCCGGCCGGACAGCGGAGCGTCTTTCTCCGCAGGGGGATGGGGGATGAACAAGAACGGTTACAACATGAGGTCGGTGTTCAGTTTGTTTTCTTCCGACCTGGCCATTGACCTGGGCACTGCAAACACGCTGGTGTTTGCGCACGGCAAAGGCATTGTCGTCAACGAACCTTCGATCGTGGCTATCAACAAGTCCAGCGGAGAAGTTGTGGCGGTAGGCCGAGAAGCAAAAGAGATGCTGGGGCGCACGCCGGGCAACGTCGTCGCCATCAAGCCGATGAAGGACGGGGTCATCGCGGACTTCAAGGTCACCGAGAAGATGCTGACCTATTTCATCTAGAAGGCCCACAACCGGCGCGTGCTCGTGCATCCGCGAATCGTCATTGGTGT
>Ga0210407_10001122_pt1 | contig 26140 bp, 20 predicted proteins | sample IncBWC27MmetaG_FD_150860 | JGI IMG/M metagenome (GOLD analysis project Ga0210407, IMG submission 150860) | Forest soil microbial communities from Barre Woods Harvard Forest LTER site, Petersham, Massachusetts, United States - Inc-BW-C-27-M | ecosystem: Environmental > Terrestrial > Soil >...
CCTTCCCGGCTTAGTCAAGCGGTAGTATTTCGCGCGTCGGTTGTTTTCGGAGTCTCCCCAAAACGACGAGAGCCAGCCTTCTTCTTCCATGCGGTGCAAAGCGGGAAAGAGCGAGCCGGGTTTAACGGCAAACGTCCCACGCGTGACCTGCTGGATTCTGCGGGAGATTCCCAAGCCGTGGAGTTCGCCGGCGACGAGGGATTTCAAGATCAGCAGGTCCAAAGTGCCTTGCAAAAGGGTTGTCGGTTCCGAGTTCAAGGCAAGTCTCCTATCGTCGCTCTATACGAATAATAATGACTCACCTATAGAACGTCAATAGGAAGCGATCTACGATGATCCGGGCCAATGGCCCGCTCATCGGATACCGGCCCAGAACCCTCTTTTCGGGAAGCTGGCCGCGCGCGTAGGAGTCTGGTAAAATGTAGCTTGCTCGACCACACCTTTGGATGGGTGGCTGCCTAGCGGCCAAAAGAATAAAGAGGAGAAGCGTCCAAGCTGCTGGTTGTTTCAGCAGCTATTTTTGTATCCAGACGTTACTAACATGAGCCAAGACATTCGTAATATCGCCATCATCGCGCACGTAGACCACGGAAAGACGACGCTGGTGGATGCCATGCTGCGGCAAAGCGGGATTTTTCGCGCCAACGAAGCGCTGGTGGAGCGCGTGATGGATTCCAACGACCTGGAACGCGAGCGCGGAATCACCATTCTGGCAAAAAACACCGCGCTGTTTTTTCACAACACCAAGATCAACATCGTGGATACGCCGGGCCACAGCGATTTCGGCGGCGAAGTAGAACGCGCGCTGCGAATGGTGGACGGTGTGGTGGTGCTGGTGGATGCCAGCGAAGGGCCGCTGCCGCAGACACGCTACGTACTGCAGAAGGCGTTGGCCGCCAAGCTGCCTCCGGTGATCGTGCTGAACAAGATCGACCGCGTCGACGCGCGCGCGAAGGAAGTCCTCGACGAAATTTACGACCTGTTCATCGATCTTGACGCGACCGAAGACCAGCTGGATTTTCCCGTGGTCTACACCAACGCGCGGGACGGCATCGGGCACTACCAGCCGGACGACGGTTCCAAGGATTTGCTTCCGCTGTTTGAAACCATCGTGAAATCCATTCCCGCGCCGCCGGGCGATCCGGAAGGCGTGCTGCAAATTCAGGTGATGAACCTGGACTACAGCGAATTTCTCGGCCGCATCGCGATCGGGCGCGTTTTCAACGGCACGCTCAAGCGCGGATCGGACGTGGGCATCAGCAAGCTGGACGGAAAAATCGTCTCCACGCGGATCACCAAGCTTTATACCTTCCGCGGATTGGAGCGCGACGAAACGGAAGCCGTGCCCGCCGGCGACCTGGTGGCTATCGCGGGAGTGGAAGGAATTCAGATCGGCGAAAGTATCGTCGATTTGGCGAATCCGATTCCGCTGGAACCGTTGCTCATCGATGAGCCGACGCTGGCGATGATTTTCACCGTGAACAGCAGCCCGCTTTCCGGCAAGGAAGGCAGCTACCTGACGTCGCGCGACCTGCGCGACCGTTTGCAGCGCGAGCTGCTGACCAACGTATCGATCCGCGTGGAAGACACGGACACGCCGGAGTCCTTCCGCGTTCTGGGACGCGGCGAATTGCAACTGGCGATTTTGATCGAGACGATGCGGCGCGAAGGTTTCGAGCTGATGGTGGGCAAGCCGGAGATCGTGGTGCGCACGGAAAACGGCCAGAAGATGGAGCCGCTCGAGCGCTTGGTGATCGACGTTCCCGAAAATTTCATTGGCATCATCATGGAGACGACGGGAAGCCGGCGCGGCGAAATGCTGAAGATGAGCAATCATGGCTCCGGGCGCGTGCGAATGGATTTCAAAATTCCTTCGCGCGGCTTGATCGGATTGCGTAGCCAACTTCTCACCGACACGCGCGGGACCGCGCTGATCCATTCGATTTTTGAAGGCTGGATGGATTATGGCGGCGAAATGGCGCTGCGGCCGACGGGCGCGCTGGTGGCGGACCGCTCAGGACCGTCGACGGCGTTTGCGCTCTGGAATATTCAAGAGCGCGGCGAACTCTTCATCGGGCCAGCGATCGAAGTGTACGAAGGCATGATCGTCGGCGAAAACTCGCGCGAGCAGGACATGGACGTGAACGTCACCAAGGAAAAGAAGCAGACCAACATGCGTTCTTCCAGCGCGGACGAGGCCATCCGGCTGATTCCGCACCGCGAATTGAGCCTGGAGCAGGCGATCGAATTTATCGCGGACGACGAATTCGTGGAGATCACCCCGAAGTCGATCCGCCTGCGCAAGAAAGTTTTGCAAGCCAACAAACGCCCCCGCCGCTGGCAGGAAATTCGCGCCAGCCAGGGCACCTAAAACCTCCAGGCCGCCAAAATTAGCGCTCGGATTTCTTCAACAATTCTTCCAGGTATTGCATCCACACGGCAGCGTCGGTGTGGGTGCCGTGGCCGTGGGTTTTTTCGCTGATGGGGAGCAGGATGAACCGCGCGTTGGCTACGAGCTTCACTTTTTGTTCCGCGATGCCCAGCTCCGGCGGATTTATGAAGTCATCCGCGGAATTGATCCACATAACCGGTGCTTTGATTTTGTCGAGCTGCGTCGAAGGATCGTAGTTCCGCGAAGCGTTCACTTGATAGAGGACGTCGTTCGCGTCGAGACCCGCAGTTCGCTTGGTGTACGCATCGTCGAGAAATTTATCGACGGCATCGCGCGTGGGCAACTGCTTCTGCAATGGAAGCGGCGCGCCTCCGGCAATCAGCAGGAAGTCGAGCCAAATCCGCAAAGCCTGCTTCGGTTCTTCCGTGTAGTCACCGTTTTTCCAGTCGGGATCGCTGCGAATGGCGTCCATGGCCATTTTGCGCCACAAGCGGTTGCGTCCCGCGATTTGCACGGGCAGGCACGCCATCGGCATCAGCGCGTCCATAAAATCGGGATACGTCTCGCCCCACACAAAGGAATGCATACAGCCCATCGAAGTGCCGAAGATCAAGCGCAAATGATTTACGTTGAGCCCCTCCGAGAGAAGGCGGTAGTGCGCGGCAACCATGTCGTCGTAATCGTATTGCGGAAAATGCGCGTGCAGGCCGTCGCTGGGCTTGGAAGATTTGCCGTGGCCGATGCCGTCGGGAAGAATGACGAAGTAACGGGTCACATCGAGAAGCTGGCCGGGGCCGAAGAGTTCTCCCGAAAAAATGCGCGTGAGAAATTGTCCGCCGGTGCCGCCGGTGCCGTGAAGGATGAGCACGGCGTTGGTGACCTGGCCCTGCGCGTTGCGCGCGGGCTTGCCCAGCGTGGTGTAATGGAGCCTTAGATCGGGAAGAGTTTCGCCGGAGTGAAATTTGAAATTGTGAATGACGAAGTCTCCCTCGGTGGTTACCGGGGAAGAGGTTTGCTGCGCGGAAACCGAGATCGCGCCCAACAAGGCGAGCGCAAAATAAATGGGAAGACTACGAAGTGCACGGAAGTTCACGCGAAAACTCCTTGAAAAGATTTCGCAACGAGCGATTGTGAAAGAAAGAGTATAGGGCAAGACAAACGAATGTTTGTCGCCAGATTCGCTAAGGCAGCAAAACTTCTCCGCCGGCGGACGGCAGGAAAAGCATACCGCGAGGGAGGCTGAGCATCTTACAAACAGGAAAACCGGAGATGAATCCCCGGTGAACGCCGGTGCGAGAAGGTCAATAGGCGCCCGCATGCGAATTGCAGCGGAATATGAAAGAATGATATAGAGTCAACTCCTCGCGAGCGACTCAGCAGGGGAACGCTGTATTTAAAGCACTTATCTTGTAAACTCCACCGGCACGGTGAAAGACTGCGCTGAAAAGACAGGCGGATCGATTGAGTAAGGAACCGACGAACGGAAACGGGGCAGGCCACTGCACGATCGCGGCAAGCGCGACGGCACTGCCTCCTCATACTATTACGCGCGACGACGTGAAATATTACATGGGCCGGGTGTTCGACATTCCCGAGCGCAAGCTCGAGGCCATGATGAGCATCGTGGACAACGCGCAGGTGCACAAGCGTTACTCGATTTTTCCCATCGAGTACACGGTGGAACCACGGGCCCTGGCGAAGACGAACAACGAATATATCGAGCATGCGATCAAGCTGGGACGCGAAGCCGCGGAGAAATGCCTGGAGCGCGCGGGACTTCGCGCCGATGAGATCGATCTGATCATCACCGTGTCTTGCACCGGCTTCATGATTCCGTCGCTGGACGCGCATCTGATCAATTTAATGGGGTTCCGCTCTAACGTACGGCGGATGCCGTTCACGGAGCTCGGTTGCGCCGCCGGAGCGATGGCCCTGGGCCGCGCGGCGGACTTCCTGAAGTTCACCCCGGACGGAAATGTCTTGATCATCGCGGTGGAGCTGCCTTCACTGACGTTCCAGCGTAAAGACATCTCGCAGGCCAACCTGATCTCCTCGATCTTGTTCGGCGATGGCGCAGCAGCGGTCGTGGTCAGAGGAAAGGATGTGCCTGGGCCGAAAATTCTGGTTTCGGAGACTTACACTTTTCCCGACTCTCTGGGCGCCATGGGATTTGATCTGCGCGATTCCGGCTTCCACATCTTGCTCGACAAAAACGTGCCCGAAATGATCGGAGCGAAAATCAAGGGGCTGGTACATGGTTTTCTGGAACGGCACGGCAAGAAACAGTCGGACATAAAAGGATGGATCCTGCATCCCGGTGGAGCGCGGCTGCTGGGAAATGTCGAAGAAGCGCTGGGGCTGACGAAATGCGACACGCAGCCCTCGTGGGACATTCTTGGCAACGTTGGGAATTTGTCCAGCGCGACGATTCTTTTCATTTTGCAGGAATGGCTGGAGAAGCGCCCCTTGAAAACCGGTGAATACGCGATGGCCGCGGCCTTCGGACCGGGCTTCAGCGCGGAATTTTTGCTACTGCAATGGACGTAACCGTCATCGTTTATCTGGCACTGCTCGCAGCGGTCGCGCTGCTGCGCATCGTGGAGTTGCGCATTTCGCGGCGGCACCAGCAGGGCATGACCTCGCGCGGCGCAACCAAAGTGGACGAGCCAAGATTTCGCTGGATGGTGGCGCTGCACACGGGCGTTTTAATTGGCGCCGCCGCCGAAACCATTTTTCTCCATCGCCCCTTTATTCCGTGGCTCGCCGCCGTCACGTTTGCGATTTTCCTCGCGGCCAACGTGGTGCGCTGGTGGGTGATTCGCACGCTGGGCGAGCACTGGAACGTGCAGGTGATGGATTCGACGCGCCTGGGCGTAATTACCACAGGTCCTTTTCGTTTTGTACGGCATCCTAACTATGCGGCGGTGTTCGCGGAGATGCTGGCTCTTCCGCTGATCCATACCGCGTGGATCACCGCGGTGGCCGGCTCGCTGGCGCACGTCGCCGTTCTGCGGAATCGGCTCTCGACCGAAGAGCGGGTACTTTTCGCCGACCCGGATTATCGCGCGGCGATGACCGGAAAACCAAGGTTTCTGCCCGGACTTTTTTGATAAAGTGAAATTCTATGTGGCGAAAAACTTTTGCCTGTCTCTTGCTGCTTGTTAGTTTTCCCCGGCAAAGCCACGCCCGTGGCGTGTCCGATGATCCGAGTCCCGCGCTTATTACCGTGCCCGAACTTATGGCGGGATTCCGGCTGCTCTACGAGCAGAAATTCCCCGAAGGCCGCGAAAAATTCGCAGCCTGGCAATCGCAGAATGCCGATGACCCGTTTGGCGAAGTGGCCATTGCGGCCGGCTATTTATTCGAAGAGTTCAATTTTCAAGGGGTGTTGACGAGCGAATTTTTTCTAGACGACGAAAGATTCCTTGGCGGCATTAAAGGCAAGCCGAACGCCGAACGCATGAAACATTTTCTGGATGCGCTGGCCGAGGGACGCGCGCTCGCCAAGGAACGCCTCAAGAAAAATGCCAGGGATCCCGAGGCTCTTTTTTCGCTGGCACTGGCCGCGGGAATGGAATCCGATGCGGACAGCATTCTTTTCAAGAAACAGCTGGACGGGCTCAAACGCATGAAAGAAGCGAATGAGTACGCCAAGCAGTTGCTGGCGGTGCAGCCCGATGCGTATGACGCCTGGGTGGCGCCGGGATCGGCGAACTACATTATCGGAAGTCTGTCCGTCGGATTCCGGATGATGTTGTGGTTTGGCGGAGTCCACGGCGATAAAAAACTCGGCATGGAACTCGTGGGAAGAACCGCGGAGCGCGGCCGTTACTTGCAGCCATTCGCGAAAATTTTGCTGGCCCTCGCGGCCCGCCGCGAAAAGAAGCCCGACCTGGCGAAAAAGCTGCTTGGCGAGTTGACCGAAGAGTTTCCCGCTAGCCCGCTCTTTGCGGCGGAATACGCGAAAGTCATGGGGCGCCCGATCCCCACCGAATTGGTCCCTGCGAATTCGCCACACTGACTCCAATTCCCCGCGTTGTTTCCACCGCGAAAGTTTTCCGCAAAAACCGTGATGCAATCGTCCGCGATGGACTAGAATCGCGCTTCCGCGCGCGGGCAGGCGTTTGGCCATCGCGGCACAGCGAGGTGCAGCATGTTTCAACCAGACTTGTTGAAGGGCCGGGCCATTTTTTTGACAGGCGGTGGCACGGGCCTCGGACGCTCGATGGCGCTGCGCTTCGCGGGACTCGGCGCCAGAATGTTCCTGGTGGGCCGGCGCGGAGAGCCGCTGAAAGCGGTGTGCGAAGAAATCCTCGCCGAAGGCGGTGCGGCCGCCTACGCCACTTGCGACGTGCGGGACTACGCGGCGGTGGAGGCAGCGGCGGCCGCCGCCGAACTACAATTCGGCGAGATCGACACCGTGATCAACAACGCCGCCGGAAACTTTATGGCGCGCACGGAAAAACTTTCCCCCAACGCGTTCAACGCGGTGGTGGGGATCGTGCTGAACGGCACATTTCACTGCACGCAAGTTTTCGGGAAGCGCTGGATCGCGCGAAAGATGGGCGGAAATGTGCTGAACATGGTGACCACCTACGCGGCCGCCAACAGCGGCTCAGGCTTCGTGGTGCCGTCCGCGTGCGCGAAGGCCGGGGTGCTGGCGATGACGACTTCTCTTGCCGTGGAGTGGGCGAAATATCACATCCGGCTCAACGCGATTGCGCCGGGACCGTTTCCGACAGAGGGCGCGTGGTCGCGGCTGATGCCGTCGAAGCAATTCGAGGAGCACGGCAAAGAAAAGCATCCGATGAAGCGCTTCGGCAAGCATGAAGAGCTCGCGAATCTCGCGGCTTTTCTGTTGAGCGACATGGCGGAATACATCAACGGAGAATGCGTGGTGATCGACGGCGGCCAATGGCTGCGGGGCGCGGGCGAATTCAACGATCTGCTGATGCTTCCGGAAGCGGCGTGGGAAAAGATGGAAGAGGCACGCCCGAAAAAAGAGTGAGGCCGCCCGCTATTGCGGGAGCGCGCGTTTGCGAAGCTCGACGCGCAACTTCAGGGTGCCGATGGATTTACCGTTGGATTCGGAACGAACGGTGATCTCTTGCAGATCGTCTTTCTTGGGCGCGACGTCGGACATGGGCGGAAGATTCAACTCGACGCGCGCCGCAGCGATCTGTTTTGGCGACACCGAAAATTTTCCCGCCCCGCTTTGCAGCGTCCAGCCCGGCGGCAAATCGACGGCCAGAGTGATCACTTGCGCGGAGGAAGTCGGATTGCGCAGCCAGAGCGGAATTGCCAGTGTCGTTCCCAACTGCAACGCAATTTCGGGCGGCTCGGGATGGGCAAGATGCGTGAGGCCGTGCGCGCGGCGGAAGGCGACGTAGAAACCCCAGGGACCAGCAAGCTCAACGGAAAGATCTGGGCGCGGGGGTTCCGGCGCGAATTCAGGACGCGCGAAGGGAATGGCACCCGGCGAGACGCTTTCGAAGATGTCGCCGGTGACGCTTCCGCCCACGAGCGATTTGCCGCGCACGAAGTGCAACCCTCCATTCCAAAAATCGCCGCCGGTGGCCATTTTTTCGATCTGTGCGTCGGTCATTTTGGAAAGCGAGTCTTTGAAATTCTTGGATTGGGTTTGGTGCTCGAGGAAGGAATCGAGCGCGATACGCCAGTAAGGCTTCTTCGCGAGGTTAGATATGTCCTTCACCGAGTACACGGGACCCTGGTCCTTGAAGATGTCTTCCTTGTCCGCGTCGGGAAAGTAATAGATTTTTTTTGGCTGCCAGGCGCGCAAGTTTTCAAGAAACGGTTCGAGACGCTTGGTTGGAACGGCCACCTGCTCGGGAAAAACCGTGTCGTCGCCGGCCAGGTCGAACGCTTCGGTGGCCAGAACGCCGGAGGCCTGGTGGTCGCCATGATCCTCGCCGATGAAAGTTCCGGGAAGAAAGGTGAGGATGACTTCGGGGCGGGTCAGGCGGACGAGCCGGATCAATTGTTCGAGGGATGCGCCGTGGTCCCAGTTCGCGAGGGATTGCAGGACGTTTTGCGAAGCCGTGTCTTTGCCGCCGAGAAACCAAATGTTGGTGATGCCCATAGTGGCGAGAGCGCGGCGCGCTTCGATTTCGCGGATGGCACCGAGGGCCGCCGCCTGTTCCGCGCCTGCCTCGTTGCCGCCGCTGCTGCCGCGGGTGCCGAAAACCACCGCGATGCGCTTGCCTTGGTCGAGCGCGCGCGCCAGATAGGGCGTAGCTGCGCCTTCGTCGTCGGGATGGGCGACGACGAGGAGAATGTCCGTTTTATAGCGGTCGTCGGGTTGTGGCAGAGGCTTGGCATCTTGGCCAGCGCGGGCGATACCCGGAAGAAGGGACGCCAATAGGAAAAGCACGGAGCGAAGAAAAAGGTTCATCCAGGATCCCTTTAAGATTCCAGCCATCAGTGCAAATTGCGGCGAGCAATGAGTTTAACGCGTGGGCTGACGAGAGCCAAACGCAGAAGCAAGCGTTCCCGAACCTGGTCTTCGCCCATGATCGGACGAAGGTGCGATCCTGCGGTGACAGGCAACGGGAAGCAGAAGGCTACCCCCACCCCCCCTTTTCCTGTCAAGAGTGCGTAAAGTTATGAAAGCAAAGAGGTTGAGCAAAAGCAACGGTGCAAAAGAGTGTGTAATCTATTGATTCTAAGGAACATGACCTAAGCGAACGAGAATCGCCGCTAACCAACTTATTCTAATCGACATGCGGTACGAGACGGGAATGCGACCGGATCAAGAGTTCATAACTCATTCCGAAGAAAGGGCTTAACATGGAATGCAAACAGAATGGGAAGTTGGGAACGAACAGAAATGCCAGGAACAACAAGAACTATCGACACTTTTCTACGAAACAAGCGTAGCACAAATGTACGCATAGGTCAAGTAAAACTTGATGGAATGGGCAAGCCAAGGGAAAGGCTCGGTAGGCAGTAGGCTCTATTGAGATCGGAACAGGCCATGAGCGCAAGACGGCAGCAAACTTCTATCTATGCGATGTTGATCCTCGGGGCGACCCTATGCGGGCCGCTTCCGCTCCTTGCCACCACGAAGGAGGGGCGGACGAACCAGACAAGCGCCGCACCAGCGAATGACCAGTTTGCGGCGGAACTGGAGAGCGCCCGGCGGACGCGGAATGAAGCGCAACTGCAATCGCTGAAAGCACAGTTGGAGCAGCGGGTCGCAAAGAGTTCCCCAAGCGCGGAGGACTATTACGCGCTGGCGAGAGTGTACTCGTATCTGGCGGATGCGTTTGAGATGCGCAATGACAAGAAGGATGCGAGCGCAGCAATCGATCATGCTATCGAAGCGGCGGAGCATGCCGTGCAACGTAATGACAAATCCGCGGATGCGCACAGCTTGCTCGCCGATTTGTATGGGCGGAAAATTTCGTATGGGGGCATGTTCGCGGGGCCCAAGTTCGGACCGAAAGTCGGTGCCGAGAACAAGAAAGCCATGGCGCTGGATGACAAGAACCCGCGAGTGTGGGCGAGCCTGGGGCGGCAGTATTTGATGGCTCCGAAGATGTTTGGAGGAGATGTGGGGAAAGCCATCGAGAGTTTTCAGAAGTCGCTGGAGCTGGATCCGTCGCAGGACGAGACCTGGGACTGGCAGGCTATGGCGTACGAGAAACAGGGCGACAAGGCCAAGGCGCGGGATACCATCGAGCATGCGCTGCAGCTTAATCCGCAGAACCTGCACGCGAAGAAAACGGAAGCGGCGATCGAAAAATAGCGGTGGGTCAACTCCTCAGCTTACCTCATGAGTCGTATGTTTTTTGACGCGAGCCGAACGCTGTCTTTTGTGATGAGCGCCGAATCGGGAGCATTGCCGAAGGCAAAACTAACTCTTTGCTCCTGCAACTCCTCTTCCGTTATCGCTTTGCCGCGGGCCACTTCCAACAGACGCAGCAATTCGGGGTCTGGCTCAGTGACGTTTTGAAATTGCTTCCGATCAGCCATAGTGCATTGTTCCTCAAGTCCAAGTAATAGCGCAATACCTCGAAATCCCATACTGAACTGCAAGCAACTCTGCCTTCGGATTGTGCCTGGATGCAGTTCCGCGTAAAATGGGAGATTCGAGAACAAGCGATGGCCTCTCCTTTTAACATCATCTCAAGTTCGCCGGGGTTGCCGGTACCTTCGCCGGGTGCGCACCCGCGTCCCGACTGGCTGCGCGTGAAATTTTTTGGGGGCGAACGATACCAGGATTTGAAGCGCATTATGCGGACGCTGGACCTGCATACGGTGTGCGAGAGCGCGCGCTGCCCGAACATGGGGGAGTGCTGGGAGCATGGAACCGCCACGTTCATGATCCTGGGGGACATCTGCACACGGGCTTGCGGATTTTGCGCGGTGCCATCGGGGAAGCCGGTGGGGCCACCGGATGAGGAAGAGCCGTTCCGAGTGGCAGAAGCCGTCGCCAAGATGGGTTTGCGGTATGCGGTGGTGACGTCGGTGAATCGCGACGACCAGCCGGATGGGGGCGCGCACATTTTTGCGCGCACCATCGAGGAGATTCGCCGGCGCGTTCCCGGGTGCAAGGTGGAAGTGCTGATTCCGGATTTTCGCGGGGACTGGAAGGCGCTGGGAGTGGTGCTGGCCACCAAGCCTGACGTGCTGAATCACAATACGGAGACGGTGCCGCGACTGTACCGGCAAGTGCGCAAGGGCGCGGTGTACGAACGGTCTCTGGAATTGCTGCGCCGATCGAAAGAGGCGCATCCGGACGTGCCGACGAAGACCGGGCTGATGCTCGGGCTGGGCGAAGAAAAGGAAGAAGTGCTATCCACGCTGCAGGATTTAGCGGCGCAGGGAACGGATATTTTGACTCTGGGCCAATACCTTCAGCCTACGCGCGAGCATCTTCCAATCGTGCGCTACTTGCATCCCGACGAGTTTGCCGAATTCAAAACCCGCGGCGAAGCTATGGGATTCAAGCACGTCGAAGCCGGGCCGTTGGTGCGTTCGTCGTATCACGCTTTCGAGCAAACCGAATCCGCGCACAAGTAGTTTGGAAGAAAATTCAGTTCAGGTGTTCCCGAGCCGTCCAACAATAAGAAAAGGCTTATCGGTTATTTTGGAGCCGCCGCCATCGACCAGTCCGTAAACGGGACGGCGCGGCCGCCGCGGACGACCGTAGGAAGTACGCGGTCGAAGCCCTTGTGCGAGCGCGCGGAATAGTTCAGCTTGAGCTGCTGTCCCAGACCCATATCCAAATCGTGAAGCGATTCGATGCCGTGGATGAGGCCCTCGCGCGTGGGATCCTTGCCGGCGCGTTTGAGGCCCTCGACGATCACCATGGCATCGACGAAACCTTCCAGGCTGACAAAATTCGGCCGCGCTGAAGGATAGTACTTCCCCAGCGCGCGGCGGTAGGCAGCCACGGTCTTGAAATCCGTAAGGTAATACGGTGGCACCACTTGGGTGATGACCACGCCTTCGGCGTCCGCGCCCGCCTCCAAAATCAATTCATCGGTTCCCACGAAGGAAACGGTGAGGAACAGAGGTTTCCAGCCTTTTTCATGGGATTGTTTAATGATGGGGGCGACGGTGTTGGAGGGCCCCACCACCACCACGGCATCGGGGTTCGAGGCGCGCACGGTGTCGATGGCGCCGCCGACTTGAGCGGTCTGCCGCTGGTAAGAGGCCACGGCGACGGGAGCGGAGTTGTGAGCGGCGAGAGCGACCTTTACGCCATCAAGCACGGTGGCGCCAAAAGCGTCATCTGGATAAATGACGCCAACTTTCTTGTATCCCAGCGTGTTCCAAAGCCCATCGATCTGTTCGCGAGTCTCATCCTGGTAGGAGGCGCGGACATTCACTACCCAATGCCGCAAAGGCGCATAAAGCGTCTGGGCGCCGGTGAAAAGTCCCACCAGAGGTATTTTGTTGCTTTCCGCCATCGGAACGTATTTCAAGGCGGTGGGTGTGCCAACAAAAAAGCCCAGCGCGAAAACGTGCTGGTTCATGAGCCGGTCGAAACAAACCTCTGTTTTGGCGGGATCGTAGCTGTCGTCGTAGGCCACAAGCTTGAGCTTCCGGCCCTCCACGCCGCCCGAATCGTTGGTCAGGTCAAAGTACGCGTTTGCGCCGGTTACCGTCTCGGTCCCGAGAAAATGGGAAGGGCCCTCGAGAGCGGAGCACGAGCCGATGAGGATTTCCTTGTCCGTGACGCCGGGGACGCTCTGAGCCGCAATGCCAGGCAGAGTGAAACACAAAAGCGCCAGCCCTAGCAGAATCCCTGGCATCTGCGGGTAGTCGTTCGTGGTCATCTTCGATCCTTAAAATTGCTTGTGAACAGCCGGAAAGACGCGGGTAACCCTAAGTACGTTATTAGATGCTGGGGGAAAAGATGTCAACACAAGTATCAGGGAAGGAGACTAAAGGGGTAAGACATCCAATTGAGGGAAGTTGCAAAGCACCCACCCACGATGGCTTGGCGCGGGTGAGTGCTTTTGAATCCGTGCGAATGACTAGTGGGCGGTGGCAGTGGCAGTTGCTGCCGCAGCGGCTGCTTTTTTCGCTGCTTTGGCCGCGGTGGAGGCTTTGCGGCGCCGCTTGGTCTTCGGAGGCGTTGCCGGGGCTTCACCGATCAGTTCGGCGGACATAATGCTCGTCACAAACAGCTTCGGACCATGGTCGTCAAAATCGACAGCGGTGCGTTCCTGGTCGGAAGCCGTCACGATACCCAGACCGTACGTTTCGTGCTTGATGGTCTGACCTTCCTGCATTACTTGCACACATTCCTCCTTGACCACACATTTCGCTGGCGCAAATTCATTCGAATCGCCGGGAAAGGGCATCCCGGCAGTCGCCGAGAACCCCCGTTCGCGGCTTAGAGGCTGGTAACGTTCTCGGCCTGGAGTCCCTTGGGTCCCTTTTTCACTTCAAATTCAACGGCTTGGCCTTCGTTGAGGGATTTATAGCCCTCCATGGCGATGGCGGAGAAGTGCACGAAAACATCCTCCCCCGTCTGGCGTTGGATAAAACCAAAGCCCTTAGAAGCGTTGAACCACTTGACCGTTCCCTGTTCCTTCATTTCGCAGCCTCACGTGCGCGGCTCCGGCAAAGCCGATGCCGTCGACATTAGAATTGCTTTGTTTCTCTTGGTCCGTTTCTTGTTTGCCGCAAAGCGATGAACGCCTGCAGGTCTCCCAAGTGCCGTGACAGCCCTAGCCCGCAAAAAAAAGGCCGCTCAGAACGTCGCTGCAGCCCTCGAACGAGTCAAAAGGTCTAACAAGAGCAACAAATGCTAGGAAAAGAGTACCATAAACTGGAGGTTTTGTCCACAGGGGGAAAGGCCGAGGCCTCGGTGGCGAATCACGCTTAAAGCTATATAAATCAATAACTTGAATGAAAGGAGGCTGCCTAGCCCCTTTGAAAATGCTCTGCTCCGCCTATTCCAGGGACTCCGGCTGGATACTGGCTCCGCCCTCGCCAGAGGCCTTCTTTTCCCAATACTTACGGACCCAGGCTTCCCAGCTCTTGCCCGCAGCCGGGTCGCGGCCAGTGAAGGCAAGGGCCGCGATATCGGCATAGGCGATTTTCACTCGAGGTGAAGAGTTGGCAGGAAGGACGCGGACAAACGACGTCGAAATTGTGGAGCCAGACACCCTATCGAAGATGTATCCCTCGATTTTCGAGCCGTCTTTTAATGTAAGAGTCACGTCACCGCGGTAATCAAACGCTTTTTCAAGCGCCAACCGCAATTCTTCTTCTGTGGCCAATTCCGGCACCCAACCTTGGATACCTTCGTTTAACGTCCCCGGAGCAACTTCCAATTCGTCTGGATTGAGAATAGCGGGCTTCTCAGAACTTGCACGAATCGAGTGGTTTGGAGCGCTCACGCGCGTGTCTCTTCCAACTCATTCTTGCTGGTGTTGATTTGAATGAGCGGGTTATAGGAATGAACGGGTTTTGCAGGCTCGTTCAGCATCGAGAGAGCATCGGCGTCTTGATATTTGCCGGCGAAAGTTGCTTTAGCGGTAGCCCACAGCCCGCGCAAGCCGCCGAAGGTGTGATCCACGGCCGAGGCTTCGTAGCCGCTGTGCACCATGCAGTTTGCGCACTTGGGATTGCCGGATTCGGTGCCGTAATTCTGCCATGCGGTCGTTTCGAGCAATTCCTTGAACGAGTCAGCGTAGCCGTCTTGGAGCAGATAGCAAGGCTTCTGCCAGCCGAAGACGTTATAAGTGGGCATTCCCCAAGGAGTACACGCATAAGTGCGCTTGCCCATCAGAAATTCAAGAAATAACGGAGACTGATTGAACTTCCAGGTGGACTTGCGGTTGGAAAGGATGGCGCGAAAAGTCCGGCGCGTGCGCGCCCGGCCGAGGAAATGCTTTTGATCGGGAGCTTTATCGTAGGAATAGCCGGGAGAGAGCATCATGCCCTCGACGCCGAGTTCCATCATTTCATCAAAGAAGCCGCGAACACTGTTGGGGTCGGCCCCGTCGAACAAGGTCGTGTTCGTAGTAACGCGGAAGCCCTGTTTGAGCGCCTCGCGAATGCCGTCGATGGCCAATTCGTAGCCACCTTCGCGGCAAACGGAGAAGTCGTGGTGTTCGCGCTCGCCGTCAACGTGCACGGAAAATGTCAGATACTTGCTGGGCTTGAAGAGGTGGAGCTTTTCCTTGAGCAGTAAAGCGTTGGTGCAGAGATAAATGTATTTCTTGCGGGCGACCAGGCCCTCGACAATTTTGTCGATCTGCGAATGCATGAGCGGTTCACCGCCGGGAATGGAAACCATCGGCGTGCCGCATTCGTCCACGGCCTTGAAGCATTCCTCGGGGCTCAACTCGCTCTTCAGGATGTGCGCGGGATATTGAATTTTTCCGCAACCGGCGCATGCGAGATTGCAGCGGAAGAGCGGCTCGAGCATCAGCACGAACGGATAGCGCTTACGCCCCGCGAGCTTTTGTTTGAGGACGTAGGTTGCGACCGTCCACATCTGTGACATGGGTACTGGCATTCTTATTCTCTGCTCACACCGAAAAAAGGTAGGGCTTTGCTTCGCCCCCAGGGTCTCGTTAACAGGCCGAGACCACGAGTAACTATTGTACCCGAGGTGACTCCAATTCCGCTTGGGTGCTTTTGTTCAGATGCGCGGATAGGTTCCTTGGTGGCATAGGGCGTGCTAAACCTCTGTGATCGTTGCTATTGCGGGAGCACGGCGTTTCCGGGGCGCGGTAAATTCGCAATGGGGCTGCCGGGCGTAGAATTGGCTCTGCTCGGAGACGCACAAAACACTGCCGAATATGCATCGCGAAAACCTTCTGTCGTTATTCGCCGAGTTCGAACGCTACGCGGGAGATGCCGCGGTCGTGCAGCGGCGCGGGTACCGCCGCGAAGCCTGGACCTATCGAAGGCTCATGGAAATGGCTATCGCGTGCGCGCTGGAGCTGAAAGAACGCGGCGTTCGAACCGGCGACCGGGTTCTCCTCTGGGGTCCAAATAGCGCCGAATGGATGGCCGCGTTTTGGGGATGCCTTTTGCGCGGCGCGGTGGCGGTGCCGATGGATGACGGCGCGACGCCGGAATTTGCGTTGCGCGTGGCGCGCGATGCGGCGGTGAAATTGTCCTTTAGTTCACGAGAAAAAGCGTCGCTCAGCGCTGCTGTTCCTACACTCGTGTTGGAGGATTTGCCCGGCACTCTGGCTCGCCCTCACTACCACGCAGGGGCGCGCTCCGGAAGCGAACATTCGCCGCCCATTGAGCAGACGCTGGCAGATGAACCGATCACGCGCAGCCACATCGCGCAGATCCTCTTTACTTCCGGGACCACGGCCGAGCCTCGAGGCGTGGTGCTCACGCACGGAAATTTCCTCGCGAATCTCGAGCCGCTCGAAGTCGGAATTGATCCGTATCGTAAACATGAGAAGTGGCTGCATCCGCTGCGTTTCGTCACGCTGGTGCCGCTCAGTCATGTGTTTGGCCAGTTCATGGCGCTGCTCGTTCCGCCGTTGCTAGGTGCAACGATTGTTTTCGAGCCGTCCGTGAACCCCGGCGAAATCATTCGAACGGTGAAGCGCGAGCGCGCGACGGCGCTAGTCGCCGTTCCCCGCATGCTTGACGCGCTGAAATCCGGCATCGAGCGCGACATGGAGGGGCGTGGCCAAGCGTCATGGCTGAAGCGCGCCCTCGAGAGCGCCAATGGCCAGAAATTCCTGCGCCGAGCCTGGATTTTTCGACGCATTCACCGGCGATTTGGCTGGAGATTCTGGGCGTTCGTCTCTGGCGGTGCCGCGCTGTCCGCCGCAACAGAAGACTTTTTCCGGCAAATAGGGTACGCCGTCATTCAGGGCTATGGAATGACGGAGACGGCGTCGCTCATCAGCCTAAATCATCCCTTTCGCGCCGCGCAGGGCTCGATTGGAAGAATCATGCCAGGCCGGGAATTCCGGCTTGCGGAAGACGGTGAAATTCTCGTCCGAGGCGAAAATGTCTCCAGCGGATATTGGGAAAACACAGCGCAGCGTGCTACTGCTCGCGGAAAGGAGGAGTGGTTGAAAACGGGTGACATCGGCGAGGTCGACGCCGACGGCAATCTCCATTTCCGCGGCCGGAAGAAAAGCGTCATCGTCACGCCCGCCGGCCTGAATGTCTATCCCGAGGACCTCGAAGCGGCTCTGCGGAAGCAACCAGGAGTCCGCGACGCCGTTGTGATTCCGATGGGCCGCGAAGGCAATGCCGAGCCATGCGCCGTACTCCTGCTGGAAGAGAAGAGTAGCTTTGCCCCGCGCAATTCTGTTGATGCGGCTAACGTCTCGCTCGCCGAGTATCAGCGCATGCGCATGTGGCTGGTCTGGCCTGAGCCGGACTTTCCCCGCACCGCGACGGGAAAGCCGCGCATCTCGCTCATCGCCGCGCGCGCGCTCCAGATTTTGGCCGCGCAGCAATCAAGCGATCCAGAGAAGTCCGCGAAAACTCTCTCGCCGGCCTCCGCCGGCGCATTTCCCAGCTCCTTGAATGGCGTTCTCTCGAGATTCAGCGCTTCCGCCAATGCCGCAAATCATCTCGAACAAGAGCTCAATCTCTCCTCGCTGGACCGCGTCGAGCTCATGAGCGCTTTGGAAGATAAGTTCCACGTGGAACTCAGCGAAACCGCGTTTGCCGGGGCCAAGACCGTAGGCGATGTCGAGCGCCTACTGCGCCAACCTGCATCTCAGAGGCAGGAATACAGTTACCCCCGATGGGCGCAACGACCGGTGGTGCGCTGGATGCGGCTGGCGGTCTACTACGCACTGGTCTGGCCGAGCACGCAAATCCTCGCGCACCCAAAAATTGTCGGCCGCGAAAAACTCACCAGCCTTCGCGGGCCCGTCCTCGTCATTTCCAACCACATCACGCGCCGCGCCGACGTCGGACTCATTCTCGCGGCTCTACCGTGGAGCTACCGCCATAAGCTCGCGATCGCAATGGGCGGAGAAACGGTGCAGGAGATGCGGCAGCCACCGCGCGAGTGGTTTTTCGCCAAGCGCTGGACCTACCAACTCGGCTATTGGCTGGTCACGGGGCTTTTCAATGTGTACCCGCTTCCGCAATTCACGGGCTTTCGGGAGAGCTTTCGCTTTGCCGGAGAATCCGCGGACCGCGGCTACAGCGTGCTCGTTTTTCCCGAAGGGGCAGTCAACAATTCCGAAGACGGACGAATGGCGCCGTTCCAGTCCGGCATTGGGTTACTGGCAGAGAATCTCGGAATCCCCATCATTCCAATGCGCCTAGATGGAGTTTGGCAGATGAAGCGCGAGCGCCGCCGCCTGGCCCGCTTCGGCGAGATTACGGTGCGCATCGGCGCGCCTGTCACGTTTCCGCCCGGCACTCCCCCCGAAGAAATCGCCCGAGCGCTGGAATCGGTCGTCGCAGCGCTTTAAGACCCAACGTCATTGTATGGGATGGATGTATCTACACCGAACCGAAGGCAAGAACCTACTTTGGAGAAGCTCGCAATTTCTTGCGCATGAAAATGGTGGCTTGAGGATTGTCGTTGTAGCGCGAAGTTGGCTCGTACCCCAGAGCGGCGTAAAACCGTTGCGCTGCGACCATCTCATCGGTCGTATCGAGATAGAGCAACTGGTATCCGAAGTCGCGAGCGTAGATTTCCAAAGCGCGGTATAAAGCGGCCGCGATTCCGCCACCCCGATGCTTTGGCCGGACGTACAGACGCTTCACTTCTCCTGCATTGGCGATGATTGCGAGTGGACGGAGCGCGATGCATCCGACAAGAGTGCTTCCCGCAACTGCCGACCAAATTCCTGCCCCCTTCTGGAAATAGAGGCGGTCAAAATCTTCTCTCGAATCGCGGGCGACAACTCCCGCAGCCTCGTAGTATTCCTCGATGATTTTCCAGGCCACATCGCTCTCTTCGGCAGGGACGCGATGCACGCTGAATGGACTGGACGAGTGTTTCGTCATTGGCTGCATCCAAGAAATTGGCGCCAAGCCAGGACCAAAAACGAGTCTCCCTCAAAAAACCACCACAAAACAGCGCCATTTTGGCTGCGCCCGCGCATCCTTTTTGTCAATTATCGGTCGAACACCTCAAGGTAACTCCGCATCGCCCCCGAAAAGTCTGCTGGCCCGTTCTGTGGCAAAATAGAGGGGGTTGGATAACCTACATGGCACACCGAACAATCCTGGAAGAAGACCGGCCCGCGAAGACCCCGAAGGCAGCCAAAAAACCCGTCCCACCTGGGAAGCAGGAAATGGGGGGAGACCGCGAGCGTGTCTTTGATGCATTCCGCCGCTGGGGCTATTACGAAGCGACGCTGGACCCCCTGGGTCTCCTTGAGCCAATCCAGCACCCCGACCTGGCTCTTACCGGACCCGTTGCCGACGAAGCCCGGACCTACTATTGCGGCACGATTGGCACGGAGTTTATGCACCTGCCGGAGCCCGAACGCCGGCAATGGATTGCGGAGCGCCTGGAAACTCCGGCCGGCGAAGTGGATCAAAAGAAAATCCTCGAACGCCTCATCCGTGCCGACCTTTTCGAGCAGGTTCTCCAGGCACGCTACCTAGGCACCAAGCGATTTTCTCTCGAGGGCGTAACGGCGCTGATTCCTCTGCTCGACGCCATCCTCGATACCGTTGGCGAGCATGGCGCCGTCGAGTCCGTGATGGCCATGAGCCACCGCGGCCGCTTAAATGTGATGGTCCACGCCGCGTGCAAGACTCCTCACGAAGTCGTCGCCGGATTTGAAGACGTCGATCCGCGGAGCGTGCTTGGCGCGGGCGACGTGAAATACCACGTTGGCGCAACCGGGACCTACGTCACAACGACTGGCAAAGAGATCGGTATCCATCTGGTTTCCAATCCCAGCCACCTGGAAGCGGTTGACCCCGTGGCCATCGGCCGCGTGCGCGCAAAGCAAACGCGCTACGGGTTGCGAGGTCCGTACGTTGACCGCTCGCCAGAGACGATGAATAAAGTTGTGCCCATCGTGATGCACGGCGACGCCGCGTTTGCCGGACAAGGAATTTGGGCGGAGACGCTGAATCTTGCCGACCTGAAGGCTTACACCGTCGGCGGCACGATTCATATCATCGTCAACAACCTGATCGGGTTTACGACGCGCCCTTCGCAGGAGCACTCTTCGCGGTTCGCTTCCGACATCGCCAAGCGCCAATCTGTGCCCATCTTTCACGTCAATGCGGAAGATCCCGACGCCGTCGTGCGCATCGGCAAGCTGGCGGCGGAGTATCGCGCTACGTTTGGCAGCGACGTCGTTGTGGACATCATCGGCTACCGGCGCCACGGCCACAGCGAAGTGGATGATCCAACGATCACGCAGCCACTGCTCTACGAACGCATCAAGACTCATCCTTCGCTTTGGAAAATCTACGCGGAGCGCACCGGCATCGACTCCACGCTCACCGTTGAAGCCGTGCGCGCCGAATATGAAGAAGAACAGACCAAAGCGCGCGCGCTAAAAAAAGCGCCGCATCTGCGCACGCTTCCGGAATATTGGTCGGCGTACCAGCACGGTAAATACGATCCTTCCTATGAAGTTTCAACCGGCCTATCATGCGAAAAACTGGCGGAAATTACCGATGGCCTCGTTCGCGTGCCGGATGGATTTCATCTGCATCCCAAAATTGCGAAGCTGCTGGAGCAACGCGCGGAAATGGGCCACGGTAAGCGTGCCGTGGACTATGGATTCGCGGAAGCGCTTGCATTCGGATCCTTGCTGCTGGAAGGCCATCCCGTTCGGCTCACGGGGCAAGACACGCAGCGCGGAACATTCAATCAACGCCACGCCGTGCTGATCGATACGGAAAACGAGCACAACTACCTGACGCTTTCGCATCTGAGCAAACAACAGGCGTTTTGCGAGGTCCACAATTCCTCGCTTTCAGAAGCGGGTTGCTTGGGTTTTGAATACGGTTTCAGCCGCGACTATCCGGAAGCGCTCGTGCTTTGGGAGGCGCAATTCGGCGATTTCGCCAACGGAGCGCAGGTGATCATCGACCAGTTCATCAGCGCCGGCGACGACAAATGGAATCTGCCTTCAGGAATTGTGATGCTGCTGCCGCATGGCTACGAAGGCCAGGGGCCGGAGCATTCCAGCGCGCGCCTCGAGCGTTACCTGCAGCTCGCCGCTGAAGACAATATCCAGGTTTGCCAGCCCTCTACCGCCGCGCAGTATTTCCACATGCTGCGCCGTCAATCGCTGCGCCATTGGGTGAAGCCGTTAATCGTCTGCACGCCAAAAAGCATGCTGCGTCATCCCGATGCCAGTTCGAGTATCGAGGATTTCTCGCAGCCGCAGTTTCTGCCGCTCGTCCCGGATCGCGAAGTGCAGGACGCCAAGCGCATTTTGATCGCCAGCGGCAAAGTCGGCCACGAGTTGCGTGCCGAACGCCGCCGCCGCAAAGACGCGAACACGGCAATCTTCTTCCTGGATCAGATGTACCCGCTGCCGCGCACGGAAATTACCGCGGCCATCGCCGAGCATCCGAACGCGCGTGAGATTGTCTGGGTGCAGGAAGAGCCTGCGAACATGGGCGCTCTGTTCTACGTCCTTCCGCGTCTGGAGCGGCTTGCCAAAGCGGGCGGGTTGCGCGTACGCTCTGTGAAGCGCTCGGCCAGCGCCAGCCCCGCGACTGGCTCCGCCAAAGCCCACGAACTTGAGCAAAAAACGCTCATCACACTGGCCTTCACCACCACCACAAGTGGCTAAACTCTCTCATTCTCGGCGAGGTTCAGGCCAAAAAGCGTTAACACACCATTCACATTCAGGTGACAACGGGGTCACAGTCTCCCTGCAACAATCACACGTGTCGCAGCAAACTCCGAGTGATCAGAATCATACCAATGCCTATCGCAACGTTCCGCTCCACGGTACACTTTCGCCAAGCCGGCGTGCGGTACGTTCAACCAGCATGAAACGCGTCCTGATTATCGAAGACGACCGCGATATCGTCGAACTTGTCCGCTACAATCTCGCGAACGAAGGCTTTCAGGTCAGCGCTGCCTATGACGGCGGCACGGGCCTGACCACGCTGAAGAAAACGCCTCCCGATTTGCTGCTTCTCGATCTGATGCTTCCGAAGCTTTCCGGGTTGGAAATTTGCCGGGAAGTTCGGCGAGACGACTCGCTCAATCGTTTGCCCATCCTGATGCTCACGGCGCGCGGCGAAGAAGCGGACCGCGTAGTGGGACTCGAGATGGGCGCGGACGATTACGTGACGAAGCCTTTCAGCCCGCGCGAACTCCTTGCGCGGGTCAAAGCGTTACTCCGCCGCGCGGAACCTCCCACCGATTCGCCGCGCATGATCGAGATTGGCAAGCTGGCCATAGATCCGGCGTCTTACCGGGTAAGCCATTCGGGGAAGCCCGTGCCGCTCAGCACGCTCGAATTCCGGCTGCTCTACTATCTGGCGTCGCGGCCGAACCGCGTGTTCACGCGGGACCAGTTGTTGGACGCGGTCTGGGGAACGGATCGGTTCGTCACGCCGCGCAGCGTGGACGTTTACGTCCGCCGCTTGCGCGAAAAAATCGAGTCCGATCCTGAAAACCCCATCCACCTGAAAACGGTACGCGGCGCCGGGTACTTGTTCGAAACTCGTGCGGCGTAACCTTTTCGCAAAACTCGCTCTCACTTTTCTCGCGCTCTTATTGAGCGTACTGCTGACAGTGGATTTTTTCGCCGAGCGCGCCCTGCGCAGCAACTACGAGCGCACCGGATTCGGACAGCTCACCGCTATCGCGCGCATCGCGCAAGCCCGCCCGCCGCAAGCTCCCGCCGCTTCGCCGGCAACACGGGAAGAAATAACAAAGCTTCGCGAGTGGGCCGGGCAGATGGCCGCAAGCGGCGCGCGTGTCACGCTCATCACCGCGACGGGACAGGTGCTCGCGGATTCGCAAGCCGATCCACAGACCATGGAAAATCACGCGGATCGCCCGGAGGTCCGCGACGCCCTTTCGAATGGCGAAGGCCGTTCGATTCGCCGCAGCGCGACGCTCAATCGCGATTTGCTCTATTACGCCGTGCGGCAGAATACGGCTGCCGCGCCGCTGGTATTGCGCTTTGCTCTTCCACTGGAACCTGTCGATGAACTCATCCACTCCTTTCGCCGTAGCCTATGGCTTGCTTCGTTCGTCATTCTGTTGATTGGCGGAGCGGTTTCGCTGCTGGTGTCGCGCACTTTTTCCGGACGCGTCGAGCGGTTGAAGGAATTCTCACGCCGCGTTGCCGAAGGAGATTTCAGCCCGCTGCCCGCCGATCCCGGAGGAGACGCGTTGGAAGAACTCGGAGCTTCGCTGAATCAGACCGCGGGGCGTCTGGACGGGACGATCCGCACTTTGAAGGAAGAACGAAATCTTTCCGCGGCGATTCTCGGCAGCATGGTGGAAGGGGTCGCGGTCGTGAGCGGATCGGAACGGCTGCTTTTTGCCAACCCCGGTTTCGCGGAGATTCTGGGGCTCGACGTGCCGCCGAAATCCGGAAGCAAGCTAGTCGAAGTCGTCCGACAGACGGAATTGATCGAAGCGGTGCGCGAAGTGCTGCAAGGCGAATTGCGCGTCGAATCGGAAATCGCAACGGGCACGCTCCGCCAGCATTTTTTTGCCGCCACGGTGGCTTCCGTGCGCGCCGGGGAGACTTCCGGGGCGGTGATCGTGCTTCACGACATTACCGATCTTCGCAAATTGGAACGCGTGCGGCGCGATTTCGTCGCCAACGTTTCACACGAATTCAAAACGCCGCTCACGGCCATCCAGGGTTTTGCCGAAACTCTCCTCGCGGGCGCGATCGACGATCCGCAAAACCGCGGGCGTTTTCTCGAAATTATTCTGGAGCATTCGCGCCGGCTCGCGCGGCTTACGGATGACTTATTGAAGCTCTCCAAGATGGATGCCGACCGGCTGGAACTGGAAATCGACAGCGTCAGCGTTACACAATTCATCGAGAGCTGCCTGGAAACCGCGCAGCGCCGCGCAGCCGAAAAGGAGCTGCAGATTTCCGTTCGTATGCCGGCGCGGCTGCCGGATATCGCGGGCGACCGGCGGCGGCTCGCCGAAGTGCTGCAAAATTTGCTGGACAACGCCATTCAATACACCCTACCGGGCGGACAGATTACGCTCAGCGCGGAAAACGGAGATGGCGAGGTTACTTTCACCGTTTCCGACACGGGCATTGGCATTCCCCAGGCGGACCAACCGCGCATTTTTGAGCGCTTCTACCGCGTGGATGTAGCGCGTTCGCGCGAAGTGGGCGGCACCGGACTAGGGCTGGCCATCGCCAAGCATCTCGTCGAAGTTCACGGCGGGCGCCTGTGGGTGGAAAGCGAAGTCGGACGAGGCTCGCGGTTTCATTTCACGGTACCCGTCCGTGAATCGGAGCGAGGTTCGCCGCGAACGGCGGGCGGTGGCAGCCTCCCAGGCCGCGGCAACGGCGGACGATCTTGATTCCCAGCCTTCTCCGATGTGGCGTTTCTGGATGGATTCCGTTCACCGGTTCTTCATTCCGCTTTTAACATTCTGTAACTATTTTGGGACAGACTTTCACCTAAGAGTGAGGGTGTAATTATCGCCTGCTCGGAAAGAGGCCCCATGACAAGCGCTGCAGGACTCACGGAAATCGTCCTCTACGACACGCTTGTGAACTATCTCGTCTCGATGGCGCGTACCGTGGAAGGTGCAATGAACCGCGCACTCGATTCCATCGTCAGCCTGGACAGCCCAAGTACCGCGGCCTTGCCCGGTGAAGTATTTCTGCTCGAACCGCGCATCAATGAAATGGAAATCGTCATCGACGAGCATGCCATCCGGCTTTTGCGCCGCGGCTCTTTTTCCGACGACGAGATGCGGCTTATCGTGGCCGCGCTGAAAATCACCAACGATCTCGAACGCATCGGCGACATCGCCGTGAACCTTGCGGAGCGCGTGATTTCGCTTCGCGAGATGCCCGGTGTGCAAGTGCCGGAAGAGCTGGCGCCGATGGCCGCCGCGGTGCGCGCGATGGTCAGCAAGAGCCTCGGGGCGCTGATCTTTCGCAACGTCGAAATGGCGACGCAAGTCCTCGAAAGCGACGATGTCGTGGACCAGTATCGCGACCGCATCTTCGAACAACTGCTCCAGCGCATGACGCAGGAACCCACGCTGGTGAGCCCCGGCATGCAATTCATTTTGGCGACGCGGCACCTTGAGCGAATCGCCGACCACGCCACCAACATCGCCGAGGACATCATTTTCTGGGTCCGCGGGCTGGATGTGCGTCATGGCCGGGGACTAGCGATCCGTCCGGAACAGGCGGGAGACACCGTTGTTACCCGTTCCGGCGTTACCGAGAATTCACAGGGCCTTCATTCGGACGTGACGCCGTCCTGTGAAACTCGGCACGTTTAATCTTCAGCGTAACGTCCTACCCTGGGGATCAGAGCACCCCTGGCTCTGGTCCCCTTCTCCCCCCTCCTGATATTTGGCAGTCGCCAGTTTTCAGTCTGCAGCAAATCCTTTCCTGACTGCGGCTGGGCGGTAATTGTTGACGGTCGAGAGTTCCGCAAAAAGAATCCTTACGGCTCCTTGGCCGCTTGACGATGTGCGCGTGCGAAGCTTCCAAGATGAAATCCGAGGCAGCGCCAATCGGGAGATTGGCGTTCCCGGTTGCGCGGAGCTAGGCGGCGCGGGCGAACATCTCCAGAGGTTCGAGAATGCCCTGTTTCATCATAGCCAAGACGTTCTTGATCATGACTGGGGTCTTTTCACCGATGACCAGATGGAGGCCCAACGCCGGGGGGCCGCCTTGGGCCATGCGTTCGATGATTCGTTCTGTAGCCTCGATGGAAAAGTCTCTACGCCCACGTTCTCGCTCGAAGCGGAAGCCTGCGCGTTGCAGCGCATCGCGATAGTCTTTGCCACTGACGACGAAGCTGGTCTCTTCGCTTGCGGCCCACGGAAGCGGGTACGCCAGCGGACCGGCGGCAGTACGAACCAAATCGAAAACCACAAACAACGCGCCGGGCTTCAAGACGCGCCGCACCTCGCGAAATAAGGCGTCTTTGTCCGCAATATTCATCCCCACGTGAATCATGGACGCCCGGTCAAACGTGGCGGACTCAAACGGCATTTGCAACGCGCTCGCGTGGCGAAAGTCGGCGGCCGCTTCGAGCTTCACCCGCCGCGTGAGGCTGCTCGCCACCTGCGTAAACTCTTCCGTCAAATCCACGCCCGTCACGCGGCATCCGTGTTCCGCCGCAAAATACCTGGCC
>Ga0210407_10001124_pt1 | contig 26120 bp, 21 predicted proteins | sample IncBWC27MmetaG_FD_150860 | JGI IMG/M metagenome (GOLD analysis project Ga0210407, IMG submission 150860) | Forest soil microbial communities from Barre Woods Harvard Forest LTER site, Petersham, Massachusetts, United States - Inc-BW-C-27-M | ecosystem: Environmental > Terrestrial > Soil >...
CGGAGTGTGGCATTTGGCGCACGGCACATGCGCGTGCAATCCGGTCAGCGGAAAGCGCGTCTTGTTATGATCAATCTTTGTCGCTACCTTCCAATCCGCGAAGTTGTGGCACTGCGTGCAATTCTGCCCGAGCTGTCCTTTGTGCGGATCCTCATGGCAACTCACGCACTCCTGCGAGAGGCCCAGGAATGATCGGCGGAGCTCCTTCATCTTGATCTGCGGTTTTACGCTCGCGCCGATCCGCGCGGGCATGTGGCAGCGGTTGCAATCGATGCCCGCGTGTTTGCCTTCCAGGACGTAGCCGGTCTGCTTGTGATCGAATTCCTTTTGTGACGGGACCCAATGGATGAGCGGGAAATCCGCGCCGTTGTGGTCGGAGTGGCATTTGGCGCAATCTTCCTTGTTTGAGAAGCGGGCGTGCAAGCCGCGGCCTTGCGCGAGCTCCTGCGCAATCTCTGTGTGGCATTCGGTGCATTTCAGGCTTGCAGTGCCTTTGCCGAAGGCGTGACAGGTTGTGCATTGCGTCGGTCCGTTCAGCGACTCGTGCGCCTTGGCCAGAGGCCCGGGAGAGATTTGCGCGCGAGTGATTTTACCGACGCACAGCAGGAGCAGAAATGTCGCCACGGTAACTCTGCCGAGCAAGGCGAGCGGCCGCATGCGCAAGAACACCAATGCTCGGATGAGATTCATGTTCCCGAGGATGGTTCCATTTCTATTTTTTGTGGAATCGAGCAGGGCTGAGAATTGAAATGGTAGCAGGTGATGCGGCGAGGGAATCAAAAAATCGCTGCGGCGTTCGTGCACTGCAACTGCTGGTGGAATGTTGCCGCGGCTGCAAACATTTTCGCGGGTGAAACTTTGCAGAAGAGAAAAACCAATCAAATGCTGGGGAAGGGGTGGTGAGCCGCGCAGGACTTGAACCTGCAACCCGCTGATTAAGAGTCAGCTGCTCTACCAATTGAGCTAGCGGCCCAGCAAACCTGCATTTTAACACGAGACAATCTTTGCCCCAACGGCTTCCCGGCGGCTTCATGGATGCCGCAGCTTGGCCGCGATTTCCTTGGCCACTTGACGCGCGTGGACCAAATCGCCGGGACCGAGCGAAATGGCGGCGACGCGGGCGTGTCCGCCGCCGCCGTATTTCTCGCACAGTGAGGCCAGATTCACTTCTGAGGAAAACTCCTTCCACGGGCTGGTGCCCACGGAAACCTTCGAGCGCATGGGCGAAGCGCTCACACCCACGGAGTACAAGGCATCGGGGAACAAATAATAAGGAATAAATTTGTTGTAGCCCTCGAGATCGAGATCGCTGACGTCGAAATAAATGACGCCGTCGCGCGCTTCGGCGCGCTCGCGCAGAATTTCCACCGAGCGGCGATGGCGCTCGAGCAGCGGGCCGAGATATTTTTTCACGATGGGCAATTGCACCATTTCGCTGAGCGACAGGCGCGCCAGGTCGGGAATTATTTTCGGGACCAGATCCGGGTCGGGCGCGGCCTCGATGACCAAGGCAAGCTGCGTGGCCGGCTCGGCCAGGCCCACGGCCACTTCCGGCGATTCGAATTGCGCGCCGTCAATGATGTCGCCCCAATGAATCAGCTCGGCCAGCGGGCGGGCGTCGAATCCGAATTTTTCGGCGGCGATGGTGGCCAGAAATTTGGTGCAGGATTTGTAGGTGGGATCGTAAAACTTTTTTCCGGAGTGGTCGTGGTGGAAATGCTCGGCGTCCTGGGGGGTGAGGAAGGCGCTCTGGTGGTGATCGAACCACCAGGTCAGGCGCGGTGAGCTAGAATATTTGAAGTCCACGATGGCGTTCTCATCGCCGTCGAACATGCCTTCCTCGAAGGGCTTGGAAGCCTTGTGGGTCATGCCGGTAAACAGGAATTCGGCATCTGGATGGATGCGCTCGCGGTAAAAGCGCGTGAAGATGGCCGCCGAGGAGGCGCCGTCGAAGCATTTATCATGGAAACAAAGCCGAACCTTCAATGCACGCTCCTGGGCCCGGTGTGGCGGGATACTTTCCAGCGTCAAGGAAAGCCAATAAAGATGGACGCTCCGTTTCCGGTTGTCAAGTGGGATTGGGTTGCGGCGCATTGGCGCATTTCGTCGAGCCAGATTTTCCCGCCCTGGTCCGGGTGCGACGAGTAGATGCCTGGAGGCAAGGAGGCACGGAAACAGGGAGGCATGGAAAGAAGGAAGGAACAGCGACGGCCGGAGTTGGAGGTTCGAGCGAAAGCGGATCGCGCCCGCTACCCTGTTTCCCCTCGGTTTCCTCCTGCACCCGTCGGTGCAGGGCTGGGCCTCGCTTCGGGAGGGCCATCCTCGCCGGATGACAACGGCCCAAAAGCAGATCCCTCGCTGAACTTCGCTTCGGGACACCGACCCTTGTTGGGTCGGTGCTTTCGCCGGAGAAGAAAATGCGAATGAAATGTTGCAAGATAGTAACTGGGGGGGAGGGGGGCTTTTTGTACCGAGTAGAAAAAATTAAGTGGTTGAAGGAAGAGGGTTTATGGCGATTTCTATTAATTGGTGTACCGATTAGAATTTCTGGCAGCGGAGGGCGAAACCGGGTAGCCAAGGAGTGCTTTGCCGGGTTGAAATCATCAATCATGCCGCGCCGATGTTATCATGAAAGGGACCCATATTCAATATGTAATAATTACACAGCGGGAGTAATTCCCGAAATGGTGCCGCGGGGATCGCTGGTCAAATTGAGGGGCGCACCTGGAATTTGGAAGCGGCTTGGTTTTATGGTATGGCAGTTGTCCGGCTAACGCGGTGGTCTCAATGGGTCGACGCAACACTCTAGTCGAGCCCGACTTGCATTGAAAACAAAGGCTAAGTCGCTCGCTAGGGTTAAATCAGCCGGAACGCTACCCTGGCTAGGCTTTGACCGAGGACAGCCAAACAGATCACTTCTCCCGGGGAAGCATCGTCGAACCAACGCATTGGATGGTGTTGCATCGACCGGTTGAGCCGGCAGCGTTATTCAGGCAAGTGGATCACTTTCGGGCGCGCCGCGAACCTGCCGAACGCGTAAGCCGAACTCTAATTTCAGGTGTGAATGCACCTCTCGAGGACGAATATGAGCGGTGAGAAAGAGGGCGAAGGAGAGTACTGGGTGTGTGGATTTAAAGCGTCAAAGGCGGAATAGAATCTGGCAACACCGCCCTCCTACGGCATCTTTCAAATGCGTTGTTTTTGGACCCGTCAGAACCCCAACGCGCAAGGCGGGCGCGGGGGTCCTTCGGCTACGTTTCTTCTGGTGCAGCCAGGCTATTCACGACACTGCGTACGCCTTCAACGGATTTCGCGATGGTTTCCGCCAACAGTTTTTCCGCCCGGGACAAGACTGTGCCGGTCAGAGTAACGACGCCATTATCGGCATGGATTTGAACGGTCTGAAGAGGAATTGCCTTTGTTGAGTAGAGTTCAAACTCCACGCGGCGCGCCAGCTTATCGTCAGCACTTTCCGGCATGCCCTGGGGATCAGCGACGCTCAGATTATCCGTGAGGCTTTGCACCCCCGGAACCTGCCATGCGATATGCTCGGCGATATATTTCTGATTGGTGGTCTGGACCGTTCCGTTGAGAGCCACCGTTCGGTTCTTTACCTCCGTGGTGATGTGTCTTACCGTCAAATCAGAATTTTTCGTAAGAGCATCGGCGACAAGGGTCTGGATTTCCAGATCCGCCACTCGTTCTCCGAGGTGCTCCCGATCCGGGTTGCGCTCGATGGCAGGGTTGACGGCCAGATTGTTATGCACTTGTTTCACGCTCGACGTGTCCTGAGCGATCGCACCGGCGACGGTCTTGACCTGTTCCGAAGGCACCTGACCCTCCAGGGTAACTTCGCCCTGGAGTGTTCCCACTTTGATGTCGAATGGAGAAACGTTTTTGGACAGGAGCAGGGCCGTGCGTACCCTGGACGTTGTAGCCGCGTCTTGCGTTGACTCCTTAATGGAGGAAAATGCGCTTTGAACAGACGAATTTCGAGTGAAGACGAAGTAGATCGCGCCCACGACAAGCACCAGAAGAACGAATACGAGAATGAGCTTGCCGAAGCCTCTTTCACGGTTTCTAGCGGATTTCAACTTATCCTCCTCGGGCACTTGTTTGGCCGCGTCCGGTCCTGAATTTGCGAACTTTCAACCCCTAAGCATAAAAGAGGCGGGGAAGCGTGTCTGTCCGTTCTAGAACACATTTCCAATTATCGGGCAAACTTGCTGCCGCGGTTGAGGAGGAAAAGGGAAGGCCTTGGGGCGCAATCTTGTAGAGATGGCTCAGGATGTGATGAGCAATCCGGCCGCTGCCGCGATCATGACGCCAAATGTGGCCCAGCCTAGATACCTGAGCGACGGCGAATTCATTCGCTCGCCCATTACTTTGTGGCTGCTGGTCAGGAGGATGACAAGCAGGATCAGAGGCGGCGCCAGAAGGCCATTGATGACCGCCGACCAGAACAGCATCTTTACCGCGCTGAAACCCAGGTAATTCAGCGCTAGACCCACTGCCATGGCGACGGCCATCACCGCGTAGAACTTTCGCGCGCTTCTTGGTTTGTCGGCCATGGAGCCACGCCACGATGCTCCTTCCGCCACGGCATAAGCGCACGATCCGACGAGCACTGGCACACCCAACATTCCCGTGCCGATCAGGCCCAGGGTGAAGAGCAGGTAGGCCCCATTGCCAGCGAGCGGACGCAATGCTTCGGCGGCCTGCCGGGCAGTGGTGATGTTCGTTTCGCCGTGGGCGTGTAAAGTGGCAGCGGTGGTCAGAATGATGAAATACATTATGAAATTCGAGAAAAACATACCCGCGATGGTGTCGGCGCGCGCACTGCTTAATTCCCCTGCGGTCGCGCCCTTGCGCTCGGCGAGCTTTCGGCCCTTGGTCCGCCCTTCTTCGACCTCCTCGGCTGCCTGCCAAAAGAAGAGATAAGGAGAAATCGTGGTGCCCAGAATTGCCACCAGCACCGCCAGGAATCCGCGTGACCACTCCAGATGGGGCACGAAGGTCACCGCCAGCGCGTGCTTCCAATCAACGTGGGCGTAAAACGAAGCGATCACATAGGCGAACAGGACGAGCGTCAACCACTTGAAAATCTTGGCGATCAGCTTGTAAGAAATCCAAATCAACAGCCCGGTGATGAGAAATGCGTAGAATAGAATCCAGATCAGTGATCGAATTCCGGTGACAAGCTGCGTAGCTTCCGCCATTCCGCCGAGATCAGCGCCGATGTTGATGACGTTGGCGACGGCGAGAATCGAGCAGGCGGCCCAGAGCACCCAGCGCGGATAGTAAATTCGCACGGCGGCTGCCAGCCCGCGCCCCGTAACCAGGCCCAGCCGTGCGCACATCAGCTGGACCGCGGCCATTAGCGGAAAGGTGAGCAGCGCGATCCACAGCGTGGCGTATCCGTAAGCTGCTCCGGCGACGGAATAGGTTGAAATTCCCGACGGATCATCGTCCGCCGCCCCGGTGATCAATCCGGGCCCCAGGACGCCGAGGGATCTCCTCAGCAGGTTTTGTCTTTTGCCGTCTTCGACATTTTTGGCCGGCAGATTTTTTCTCGCGGTCATGTGTGTCGGAAGCGATTCTCTGCATCGAGGGTGTTCATCGAGTTCGTGAGACACTGCGGCGGTGAATCTTCCAATGGGAGAGGGATACTTGCAAGTTTAATCGCTGCCGCGAGTCATTGCGCGAACGAACAACTCCTGAAGCGGTTGAAGGAAAGGGCGGAGTCGGAGGCGACGCCATCTAATCATTAGGCTGGTCAAGTCACCCTGTCACAGGTGATTGGGCCTAGTATCCGCAGGCTAATTCCTGATTCGTCGGGTTACCGGATATGAGCTCTCCCCGGAAGTCACGTTCGGTGCAGTAGGAGCAACTTCACCGCCCGGTTTGTGCGGGCCTGTATAGTATTACGGGATTGGCCCAATGCCTCGCCAACTCACCTCAAACGAACACCTCGATTATATTGCCGCCCTCCTGGACGATATGTTCCGGATTCCTGGAACGCAGATTCGATTTGGTCTTGACGCCGTGATTGGCTGGGTACCCGGGATCGGAGATGCTGTGGCGGGCATGGCATCTTTTTTAATTGTGTTCGCGGCCTGGCGTCGCGGCGTGCAAGCGATCACTCTTGTTCGCATGATTGCTAACGTGCTTCTGGAAACCACGCTGGGTGCAATACCGGTAGCAGGCGACGTCTTCCACGTCTTTTGGAAGGCAAATCGACGTAACTACCGCCTGCTGATTCGGGAGAAGGAGCAGCCCGGCGCCAGCACCGGGCGGGATTGGATGTTCCTCGCAATCATTTTATTCACCATTATTGCTACGGCGGGGATTCCGATTGGCATTTTGATTTGGATTCTGCGTTCTCATTGAACCTGGGGTCTCGGCGACTGGAAGATTTCCACCTGCCTGATAAGTCAGATTACTGGACACCTCCGTGCCAGGCTCTACATGTGCGGTAAGCGCGTTAATCAGCACCTATGGCATGCCAACACTTAGGATCACTTGGTAGAAACCCGCGAAACCCTTGGGATTTGCGGTACCGTAACCAGAGATTTTGACGATTAGCGACGACGGTCCATCCCAGGCGTCGGCCTCAACCGTGACAATAGCGTTGGCCATTAACTAATTGTGATAATACCCCTTTCTTTATCTGCATTCAGATTCCTACCACCCGTTAAAATCGAAAAATCATGAGCGGCACGGTCCCGTTGGGCGGCTCAATTCCCGCCAGCATGCCTTCGGCAGGAAGAACGAAAGTGTTTACACTGGCCTACGCGTCGTCCGCGGGGATTGGAAGTATCTTCTCTACTCTCCTGGCTATGTCCTTGTGCTATCCGCCTTTTGCTACACCCTCGCCCTGTTTGCTTTGCGGAGGAAAAAACACATCCAGGATTAGCGCCCAGAGCGCGTTTGGGGGGTGACGACGCATGAGAAAGGTTGCAGTCATCCTGGGATTGGCGGTTCTTTTGTTTGCCGCCTTCGCTGTCTGGCAGATCAGTTTGGTTTATGTGGCGAACTTTCAATTGCGAAGCGACTTGAACGCTATTCTCGTCGAACAAAAATCTCGATTAATCTGGAAGGCCTTTGACTCCGAAGCGGAGCTTCGCACAGCCGTCATAACTCACGCCCAGGAGCGGGGGATTCAACTGAAGCCCGAGCAAGTAATCGTGCAGCGCATTCTCACTTGGAATGCTATGTCCGTATCACTAACCGCAGACTACGACGCGACGGTGAACCTGCTGCTGTACTCCTACACACTTCATTTCCAAGATCGAGCAAGCACACAGAGCACCTCGTAAAGCGAAGCAGAGCGGCTGAGGCGGGCGCATCAGCATCTGTAGGCGCGCTGGGGATAGGGTTGGCCGGTTGCTACCCTTTTGGACGGCCTTTGGCTCCACTCACGATCAGAACCTCGGCCGGGAAACTCATCCCCTGGTTTGTGGAGTACTCACGAAGAGATTCGAGGGTTTGACGCTTCACTTCAGTCACCTGCTCCTTCGAAAGCGCGCTGATTTTTTCACGAAGCTTGTCGGACATCTCCAGGCGCAGGGTCAAAAAGTCTTCCGCGGAGGACGGCGCCTGTATTGTGAATTGCAGCAGGCGCTCGGTCGCAGCTACCGCGCCCGCTTCGCTGAGAACCTCTCGTAACTTGCCAGGAGCGGCAAAGCGGAATGCATCCGGAGCGTCCGGCGCCGGAGGGGGCGAAGGGACGTAGCGGTCGACAATTCGCGACAGTGAATAGTGGAATGGATTTCTTTCGGCGAAATGCCAAACGGCCAAGGCCAGTTTTTTCCCCGGCTTGAGCACCCGCAACATCTCGCGGACGGCGTCGAGGGGAGACGGAAAGAACATCACGCCGAAGCGGCTGACTACGGCGTCGAATGTATCAGCAGGAAACGGCAGTCGGTCGGCAAAGGCGACGTCAAATTGTACGTTTTTTGTCTGGTGACGAACTGCCGCTCGACGAGCAGCCGCCACCATCTCCGGAACCGGATCCACTCCGAAAACCTTGCCATTAGGCCCGACCAAGGCGGCAAGGCTCAGCGCAGGTTCTCCAGGACCCGTAGCAATATCCAGAACCGAGCGCTGACTGCCAATTTGCGCATCCTCAACAAGGGCTTCCGTGATCGGCGCAAACATCTGCCGGATGATTTCGTGGTGCTTCTCCCAGAACGGCGCGGATCCGCTCCATCGGTTCAAAACCTCCTGGTCGGGTTGCATGAGCGGAAGTATAGCTTTCTGACGTATTTTGGCGCGACCCCAGTGTTTTTGGGGAGCCTCATGTCGGAGCTACCCTTCGACCGCGCTCAGGATAAACAGCTCCGACCCTCTTAGAGGCCATTTAACAGACGGCTTCGTTTCAGGATTTGCCGAAGATCCGCTCGGCGAGGTCGGCCGCGCCTGGAATGCGGAAGCGTTCGCCCTGGTAGGCCTTGACTATGAGGAGGATCCACAGGATGAGGCCGACGAAGTGGAGCAGGCGAAACAGGCCGACACCGTGAGAGAAATTGGTCCAGTCACCTTCGTGGAGGCTGACGTCGTAGAAACCGCGGAGAATCTCATGCAGGATGGTCAAGGTGCCGAATACGACGATGGATTGCGCGGCGTGAAACTTGACGGAAGGCCGCTTGTCGATGAAATAGAAGATTAGACCGGTGATCCAGCCAAGCGAGTAAGACAAAGCCCCCGCAACGTTTTCCGCCATTTGCGGGGAGGCCGCGGCGGGAGATGAAGGTGGTGGGGCCGAAGTTGTGTGCGGCGCGCCCGCGCCATGTGCTGCCTGCGCCGATCCGCAATTCCCGCAGAATGCCGCGTTGTCCGCGACTGCGGCGCCGCATTTCGTGCAGTGTGGCATGGGTGCCTCCGGGGAATGACGGATGTGCTTGCTGGCGGCGAAGCCTAGCAAATCAACGTTGGGCCCGCAAGCGCATTTGGGATTGCCTCAGCGCAAATTGGCGCACGCGAGTAAGGGATTGCGCCGGGCGCGATGTTATACTTCGGCCAACGGGCGGAAGTGGCGGAATTGGCAGACGCGCCAGCCTTAGGAGCTGGTGGCCGAAAGGCCGTAGGGGTTCGAGTCCCTTCTTCCGCACCAAGGCTTGCAGAAATCCAAAATTAGAAAATCGGAAATGGAAAAGGAGGGTTGGATGTCCGCGCGCATGTTCGCGGTAGTTGTTCTGGCATTGGGGTCAGTGCTCACGCCTACAAAAGCGCAACAGACGACGAAAATTCCGCGTGTTGGGTTTGTCGCGCCGCAGGGCCGTTCCCTGCCTCTGTTCGATGCGTTCAAACAGGGGCTGGCCGATGCAGGGTACATTGACGGGCAGAATATCATCATCGAGGCGCGATTCGCGGAGGGACAGTATGAGCGGTTTCCGGAAATATTTGCCGAGCTGGTCCGCCTTAAGGTTGACGTGCTGGCGGTGACCGGAGCGGTGACGGCTCGCGCGGCACGCAAGGCGGCTGCGGACATTCCGATCGTCTTTTCCATTGTGGTTGATCCGGTGGCGGACAATGTGGTGGCCAGCATGGAGCAGCCGGGCGGAAACCTGACCGGCGTGACTTGCTTTGACCCGCAACAAGCCACCAAGCAGCTGCAACTGCTCAAGGAAGTGATCCCGGGGATGAAGCGCGTGGCCATCCTGGGGGATCAAGGCGTGTCCGAGGCCTTGATGAAAGCAGGCGAGGAGCAAGCGCGGGCCATGGGATTGCAGCCGCAACGGCTGCGAGTGGCAGGGCCGAATCCGGACCTCGAAGGAGCATTTGTTGCCATGCGCCAGGAGCATGCGGATGCGCTGCTGGTGTTGGAAGAGCCGCTGCTGGGAGTGTACGCGGCGAAGGTGGCGGAGCTGGCGGCCAAGGACCGGCTGCCCACCCTATTTGCGCCGTCGCGAGCGGCCGCCGGGGGACTGATTGATTACGGAACCAGCCAGACGGAGGCGGTTCGGCACATGGCGGCGTACATTGATAAGGTGCTGAAAGGAGCCAAGCCGGCTTCGCTGCCAGTGGACACGGTTACGCACTATGAATTGATCGTGAATCAGAAGACGGCGCGCGAGATTGGGGTTACGGTGCCGGCGGCGGTGGTGAAGCGCGCGGACCGGGTGATCGAGTAGGACCGAGTCAACTTCGAATCCATCTGCACGATTTCGGAATCGGAGTTAGAATGCCGGCAGCAGAGTCGAAGGACATGCCGCGGCAGGGCGGGTTGCGGCTGCCCACTTCACTCCCTCAAGTATGGGCCTTCAGATTTCAATTCGGCAATCCGGGGATGTGACCATCCTCGACATTCAAGGCCGGGCCACGATTGGCCGTGACACGGAAGTGTTGGCCGGGCATCTGCGAAAGCTTATTGACGAGCACAAATGCAAGGTGTTGCTGAACCTCACGGGGCTGACGCAGGTGGATAGTTCCAGCCTGAGCACCATCGTGAGGGCGTATGTAAGCTGCCGGCGCGAAGGTGGCAGCTTGAAATTGCTGCGGGCGCAGGGCAGCGTGAAGCTGGTGCTGGAAACTCTGCACTTGATGGACGTGATCCCACACTATGAGGATTATCGCGAGGCGGTGGCCAGCTTCAGTATGGGACATTCTGCAGGCGGTTGAGTGGGCCCGCCGGTCCAGACAGACAACGGCAAAAGCATAGGCAGACAGAGTGAAGTCTGTGCTACCAAGAACAAGAGAAACTCGGAGCAGCGGAAGGCGCTGCTCCTCGCTGGCGAGTCGAGCCTCGCCGTAACAAAGCGGTGTCAGGCTACCGCACTCCATAAAATCGGCGTGCGGTTGACGCGCGGGAATGCATTCTCTATACTGGTTATTCCATGGCGGTGCGGTTGGGCCGCTCTTCCCTGCCCTCTACCTCCTCGGATAACGAACAGGCGAACGGCAGATTGGAATCTGGCGCGGCAAAGTCTGTCCTCTCGGAAATAATCTATGACTGAAGCGAATTGCAGGCGTGAGCTGGAGCTGGAAATTCCGGCTGAAAATGTGAGCAAAGCCGCGGAAAAAGTGGCCCGCGAGCTGGCTCGTGTGGCGCGGATCCCTGGATTCCGCCCCGGCAAGGCTCCGGTGACGCTGATCCGGCGGCGGTTTGCCGATGATATTCAGGGCGAAGTGGTGCAGTCGCTGGTGCCGGAGTATCTGGAAAAGGCTCTGGATGAGAAGAAGTTGACGCCGGTGACGCGGCCGGAAGTGGACAAGGTGGAATTCAAGGAAGGCGAGCCGCTGCGGTTTCGCGCGATTTTTGAGGTGCTGCCGGAATTTGAGCTGGGCGAGTACAAAAGCCCGGAAGTGAAGATCGAAGGCATTGAAATCGGCGACGCGCAGGTGGACAAGGCGCTGGAAGAAATGCGCGAGCGCGTTGCTACATTCGTCCCCATCGAAGGCCGCGCGGCGAAAGACGGCGACTACGTCCTGATGAAACTCAAGGGCACGCCCGTGGGCGGAGGCGAGCCGGTGCAGGCGGACAATATTCTGTGCCACCTGGGAGCGGAAGAGACGCTCGAAAGCTTCACCGAGAATTTGCGCGGCGCGAATCCGGGGGAGACGAAGAATTTCACCGCCAAGTATCCTGAGGACTATCCGGATCCCAAACTCTCTGGCAAAACCTACGACTACTCAGTGGAAGTGCAAGGCATCAAGGAGAAGAAGCTGCCCGAGCTGAACGACGAATTTGCCAAGGATGCCGCGGGCGAAGGCGGAGGCTTCTCGACGCTCGACGAAATGCGCAAGAAGATCCGCGAAAACCTGGAAGCCGCCAAGGACCAGCAGCAGCAGGCGCAGGCGCGGGAGAGGATTCTGGAGCAGCTGGTGAAGGCGCATGACTTCCCGGTGCCCGAAGCGCTGGTGGAAGGGCAGATGGACACGCGCCTGGAACGCGTGGTGCGGTCGCTGGCGGCGCAGGGCGTGGATCCGCGGGCGGTAAATGTGGATTGGGTGTCGCTGCGGCGGCGCCAGCATGACCGCGCCGTGGACGATGTGAAGGCGGAAATTTTGCTGGACCGCATTGCCTCGGCGGAAAAGATCGAAGCAACCGACGAAGATGTGCAAAAGGAGATCAACTCGCTGGCGGAACGCAGTGGTGAATCGGCAACGGCACTGCAGGCTCGCTTGACAAAGCAGGGAGCGCTCGATAGGATGAAATCGAAGTTGCGAAGTGACAAAACAATCGAGTGGCTCTACCGCACTGCCCGGATCGAGACGACAGCCAAAAGTGAAAAGTAACTGCTGGTTCGGGTTCCTCAGCGCGCAAAAAACTTCCCAATGAAACAAACTGACGATTCTTTTCCGCGGGGCACAACGCTGGTTCCCATGGTGGTGGAGCAGACCAACCGCGGGGAGCGCGCCTACGACATCTATTCGCGGCTGCTGAAAGACCACATTATTTTTATCGGCACGCCGATTGACGATCACGTGGCGAATCTGGTCACCGCGCAACTGCTGTTCCTGGAGTCCGAGGATCCGGAGAAGGACATTTCGATTTACATCAATTCCCCGGGCGGCTCGATTTCCGCGGGGATGGCCATTTATGACACCATGCAATTCGTTCGCCCGGACGTGGTGACGTATTGCATCGGGCAGTCCGCTTCGATTGCCGCCGTGCTGCTGGCCGCGGGAACGCCCAAGAAGCGCTACGCGCTGCCGAATTCGCGCGTGCTGATTCACCAGCCCTGGATGTCCGGCCTGTCGGGGCAGGCTACGGACATTGATATTCACGCCAAGGAAATTATCCGCACCCGTGAAGCGCTCAACAAGCTGCTGGCTTCGCACACCGGCCAGACGGTGGACAAAATTGAGAAGGATGTGGAGCGCGATTTCATCATGACCGCCGAGCAGGCCAAGGCCTACGGCATCGTGGATGAAATCATTACGAAACACCGCTAGTCCGGTCCGGCGCGCTGGAAATTGCTGCGCGAGCGGGGCCAGGGACGTTCCAAAAAGTTAGTAGTCAAAGCGGTGAAACGTTCCCGGAGATCGAGATTCCGTCCTAGAATGGGATTCAGAGCAGCAGGGGTGTGGTGGTCTCTCACGGGAAGGGGCAAACTTGGTGAAACGGTTCACTCCAGAAGAGCCGTTGCGCTGTTCCTTCTGCCATAAAACGCAGGAGCAGGTGGAGAAGCTCATCAGTTCTCCATCGGAATATCCCCGCTCGTATATTTGCAACGAGTGCGTGGGCGTTTGCCAGCAGATTCTGGAAGACGAGAAGCGCGAGCAGGCCAGCCCGGCGAATCGCCGGCTGCCGCGGCCGCCGGAGATCAAAGCGTTTCTCGACGGCTATGTGATCGGCCAGGACAAGACGAAAAAGAAATTGGCGGTGGCGGTTTACAACCACTACAAGCGAATTTTCTTGAACCGCCAGCCCGGCGATGTGGAACTGACCAAGTCGAACATCATGCTGATCGGGCCGACCGGCACGGGCAAGACGCTGCTGGCGCAAACCCTGTCGCGCATGCTGGAAGTGCCGTTTGCGATCGTGGATGCCACGACCCTGACCGAGGCCGGCTACGTCGGCGAGGACGTCGAGAACATTATTCTGAAATTGCTGCAGGCCGCGGATGGAGACGTCCAAAAGGCACAGCAAGGCATCATATATATAGACGAGATTGACAAGATTTCGAAGAAGGACGAAAACCCCTCGATTACCCGCGACGTTTCGGGCGAGGGCGTGCAGCAGGCGCTGTTGAAGATTCTGGAAGGGACGGTGGCCAACGTTCCTCCGCAGGGCGGCCGGAAACACCCGCACCAGGAATTTACGCCGGTGGACACGACCAACATCCTGTTCATCTGCGGCGGGGCGTTCGTGGGGCTGGAGAAAACCATCGAGCGGCGCGTGGGGCAGAAGTCGCTGGGCTTCCATGCCGATACGCAGCCCTCGACGGCCACGCGCCGCAACATCGAGGTTCTCGAGCAAGTGCAGCCGACGGACCTGATTCGTTACGGGCTGATTCCCGAGTTCGTGGGTCGTTTGCCGGTGGTGGGCGTGCTGAGCGACCTGGACAAGCCCGCGCTGGTGCGCATTTTGACGGAACCGAAGAATGCGCTGGTGAAGCAGTATCAGCGGCTGTTTGAATTTGAGAATGTGCGGCTGCGGTTCACCGACGACGCGCTGGAGACGGTGGCAGACCTGGCGCTGCAGCGCAAAGTGGGCGCGCGCGGGTTGCGCATGATTCTAGAGGATCTGATGCTGGAAATGATGTATCACCTGCCGGCGCAGCGGAAACTGCGCGACTTTGTGGTGACCGCCGACATGGTGAAGGGACGCGAAATCAACTGGAGCCTGCTGGAGAAGGCGGGCTAAAAATTGGAGACAAAGGGCTCAATGTTTAACCGGGAAAAACTGGAAGTGAAGCGCGTACCGATGATGCCGGTGCGGGACATGGTCATCTTTCCGGAGATGATGCACCCGTTCATCGTGGGGCGCGAGGCGTCGGTGCGGGCGCTGGAAGAAGCGCTGGCCGGCGACAAGAAAATCTTTCTGGTGACGCAGCACGACGCGTCCATTGACGATCCCAAGCCCGAGGAAATCTACCAGGTCGGGACGCTCGCGAACATCGTTCAGAGCGTGAAACTGCCGGACGGCAACATCAAAGTTCTGGTGGAAGGCACGGAGCGCGCCAAGATCGTGCAGGTGACAAACGAGGAAGGCTTCTTCCGCGCTACCATCCGCCTGGTCCCGGTGAAGGCCGAACCTTCGCCGCAAGTGCAGCAAGCCGCGGAACGGATTACCGGGCTGTTTGAGCAGTACGTCAAGCTTTCGCAAAGCCTGAATTACGACACGATGATCGCGGCAGTTCGCGTGGAAGATGCCGGCAAGCTGTCCGATGCCATCTCCGCAAATCTGCAGATTCCTGTCGAAGAAAAGCAGGAGCTGCTCGAGCTGTTTGAGCCCCTGGAGCGCCTGAACCGCATCGCCGACATTCTGGAAGTGGAAATCGAGAAGCTGAACGTGGACCGCTCCATCAACACGCGCGTGAAGCGCCAGATGGAACGCGCGCAGAAAGAGTATTACCTCAACGAAAAGCTGAAGGCCATCCAGAAGGAGCTGGGGCGCGGCGAAGCAAACGAGATCGAGCAGCTCAAAAAGAAAATCGAAACTTCCGGCATGCCCGAGGGTCCGCAGGAAAAGGCCATGCAGGAGCTGAAGCGGCTGGAAATGATGCCGCCGATGTCCGCGGAGTCAACCGTTTCGCGCAACTATCTCGACTGGTTGCTGGCGGTGCCATGGAAGAAGCGCTCCAAGGAAATTCGCGACATCAAGCGCGCGGAAGTGATTCTTTCCGAGGATCACTATGGCCTGGATAAAATTAAAGAGCGCATCCTGGAATATCTCGCGGTGCGCCAACTGGTAAAGAATCCGAAGGGTTCGATTCTCTGCTTCCTTGGGCCTCCGGGCGTGGGCAAAACGTCGCTGGCCATGTCCATCGGCCGCGCCACGGGACGCAAATTCGTGCGCGTTTCGCTGGGCGGAGTGCGCGATGAAGCGGAAATCCGCGGCCACCGGCGCACCTACATCGGCGCGCTGCCAGGCCAGATTATTCAGATGATGCGCAAGGCCGGAACGACCAACCCGGTGTTTGTGCTCGATGAAGTGGACAAGATGTCCATGGATTTTCGCGGCGACCCGTCGGCGGCGTTGATGGAAGTGCTGGACCCGGAACTCAACCACTCGTTCACGGACCATTACCTGGACGTGGAATACGACCTTTCGAAAGTGATGTTCATCTGCACCGCCAACGTTCTGCATACCGTCCCGCAACCCTTGCAGGACCGCATGGAAGTTCTGCGCATTCCGGGTTACACGGAGCAGGAAAAGCATCAGATCGCGCAGCGCTTCCTGGTGAAAAAACAGCTCGAAGCGACCGGACTGACGCCGGAAAACCTGAAATTTACCGACGATGCGGTGAAATATGTGATCCGCCATTACACCCGGGAAGCCGGCGTGCGCAATCTGGACCGTGAAATCGCGAATGTCAGCCGCAAGGTGGCGCGGAAAGTTGTCGAGGACGGGAAGAATGTCACCGTTGAGGTGACTCCCACGAACGTGGGCGATTATCTGGGGATCATCAAGCACCGCGACTTCTTTGCCGAGAAGAAAAATGAAATTGGCTTGACCACCGGCCTGGCCTGGACGGAAGTGGGCGGCGAAGTGCTTTCGACTGAAGCCACGCTGATGCAGGGCAAGGGCCGGCTGACGCTGACCGGCAAACTGGGCGACGTGATGCAGGAATCGGCGCAAGCGGGAATGAGCTACGTGCGATCGCGCAGCCACCTGTTCAGCCTGCCAAAAGATTTTTACCGCCACCTCGATATCCACGTGCACGTCCCCGAAGGCGCGATTCCCAAGGACGGCCCTTCGGCGGGAATCACGCTTTGCACGTCCATCGTCAGCGCGCTGACGCGCATCCCAGTGCGCTGCGACGTGGCCATGACCGGCGAAATCACTTTGCGTGGAAAGGTGCTGCCCATCGGCGGCGTCAAGGAAAAGCTGCTGGCGGCACATCGCCTGGGCCTGCGAACCGTGATTCTGCCCAAGGACAATGAGAAAGATCTGGCGGATATTCCGCCGGAGATTCAGGCGGAGCTCTCGATTCACTTTGTGGAGTCGATGGACGAAGTTTTGCAGTTCGCGCTCGAACATCCGCTTCCGATTCCCGGCCACCCACCGGTAGGTGGCGTGGAACCAAAATTCGGCGCCGATGTGGCGCAGGACAACGAATTAGCCAATTGAGACCCTTCGGTTTTCCCCCTTTCTGTCGAAGAGGGCACGGCCCGCAACCGAAGGTTTCCGATTGTCTGTAGTCTAGCCCGTTAGGGATTTTTCACTGAGTGGCTGGTTTTAGAACACACCCGCTCGCAATCGTTTCAAATCACAAACCGCGCCTGAAAAATCAGGCTTGAGAAGGAAAGAACTCGATGAGTATTAGCCTTGCAGAACTGAAAGACAAAAACATCACCGATCTGGCCAAGATCGCCAAGGATCTGAGCATCCCTGGCGCGTCGGGCATGCGCAAGCAGGAGCTGATTTTCCAGATCCTGCGCGCCCAGACGGAGAAAAACGGATTGATCTTCTCCGAAGGCGTCCTGGAATGCCTGCCCGACGGCTTCGGCTTCCTGCGCGCGCCGGAGTACAACTATCTTCCCGGCCCCGACGACATCTACGTCTCCCCCTCGCAAATCCGCAAATTTGATCTGCGCACCGGTGACACGGTCTCCGGGCAAGTTCGGCCGCCGAAGGACGGCGAGCGCTATTTTGCGTTGATTAAAGTGGAAGCCGTCAATTTCGAAGACCCGGAAGTGGCGCGCAGCAAGATTTTCTTCGACAACTTGACGCCGCTGTACCCGCAGGAGCGCATCCGCCTGGAGACCACCAAGGAAAACCTGACCGGGCGCGTGCTGGACATGCTATGCCCCATCGGCAAGGGCCAGCGCGGCCTGATTGTCGCACCGCCACGCACCGGCAAGACCATGATGCTCCAATCGGTGGCCAATTCCGTCACTGCCAACCACCCGGAAATCGCGCTGATCGTGCTGCTGATTGACGAGCGCCCGGAAGAAGTGACGGACATGCAGCGCACGGTGAAGGGCGAAGTGATCAGCTCTACCTTCGACGAACCGCCGCAGCGTCACATTCAAGTTGCGGAAATGGTGCTGGAGAAGGCCAAGCGGCTGGTAGAGCATAAGCGCGACGTGGTCGTGCTGCTGGACTCGCTCACGCGTCTGGGCCGCGCCTACAACGCGATTACGCCGCCTTCCGGCAAGGTACTTTCCGGCGGTATTGACGCCAATGCCTTGCAGCGGCCGCGGCGTTTCTTCGCTGCCGCCCGGAATATCGAAGAGGGCGGTTCGCTGACCATCATTGCCACCGCGCTGATTGATACCGGCAGCCGCATGGACGACGTGATCTTCGAAGAGTTCAAAGGCACGGGAAACATGGAAATCAACCTGGATCGCCGGCTGGTGGACAAGCGCATTTTCCCGACGATTGACATCAACCGTTCCGGCACACGCAAGGACGAATTGCTGCTCCCGCCCGATGAGCTGAATCGCATCTGGGTGTTGCGCAAAGTGCTGAGCCCGCTTTCGACAGTGGAAGCCATGGAACTGCTCCTAGGCCGCCTCTCAAAGACAAAGACCAACGGGGAATTCCTCGCCTCCATGTCCAGCCCGGTCTAAGGATACCGTCCCGCGAGCGGCAGAAATTTTCGTCCGGCAATCCACCACCAAAACAGTTGCAGCTCACCGTCGCAGGTATTTAAGGTGACTTCTCTGCCGACTGGCCCTTTGCCAGCATGACCACCAGCCGCGCCACTTCCTCCGGTTCCATCGCTGTGCTGTCCACCACCACGGCGTCGGGAGCACGCACCAGCGGCGAAGTGGTGCGCTCCTGGTCGCGCCGGTCGCGCTCGTGAATTTCTTCTAGGGTACGGGCGAGGTCGATGGGATCGCTTTTCACCTGATGTTCGCGCCAGCGGCGCTCTGCACGCACTTCCGGCGAGGCGGTAAGAAAAATCTTCAGCCCGGCGTCGGGGAAAACCACGCTGCCGATGTCGCGGCCCTCCATCACTACACCACCCTGCTGTCCGGCGCGGCGCTGCTCGGCCACCAGCACGTGACGTACACCCGGAACTACGGCAATCTTCGATGAGGCTTGCGATACATCCGGTGTGCGGATTGCCGCGGTTACATCTTCGCCGTCGAGGATTACGCGCTGCGTGCCGTCCTGGACTCGCAAATCAATCCGCGTGTCACGCGCAAGTTTCTCAAGCGCCTCAGAATCTTCGATAGATACGTTGTTGCGCAGCGCCTTCAGGGCAATCGCCCGGTACATGGCACCTGTGTCGATGTAAACGTATCCCATCAGCTCGGCGACCCGGCGCGCGAGTGTGCTTTTCCCCGAGCCCACCGGGCCGTCAATCGCAATAATCAGATTTTTCATCAGCCCATCAGAATGGAGACGCCAACCATTAAGCAGGCAATTCCAAAGAAAGTCAGGCTCAAAACTCTATTTCTCTTATTGCTGAATGGGTGCAATTTAGTATGCATACCGAATGATTCAGGAGAATTGCCGAGCGCTCGCGGTGCCTTTGAAGCCTTCAAGCGAGATGCTGTGAACATTAGTTGCATGCTTAGCATGATTCCTGCGAATGCCGAAGTGGCACCAACAACTACGAGCACTCCGCCGATGATTGTCCGGTACACTAGGCCTCACATCTCTTAGATTCGCTTGAAGGCGCGCTGGATTTCGGTGATGGAATAACGCAGGACGACCGGCCGGCCGTGAGGGCAGCTCATGGGGTATTCCGTTTTCGCCAGCTCGCCGAGCAGCCATTCCATTTTCGTTGAGTCGAGCGGCGTGTTGACCTTGATCGCAGCATGGCAGGAGGTGGACGCGGCGATTTTCGATTGCAGCGAGTCGATGGAAATGGCTTGGTTTTCGCGGGCGATGCCGTCGAGGATTTCGAAGAGCAGCTTTTCGGCGTCGCTCGAGGCGATCCCGGCGGGCGCGGCCTGGATGGCCACTTCGCGTGCGCCCATTAGTTCCGCTTCGAAGCCGTTCGAGCGCAGCTCTTCGCCGATCTGCTCGAAGATGGCCAGCTGGCGCGGATTGAGTTCCACCATCAGCGGAACGAGCATACGCTGGCCGCCGAGCGCTCCTTCGCGGCGCGCGCGCAAGTGCTGCTCGAAGAGCACGCGCTCGTGGGCCACGTGCTGGTCAATGATCCACAACCCTTCGCTGTTGACCGCGACGATAAAACTTGCATTCACCTGGCCGAGAGGCTTCAACTCCGCGATGGCCTCGGGACTCGGGAGGCTGCCGGATTCCGGAACGGGTTGCGGCATGTTGTCGGACGGCGCGGAGGTGGGGAACGGAAAATCGGTGCCGCCGTTCGAGCCGAAATTCAGGCGCTGCGGCAGTGGGCGGTCTGGCGCGCCGATCAGTTCGAGCGCTTCTGCTGTGCCTCCGCCGGACGCAAAGCCAATGGGGATTTCGGCGCGCGGCGGACCGGGGAATGGGCCAGGAGCAGCAATAGCTGCGGCGGAGTCATTTCCACCTGGTTGCACTGGCGTGCCGGCCGGAATGGCCGCTGCAGCAGCGGCGCGCGCGGCGGGAAATCCGGGAATGGGGCGCGCGAGCGAAAGCGCGTGGCGCAGTGCGTCGCGTGTGAAATCGTGAATGAACGCCGGATGCCGGAAGCGGACTTCGATTTTGGCCGGGTGGACGTTCACATCCACTTCCTGATAGGGCATGTCGAGGAACAGCAGGACGCTCGGAAACACTCCCGGCGGGGTGATGTTGCGATAGGCTTCGCCGATGGCGTGCAGCAGCAGGCGGTCGCGCACCAGGCGGCGGTTGACGAAGATGTAGATGCCGTTGCGGTTCAGGCGCTGCACTTCGGGGCGCGAAGTGAAGCCGGTGACGCGAAGAGTGGCGGCCTGCTCGTCCGCTTCGAGTTGCGGCTCGGTGATGGCGCCGCGCACAGGCCCTTCGTTTGGGGGAATTTCCGCCAGCTCCTCGAGCGCCTGGCGGCCGAAGACTTGGTAGACGCGCTCGGAGAGTTTTTCGACCGGCGAGCAGTTGAGGATTACCTGCGAGGGCGTCTTGAGGTGGAAATGGACTTCAGGGTGAGCGATGGCGTAGTGCGTGACGAGCGAGGCGATGTGACCTAGCTCGGTGGTTTCAGACTTCAGGAATTTCCGGCGCGCGGGAACGCAATAGAAAATGTCGGCGACGCTGATGGATGTTCCCGAGGGTACGCCCGCGGGCTTGACGCTCAGGAGCTTGCCTCCAGCAAATTCGATGCGGGTCCCCTGCTCGTCTTCGGGCGTGCGCGTTTCGAGCACCAGGCGCGAGATGGCGGCAATTGAGGGAAGAGCTTCGCCGCGAAAGCCGAGCGTGGCGATGGAGAGCAGGTCATCCGCGGTGCGGAGCTTTGAGGTGGCGTGGCGCTCGAAGGCCAGCAGAGCGTCGTCGTGATTCATGCCGGAGCCGTCGTCAATCACGCGGATCAGGCGCTTGCCACCGGATTCGACTTCGACGCGAATCGAGCGCGCGCCGGCATCGAGCGCGTTTTCGAGCAGCTCTTTTACCACGGAGGCGGGGCGCTCAACGACTTCGCCGGCGGCAATTTTGTTGGCGACGTTTTCCGGAAGTATGCGGATGCGCGACATTGGTCAGAACCTGGAAATACTTAACCACAGATGAACACAGATAAACACAGATGAAATCTCTACTCGGAAATAGCCAAACCTACTGCTTTTCATCGCCGGCGGCCTTTCCCTTTTCAATTTTCTTGAGGGCGATGCCCAGGTCGTCGAGCTGGTTGGTATCTACCGACGAGGGTGAGTCGGCCATTAGATCCTGGGCGGCGGTGGTTTTCGGGAAGGCGATGACTTCGCGCAGGGATTTTTCGCCGGCCAGGAGCATGGCGATGCGATCCAGACCGAGCGCGATGCCGCCGTGGGGCGGCGTGCCGTAGGTTAGCGCGTCGAGGAAGAACCCGAAGCGCTGGCGGGCCTGCTCATCGGTGAGGCCGAGGGCTTTGAACATGCGCGCCTGCACGTCTTGCCTGTGAATGCGGATGCTGCCGGAGCCGAGCTCGTATCCGTTGAGAACCAGGTCGTAGCCCTTGGAGCGGCATTCCCATGGGGCGGACTCGAGTTTGTCGAGGTCTTCTTCGAGGATGCCTGTGAAGGGATGCTGGGCGCTGACCCAGCGCTTGTCCGCTTCGCTCCATTCGAAGAGGGCGAAGCCGGTGATCCACGCGAATTCCCACTTGCTGCGGTCAATCAGGTTGAGCTTGTTGCCGAGGTGCAGGCGAATCTGGCCGGCGACGTTGAGCGACGTGTCGCTGTAAGCAACTTGTTCCTTCGCGGCTGCGGCGACGATCAGGTCGCCGGGCTTCGCTCCGACGGCTGCCGCCAATTTCTTCAGCGCCTCCGCGCCGAGATTTTTCTCAAGCGCTGAGCTGACGCCTTCTGGCGTCACTTTGATGGTGTAGACGCCGCGAGCGCCGGCGGACTTCGAGAATTCGGCCAGCTCGTCGAGTTGCTTGCGCGACCACGTGGCCGCGCCCGGAGCGACTACGGCCTGCACGTTGCCCTCAAAGTGCAGCGTAGAGCGCGCGGGCTCGAAGAATTCGGTGACGTTGTGAAGCTCCATGGCGAAGCGCAGGTCGGGCTTGTCAGAGCCGTAGCGCCGCAGGACTTCCTTGTAATCAATGTGGGGGAAGGGGCGAGAGATCTTCACGCCGATGAGCGCGAGGACGCGCTCCATGACCTGCTCGATGACGTCGAAAATATCCTGCTGGCGCGGAAAAGACATTTCGAGATCGAGCTGGGTGAATTCGGGCTGGCGGTCGGCGCGCAAATCTTCGTCGCGGAAGCAGCGGGCGATCTGGAAGTAACGGTCCAGGCCGGAAATCATAAGGATTTGCTTGAAGATTTGCGGCGACTGCGGCAGCGCGTAGAACTGGCCGTGATGCACGCGGCTGGGGACCAGATAATCGCGGGCGCCTTCCGGAGTGGAACGAGTGAGCATGGGCGTTTCGATTTCAAAGAAGCCGAGCGCGTCGAGGCTTTTTCGCATTTCCAGGACGATGCGGTGGCGCAGCTCGATATTGTGATGCAGGCGGGGGCGGCGCAAATCGAGATAGCGGTAGCGCAGGCGCGTTTCTTCGCTCGCGGTCACTTCTTCTTCGATCTGGAAGGGCGGCGTTTTTGCGTTGTTCAGGATGTACAGGCGCGCCGCCATCACTTCCACTTCGCCGGTGGGAATTTCGGGATTCGGTTTCTGGCGGCGCAAGATGCGCCCTTCGACGGCGACGACAAACTCCGAGCGCAATTCTTCGGCCCGGGCGTGCACTTCCGGATGCAGCTCTTTGTTGAAGACGATCTGGGCGATTCCGGCGCGGTCACGCAGATCGATGAAAATGAGCTGGCCGAGGTCGCGGCGGCGGTGCACCCAACCCATGAGGACGACGTCTTTATCGGCGTCCGCGGCGCGCAGTGAGCCGGCGTAATTTGTGCGTTTCAAATTTCCGAGGGCATCAAGCACGAGAGCCTCTTTGTTCGGATTCGAGATATTCGAGCAGCTCGTTTTCCGTGAGCGTTTTCTGTGCGGCATCGGCGAGGCGCTTGAGCGTGAACGTGTGCGAGGCGGCTTCGTCTTCGCCGAGGATCAGAGCGTAGCGCGCGCCGAGTTTGTCTGCCAGGCCCAGTGATTTCTTGAGCTTCATTTCCTCGGGCGGGAGTTCGACCGTCAGGCCATGGCTGCGCAGTTTTCGCGCGATGCCGACGGCAGCGGGATAGGCCTTCGCGCCCATCCAGGCGACGTACACGTTGAGCGGATGAACCGGGGGGGCCGCGCCGGTCTCTTGAATCGAGAGAATGGAGCGGTCGCTGCCGATGGCAAAGCCGATGCCCTTGGTGGGCTGGCCGCCGAGCAGCTCGACCAGGCCGTCGTAACGGCCGCCGCCGCAGACGGCGTTCTGCGAGCCGAGGCCTTCGGCGATGACTTCGAAGGTGGTGCGCGTGTAGTAGTCGAGGCCGCGGACCAGGCGCCAGTTTTCTTCGTAGGCGATGTTGCGCAGCTTCAGTTCGTCCTTCAGCTTGGCGAAATGGGCGCGGCAATCGGCGCAGAGATGGTCGGAAATGCGTGGCAGCTTTTCGATGATGGGCTGCTCTTCGGGAATCTTGGAGTCGAGAACACGCAGCGGGTTGGTTTCGATGCGGCGTTGCGAGTCTTCTTTGAGGCTGTTCTTCACCCTTTGCAATTCGCTGCGAAGCAGTTCGACGTACTGCGGGCGGCAATTCTTGTCGCCGATGGAATTGACGTAGAGCGTGGTGCGCGTGAGGCCGACGCGATGGAAGAAGACCAGGAGCATTTCGAGGACTTCGGCGTCAATGACCGGCGCGTCGGATTGACCAAGAACTTCGGCGCCGATCTGGTAGAACTGGCGGTAGCGGCCTTTTTGGGGGCGCTCGCGGCGAAACATGGGGCCGATGTAGTAGAGCTTCTGGTCGCCGGGGAGCGCGTGCATGCTGTGCTCGACGTAGGCGCGGCAGACGGAGGCGGTGGCTTCCGGCCGGAGTGTAAGAAGCTCGCCGAGCTCGATTACGCTCGCTAGATAAGCACACTCGAGTGCGAGTTTGTTGTATTCCTCCAAGCGAATTGGCATTCCTGAACCACGTCCAATATTTCGGTTTGCAAGCTGCTTCTCGACCATTTTTTCGCGAAGCTGGGACAGAATGCTACGATTTGCCTCGGAATTTGGCAGTTCCCCACGTTTCAAAAGGTCCTCGAGTAACGCCATGTAGTCATCCACGAGGACGCTCTTACGAGGATCCGGTAGCGATCCAGGGCGATCCTCGAATGTGAACATTTCCTTTGCCACGATGTCGGTGTGAGTACCAATGGAGCGCGCGAAGAGTTCCGTCTGCTCAAATATAGGAAGTCGGATTTCGCGGAAATTGTAGGCCTCAAAGACATCGCGGGCCGATTCCTCGAACCAATTCCAGAGGGAGGAATCGGGCGGAAGGATGTCGCGGGTGCCTTTAATAGCGCGAAAGTGTCGCTTTTCCGGCATTTCCCCTCAGCGGCTTCCCGATCCAACCCATCGGGACGCAAAAACCGCGAAAGCCGCTCAGATAAATTCGAAGCTTTCGGCACGACTAAACAGGCTGCGGAAAAATGCAGAAAACCTTTCCTCAGGGGCTGAAGCCCGATGTAAGCAGAGCGGTTATGTCGGAGCTAAAGCTCTGACCCCCTAACGGAGACGACTTTTTCCGCAACCTCTAAAGTCGTGCCCTGACGATGAATCCTTAAATATATCAGGAATGAGCGATGCCCGGGTGAAGGGCGGCGGTCCAAAGCCTTCGCGGACGAATCACGAGTCACCAAGCACGAGTCACGGCTTCTCCGCCCTGTAAGTCTCTTTGTACTCGACGTAGCGCTGGGCGTAGTCGTCGATGGACGACTGGTCGTCGGCGGTGAGGGCGCGGCGGAATTTTCCCGGGTGGCCCATGAAGAGGCTGCCGGGAGGGACTTGGGTGCCTTCGGGAACGAGCGTGCCGGCAGCGACGATGGAGCCGGTGCCGATTTTTGCGCCGTTCAGGATGATGCTGCCCATGCCGAGGAGGCAGCGCGACTCGATGGTGCAGCCGTGGAGGACGACGCCGTGGCCGATGGTGACGTTGTCCCCGAGGATGAGGGGATGGGTGTCGCGCATGACGTGGCAGACGGAGCCATCCTGAATGTTGGTGCGCGCGCCGATGCGAATGTAGTTGACATCGCCACGGATGACCACGCCAGGCCAGACGCTGGCGTGTTCGCCGATGACGATGTCGCCGATGAGGATGGCTTGCGGGTCGATGTAGGCGGAGGCGGCGATTTGCGGCTTGCGGCCGCGGTAAGAGCGAAGCAAGGTTCAGTCCTTGGGTATGCGGCGAGAAGACTAACATAGGCGCCGGGGTGTGAAAAGGAAGCACCGGATGTGGCGATTGGTGGGAATACGAGAGTGAGCTTGCCGGTGAGCGACGGTTGTGCACGGAAGAGCACAGACAGGAGTGTCTGTGCGACCAAAAGCAAAGCCGAGCGCGGGCGGGTCTTAGACCCGCCCCTACGAATGGAAAAGGAGCGTTACAGGATCTGGACGGCGGGGGCGGAGGCAGAAGATTGCACGGCGACGGCGCGGGCTATGACGTTGCGCGTTACGGCGTAGATGCTTTTGCCGCCGGGGGCGTCTTCGCCGAGCGAGGCTACGGGCTTGCCGGTGTCGCCGCCGATGCGGATCTGCGGATCGATTTCAATTTCGCCGAGGAACGGGACGCCGAAAACCTGGGCCATGTGCTGGCCTTCGCCGTGGCCGAAGACGTCAATGCGTCCCTGGCAATGCGGGCAGTTGAAGTAACTCATGTTTTCGACCACGCCGAGAATTTCCACGTGCACCTGGCGGAACATCTCGATGGCTTTGCGGACATCGGCGAGGGCGACGATGGATGGCGTGGTGACCACGACGGTGCCGGTGAGCGCGACGCTTTGGATAAGCGTGAGCTGCACGTCGCCGGTGCCGGGCGGCAAATCCACGATGAGGTAGTCAAGCTCG
>Ga0210407_10001125_pt1 | contig 26114 bp, 16 predicted proteins | sample IncBWC27MmetaG_FD_150860 | JGI IMG/M metagenome (GOLD analysis project Ga0210407, IMG submission 150860) | Forest soil microbial communities from Barre Woods Harvard Forest LTER site, Petersham, Massachusetts, United States - Inc-BW-C-27-M | ecosystem: Environmental > Terrestrial > Soil >...
TAAAGTTTTTGAAGGTTGCACCGACGTGAGCGCACTGCATCTCTACGGGGAGAAGCTTATTGGCCCGCACCGACTGCGGAAGCTTAGCGCATTACCGACACTAAGTCCAAGACAATCATCCAATCTCGCAAGAAAAATCTTGCGGAAGGTAAAAACTTTGCGCTGTTCACGCAAAGTCGACGCAAAACGTCGACGCAAAACAATGGCCTCGAGCGCCGTTCGGGATGCCGCCTTCGACCGCGCCCATAGCCGAGACTCTCCAAGACTCTGCGGCCGTCGCAGATGCTCCTGCTATAATTCAACAACAATTCACGGAAGACGGGCGTTGGCAGTGCTTCCCCCTGACGCTCGAATCTGCGGAGCAACCGCAGTTGATTCCGCAATCTCATATTTCGGAGACTCTATGAAATTCGCAGCAGTTCTACGGTCCGTAGCCATCGCAAGCCTCCTGCTGGCCTGCAGTTCGGCGGTTTTCGCGCAGAAGGAAAAGGGAACGGCAGCAGCCGATTTACCTGATTTCTCAGCCACGGAAATCAGGGGAAGCATTCATTGGACGATCCATCGCTCCGGCTCCAAGCTCCGAGTCGATCCCAGCTCGGCCGGCGCCACCATCTATGTGCCAGACGAAGATAAGGTGTATAACCTCCTCATTCTTCCCGAGAAGACCACCTGTGTCGTAATGAAGACCGCGGAAGCCAAAATGATGCGGAGTTCTGTGCAGTTGGTTTACGGACCCGGTACCGCCAGAACCCCGACTGGAGCGAAGGAGGTTGTGGATGGTCACACCTGCACCGTCCTTGACGGATACACCATCTCGCCCGACGGCCACAAGTTCAATTCCAAAATCTGGGCGGCCGACGATCTCAAGGGCATTCCTTTGCGAATTGACATATACACCGATCCGGCAATCATAACCTCCACCTATCACGATGTCGTCATCGCCACTCCCGATCCGGCGTTGTTCAAAATGCCCAGTAAGTGCATCCCGCCAGAGAAGACATATCAGGTAGCGCCTAACAGCAGTCCGCTTCCCGTCAAGCCGCCTGCGGATAAGAAAACGCCCGGTGACAAACCTCAGTAGCCGTTGGACAGCGGGGTACGGGGTAACCCGGCTGCTTCGCGCGGACGTCCGGCCCGTGCCCGAAAAAGCAGCTGGATAAACCCCGTCTTAGCGGCAGCCGAAGCGACATCCTTGCCAGTGTGTCCATTGAGCCAATTACTTCGCCTCTCTCCGGGGTGAATCGATAACCTTTCCTGCGAGCTGAAGGGTGCCGGCCAAATGCGGCGGATGGACGCGAACACTTCGTGCCCTTCGTCAGTTTTCCAGCTCAAGACAGACTGCAATCGGCTCGCAATCTGAGCACAAAAAAAAGAGGCCCTGTAGATCAGGGCCTCGGTTAGTGCTAGAGAAACAGCTACTACTTGCCTAGCAAAGCGCGCGGGCTTCCCACACCCGTGCAGTAATCCCACGACACGCCTACCGCGCAACCGTTCGAACCGGTCGTCACGTCGTAGAAGTTCTTGCTACGCGCCGCCTGCGCTCCGAGCTGAGAGTAAAGCAGGTTATCTTCCTCAGCCGTATAGTACCCAGTTCCCGGTACCGGGTAGACACGCCCCGTACCTAGCTTTTGCGCGGCATTGTTGACGATGCCGGCAAGCGAGGGCGAGGACACGCTGGTTCCGCCGACCTGGTAGTAGAAGCACGATCCACTGGCATAGGCGCAGTCATAGACTACGACGCCGCTGTTGGGATCGGCATTGAACGACATGTCGGGCGTGGCGCGGTTGGACTGTCCGAAGATCGGGTACTGGTAGTCCGCCCATGGTCCAGTGTTTCCACCCGTGAAGCTGGTGGTGTACGTTTCCACCGAGCTGATGCCGCCGCCGGAGCCTGCCCAGCAGGCCTCTTTGTTAAACGACAGGCTCGGGTTACGCAACACGGTAGTGCCGCCCGCGGAAACCAGCCAGGGTGAAGAGCTGGGATACGCTGCGCCGCAGCCAGAGTCGCCGGCCGAAGCGAAATAAGCGGTGTTAAACGGGAAGTAGTAGCCGAAATACAGGTCGTCTGCTATCTCACCCGAGAACTCGCCGCTTCCCCAACTATTAGTGACATCGCCACCGCCGTAGCTGTTTTGTACGAGGTTTCCGGCCACATACTCGGCATAGAGGAGGTCGGTATAGCTGTTCGAGCATGCTTCCACCAGAATGATGGTAGCCTTGGGCGCCATCACATGTGCCCACTCGATATCCAGGGACTCTTCCAAACCCCAGCCGGCATTGAACGGGGGCGTCGTGCAGCTACCATTACCATTGGCATATACCTGAACAAAGTTAGCCGCCGGCAAACCGAAATGGGCGTCGAAAGTTGCTAATTCGCCAGCCGCATACGGGTTGTCGAAGGCGTCGACGACGGCGATCGCTCCCCAGCCACCCTTTTGCGGTCCGCCCGGCGAGTTGATGTTCGGGACGCATGGGCCGGTAGTACCCGGTATCTTGTATACGCAACCCATCGAACTCGGCGTCTCGTAATGCGTAGTCAGCGCGAGAGGCCCCACGCCGCTCGAATCTGATTTGGCTACCTGACCGTTAGCGCTTCCGAAAACCCAGTTGGTATGGGCGAGACGACCCGCATCCGACGCCCGCTCAATGCTGGTTTCGGGCGTGATCCAGTTGTGCGGTCCAGCGGGAGCCGCTTTGGCCGCCGCTCGGCTGCCGGGCAGCCTTTGCGCGCCCGCGAGGATTGAAACGCTTACAACCAATACTGCCACTGTCCCTACCACGATACATCGATTCAAGAATTGCCACTTCTTGTTTTGCATCTTGTTTTTCTCCTTCCCCAGAAGGGGAACGTTGTTAGGCCAGAAAGACACTCTCCATCACGAACTAAGGCCGTCGCGGCTCCCTGTCAGGGCCGGACGTTCAAAGGAGTTCCCTCCTGGAAGTTTTGGTCAAAATTTCGAAGGTTGCGAACCTGAGCTCGATGTGGCTCTACAGGGGAAGCGTAGAAACCTTGCACCGACTCGCGAAGCTTAGCGCATTCCAAGATTAAGTCAAGTTAATAATTGTCAACACACAAAAAAAATTGTTGAAGGTCTAAACAAGGTAAAAATTTTGCGCTGTTGCCGCAAAACATCATCATCGCGATGAAGATTTTTTGGCCAAGCCCCGTCAAACTACCTGTAGAGACGGGGTTTACCCCGTCTCCGGAGTCACGGCAAGCCGCCGTCTCTACGGGACTTCAGACGCCCGTTTACAAAGCTTTACAGAGTGCTGAAAGCTCGATCTTGAGTTTGATTCTGGGTGGTGCACCGCCGGGGCCCCCAGCACGCCCGGTTTTGGCGTGATGGGGTGGAGCGGTTCACCACTGCGATAAGCGGCCCGTTTTTTCAGTGCTGGCTTTACTGATTGTTGAAAACTCGGGCTTCGTATCAGGGCATCGCTTTAGCGATGCCATGAGTTCTTCAAAATCAGATGCCCCTTTAGGGGCTGGACAGTCGAAGTCGAGTTTTTCAGCAATCTGTTTAGCCGCTGAGGGCGACTGCCGCGCGCACAAGTTTTCAATATTCTGTTTAGAAGCTGGGCAGACTAGAACGTGATCCTTACTCCGAACTCCATCTGCCGCGGAGCGCCGTTCGCATACGTGCCGGAACCGGCCAGAACCCGGTCCTGGCGCGAACTGCAGAACGTGTTTGAGTTGCCGCAGAATCCCGCCGAACTCGCGTTATTCAGCGAAGTGCCGGGCGCGCCGTTCAGCACGCCGCTTAACTGGTTTCCCGCGCCGCCGAAGTTGGCGAAGTTGAAAGCGTTGAACACAGAGACATTCGGCTCCAGCTTCACCCGCTCCCCGACTCGCAACGGCCAGCTCAAGCGCAGATCGATCGTCTTCAACCAGGTCGCCTGCGCATAATGCCCGGGGAGTCCCTGACAATCCTGGAGTCCAGTGTGGACGCTTGAGCAGATCAGAGGAGCGGCAGCGCCCAGCGACTTCAGTTGATCCACAGTGAACAAGCCGTTAAGCGCCAGGATACTACCCGCCGGAGTCAGCTGCCCGGCTAGGTTGTGATTGTAAAACGCGATCAAATCGTTCACCTTGCTTGTCGAATATTTTCCCGTGCCTCCGATAAACCCGAGAAGGTCGCCCACCGTACCGTCACCGGTGATATCGCTGCGGAAGATTTCTCCCGCCACTCCGCCGCCATCCTGCTGCGGAAGGTAAGCGCTCAGCGGAAGCGGCGACGCCAGATGCGCGATCATCGAAAGCCGCAGCCCGTGCGGCAACTCCGCCGTCGGAGTAAAAATAAGCTGGTGCGTGCGGTCGAGGCCCGAGGTGCCGAAGTGTCCGCGGTGCGGCCGGTTGTAATCTTCGGCAACGTTCATCACCGAATAATCTCCGCCGCTGCCATTCGGCTCCGCGATGTTGGTGTGATAACGCGACCACGCATACGCGATCCCGAAATCCAGCCGCCCCACACGCCGCACCGGGTTCGCTATGCTGGTCTTGTAGGCCAGGTGCAAACCTTGATACTGCGAGCGCCCGCCAGGAAAGTACATGACGTTCGATCCTACCGCTGGGTTGATCCCGCCGAACGCCGCCTGCTGTTTGCCCAGGACCGAGCACGGAAACGGTCCGCAGAACGCGTTCGACGAATCCAGACCATGGCGCGCGAAATCGGTGATGGGCGCTCCCGGCACTGCTGCCAGATAGCAAGCCACCGCAGCCTGCGAACTGCTGCCGGCGAACAATGCTGGAGCGCATCCCGACGACGCCGGATTAGCTGCCAGCGTCGCATTGATTGCACCCAGTTCCGCCTTATAGGTGTTGAGCGAACGATTTATATTGTCGCCGTCGGTCAGGAAGCTCACATCGCCGACGTGATTGGTGTCTATCCCCAGCGGAAACTGCGTGCCGATCTCGCGCACATAGTCGATGGAGAACATGCCGCGCTCCCCGATCTGATGCTGAATGCCGAAGTCCATGTGCACCACGCGGGGCGTCTTGTACCCGGGCGCCAGCATGCCTCCAAAATTCGCGATGCTGTTGGCCAGCGAGTAGACGTTTGGACCACCAGTCACCGCCGACTGTGCCGCCAGAAACTGCGACTGCAGATCCTGAATGGCTTGAGATACAACCACCGGCTGATTGGATGAGTTGAGAACCGTGCCTCCGATCGGCTGCCCGCAAATCTGCGTGGCGATATCAAGCCCATCGACCTGATTCACAACGCCCTGCCCCGGCGGCAACGACGCCGCATTCGGAAACAGCACTGCCCCCGTCGGACACAGCGTCAGGCTGCGGTTGTACTGCCCATTCGACAGGCGGTTGATGCGATCCTGATAGGCATTCTGCAGCAGAAAATTGTCAAAGAACATTCCGCCACTCGCCCGCACCACCGTCCGCCCATTGTGTCCGGGATCCCAAGCCACACCGAATTGCGGAGCAAAATTCCAGTCCGGCTGGTTCACGCTCTCACCGAGCGATGAATGCGCACCCGCAACGGCATTGTTCGGAAGCAGGCCGAATTGATCGAGAATCAAACCGCTGGTGCACGGTAGCGGTGCTGGGACGATGGTTGTATTGATGGCCGAGCATGGCACCCCCGCCAAGTCGCTGTTGGTGCGCCCGCTGTCGCGCACATAGTTCACGCCAAAACTGATGTTGAGGTTCGGAAACAGATTGAACGTGTCGCCCAGGTAGCCCTCGATACGCGTATCGAAGTGTCCGCCCGTCGACCGGTTGAACGCCGAGTTCTCGCTGAAACTTCCGAGGCCGTTGAAAATCGTGACCGTGCCCACCGGATAGTTCAGCGGATTGTCCGCCGCTCCGCGCGGGTCGCCCGGAATAATCGGCACCAGGTTCGGGTTGCTATTGATGGCACCGATCACGTCAATTCCGTTCGAACTGGTCACCGACGGCCCAAAATTTCCCGGCGCATAAAAATCTCCCTGCGAGATGCGATGAATCGCCGCCCCGAAACGGATCGTGTGATTCACCCTGTAAACCGTGCTGCTGTCGTAACGCCCGAAAAGATCGCGCTGAATGGTCTGTCGCGGACCAGCCACACTCGGTCCCAGTTGATACGAGCCAATCTGCATGTGGAACGGCGCCGCCGCCGAATCTTTCAAGTCCGGATTGATCGCATTGACCATCTTCTGATAGCCGAAGCGCGCGCTGTGCACGAATCGTCCGCGGTTCCAATCGAGGCCAACCACCGCAGCCGGAACGTTCAGCTGATTGCGAAAATTCGACTGGCTGTCCGATGGCCCGATTCCGTTCGCGTTGTCGTAGCTGAACCGCGCGAACAACTTCATGTTCTCGCTGAGGTTGTAATCCAGGCGCGCCGTCAGCATGTTCTCGCGAAAATAAGCGCTTCGCAGGCTGATCTGGTTGGCAGCGCTGGTGCCGCACAATCCTGCAACGTACACACCCGAGCACGGGAATCCGAGTTGGATCGGCAGAACGCCATCCTGCTTGGTGCGTTCCGCGCCGACAAATAGAAACGCCTTGTCTTTGATCAGCGCCCCGCCCGCTCCGAATCCATATTGCTGCCGGCTATACTTCGGACTCCCCGACGGAAACCCCGCCATACCGGCGGCCCGGTCGCGCAGATCTCCAAACAGGTTGCCGTGCCATTCATCGCCACCCGAGCGCGTCGTAACCCGCACCGCGCCGGCTGCGTTCAGCGACTGAAACAATTCCGGCGTAGCCCGAGAGACGATCACTTCGCGCACCGCCTCAGCCGGCAGCGTCAGTGTGGATGCGCCCCGGGTCTCATCCATCGCCTCGACTTCGTCAACGTCGTAATGCGTCGTGCGTCCCAATTGGCTGTTGATCGAGAGCGACTGGAACCCACTCTTGCCGCGATCGTAAATCCTTCCATCCACCGCCTGCACCCCGGGCTCAAGCTGTCCCGCGTTTAAATAGTTGCGCCCGTTAATCGGCAGCGTGTCAGGAACATCGCCACTGAATTTACTCTCCAACCGCACCGGTCCCGGATTGATCCAGTCCAGGTTGAAATCAGCCGTGACCGCCCCGCCCGCCACCACAGTCACGCTGCTCTCGACCGGCAGCATGTCGTGCCCTTCCACCCGCACCACATAAACGCCCGGCGGCACGGGTTCTGAAACGTAGGCACCGTCCTTGCCGGAGCGCGTGAGGCCCTTCGTATCGGTAGCCGACGAACTGTATAGAACGCGGGCGCCTTCTACGGGGGCGCCTACGTCGTCTCGCAATGTGCCTTGAATGGTGCCGGTTGCCGGATTTTCCGGAGTCGATTCCTGCGCCCGCGAGGGAACCGAGAGCGTGGCAATGATAGTGATGATGAGCAACAGGCCAATTTCGATGGACAAAGAACGACGAACCTGCAAGCCAGACCAATCGAACAAAATGCCACTCTCCTGGGGGCAGAACCTCAAATAGAACCTGGAAGCGATTCCGCGTCTAAGGGTCTTGGTTTCTACGGCGATGTCGCTACGGCAATATCTACGGCAAATGGAATAGAACAGTTTACTAGATGCGGCTGGTGCGCTGGGGCGATGTATGGGATTTTTGGGAGAAGGTGCCGAATCGCTGGCAGAAGCGATTCCGATTTCGCCTAGGAGGATAAGAAAAGGAGCCGGAAGATCCGGCTCCCTTGAGGACTTGCGTGCAGTCCGGCTAGAACGTGAACTTCATCCCGAGCCGGATGGTGCGAGCAGTCTGAAACAGATAAGGCTTTCCGTATTGGCTGTTAACCGTGTTGCCCAGACCGAACAGGTTGGTCTGGTTCAATAGGCTCTGAACGTCATATGGACGCTCAGCGTTTGCATAGAATCCAGTGCTAGCGATGAACGAGCCATTTGGCGAGAGGAAGCTTTGGGTGATATTGGAATCGATCTGCTGACCCACTGAGGTTACCGCACGCTGGTTCAAGAGGTTGGCAAATGTTACCGAGAAGCTGAGAGCCATCTCCTCACGCAGTTTGTAGTTTTGCTGGATGTTGAAGTCAGTCTGTGTAAACCACGGAGTACGGTTGGTGCGTGGCGCGCCCATGGTGATTGCTCCGGTGGTTGGATCCTCCGTAACGTCTACCCATTTCCCGCGGCCGACAATGTCAACCGGCCACGCGCCCGGTTGGCTGAAGCCTACATCCATGTAGCTAGTTAGCGGTGAACCGCTGTAAGCGAACTGGAAGATGCCGAAGTCTGTACCCAACTTATTGGAGAACTTACCCCAAGGCATCTCGTAGTATGCGTAGCCCTTGAATGCGCTCGGACGATCAGTCGGAAGCAAGCCGCTGGAAGAACCTCCGTTGGCATTGAACGAGAAGTAGGGCTCGTCAAACGAACGGCTATTGTTCGGTGCGTTTCGTCCCCCGCCACCGTCCGCAATGTCGGTGGTGGTTAATCCGGTGTAATTTCCACGTAGCTTGCTGTAGGTGTAAGAGAACATCGCAAACCAACGCTGACTGGAGGTTTTGGTGATCCGCAGCTCGAGGCCATCGTAACTGCGAGCTCCCGGTATCAATCTCGAGGGAGGGCATAGTCCCGATCCTGGGTCGCATGTGGTCGCGGGGGTGGCGCATCCCCCAGGGTTCGAAGGGGAACATCCGTACAGGAAGTCCCAGAACCCATTGAAGGTGCTGGCCACGCCCTGACCAGGGTTGTTGATGACGAAAGTCTCACCAATCGCCGGGTTGAACAGAGCTGAATCTTCGATCACATGGTCAAGCCGGCGACGATCCCAGCGAGCTTCGAATGCCAGGTTCCTCCGCAACTGGTAGTCAACGCCGAACACCGACTCATGCTGTTCGTAGGGCTTCAGACCGGGGGCAACTCCTTCCTGGGTGGGGCTGCATGTGGAACACGTAGTGGGAAAAGCGCGAAAGTTCGTGTTCTCGATGAACGTTAACCCAGGAGGGGTCGATCCGCCCGCAAAATTAGCCTCGGTCGTGGAATCGGTCCCCGGCCCCCCGCAGAAGCGACCCGAGCTATTGAAAACCGGATTGATCGTGCTGAGGTCAGATGTGTTTAGAGCGTACACGCAATTCTGCCAATACTGGCCGCCAAACGAGCTGATGGCCAAATTCAATTTCATGATGTCGTAGAACTTACCGTAGCTGCCGAATACTTTCATCCGGCCATCCTTGAAGACATCCCAGGCGACGCCTATACGGGGAGCAACCTTGTCGCCCCATCCGAAATTGATAGGATGGTTTGGCGCGCTCGCGCCTCCCTCGCCCGGCAAATACTCTTTGTCGACCCGAACTCCTGCGTTGATGGTGATGCCACGGCCGATGGTCCATGCGTCCTGAACAAACAATCCATGGTTGAAGCTGGTCGCCTTTCCGAGAGAACCGAAATCTTCGATGGTGATGTAACCGTATTGGCCCGTACAGGCGCCATAAGTGGCGGCCAATAACGCGCACGCACTAGCGCCGTTGGCACTGGTCGGGCTATAGACGGCTGCGGAGTTGAAGTCTGGGTTCGCGGGGTTTCCGTCCCCGACGTTGAAAAGAGTTGCCGGTTCGTTCCAGTGTTGGGAAATATCGTTCGACAAACGGTTCAACTGATAGCCGAACTTGAAGTTGTGAGTGCCCCACCATCCGCTCTTGAACCAGGCGATATCCTGGTCAAACTGGATGGCCTTATCCGCATTGCGCTGGGTATCGTTCTGATTCTGGGCAGCATTGAAGAACCCATTCGCCTGCTGGAGAGAAGCGGGCAGGGGGTTGCCGAACGCGTCGTTAGCCCCTTGGCTGCCATCCTGCCAAATGGTGAGTTCGCCGGTCGTCGGGAAGCCGAAGTCGTGATAGTTCTGGAAGTAGTAACCGAAGCGGGTGGTGGAGACTAGACGCGGATTGATGGAGATGTCCGCACCGAAATTGGCGGTGATGTTGGGAGCCGAATAGCCAAGATCGTGCGCGAACGCAAACTTTGGTATTCCAGTGCCGAGACATGCCTGGCTGGATGACGCGAAGCACCCAGTACTGACGTTGTATAACCCTGCCGTCGAATCGGAAAGCGGCAGGTTTTCTCCGTTCTGGCGCTGATATTGGTAGAGCCAGGAGCCGAAAACACGAATTTTCTGCGAGAGACTGGCATCAATTCGGGCCGTTGTGAAGTAGGTCTGCGTGTTACGGCTGAAAGGCAACACACCGCCATTGGTGGGGCCATAGTTCACTTTTCGTTCTATGTCGTTCCATTCTGGATTGAATCCAAGAAAGAAGAACATGCGATCTTTTATGATCGGCCCGCCAAAAATAAACCCGGGATAGACATCGCTGGTCTTGGGTCGAATCGGCTGAACCAGTTGGTACGGCCCATCAATGTTGTTGACACCGCTGGTGGGGGTAGTAAATGCATTATTTGGGTCGTAGCGCTGATAGGCAATCGGCGAACCGTCCATGCCGCTGTTCTCGAACTGTGCGAATACCGACCCATGATAGCCGTTGCTGCCTTTCTTCATGACGACGTTGACTACACCACCCAGCGCACCGCCGTGTTCAGCTTCCACACCGGAAGTCTTGACCTGAACCTCCTCAATGAAGTCAAAAGGAACGTTGCTGTGAGAAAAGCCCCCAGCGAGGTCGGCCGTTTCCTGACCTTCTACCAGATAGGAGTTCTCGGAATCGGAGCCGCCAGCGACCATGAAGCCGACGTTATTTCCGTTGCTTCCGTTGCCTGGAGACGTGCCGCCGGTTCCGGTGCCGGCGTTATAGAAGTTGCTGCCCGCCAAAGGTTCATTGCGGGCGGCAGGCGCAAACTGAATCACCGACTGAAAAGACCGTCCGTGTGGCACATCCTGGACAACATCCTCGGTGATGTTGGTCAGTGTGGTGTTCGTCGTGATGTCGATAACTGGGGCCGCTGCGTTTACTTCGACGATCGTTGAGCCGGCTCCGACTTCGAGCTTGAAGTCCACAGAGGGAAGGTGCCCGACTTGAATGTCCAAACCCTCGCGTTTCATAGTCGAGAAGCCCGTCGAAGTTATCGTGAGCGTATACGTCCCCGGCGGTAGGTTGGCGAAGCGGTAGTATCCGCTACTGTCGGTCTCGGTTTCCTTCTTGCCGATCAGCGACGCACCGCTCACGACCACCTGCGCGTGCGATACCACCGCGCCTGATTGATCTCTCACAACACCCTGCAAACCGCCCGTCGTTTCCTGGGCGAACGCGCCCGCCACCAGCAACGTCAGCACAAACACATGAGTCAAAATCCGAGACGACATGCGAGTGTTAGTCATCGATTCCTCTCTTTTGGAGACAAATTTCGGAGAACGTGGTTTAGTCATTCCCACCCACGCGAGCAATTCACAACCCAAGACAGCGTACCTGTATATGTTGTCTTATATTGTGTTGTCAAGAAGAGGTTTGTTAGGCTCAGCCCGGGGATTAAGATCGGCTGTCCACATGAGTAAAATATGATTTTTGGTAGGAGTGAATTCAGGATTGTGTATCGCAGAGAACGATAGAGCTTAAAACGTCCCCTTGCGCGTATAGTACCCCGCGCGATAGTGCGACTGGAAAGGGCCTCCCGCCGGCGCGTTCGCCAGATCCACCCGCAGTTGACGGAATTCCGAATCCGAATAGCGCTGCGATGGATAGTACGCCAACAGATACTGTGTCCGCAGTTCGTCGCTGATCTTCTGGAACGCGTCATCCAGTTGCGGCAGCGACGTGGCGTAGTAATACTTCCCGCCCGTGTCCGCTGAGATTTGAATCAGCGCATGCTCGCCGCCCGTGTCTCGTCCCGCGCTCGCTTCGATGGGCACGATGATGATGCTATAAATAATCGCTTCCGACTCCTGCGCCGCCCGCAGCGCTTCTTTGTAATCCACCTGGCTGACGGTGTCTCCGCCGTCGGTGATCACCACCATCACTTTTCTTCCCTGCCGCCGGCTCAGCGCCTGCGATCCCAGAAAAACCGCGTCGTAGAGCGCGGTCGCCGAACCGTTGCGCACCCGGTCGATTCCAGCGTCGATCTTTTTCAAATCGGATGTGAACGGCACCACCTCGCTCACTTCCTCGCTGAACTTGTACAAGGCCAGTCCGTCCTCGGGCCGTAAAATCGTGTGCGCAAACTTGCGCGCTGAGATCAGCTCGAGCGGCAGATCTTTTCTGGTGCTAAGGCTCGTATCCACCGCCAGAACAATCGACAGCGGCAGCGCCGATTCCCGGCTGAAGATCGCGACCTTCTGTTCTTTGCCATCTTCCTTCAGCAGAAAATTTTCTTTCTGCAGGTTTGTCACCGGAGCCCCGCGCGCATCCGTCACCGTCACGAACACGTTCACCAGCTTCACGTCAACCTTGAGCGTGGTTTCCTGTTCCTGCGCCATCGACCGGCGACTGGCGAAAAGGATCAGGAGGAAGAAGAACGAGGTGTGTGGGACGCGCTTCATCAGACTCCGGGGGTTCAAAGTTTTTGGGTTTAAGTGATTCAATGACTCAATGGTTCAATGAGTCAGTCATTTGGATGCAGGCTGCTTCCCCGCTGTGCCTCCCGGCGATCGAATTTCTTCGGGAAACGCCTCCCCATCCGCCCATACCGCCCCATCTGCAAAATATTCTTTCTTCCAGATCGGCACCGTCTTCTTGAGCCTGTCAATGATCCAGCGGCAGGCCTCAAACGCCGCGCCTCGGTGCGCCGCAGCGACGACAATCAGTACGCTCGTCTCCCCAATCTCCAGCCGCCCCAAGCGGTGGACAATCGACACTCCCCGCACCGCAAAACGCGCCTGCGCCTCCACCGCCAGAGATTCCATCTGCTTGAGCGCCATCGCGTCATAGGCCTCATAGTCCAGATAGAGGGTGCGCCGCCCACGCGTGTTGTCGCGCACTACGCCATCGAAAATCACCGCCGCGCCATCCGCTGGACGCTTCAATCGCCCGACCACAGCCTCCCGATCAATCCGTTCGCGCACCATCTTTACTTCCCCCCGTGCTTCGCCCCGGACTTCGTCTCGAACTTCGTCCCGCGTTGCGCTCCGATTTTCGCCGTCCACTTCCGCCGATCCGCCGCTCACCGGCGGCAGCAGTCCGACTTCATCGCCATCGCGCAGCGCCCGGTCCGCTCCCGAATATTCCTGATTCACCGAAATCGCAAGCGACGGTACCATCGCTTCAAACCGCGGAGCCTCTCGCGCATAATAAAAGAGGACTTCGCGCACCCGCGCTCCTTCCGGCAAATCAACGGTCTCGCCGGATCGTCCTACCAGGTCCTTCAAGACTCCAAAAAAAAGCACGCCGATCTTCATCAGAATTCGTCTTCCAGCAAGTTTTTCCCGTAGCGACGCAGCTTGCCGCGTCTCCCGCGCCACCAGTGTAGCGCGCCCGCATCCCAAAGGGCCTGTCCCTCCGTGTAGCGGTCTGCACCCGCTCCTCTCGTTCGGCTCAATTACCTCCGTAATCGTGCATTCGGTCACTTTCCCGCTTAGTCTTGTTGCCAACGCTCCATATACCGGCAGGAGGCTGCTATCGCTAACACCGCGCAAACCGATACCGGCCGCAGTGCATCCGCTCGGTCTTTCCTACACAGCCTCAATATTTTGATCAAGTACACCCGGCTGTACGGAACGAACCACAAACGCACCGAGGGCCAGTTCCAGACTGCTTGGAGCGAACTCCAGCAGGCGCTGCCCAAAAGCGGCGACACTGGTTTTCTGCTCGGCGTCTCCGACAACAAACTTCTTCTCGATGGCATCCCGCTCGAAGCCGGACAGGCCGAACGCAGCTTCGCCCAGTTGCTGACCGCCGCCGGGCTTTCCAGCATCCTGTTCTCCAACAAGGTCACGCTCGACGACTTTACCCGCCTGGTCCGCGCCTTTTCCATGGGCGGCTCCAAAGCGCAGGATTTCGCCAAGCAGATTAAGGAAACCCTCGGCGATAACAAGGACTCCTCGATCCGCATCAATGAAGTCAAGTTCGTCGCGGCCGATCCCGCCACCGGCGAATATTCCATTGCTGCCCAACTTGCCGCCCAGGCCCTCGGACCCGAATTCAAGCAGTGGCTCAATGACCCTCAAAAACTTCTGCAGTTGATCGCCGCCGCTCAGGGAGCAAGTAACGCCGGTGCGGGCGTACCCGGCGGTGCGCCCCTCGGCAGCGTTCCAAGCATCGCCATTCCCGGCGGCGTGGCCACGGGCTCGGGCGGTCCCGCTCTGGGAACCTCTGGCGGAACTTGGACCGGAGGCGTCGTTCCCCTACAGGAAGAGGAAGTCATCCAGACCATTCGCCTGCTCACGCATTTTGGCCAGGCGATGCAGGATCCCAACGCTTCCGCGGAAAATCTCAAGGTTGAACTGGGCAAGGCACCCGAGGGCGCCAAAGTCAATCTCGCGCAGTTGCTCGAAAGCCTGGCCACACAGGCTTCTCAGAACAACCCCAACGACAGCAACGACACGCCGCTCCTGATGAAAGCCGCCGAAAGCATGGCGATCAAATTCGCCCTTGACCGCTATCAGCGCGGCGAAGTCAAGGTCAATGCCGTCCACGACATGATGGAGCACATGAGCCGGCAGATGGACACGCTCCGCCAGATCCTGCGCGTTCAGGAAGATAAAATGTCCAAGGCCGGGATCCTAGTCGACTCCCACGCCGACATTCTCGACCGCATGTTCTGGGCTGAGATTCCCGAAGCTGGCAAGAAAAGCGTTCTGCTCTCGAGCGAAGCCGCCTGCGTGCCGCCCCGCAATATTCGCCAGTTCGTCGAAATGCTTTTTGAGCGCGACGACAATGAGATCGCTGCCAAAATACTCTCCAACTACTGCACTGGCCTCGACGCCAAGGATGCCGATCCCCGCCGCAAGACCGCCATCGGCCTGGCTCAACTCGGCGACCTCTATGCCACCGCGCCCGAGGAAGTCATGCCCAATGCCCTCGCCATGCTTGGCGAGAAACTGGGTAAGGAAAACGATACCGATATCCAGAGCCTGCTAAGCGCCGCCTTCGCGCGCTTCGGGCAGGAGGCCTGCACCCGCAGAAAGTACAAAGCCGTCGCCGAGCTCTGCTACTCGCTCGAAAGAGTAGCCCAGCGACGGCCTGCCCTGGTGCAGGATCTCCGCTCCCGCGTCGGCATCGAAAATCGCCTGCCCGAGATGATCGAGGAAGCCATCAATGCCGATCAGGTGCCCGAGGACCTAATCAACGTCCTGCAGCAGCTTCCCAGAAACTCCGTCGAACACCTTGCCGACCGGTTCTTCCGCGCGCAGAAACGCGTTGAATGCGATCGCATTGTCGAACTGGTCGGCGAACTCGGACAACCCGCCATCGACGATCTGCGCGACATCCTGCGCACGGGCCAACCCCGCCAGGCTGCTTCCACCGTCGGCCTGTTGAGCCGCCTTGCCGTGACCACGTTGCTGGAGTTGCTGCCCTCCCGCATGGGCGAGTTCAACCGTTTCTACCAGGACGTTATCGTTCGCCAGGTTGCCTACGGCGCCGCGCCCGACCGCGGGCGCACTCTCCTCGAACTGCTCGAACTGCTCGATGCCCTCATCCTGCCCGAGGCCATCGACGAAATCGGCATGAGCCAGGACCGCAGCGCCAGTTCCAGCCTGATTGCGCTCGCCACCGCCGGTGAAGCTCACAACCGTCCTGCGTTCGTGCAACTGAAAGCTATCGAGTCACTCGGCCGTTTGCGCGAGATCGAAGCCGTCCCCGTTCTGCGCACCATCGTCGAAGACAAGAAACTGTTCGGCTACAGCCAGCACCGCGAATTGAGAATCGCCGCCATCCAGGCGCTCTCCAAGATCGATCCCCGCTACGGCACCCAGGCTCTCGCCGACAGCGGCCTCGAGGCCGGCGAACTCGCCATCGCTCCGCTCGATTCCGGCCCCGGATGTCCCTGGGTCCGCCAGCGCCGCTACGAACGCATCATCCTGCCGCGCACTCTCTCCGCCACTCTTTCGAGTTCGTGGGGAAAGTCGAACATCATCATGCGTGAGATGAGTCTCGGCGGCGGCATGGGCACGCGCAGTGACAATCTCCGCGTCGGCTCCGAAGCCCACGTCGAAATCTCTCTGGGTGTGAAGAAAATCCGTGGCGAGGTTCTACTGCGCCGCGCCCGCGTCAATGAAATCGGTTTCGAGTTCGTCAGCATGGACCTCGACAGCCGATACCGCCTCCGTCGCGTCCTGGTCGAGGCCCTGCAAAAGGTCCCCGACAACCGCTCCTCCAACTGGGACGGCGAGCGAAAAACCTAGAATCAGGTTTCAGGTTTCAGGTGTCAGGTTTCAGGAAAAACCGGTGCCGACGCTAGATCGCCTGATGCCACCCTTCACAAAAAATAATAGTAGAGACGCGGCTTGCCGCGTCTCCCGCAAGTCCCAGGAAAACCGCAGCCGCTAAATATGTAGTTGAATTTCCTGAGACCTGACACCTGGAACCTGCGACCTGCCCTAGTGTTCCTGTCCCGTCGCCTCGCGCAGGTACACACAGGCCAGCAGAACGAAAATGTAGGTCTGAATAAACGACACGCCGATATGCAATCCCTCGAACAAGACCGGGATGCCCAGCGGGATCAGTGAAAAGAACACCAGCGTGACCATCTCCCCGGCAAACATGTTGGCAAAAAGACGGATGGTCAGCGACATGATCCGGGCGAGGTGGCTGAACACCTCAATTGGAAAGAGCAGGAAAGGCAATAACAACCGCATGACAAGAGGCATGTCTTTATCCTGCGGCCCGATGAAATGTTTCAAATAGCCGATCGGCCCATTCGTGCGCACTCCCTGATAGTTGTAGTAGACAAAAGTGAGAAGCGCGCATCCGAGCGGCACAATCGGCACCGCAGTCGGTGATACCAGTCCCGGCACCAGACCGATCAGATTGCAGCACAGGACAAACATGCCGAGCGTGACCAGGTAGGGCACATATTTCTCGGAATGGTGCCCGATAACCTCACCGGCCAGGTTGCTGACAAATCCGAATATCCCTTCCATCGTGTGCTGCAGTCCACCCGGACGCTCCACCGAAAGCCGCGTGCGCACGGCAATAAAAAATATCGTCAGCAGCAGGACCACCAGCAGTTCCATCGCAAAGCTGTTCGAGATCGGAGTCGCCGGATGCTTGGGATGAATATGAAGCGCCTGCAGCAACGCCAGCACCGGCGCGCCAAACAGACGATTCAGAAGTGCGGTAAAAGCCAGTTGTTCCATTTTTGGATTTGATACTTTTCTAGACTTGTCATCCCGAGCGAAGCGAGGCATCTGCAGTTTCTTCGCCAGTCACCAACTACAAATCCCTCGCTTCGCTCGGTATAACAAACACTTGGGGGCCTCACGACTCCCGCCGGAAGGCCGTGTACCCTTCCCATGCCGCCTCCGCCATCAGGGCTGCCACAGGCACACACAAGCCCCACAGAAAACCGCGAAAAGCCAGCGCAGAACTTTTGAATATAGCATAGGCAGCGGCTCCCACCAATCCATAGCGCACCACAAAGCGCAGGATGATCAAGCCACCTTTTTCCCGGCTGTTTCGATTGACGACGCGATCGGCAAGGCCTTCGACGCCGCGCGTCAGGGAGCGGAGATTAACATAGGAAACCGCCGCCCCAAAGGCAAACCCAATCGATCCCGCCCAGCGGTAAAACCAGAAGGCCGGCCCAACCAGCAGAACGCTCACCACCAGCATGTTGCGCAACACACGAGGAATGATGCGGTCATAAATTGAGATCCCATCGATTCTGCGTTCATCAAAAGTCTGAGCCCGTGACGTTTCCGCGGGCCGGTCGAGATGCTCATGCTCATTCATCTTTTTTGAAAGCGCCCACAGCCATCCGGATCATCTGCCAAAATCCAACCACCGCGCCAAACAACAATCCAACCAGGTAGAGCCACTTAGTGTGCAGATAGTAATCGGCCAGCTTGCCTAAAAAAAAACCCAGCAAGACCGCCGCCGGAATAATGAACCCCACCTCGGAATAGCGAGCAAGCGAGACGAGAGGATCTTTCTTCCTCGGACGCGAAGACGCGTCGGGTTCAAGGCTTGATTTCTCGGGCATTCGGAGGAATTCTAACCCAAGCTGCCAGAGCCAAGGGCTAAAAGCTAAGAGCTAAGAGCTAAAAGCTTCATCTCACCATCGCCGCCACATGCGGCGATTGCACGATCCCCAGCGACCAGTTGACGCCGCGAATAAACGGCTCCGGATAAACTCCAATCACAAGCGTGGCCAGCGCCGTCACGCCCACCGCGCAACGCATTCCGAGACTCACCGGCAGTCGTTCTGCCTCCATCGGCGCGCGCATCAGCATCGCGTTCGCAATCTTCAGATAGTAATAAAGTCCGAAGAGCGAGTAGAGGACGCCGAGCGAGGCCAGCCCGTAATGTCCGCTTTCGATCAGGCTCAGGAAGATGTAGTACTTGCCGAGAAATCCGGCCGCGGGCGGAATGCCGGCGAGTGAAAGCAGAAAAAGCAGCATCAGCACGGCTTCGACCGGAGCACGTCGGTAGAGCCCGGCCATGTCGTCGATCTCGTCGCCAATCACATTGCGTTGCCGCAACGACGTGATCACGGCGAATGCTCCCAGGTTCATGAATGTATAAACGAGCAGGTAGATCAGGATCCCCTTAATGCCATCGACATAGCCAGGGCTGCCGGGCTGCGAAGTTCCCATGGCCACAAACGCCAGCAGCATGTAGCCAACGTGCGCAATCGAGGAGTAGGCCAGCAGGCGCTTCGTATTCGTCTGCGTGAGCGCCGCGAAATTGGCGCCGGTCATAGTGGCGATGGCGACCACCACAATCACAGGAGTGTAGACGGAACGCAGCGGCCACAACCCAAACACCAGAATGCGCAGCAGCAGCGCCCAAGCAGCCGCTTTTACCGCCACCGACATGAATCCGGTAATGCTCGTGGGCGCGCCCTCGTAAGCGTCCGGCACCCACTGATGAAATGGAACAGCGGCGATCTTGAACAGCAGCCCGGTCATGGTCGTCAGCAGCGCGATCACCACCACCGGATTGTGCAGATTCTGGGGAGCCGAGACCGCGCGCGCAATGACCAACAGATTGGTGGGGGGAAGTCCGCGAAATTGAGTGCCGCCGGAAAGTCCGTAGAACAGCGAGAGCCCGTAGGCAAAGATGCCCGATGAAAATGCGCCGAGCAGCATATACTTCAATGCCGCTTCGTTCGACCGCCGGTCGCGCCGCAAGAAACCAACCAGCACGTAAGTGGAAATCGCCATCAGCTCGAGCCCAATGAAGAGCAGCACGATGTCGATTCCCGCCGCCATGCACATCATGCCCACCACGGAAAGCAGCAGCAGTGCGTAGTATTCGCCGTGGTGTTCATCTTCCACGTCGAGATAGCGCACCGACATCAGGATGGCGATAGCCGCTCCCGTCAGGAACAAATACCAGAAATAGATGGCGAAAGGGTCAACCAACAGCGAGTTATAGAACCCGACCGCGCCCCTCGGCAGCGTCGACTGAATCTGCCATACACACAAAGCCGCAAACAGCACGCCCATGAAGGCTACGGCGGCGTTGATCCACTTCCATTCCCGCGGAGCCATCAGGTCAATCAGCAGAATACTGAGCGCGAAGAAGGTAAGCTCCACCATCGGCATCATCAACCGCAACTCGGTCAGTGACAGGCCCAGCACTTAGTTACTCGCTTTCGGCCGTGGCGATGGCGCGGGCGCGACCTGTGCGTTCACCGCTGCGTTGGAGTTCGAATTGTCATGAATCGTCTGCACAATTTGATTGACCGGTTGTTCGAGGATCTGGAAAAACGGTTTCGGATACAGGCCGATCCACAGCGCCATGATGATCAGCGGCACGAACGTGAGAATTTCGCGCGGCGTCAGATCGTGCAGCTTTTCGTTCTTGGGATTGGTCACCGTCCCGAAGAAGACGCGCTGATAAAGCCAGAGCAAATAAGCTGCGGCCAGAATCACGCCCGGAGCCGCCCACGCCGCCCATCTCCAGTTCGCGGTGAATGCTCCCTGGAGAATTGTGAACTCGCCGACGAATCCATTCAGCAGCGGCAATCCCATCGACGACAGGAACATGATCATCGTGATCGTTGCGTAAACCGGCATCACATTCGAGATGCCGCCATACTCCGCGATCTCGCGCGTGTGCCGCCTTTCGTACAAAATGCCGACAATCAAGAACAGCGCTCCGGTCGAGATGCCGTGATTGATCTGCTGCAACACTGATCCGCTCAAGCCCATGGAATTCAGTGCGAAAATTCCCAGCGTGCAGAAGCCCAGGTGGCTGACCGACGAGTAAGCCACCAATTTTTTCATGTCCTTCTGCATGAGCGAAACCAGCGCGCCGTAGATGATTCCAACCAGCGAGATCCCGATCATCCAGCTTTGCACTTTAGGATGCGACACAACCGCGGGAAAGAACGGCAGCGAGAATCGTACGAATCCATACGTTCCCATCTTCAGCAAAACGCCGGCCAGAATGACGGATCCGGCGGTAGGCGCTTCCACGTGCGCGTCGGGCAGCCACGTGTGGAACGGAAACATCGGAACCTTGATTGCAAATCCAATAAAGAAAGCAACGAAGAGCCAGATCGCGTAATTAAATGGAATCAGTGGCGCTGTCTTATAAAGCTCTGGAATGCTAAATGTGAATACTTGCGGGTTAGTAACCGTGTGATGGTGGAAGTAGAGGAACAGGATGCCAAGCAGCATCAGCACGGAGCCAAACAAGGTGTAGAGAAAGAACTTGATCGCCGCATAAAGTTTGCGCGGACCGCCCCAGATTCCGATCAGCAAATACATTGGCACCAGCATCGCTTCCCAGAAAACGAAGAAGAGGAAAAAATCGAGAGCCATGAAGACGCCGAGCATTCCCGTCTGCAACACCAGGAACCAAACGTAATATTCCTTCACCCGAATCTCGATGGCGGTCCACGAGGAAAGAATTGAGATCCATCCGAGCAGCGTGGTCAGCATGATCAGCAGAAACGAGATGCCATCAATGCCCAGGTTGTAACCCGCGCCAATGGAGGGAATCCAGTTATTCGGCGTGCCCTCGAGGAACTTGAAGCCGGGCTCGAACCGCTGCGCCCAGAACATAGGCACAAGCGGCAGCGAGATCAGGAACCCGCCGAGCGCGAAGATGTTCGCGATCCAGCGAATCGCGTCTTTGTTCTCCTTAGGGACGAACAGGAGAACGAGCGCGCCCACGAGCGGCGTGAAGAGGATGATCGACAGTATGTGACTCTGCATAGAAACCAGTTCTCGAACTCCAGCACCTAGCAATTAGCACTTAGCATTTAGTAGCCCAATGACGTTTGGCTGGCGTAGCCTACACTAAGTGCTAAATGCTAAATGCTAATTGCTTCACTTCCACACGTAATACACGCCAAATCCAAGCAATCCCGCGACCATGACCAGCGCGTACCACTGCACCAATCCCCATTCGAACAGGCGCGCCGGATAAGAGATCATCCGCGCCAGGTTGGCCGGACCGTTCACGCCCACGAAGTCGATGATCCACTTATCCCACCAGGTCGAAAGCGTAGCCACAGCGCGCGTGACCCACCCGACATCGTTGACGGCTCCGTCGATAATCTTGGCATCGAACCACGACGCCGCTTCGCCCGCGCCCATGGCGCCGAGGCGGATGTTGCCAATCTTGCGGCGTCCGGTGAAAACATAGTCGAAGCCCTCGTCGACAAACCACTTGTTATAGAGCACCCTATAAAGCGGCGGAGCATCGACCGCGATGGGTTCGGTATAACCCTTACCGGCGTTCATATAAGATCGCCGCGCCATTCCCCAACCAACACCGGCCGCCGCCAGCGATAAGAACATCAGTGCATACTCAGTCTTATCCGTATGCTCGGATTCTTTTTCGCCCGCCGCTAACTGCGCCGACTTTCCTTCCTCGGTGAAGACAGCTGCTTCGCGCGCGAACACCGGCTCCAGAAATTTCTCAAAGTGCGCCGATCCACCCAAGCTATGCGGCCAGCTCAGCCATCCCGCGCCAATCGAGCAGATAGCGAGGATTACGAGCGGCACCGTCATCGACTTAGGCGACTCGTGCACGTGGTGCTCAACCTCGTGGCTCATCCGCGATGGGCTATAAAACGTCAGATACATCAGCCGAAACATATAGAACGCCGTCATCAACGCGGTGGCATAACCCACGAACCACAGGATGCGATACGCCCCACCTTCCGAAGCCCACGTCTGCCACAAGATTTCGTCCTTTGAAAAGAAACCGGCAAACGGAAAAATTCCGGCGATGGCAAGCGTCCCGATCAACATCGTTCTGTATGTCGTGGGAATGCGCCGGCCCAGATCGCCCATTTCGCGCATGTCCTGCTCGCCACTCAAGGCATGGATCACCGAACCCGAACCGAGGAAGAGCAGCGCCTTGAAGAACGCATGCGTGAACACATGGAAAACGCCCGCCGCAAACGCGCCGACGCCGAGCGCCAGGAACATATATCCCAGTTGCGAGATGGTGGAGTAGGCAAGCACGCGCTTGATATCGTTCTGCACCAGCCCAATGGACGCCGCAAACACCGCAGTGAGCGCGCCGATGATGGCTACGGTTTTCATCGCAGTCGGCGCCAGCACGAACACGGCATTCGAACGCGCCACCATGTACACGCCCGCCGTCACCATGGTCGCGGCATGGATCAATGCCGAAACCGGCGTCGGACCTTCCATGGCATCGGGCAGCCAGACATAAAGCGGAAGTTGCGCCGACTTGCCGCACGCTCCTACAAACAACAGCAGAGCGGCGGTCGTGAGCACCGGATCGCCGATCGCGAAGTGTCCACTGCGCACAAGAGTATTAATGTCAGTAAAGCGGAAGGAGCCCAGATACCAGGAGAGCGTGAGCGCGCCGAGAATGAATCCGGCATCACCAATACGGTTCACAATAAACGCTTTGTTAGCTGCGGTCGAAGCGGAGTGGCGATGATAGTAAAAACCGATCAGCAGATACGAACACAGGCCAACGCCTTCCCATCCCACAAACAAAAGCATGTAGTTATTCGCGAGGATGAGAGTAAGCATCGAAAACATGAACAGGTTCATGTATCCGAAGAAGCGGTAATAGCCGCCTTCGTGCGCCATGTATCCGGTGGAGTAAATGTGGATCAGCATGCCCACGCCGGTCACGAAGAGCAGCCAGATGGAAGAGAGCGGGTCGAGCAGGAATCCGGCGTCGGCGTTGAATGAGGCGGGCGTCCCGTCGCGCTTAACGAAGTTAAGATGTCCGTCGCCGCTGCCCAGCCACGTATAAACAATTTTTTCGAACGGCCGTCCCGTGCCATGCGCGAAGTGCGTGTATTCGACGACCGTGAAGCAGGCGAACAGAAATGCAAAGAAGACGACGACGACGCAGACCGCGTCGACCGTGGCCTTCTGCAGTCGCCGCCCGAAAAAAAACATCATCGCGGCCCCGAAGGCCGGGAAGAGCGGAATCAGATAGATGTGGTCAAGAAATAGCATTCAGCACTCAGCAATCAGCATTCAGCCCGTCCAATTTCGTGTTTGGCTGAATGCTGAGTGCTGACGGCTGACAGCTGCCCTTCTACCATTTCAACAAATCAATTTCATCCACATTGATCGTCTCCTTATTCCGGAAGAAGGCGATCAAAATGCCAAGGCCCACAGCGGCTTCGGCGGCGGCGTCTACGGTAACAAAGATCGAGAATACCTGCCCATGCAGGTTTCCCCACATGCGCGAGAATGCCACCAGGTTCAGATTCACCGCATTCAGGATCAGCTCAATCGACATCAACACAATCACCACGTTGCGGCGAGTAAGCACGCCAATCACGCCCAGCACGAACAGTGCCGCTGCTACGACGAGATAGTGAAAGGTAGTTATCGGAACCATAAAAACGTCGCCAGTCGTTCGTCGCTGGTCGTTCGCAATTCGTCGGTCTATTCCGCACCCCGAACGACCGACGACGAACGACCAACGACTAGATTTTCTTCTTCGTCATAATTACTGCCCCCAGAATCGCCACCAGCAACAGCAGCGAGGCGATCTCGAAGGCGAACGTGTACTCACCCATCTTGCCGGCTTCTCCGTAGAGCATTCCTGCGATCTGCTGCGTGTTCGACGATTCGGGCAGCGATATCATGCGATCCGGAAATAGCGCCTTACCTTTCACGAACGCGGACACGAACAAAGCCAGCAGTGCGCAGGCCGCTGCCAATCCTACTGGCCACATGCGATTGAACTGCCGGTCCTTCGACGAGCGTTCGATGTTCACCAGCATGATCACGAACAGGAACAACAGCATGATTCCGCCCGCGTAGACAAAAATCTGCACGGCCGCAACAAATGGGGCATACAACATTAAGTACAAGCCCGTCACCGAGAGCAGGGTCACGATCAGCGCCAGCGCAGAGTGCACCGCGTTCCGCCGCGTGATGACCGCCAAGCCACTGGCAACGGCCAGTCCCGCCAGCACGTAAAAGAACCACGGCGTCGCAACCGGGGCCATGCCTCCATTGACCGCCGAATTCAGACCTGAGTTCAGCGCGGGGTTCATGAAACGAGCACCCCCACAATAGCCGTCGCGATCAGCACGACGAGCGAGATGGGCAGCATCACTTTCCATCCAATTTTCATCAACTGGTCGAAGCGGTAACGCGGCCACGTCGCACGATACCAGATGAACAGATACATGAAGACGGCGACTTTGAACACAAACCAATATACGTAGTCAATGCCTTCGCGGAACCTCGCCGCCACGCTCCCGTCCGCGGAACGGCCAGCAACCGCAATCACAAGCAGCAGCAGCGCGATGAAGCCGAGCACCGCCGCGAATGCGGCGAGTCCGATCCGCTGAATCTTGAAGAACGAATGCGCTGGCATGCGCACCACGCCGATAATGGCAATTGCCGCTAGTCCAAAGAACGTAAGGGCGGGAAACAGCGAGAAGATAAAGTCCCACGCCGGCGCGTTCAGCAGATTCGGGAACGGACGCATCCATCCGCCAAGCCAAAGCGCGACGGCAATCGAAGAGACGGCGATCATAGCCGCATATTCGGCGAGCATGAACAGCGACCAGCGCAGGCCGCTGTATTCGGTGTGGTATCCGGCCGTGAGTTCCGATTCAGCTTCGGCCATATCAAAAGGCGCGCGGTTAGTCTCGGCGATCATGGCGATGGCAAAGATCCCGAACGCAATCAGGCCGAGTGGAAAGAATTTAAAGATGAACCAGACGCCCTGCTGCTGCTGTGCCTGGACGATCCCGATCATGCTGAGCGTGCCGGTGCCTGCGGTATTCAGGCTGGTCATCAGGATTGCCGAGACGACGGCGAGTCCCATGGCGACTTCGTAGGACACCATCTGGGCACTGGACCGCAGAGCGCCGATTAACGGATAGTGCGAGTTCGAAGCCCATCCGGCGACCACAATGCCGAGCACGCCAAGCGACGAAACTCCGAGCATAAACAGGATGCCGATGTTCATGTCGCTGACGGCCTGCGACGGACCGAACGGAATCACGGTATAAACCGTGAACGCCGCGAGCAGTCCGATCAGCGGCGCGACCCAGAAAACAAACTGGTCGGCCTCGGCGGGAATAATGTCTTCTTTGAGCATCAGCTTGATCGCGTCGGCGATGGGCTGCAGCAGTCCGTGCGGGCCCACGCGCATGGGCCCGAGGCGAATCTGGAAGTGCGCGAGCGCCTTGCGCTCCAGCCAGTTCATCGCCATCACGGCCACTGACACTCCCGCAAAAATGATGAACACATAAATCAGCGCCCAAAACTGGCTGCCCGCTGCGCCAGGCGTTACCGCGTCCTTAATGCCGAGATACGACATGATGAAGTTAGGCATCAGCGGTCCACCTCGCCGAGCACGATGTCGATTGTGCCGATGACGGCGACTACGTCGGCGACAAGCAAGCCGCGCACCATAGTATCGAGCGCCTGCAAATTGACAAACGATGGCGGACGCACGCGCAGGCGGTAGGGCTGCGTCGATCCATCGCTGACGATGAAGTATCCAAGCTCGCCTTTCGGCGCTTCGATTGAATGATAGATCTCGCCGACCGGCGGCTTGATGATCTTGGGCACCTTGGCCATGATTGGGCCTTCGGGGATGCCATTGACCGCCTGCTCGATGATGCGCAACGACTGACGCATTTCTGCCATGCGTACCAGGTACCGGTCGTAGGTGTCGCCGTTAGTGCCGGTC
>Ga0210407_10001126_pt1 | contig 26103 bp, 25 predicted proteins | sample IncBWC27MmetaG_FD_150860 | JGI IMG/M metagenome (GOLD analysis project Ga0210407, IMG submission 150860) | Forest soil microbial communities from Barre Woods Harvard Forest LTER site, Petersham, Massachusetts, United States - Inc-BW-C-27-M | ecosystem: Environmental > Terrestrial > Soil >...
AACCGCCGACGACATCCTGGCCTCCATCGAACGGTTTTGTCACCGCACGATCGCCGTCCCGGCCCAATGTGGATAGGAACTTCTGATTCAGGACACTAGGTGCGACGCTTACGTGTTCGACATAGCCCCAAATGAAGATCAAAAGACCGGGTACGGCTGCTGTGGTTGGTCCTGAGCGGCATGGGTAGCACGAGGCAACGCTTGAAAACATGAACCCAGAGACGGCCTCACTTTTGTGGGCCATGCCCTGCGTAGGAGAACGACCCCATGGTTCGTCCGCGAGCCCTTAAGAATATTCGCGTGGTAGACTTTAGTTGGGTGCGGGCCGGACCGTGGGCCACGCGCTGGCTGGGAGCTTTCGGGGCCGAGATCATAAAAATCGAGTGGCCAGAGAACGAGCGCGGCAGGCTACCGAGTACTACCACCCCTCAAAATCTCGAGGTCAATCTGAACACCTCGGGAAACTTCAATGACACGAATGTCAACAAGAAGAGCCTCAGTCTCAACGTACGAAGCGCCAAAGGCCTGGAGATCGTCAATCGGCTGATCGCCATCTCCGACGTCGTGATCGAGAATTTCAGCTCCCGGGTATTGCAGAAGTGGGGCCTCGGCTATGAGGAGCTGTGCAAAATCAAACGGGATATCGTCTATGTGTCTATGTCCGGCTACGGCCATACCGGCCGGCATCACCACTACACGACATTCGGTCCCGTGGCCCAGGCGGTCTCGGGGCTGACCTATATCTCCGGCCTGCCCGACAAACCGCCGGCCGGCTGGGGCTGGTCGTATATGGATGATACCGGCGGCATGTACGGGGCGATGTGCGCGCTCACCGGCCTCTACCATCGCAACATGACGGGGCGCGGCCAGCATATCGACCTGTCGCAGATGGTAGCGAGCGTACCTCTCGTCGGTCCCGCGCTGATGGACTTCACGGTGAACGGGCGCGGGTCACGCCGGCCTGGCTATCCTCCTGGAAACCGTGCACATTGGCCCGGCACACCGCTGGCCAACAACTACCGCGGGCCAACCGTCGCACCCCATAATGCTTACCGCACGCATCCCGGCGAGTACAACGACTGGTGCGTGATCGTCTGCCACTCAGACGAGGAATGGCAACGATTGGTGCAGGTGATGAGCGTTCCGCCCTGGGCCGCCTCACCCAAGTTTGCCGCGGTCGCGGGGCGCTTGCAGCATCAGCAGGAATTGGATGAGCAGATCGAAGCCTGGAGCATGACATTGGGGAAATACGAGCTGACGGAGCGCTGCCAAGCCGCCGGCGTTCGCGCCCTTCCGGTACAAAGCGCCGAAGACCGGGTGGAGCATGACCCTCAGTTGCGTCACCGGGAAATGTATCTTTCCATAGAGCATCCGGCGCTGGGCATACACAAAGTGCAGAGTGCCCCGTTCAAACTTTCGGAAACCCCGGCGACGAACCACTCGCCGAGCCCGCTCATCGGTCAACATACCCGCGAGATTGTTGAAGGCTTGCTGGGGTATAGCCTCGAAGAGCTCCGCACAGGCTTCGCTGACGGCACATTCTGGCCGACTGAACGTCCGCGCTTTCCGTACATGGAGGCGATGCTCCAGTGAGCGATGCCCAAATTCTGCCGGGCCCGCTGGCAGGCCTGAGGGTCCTGGAGCTCGCCGATGAAAAGGGCCAGTTCTGCGGCAAACTGCTCGCCGATCTCGGGGCCGATGTGGTTAAGATCGAACCTCCCGGTGGCGAGCTTTGCCGCCACATCGGGCCGTTTCTCGACGACATCCCCCACCCGGAGCGCAGCCTGTCCTTCTGGTACTACAACACGTCCAAGCGCGGCATCACCCTCGATCTCGATACTGCAGCCGGCAGCCGGCTCTTTGGGCGCTTGGCGGCGGCATCGGACGTGATACTGGAAACCTTCCGGCCAGGGTTCCTGGCGTCCCTTGAACTCGATTACACGTCCCTGCACCAAGAAAACCCGCGGCTGATCATGTGCGCGCTGACCCCATTCGGCCAGACCGGTCCGTGGCGGGATTATCTCTCAAGCGATCTGCTCCACATGGCAGCGGGCGGTGAGATGGCTTCATCTGGCTATGACGAGGCCGACGTGCCGAATGCGCCGCCGATCGCTCCCGGCGGTGGCAACGCATGGCATATGGGCAGTCATTTCGCCTACATGGCCATCATGGCCGCTCTGGTACACCGAACGGTTTCCGGGCAGGGGCAGTATATCGACGCCTCGATCCACGAGGCTTGTGCACTGACGACGGAGGCGGCGATCGCCAATTACATCTACCGCGGCGAGGCGGTGCGGCGTCAGACCGGCCGCCATCACGCAGCGGGCCCGACGCCCCGCACCCAGTTCCGCGCCAAGGACGGGACCTATGTCTGCGCGCTGGTGGCGGGCCGGCTCAACCCCAGATACGTTAGGGAGCTGGCCGACCTGCTCGACAGCTATGGCATGGCAGGCGATCTGAAGGACGCGAAATACCAAGATCCGGCGGTCATTGCCGAGAATTCGTCTCACATCATCGATGATCTCGTCGCGGACTTCATCGCGAGCCTGTCGGCGGAGGAGGTTTACCACGCTGCCCAACAACGTGGCTTCACTTGGGGGGCGGTGCGCGCCCCGGAGCAGCTCCTCGACGATGCCCATCTGCATGATCGCGGTTTCTGGAAAGAGGTCGAGCACCCGGAGCTCGGCCGCAGCTTTATCTACCCGGGCGAGGCGGCGATCTATAACGACTCGCCCTGGCGGATCTCCAGACGGGCACCGCTGATCGGCGAGCACAACGCGGAAATTTTCTGCGACGAATTGGGGCTGTCGCACGGAGAGCTCTCGGTTCTGGCGGAAAGTCGTGTGATCTAGACTCAGACGCAGACACAGTCTCGAGAGGACGACATGGATTGCTGCGGTCACGCCCTCGCGGCCCGACAGTGGATGTGGAGCACCGCATCGACCTCGGTCGGCGCGATGCTCGCCGGCGAGGCTGGACCGCGCGGTTCGACAGCCGCCGCCCGGACAGCCGAGACCGCCTCTGCGGCACTCGACCTCCTGCGCAAATCCATCTCCATCGACGTCCATACGCATGGCGGCAATACCGGGGTCACATCGAAAGCGCCGCCGAACGACGACCTCGCGAACGCCATGCGGGCGGGATCGCTCGCGGTTGCATGCCTGGCAGATGTGCCCGATGGCCCGGTCCTTGGCAGGAATGCGGAGGGTGTTTTGGCCGCGTTGCGCACACCGAGGCCGGGCGAGCTCTATCGGCACCACCTCGAGCGCCTCGCCTGGGTGGACGAAATGGTTACCAATCACGGCCTGCGGCGAGCCCTTTGCGCGGCCGATCTCGAAGGCGCTCACAAAGCCGGACAGCCCGCGATCATCACCGACGTAGAGGGGCTCGACTTTCTGGAGGCAAAGCTCGAACGCCTTGAGGAAGCACACCAACGCGGCATCAGGCACCTTCAGCTCGTGCACTACACGCCCAACGACATTGGCGATTTCCAGACTGGCGCCGTCATGCACCAGGGGCTTACCTCATTCGGTGCCGAGGTGATACGCGCCTGCCACCGGCTGGGCTTCGTCTGCGATGTCGCGCACGCGACCGAGGGCATGGTGAACCAAGCGGTCGATGTCGCGACAAAACCCCTGCTGCTGTCGCATACCGCGCTCGCGGGGTCCCAGGCTATGGGCCCGACCCCGTTGACCGGGCGGCAAGTCAGCGGTGAGCATGCGCGGGCGATTGCCGAGACCGGCGGCTCGATCGGCATCTGGCACTTTTTCCCGAGCCTCGAGAAATACGTCGACGGTCTGAAAGAGATGGCCGAGATCGTCGGAGCCGATCATGTCAGCATCGGCACCGACCAGCATGTTTCACCGGGGAGCTTGCCGGACTACACGCAATGGGTGCATCTGGTCGCGGCAATGTTGCGCGGCGGCTTCACCCCCGAGGAGGCCGGAAAGATCGCCGGCGGCAACTATATGCGCATCTTTCGCGCGGTCGTCGGCTGACATTTCCACCGGGCGAAGCAACGATCATCGCTATCGACCAAACTGAGGCCCAGCCGGGGATGAGGCTGCGGTAGGCGCAGCACTCGCGGTACTCGACCGCTTCATGGTGGCATTGAATGCCGGCGACGAACCGGCTTTGCTGGAGACACTGCATTTCCCGCATCACCGGCTGGCCGGGGGCAGGATGCGGGTATGGGATCAGCCCGGCGCCTACCTCGGCGACTTTCTCGCTCGGGCCGGCGCGGATTGGCACCACAGCGAATGGGATTTTCGCAGAGTCATCGCCGCCGGACCGGCCAAGGTGCATTTGGACGTACAGTTCACCCGCTATCGCATCGACAATTCGGTCATCGGCTCGTTCCGCTCGCTGTGGATCGTCACCGAGCGGGGCGGACGCTGGGCGGTGGCAGCGCGGTCGAGCTTCGCGGATTGATCTGCGTGATCGGTTTTGCCCTGGGAGGCGATGGACGATGCAGGTGAAAATGTGTGACCGCATCTATCAAGAGGCGCCGGCACAGGCAGAGCCCGCTGACAGTGTCGTGACGGCTGACTTCTACACACAGCTGCCGCAAATCCGTATGACGGGCACTTCAACCGGTCATCGAATGGAGCCGGAGACCACGGCAGAAGTCATGCTCGACGGCAATGACGTCGCCAAGCTGGTCGAATGCGCTATCAGGCACCCTGCCGTGAATATGCGATATGCTGTGTTGGCAGCCATCTGGAACCACCCTGATTCGTTCCGGCGTCTTTTTCAGTTCGGTCTTGAAGCACCCCTCGCTTTCTCTGAAATACGGGAGATCGTCGCCCAAGAGCTTGCCAAATGCTCGGCTACGTCTCGATCTCAAGCCTCGGACGCGGTCAAGCCGGCCCGCGAAACGCTGCTGCCTCGGATGCCGCTGCCGGCGCATCTGCGAGATCGCGAGAGGAACTAGTTGAGGCTCGGTGTTGTCATCGACACCGTGGTCTAGAAAAAACCGCTGGAGTCACAGCGCAAGTGACTGGAGCCAGCTTGCCCTGCCGTCTCAGCGGCCTAAAACGAGCAACCATCACGCGGGGCGGCCCCGCCGCGCCGGCGTCGCGCCTCGAGCCCGGTCGCGGTTGTGCCGGCCTTGAAGAGCGCGCTCGGCGCCGCCGGCATCAGGCTGCGGCTCCGCGGCGGAATGCGTTGAGACTGCCGGCGTGGATCAATTCGCTCGGCAACTGGTGCCCGACGATCTCCTCAGCCATGCGGCCGACCTTGATCAGGGCGTCGAGATCAACCTCGGTATCAATGCCCATCTCGTCGCAAGGCAGCACCAATTCCTCGGTGCAAATGTTGCCGGCGGCCTTTGGTTGTCCGGCGAATGGACAACCGCCCAGCCCGCCGACAGTCGAGTCGAATTGGGTCACTCCAATCTTGAGCCCGGCATGGGCGTTGGCGACGGCGAGGCCGCGGGTGTCGTGCAGGTGCAGCGAGATCGGCATGTCGGGCCAGCGGCTGCGCACATCGCCCAACACGCGCTCGATGCGCATAGGCGGCGCCCAACCCATCGTGTCGGCCAGCGAGAAATACTTGATTTCGGCGCCGGCTTCCTCGGCGATAGCGAGACCATCTTCCAAGGTCGAAATAACCTGCGCTGGGGCAATGTCGCCCTGGTAGTTGCAGCCGAACGCCGCCATCACGCCGATCCGTGGCACCTCGACGCCGTTTTCGAGATGCAACGCGGTCTGCTTCTTCATCGCCTCGACGTTTTCGGCGTGGCTGCGGTGCAGGTTCTTCTGGGTGAACCCCTCCGACGCGGTCAGCGAGATCGAGCCGGTGATCGTCAGCTTGTTGCGGAAGACGAGCGCCCGGTTGAGCCCGCTCGCGTTGAACCACAATCCGGTGTAGTGGACGCCTTCCGTCGGGGTGAACCCGGCGACCACATCTTCGGCGTCCGCCCAGCCCGGCACGATCCGCGGGCTGACGAACGAAGCGGCCTGGATATGGTGCAACCCGGTCTCGGCGAGTGCTTCGATCAGCTTGATCTTGTCCGCCGTGCTGATCGGGCCGGGTTCAATCTGGAACCCTTCACGCGGGCCTTCCTCGTGGATCTCTACATGTGTCGGCAGATCGGTCATTGTCTTGTTCCTCGGTGAGAATGGATTACGGCCGAGCGCCTCTTAATGTTAGTTCCCCAATCGGTAAAACCGCGACGCGGTGCCGGCGAAAAGATCGGCCTTTTCCGATGCGGAGACACCGCTCACGAGCCGCTTGAAGGCGTTGAATAGCACCGGAAAGCTGCACGCGCCCTTGTCGACCGGGAAGTTGCTTTCGAACATGCAGCGGTTGGCGCCGAAATTCTTGATGCAGGTTTCGACGTAAGGCCGCCAGGCATTGGCCATCTCACCCGATGACGGCGGCAGCGGCGCCAAGTGAAAATCGAAGGCGTTGACGATCATGGCCAACCCGCCGAGCTTCACGTACACGTTCGGGCAAGTGGACAGGCCCTTGATGTCGGCGCGCCAGCCTGGGAACACCTCGTCGCGCTTGTAGGGCCCAACCCCGAGCGGGCCGCCGAAATGGTTCAGCACGATCTTCACGTCCGGGCATTCGCGCGCCACCTCGGTCAGGCTCTTGATCTGCGGGTGATAAATCCACGCTTCGAAGGTCAAATTGTGCGCCGGCAGCCGCTTGAGGCCGCGGCGGAAGTTCGGATCATCCATCAGCCCCGGCGGCGGCACATAGGACGAGGCACCGATGATCGCCGGATCGTACGCCGCGATCTGACGGATGCCGCGAAACCGGCCGCCAGCCGCGGCGATCTGCCCTTCGAGCACCGCATCGACATTCGGCCGCCGCAAATCGGCGAAGCTAACGATGCCCGCGCAAATCTTGGTCTTGCCGTCACGCCGGTCGCCCTCTTCGGCGATGGCCCGGACGAACTCGCTCTCCCCGATCGGCCGCATTTCCTCGGGGCCGCTGGTGCGATAGCCGGATCCGCACTGGATGAACACGGTCGCGACGATGTTGTGCCCGGAGTTGACGTCGGCCAGGAGTTCGTCGAGCAGATAGCGGCTGCCCAGGTGGTCCCAGAGATGATGATGCGAGTCGACGATCGGCAGATCGGGCTCGAGGATCGCCTCGGTCAGCTTGCCGAGCCATTCGGGGTTGGGCAGCGGGCGGGGATAGGCGCGGGCTTCGACGGGCATGACTTTCTCCCAGGAGACAGGCCGACGATAGCGCCAATGACCGGCGGCGCCATTTGCCAAAATCTACTCTGAAATCGGTCGGCCGCAGAAGAACCACGCCATCCGCAATCCGCCCCCCGATCGCTGTTGACGCGGCAGTATCGGCCTCTTATGGCTGCTCGGACGGCTCGATCGGGGAGGCGACAATGAACGATGCGGGGACTTTATCACGGCACATGCTGGACGTCAGAGAGCTGACGCCGGAGGCGTTTGCACCCTACGGCCAGGTCATCGCGCCGCTGCGGACGGGCGGCCAGGGCGCCGAGACCCGCTATGACGCCGAGGCCTCGGCCAGCGAGGCAAAGCTCCTCTTGGGCAATGGTGAGCCGCGGCTGTGGATCATGCACCTGCCGCATGTCGGTCTCGGCTTCAGCCGGATCGCGCGGCATCGGCGGGTCACGCAATGCCTGGGCTCGCTCGGCGGCAAGGAATGGCTGATCGGCGTGGCGCCACCCGGCAACCTCGGTGATGACGCGCGGCCGCGGGTCGAGGACATCGCCGCCTTTCGGGTGCCGGGCGACCGCCTGATCAAGCTCCACGTCGCGACCTGGCACGCCGGGCCGCACTTCGTCTATGACGAGTGCCTATTCGTCAACCTCGAGAACCTCGACACTAACCGGAGAGATTTTCAAGGCGTGCCGCTTTCAGTTGAGTGCCGGTACCGACTCTGAGCCGCGCGACGGCGATTGTCTGGGATCAATACTTCAGCAGCCGCTAACAATAGCGCAGAAGCGCAGAGCGACGGCACGATTGGTGGCGCGAAATGGTCACCGACGATCGCCCGTGGAGATAACTCTGCCCGACGCTCGGCCGTGGTGGCGCGATTTGAAAATTAGAGACATGCCTTGGTAGCGTCTCCGTTTCGCCTTCGGGGCGAGCCAGCTTGGTAAACGTGCACACCACCTGAGATTTCGGTGAGCATGGCGCAGATCGCGGCGAGCATCGAGTACGAAACCGTTCCACGCCCCGCCGGTCTTCCCGACGACATGCAGGCGCTGCCGGGCGCTTCGCTGCGGTTCCTATCGATCAGGGCGATCGACGGTTTCAAGGTGCAGGCCGCGCTCTGGCAACCGGAGAACAGGCGGGCGGCGGACACGACCATGATCGTTCAAGTGCATGGCAGCGGCGGCAACCTTTCCTCGCTCCCGCTCCGGGTCATCGCTCGCGCCTTGTCGGCCAAGGGTTACACGGCGCTCAGCATCAGCACGTGGCAGCACGACGAGCACGTCAACACCGACCTTTTCTTCGACGTACGACGCGACATCGAGGCTGCAGTCGCCACTGTTAGCGCGCTTGACTACCGGTCCATCGTTCTTCTAGGCCACAGCCTCGGGGCCGTGCAGGTTCAATACTACGCCGCCACTGATTGGGACCCCACGATCAAGGCGGTAGTTCTGACAGGCGCATTCGGAAAGCTGCCGTGGAAGTCGCGGCACATCCTGATCCAGGACGAGGACAACTACAAAGCCTTGGCGGACACCTCGGTCGGCGCGCTGAGGGCCGGCAAGGCCGCCGAAATCCTGCCGATCAAGATGCGCTGGCTTGGTGGCGTCGAAACGCCGGTGACGGCACAGCACTCCTGACTTATCGCGACGAGCAAACGAGCGCGGCCGACGGCACATACTGGATCTCCCGTATCCCTCGTCCGATCCTGATCCTGCGCGATGAGGCCGATGGCTCGGTGCTGTCGTTTGAGCCGTACATGCTGCTCAGCGCCGCACGTGCGGAGGGATCTCTGGTCCCGAGCATCAAGTATGTGCTGGTACCGAACCGTCGTCCGCCGAGCAGGGAAGGGCATCTGTTCACTGACACCACAGAGGCGCTGATCGATGCGGTGTCGGCCTGGCTCACGGAGCAGCATTTGTGACCTAGCCGATTTTCTCAGACGTTGATGGCTGAACGTCTCGCTCATCCATGAAAGAGCTGGTGGCATCATCGCTGCAGCTGTAGTCATTTCTATGAGCTTTAAATTTGGAGATCGGTCGGCCATAAGGTTCGAAGAATATCGCAAGCACGACGCCGTCTCCCTTGCCGGGCTCATCGCCAAGCGCCAGGTCAGCGCCGAGGAGGTGCTGAAGACTGCGATCGCGCGGGCCGAACAGGTCAATCCTGCGATCAATGCCATCGTCCACAAGCGGTATGAGCAGGCGCGCAAGGCGGTCGCGGCAGGGCTTCCCAAAGGGCCGCTGAAGGGCGTGCCCTACCTTCTCAAGGACCTTGCCTTCTTCGAGACCGGTGAGCCGGTGACATTCGGCAGCAGCCTGTTCAAGGATTTTGTCGCCCATCACGACACCGCCTACGTGACGCGTTGCAAGAAGGCCGGACTCGTGTTGATAGGCCGCAGCTCGAGCCCTGAGTTCGGCCTGAACCCGAATACCGAACCGCGGCTCTACGGCTCCTGTCACAATCCCTGGAACCTCGAATACTCGCCGGGGGGTTCCTCCGGTGGCGCCGCGGCGGCGGTTTCAGCGGGCATCCTGCCCATGGCGCATGCCACCGACGGCGGCGGCTCGATCCGGATCCCAGCGGCGCAGTGCGGCCTCTTTGGGCTCAAGCCGTCACGCGGCCGGGTGTCTATGGCGCCAGACGCAGGCGAAGGATGGGGTGGCCTATCCGCCGCACACGTGGTCAGCCGCAGCGTGCGCGACTCGGCTCTCATGCTCGATTGCACCGCCGGACCGGAGCCTGGAGACCCCTATGCCGCGCCGGCGCACGAGCGCGCCTTTCTCGAAGCCATCGCCCGTCCGCCGCGTAAGCTCAGGATCGCTCTGATGCTGAAGGATCATCGCGGTGCGAAGTTGCACCCCGAATGCCTGGAGGCGGTGCAACGCGCGGCCAAACTCTGCGCCGGCCTCGGCCACGTGGTCGAGGAGGCGGATCCCGGGCTCGACATGGTGGCGCTGCGGCCCATGAATGCCAGGATCTCGGCGACCAACATCACCCGATCATTCAACATGCGTTGGAAGGCGCTGGGACACGAGCCTAACGCCGATGACGTGGAGGCGGTGACATGGGCGGTGTACCAGCGCGGGCTGAAGGTGAGCGGCGTCGAGTACGTGGAAGCGATTGCTGCCGTGCACGCGGCCGGGCGCAAGATGGGTGCGTTCCTCACCAGCTATGACGTGATCCTGTCGACGACGCTGGCTGGCCCACCACCGAAGCTCGGTTATTTTGACCAGAACGGTGATGTTCAGACGTTCACTGAGCGCGTGACGGAATATCTGTCGGTGACACCGCTGCATAATGCGACGGGCACGCCGGCGATGAACGTGCCGCTGCATTGGACGGCAGATGGCCTGCCGGTTGGCGTGCATTTCGCGGGCCGCTACGGTGAGGAGGCGACCCTGCTGGCGCTTGCCGCCGAGCCGGAGACGGCGCAACCGTGGTTCGATCGCGTGCCGGCGCTGTAAAGAGCGGGCAACAAGGAGGTCAAACAGCATGGATCGCAAACCTCGGATCGCCCACCTGGCGGGACCCAACGCCACCATTCAGAACACCCCTCCCCTGGTCACCTCCAACACGGCGAGAGCGAGGCACGATCTGCCCTCGCTGACGGACCGTGAGGGCAAGCCGGCGCGGTTCGACGTTCTGCGTCCACAGCGCCTGGCAGCGCCGGTCACAGTCTATGTCGAACAATTCAGCGCGCATCCCCTCGAGGCCGACGCGGCCGAGTTCTACGGCCCACCAGATGGTTACGTCGACAGTGCCGGACGCGTGCACAGGGAGCGCCAAAGTTTGCATCCCGAGGACGGGCTGTACCCTCTCTCGTACATAGCGGCACAGGCGGACGGCTCAGCCTGGGACGAGGAATGCGCGTTCCCCAACGCTGGCGGCATGATCTCGCACCTGATTTTCGGCATCATAATTGATAATTACGCAACCATATAATCCTTCAGAAAAGCCCTTCAAGATCGAGGGTTGATTTCGTCGGCGCTAGCGCCGCTCGGCGCGCGGCATCGCGTCGGTCCCGATGGTGCCCTCGATGTTCTTCCACTGCGGGCGCTGGACGTTGACCAGCTCGCCGAGTGCCGCATAACCCGAGCCGGAGAGGCGGCACACCGGGTCGAGCAGCCGGGGGTCGACCCGCCCGTTCTTCCATACCGACGGATCGACATGGGCGTGGACGATGCGGCCGAGCACGATGTTGGTGTTGCGGTCGGTGACGATCTGCGCGACCTCGCATTCGAGATGCGCCTTGGCTTCGCCGACGCGGTAGGGGCGCACCTTTGCCGCCGGCACGGCGGTCAGCTGGGCCCAGTCGAACTCGTCCTCCTCGCACGGGAAATCGCCGGAGGTGAAATTCATCCGCTCCAAGAGATGCATCGTGACGATATTCGCGACAAACTCCGGCACCTCGCGGAGGTTTGCCAGGCTGTCCTTGACCCCGGACGAGCCGAACGCGACGTAGGGCGGATCGCTCCCCATCAAATTGAAGTACGAGTACGGCGCCACGTTGGGCACCCCGGCCGCTGAAATGGTCGAGATCCAGCCGACCGGCCGCGGCACGACCAAGGCCGTCATCAGCTGATAAAAGCCGGGCGCCTGCCAGTCGTCGGGGCCGACTTCGAGAGCGCCATCGAGGGTAGCGGGCGGAGCGTCGTGTGAGCTGGGCATGAAATGGATCTTATCCTTGGTTGAATGACGGACCACGGTAGCAGCCTTTTCGCCCGACGCCGCGGATATTGCGGTCGCCGCGACAACCGGCCCATGATGGGGCAACACCAAACACGGGGCAGCGATGACGGGACCACGCCAATTGCATTTGGGCGCCTTCATGCGCCCGGTCGGAATCCACACCGCCTGGTGGCGCTACCCCGGCGCCTGGCCCGACGCCAACTTCAATCTCAAACACCTGATCCGTTTCGCGCAGACCCTGGAGCGCGGCCGCTTCGACGCCTGGTTCATGGCCGATCATCTGGCCGTCCTCAACATGCCGATGGCGGCGCTGAAGCGCAGCGCCACCGTCACCTCGTTCGATCCGCTGACCCTGCTGCCGGCATTGGCGATGGTGACCGAGCATCTTGGCCTCATCGCCACCGCGTCGACGACCTTCGAGCCGGCCTACATGATCGCGCGGCGCTTTGCCTCGCTCGACCACATCAGCGGCGGGCGCGCCGGCTGGAACCTCGTCACCACCTCCAACCCTGACGCCGCACTCAATTTCGGGCTTCCCGAGCATATGGAGCATGGCGAGCGCTACCGCCGCGCCCGCGAGTTCTTCGATGTCGTGACCGGCCTCTGGGACAGCTGGGCCGAGGACGCCTTTATCCGCGATGTCGAGGACGGCCTCTATTTCGACCCGGAGCGCATGCATGTGCTCGACCACAAGGGCGAGTTTCTGTCGGTGCGCGGCCCCTTGAACATCGCCCGGCCGATCCAAGGCTGGCCGGTCATCGTCCAGGCCGGCGCCTCCGATGCGGGCCGCCAGCTCGCCGCCGAGACCGCGGAGGTGATCTTTGCCAGCGGCGGCAAGCTCGCCGACGCGCAACGCTATTATGCCGATGTCAGGCAGCGGGCGAAAAAGGTCGGGCGCGACCCCGATCACATCAAGATCCTGCCCGGCGCCCTCGTCGTGGTCGGCGAGACCGCCGCCGAGGCGCGCGAGAAGCGGGCATTGCTCGACAGCCTGGTGCACCCCGACAGCGGCATCGCCTCGCTGTCGATAGCACTCGGTCACGACGCCTCGGGCTTCGATCTCGATGGCGCGCTGCCCGAGATCCCGGAGAGCAACGCCAGCAAGAGCGGCCGCGCGCGTGTCATCGAACGCGCCCGGCGCGACAACCTGACGGTCCGCCAATTGGCGCAAATCGCCGGCAGCTACGGCGGCCACGCCTTGGTCGGCACCCCCAAAATGATCGCCGACCAGATGGAGGAGTGGCTCTTGAGCGACGCCTGCGACGGGTTCAACATCATGTTCCCCCATGTCCCGGGCGGCCTCGACGATTTCGTCGACCGGGTCGTCCCCGAATTGCAGCGCCGCGGCCTCTTCCGCCGCGAATACGAAGGCCGGACCCTGCGCGAAAACCTCGGCCTGCCGCGCCCCGAGAACCGCTTCTTCGCCGACGCTGCTGCGCCCGCACGTGCCATAACCGGCGATTGAACTGAGGTTCCTCACCTGCGCAAAATACTTGGGATATGGAGCAAAACCGCACCCCAAAGTTGAATATCCCGTCCCGCCCCCTGATAGGGTCCCTCCACCCATAGAACCCCGGCGCCAGGCCAGCGGCGGCTCGGAGATGCAAGGATCGGCAATATTAGAGAGCAACTTAGGCAATTTTAGGGTCGTCTAAATCGCAACCTCAAGGCAGCTCCCAACAGATCGTAATCGGCCGCTCCTGCTGCCGTTGATGATCACGATCGTCCGCAACATATGTTGCGAGATTGCTTCGCTTTGCCCGCAATGACAGCAAAAATGGTGTCATTGCGAGGAAATCTCGGGGGCGTGCGGCACCATCCGGATCGAGAGAGATCCGCAGGCACAACCCTCGAGCGGAAAAGCGTGCGCTCTTCCGCGGGACGCGTGCTACGGTTGTTGGGTTACGGTGACAGTTTATGCGTTAGAGAAGGCGGGCCAAGGTCCACGCCATCTCCGTCATCATCTCGCGAAATTCATTCGGTCCGTAACCTGCGCTGCGCAGGACAGGCGCCATCACCTCGTCCAACAGAAGGTCGTCAAGCGTTGCCCGGGAGCAGTGGCATTCGGCGTACCTTGGTTTATTGGTAAACCGCGGCGCACCAAATTCGATATCGGTCGCGGGACGATCGTCGATCATTTAACCCCCCTGGATGATAGGTGATCGGCCGACCCTGCCGTGGACCGAAACGGACCAAGTTGGGTTGACCCGAAACCTGTGTCCGATCACGACTATGCTCGCGCCGCTGAAATCGTGTCTCGAGTTCGAAGCCCTGGCCAGCCGCGTCTTTTTAGAGTCTACCTGCCCCGGGCACGAGCCATGGACGATGCGGCTGTTCGGGTGGTGTCGTCGCCCCTTCGGCGAGATCCGGAGCCGTGACCGCGCTGCTGTCGCCCGCTCCGGCGCGAGCATCGCCAGGTTCCGGCTGGTGAGCCTCGGCCCATTTCATAAAGCCCGTAGCACGACTATCTGCCAAGGAAATATACATTCGACAAATCCCTTGCTATTCTGGTCTACTAGATATGGTGTCGATTGCGAGTTTTACCAGGAGTCTCACAAATGAGGTAAACCGGTCGGAAATTTTACTTACACCGATGATTTTAGCCTCCGGTATGTATCTTTCACAATTGATTTGAATGTCCCACGCGAGCACCCACCTATTACAGAAGCCTCAAAGGAAGACTCTGTCTGGGGGTTTAGCCGGGCGAACGACTGTGCGCAACCACGCATCCGCCGGCCAACCGCGAGAGCGAATTGTAATCAACGAGTGCTCTCCCGCTGAGCTGGCCGGAAGCTGTGGCGAAGTCCACCGGCTGAGGCGCGTGAAGCAAGGAGATAGCACCATGCCGCGAGAACAAAAAGCGGGGCGACAGGTCAGATGCCTCACCATAAGTGGATTCTCTGCCGAGGACGCAGCTCGAAACTGGCTCCAACGATATTCCGGGAAGCAGGTGCTGCCCGGTGAGATCGTCCACCCGTAGAGCGGAGGCCGCGCCAATGCGTTCCCAACCCCTATCAGGTGAGGCAAGCCGGCGGCGTGCGGAGGAGCAGTTCAAGACAAAAAAGAAAATCAATTACCAAACTGAGGCCGGCACTCCCGCACAGCGAGCCGAGGCGGAGAAGACCGCGCGGCTACGCGCGCTTCGGCTGGCCAAGGAAGCAGCCGACAAGGATGCTGCAAATCGAGAAGCGCTGGCAGCAAAGGTCCGTAGAGCTGAGCCACGCCGGCGCGTTCCCGGACCTCGGATTTCAAGTCCATCAGACCCCACATAGGGACCCTCGCGGCTCGTGCAGCGAGTATCGGCGCCAGCATCCCGACCGGTGTTATGCCGTACCAAACGGCAACTGTGCAGAGCGTAGCTCCGGCGCTACCGGCTGCAGGATCATGCCCCGAAGATGCTCCGCTCCCCGCTCCCCGACCGACTGCGAATCGTGGCCCTCGCCGGCCGCCGAACGGCCCAAGGATCGGGTAACAGGAATCGTGTCAGACTCGAATTCATACGGAATAATAATCGTCCTATTGCATGACTCTTTTCCGCCGCTGATCGACGAACCCTTCGGGAGTCGCGGCTACCTGCCTTGAAAGCGGCAGCCGCTCGGGCTGCGCGGTGGCGGCATAGCTCCGACGGCGCGGATGTCGCCTGGAGGGCTAGGCCAGGCGTGTTTGTCGTGGATCGTTCCGGCTGCGGGAAAGAGGGGTCGGCGACTGCACCGATGGCGACGCCGATGAGCTGCGGTATGCGCTCCGGCCCAAAACAACGCCGACCCGCACTCTGGGCAGAAGTGAAACGTCAGCAGCTTTTCCCACGGCCGAATTGTATGACGCTCACCGCGCCGCGCTCGAAAAGGCGGCAATGCCGAACACGCTTCCCGTCCGGCGCTGGCAATCGACGCAGTGACACACCAAGACGCGCGTCGGTTCTCCCTGACAGCGGAGGTGTAGCCGTGCACAGGCGCAGTTGGCGAGACGTTGGCCCTTGGGTGCTTCACTCGTGAACCCAAAGTACGGTGACGGATCCAGATTTTCAAAAAAGCGTAGGCGGAAAGTGTTGCATCACATCGGCTAGTGCTCAGACTCATTCTAATGGTGCAGTCCGGCACCGACTCCAATCGTTTGTGCCCGGCCTTGAGCCGGGCATCCACGGAAATCGGCAAGGCGTGTGCCATGGCTCGTGGATGGCCGGGCCAAGCCTGGACAAGCCCGGCCACGAACGAATTAGTGAATCGTCTGTCCGAGTCTGAGCACTGGCGAGTTAGAGATGGTCGCCTCGTTGGGGACTCAGACGAGCTTCGCCACGGCGGTCGCCAGTTCGAATACTCTGGCAATGACTAATGCAGCCCCGCGCTTGCAGGCGAGCCCCGTGCTCCGGCCCGCAATGCTGACCAAGGTTGCCACTTCGTGCTCAACCAGCTCCGGGACTAGGCTGGTGTGGGCGACCGATTACCCGCACTACGACGGTTTTTCCCGGAGCGGCTAAGATGATCCGCGAGGGCGCGGCCCGTTATCTACCGAGGCTGGCCGGAGGTGCCATCGGGTTCTACGGCCCTCCAAAGCATCAGCCGGCTGGTACCAGAGCGCTGTCAACTCGTTGGATATCGGCGCGCATTTATGACCTCCCATGATTAGTCCTTGAATAGAATTTCGCGCTTAGAGTGCTCGATAGGCCGCGAACGCCACGACCATCAGGACGACAAAAATTGGAATGACGAGGGGTGGAACAAACCAAGCTTTCATTACGTCTATCCTTCGCTGAGTAGTGGGGTTTCTCGGCTCCGCGCTCGCCAGAGTCCTGCCAGGCGTTTCGCCTTGGTGAGCTGCGCAGGCGTCAGCCGGGTGGCGGCCCGTTCGTATCCTGATCGAGCGTGGTCGCGATATATGCCGCGCGAGCTTGCTGTCGCCAGCAGGAACCAGACACACGCGTTCACGTAATTTCCCGACGCATTCGGACCATCGGCATAGAGTTCGGCGAGCCTGCTCTGAGCACGCGGCAGGCCTTGCTCAGCAGCCGCCAGCAACCATCTGATCGCATCCGCTCGGTGGCTTTCGATGGCATACCCGTTGTCGTCGATACGGCTGTCATAGAGGACGCCGAGATTGAATTGCGCGGCGGCCTCGCCGCTCTCGGCAGCAATCCGGAGGTGCCTCATTGTGTTGGTATCCATCGCAGCTCCCTAGCCATCGGGTGGAATCCCGTTGCCCCAAAGCCGTGCGCACCGCCGTCTTTCAACATTAGAGAAACCGGGAGAGCTCACGCGCGGACCAAAACAGCATCGCGCAGAAACCCGTCTCGGCCACGCCCCCGTTCAGCACCCGCGAGGAGGTCGTTTCGTCCTTTCGGCGACCATCACCGGTCGTGATCGGCAGCGCGGCCACCGCTTTGCAAGGCAAGCCACAACCTCGGTCGGGTTTGACGATGCCACCGGGTGCGGCGAACTCCGGATTTTGCGGGAAAAATCACCGGCTGCGCCAAATCATTTGGCGCACATTGCAACATGGGATTTATTTTACGATGTGCAATGGGAATTTATTTTGAAATTACCTACCTGAACCTAGTGTTCTGAGCCATAAATTCGCGTGATAATTTAGGAGACGGATTTGCATCGGCGCGGTGGTGGTGCGAACGGGTCGTTCCGGTAGCCAAGATCGAACTGTCGGCTACTATCGACCTCCAGTTGAATAGCCCATCCAGCTACAACATTCGTTGCAACGCCCATCACCCATCGCGACCTCGTTGGTCCAGCCGGCTGCCGTTCTTTGCCGCCATAGGTCGGCACTATAGGATGCAAGAGAGGCAATCTTCGGGTCGTCGACATCACCCCAATATCGCCGCCTCCAGCGGATCGCGCGGCATGCAGAATGGATGCACCTGGGTTCGCCCGGTCACCGCCGATCGCGCTGCAGCAGAACGACATTGTGCGGCTCGTCCGGGAAAACCCCGTGAAGTGCCGTTTGAACCGCTTCGGCCAGGGTTTCCGGCTTGAATGGCTTTCTGAGAAGAGGGTGATCGCGCAGTTTGTCCCCAAAGCGCGACAGATCCGCATAACCACTGGTGAAGAGCACCTTGAGGTCGGGTCGGTTGCGCTGCGCCAAGCGCAGCGTATCCAGCCCTGACAACCCAGGCATCACCAGATCGGTAACCATCAGGTCGCAAGGCGCGTTCCGCTCGAGGATGGCCAGCGCGGCAGGGCCGCTTTCGGCCTCCGTCACAATATAGCCCAACTCCTCGAGATCCTGGGCGATGATCCAGCGGACATCGGTGTCGTCATCGACGACGAGAATGTTAGCTCCTCTCGCCGTGCCCGCCGGCCTTACGCGGTCCACGGCGGATGCCGCAGCCTCGTGGGCGCGGGGCAGGTAGATCTCTACCGTGGTCCCCTCGCGCAAGCGACTGCAAATCCGCACCGTGCCGCCCGATTGTCTGACGACGCCAAATACCATCGACAGACCCAACCCGGTCCCCTTGCCGATTTCCTTGGTTGTAAAGAACGGCTCGAACGCGCGCTGCAAAACCTCCGGGCTCATCCCGGTTCCGGTGTCTCGTACTGACACCAGCACACAATCCTGCCCCGCGACCTCTTCCGGCAATTCCTCGCGCGTCGCGCCGATGTTTGCCGTCTCGATCAGCGCCATGCCACCACCCGGCATCGCGTCGCGCGCGTTGAGGGCGATGTTGAGGAGCGCCGTCTCGATCTGCCCGATATCGATCAGAACCGGCCAGAGGTCGGTCGCCAACGCATGCCGGATCTCGATGGTAGGGCCGATGGAGCGGCGCAGAATCTCACTCATCGCGACGATGATGGAGTTGAGGTCGGCCGGGATCGGGGTGAGGCGCTGCTTGCGGGCGAATGCGAGCAGGGCTTCAGTGAGCAAGGCGCCCTGGGAGGCGCCGCGTTGCGCAGTGTGGAGCAGCCGCAAGCTCCTGGCGTCAGAGATCCGCGGCTCGAGCAATGTCAAGGAACCCGAAATCGCAGTCAGTAGATTGTTGAAGTCATGGGCGACCCCGCCGGTCAGCTGCCCCATAGCCTCCATCTTCTGTGCCTGCAGCAGCGCCGACTGCGCCTGCTCGCGTGCCGCAATTTCGGCACGGAGCCGCTCATTTGCTGCAGCAATCTCCCTAGTGCGCTCCGCCACGATGCTTTCGAGCTGTTCGCGGTTGCGCATCAGAGCAGCGGCGGCGTTGTGAAGCTCACCGCCGACCTGGTCGAGCTCCCGCACCCCGCTGACCAGCTGACCAATAGGCTCACCCCTTCCTAACGCCTTGGTGGCAGCCGTGAGCGCTTCGACCGGCTGCCGGATCGCGCGGGCCATCCACCAGCCCAAGACAAGGCTCAAGGCGAGGACTGCGACACCGCCGCCGAAGGCCAGTAGTCGCGCCCGGCGGAGCGGAGCATCGATAAATTCCCTGGGCAGACCAATCGCTACGTTCCAGCCGGTCACCGACGAGCGCCGGAAGTTCGCGTAGACCGGAATGCCTTCACTCGTGACGCTGGGAACCCAGCTTTCGACGCTGCCCCGTATTGCCTTCAAGAGCGTCGGCGAGGCCGGCTTACCGAGAAACCGATCCAATTCCCGATTGCGCGCCACGATGATGCCCTGACGATCGAAGATCCCGGCCGTCCAATCCGGCGGGAGATTTTGCTGCCCGAGCAGCGACGACAAAATCTCCGGCCCGAGCCCCATTGCCAATACATAAAAGACTTGCCCGTCTCGGAAAACGGGAACCCCCACCACGAGGATTGGCCGACGCAAGACCGCACCTATGATCAAATCGGAAATCTGAGGCTGACCGGTTGCAACGACGCGGTCGTGCATTTCGGTATTGGTCGCGCGAGGCAGCGGTTCACCAAACGGCCGGTTCGTGCTGAGCAGTTGCTGTCCCTTCGTGTCGTGCAGGACGATCGAGGTTCCATTGATCTTGAGGGTTGCGCGCATCTGCCGGTCGAACGCCGCGAAATCCCCGTCCTGCAGGCTCGGGGACACCGCAAGGACTTGGAGTTCGGCTTGGATCGCGCCGATCTGGCGATCGACGTCCCACAGAAGATTTTCGACCTGATGCTCGACGTCTTGTTTGATCTGCGTGCGCTGATCATCCACCATGCGAAGAATGGCAAAGCCTGCAAGCACGACGAGGGGCAGTGCGGTCGCTACGGCCAGCACCGTGAGCCGTGCCTGAATGCCGAGGCTGCGGCCCCGCACGAACAGTCTCATCAAGACCTCCGCGCGTTATCGGAGGCGGACTATAACGGGTTAGCGCCCTGTTCCACGCATGTTATCCGTTCTAGCGAATAGAGCAGCCAACCCGTGCCATTACGCGGTCGCAATCGTCAAAAAAGCGTCCCGCCCCTATCAACTCTGCCCGTAGGCATAGTCACCGACAACAAACGTGAGGTGACCGCGTCAGCGCTGCTGCGTAACGACGCCGTCCCACAGGAGCCGCATCTCGCGGCCGGGATCATGCGCGACGCGGCAGGCGGCGTCGAAAATCATCGTCGCGCGATCCTCGGTCGAATAGGCGGGCCAGGACGGGATCGCCGGATTGTCCGGGATGCCGTTGCGGGCGAAGGCGATCCATGTGGCGGCGACGCGCGCCGCGAGCTCTTGAGCGCCTGGAGCGCCGGCGGTGGTGTCGGCGACCTCGGTGTTGTCGAAGACAAAAGGCAGATCCATCGCATGATGCGCCTTCAGGCGCCCTCCATGGGCCGGGCTCTGCCAGTCGAGCGAATACATGTAGACCGGGGCCCGGCGCCGCGCTGCATAGCGCTCCGTCAGCAAGATCGTGCGGATCCAGAAATTCGACCCGGTCGCTGCCGCGATCAGCCGGTCGGCGGGGCTCGCCTGCAGCATGGCTGCGCGATAGGCGGCGAGCAATGCATTGGCCTCGGCGCCGGCCACCGCGGCGACGCGGTCACGCAATTCCACCTCGGTCAAGCTACCGTTCCACACGGCGTCGTCGTCGGCGAGGAAGAAGGCGCTCTCCTCCCTTGTGCCGCCGATCATCAGCGAGATGTCGTCGGCGGTCGGAGGCGCTCCCGGGTCGGCCGGGTGCTGCGGTAGGTCGCTCCCGTCGACGACCGGGCCGAAATCATAACGGTCGAGCAACGGCCAGCGCGATCGGCCGACCGCGCGCGGGGCCGGCGCGATCGCCGCCAGCAGCCGGTCGGCGGGAAGCGTTTGCAACCGCTCGCATTCGGCCGGGCGCAATCCGACCTCCTTGAGCACCGCCTCGGCGAGCGCATTCGCCCGCTCGCGGGTCGATACGCGGATCGCCGCACCGCTCTGAATGATCGCCCGGCGAAACAACCCCCGCGCCGCCGGCATCGCCAGCAATACGCTGACTTTGCCGCCGCCGCCCGATTCGCCAAAGATCGTGACGTTGCCGGGATCCCCGCCGAACACCGCGATATTGTCGCGGACCCAACGGAGCGCCGCGACGAGGTCCAGCATCCCGGCATTGCCGGAATGCGCCCAGACCGGGCCGCCGATATCGGCCAAATCTAGGAAGCCGAAAATGTTGAGGCGGTGGTTGACGCTGACGAGGACGACATCGCCGCGGCGCGCCAGATTGGCGCCGTCGGTCACTGCCCGGTTGCCCGAGCCATAACCGAAGGCGCCGCCATGCAGCCACACCATGACCGGCCGCTTGATGCCGTCGCCGAGGCCGGGTGTCCACACATTCAGGCTCAAACAATCTTCGCCCTCGGGGCTCGTGTCCGGCGGCCCGAGAAGGGTTTCGAGCACCGGCCGCCGCGCGGGGCGATTGGGCAATTGCCATGCGCGGCCGGCATAGGCGACCGCCGCGCGCACGCCGCCCCAGGGCTGCGGCGGTTCGGGCGGCATGAAGCGGTTGCGCCGCGTCGGCGAAGCGCCGTAGGGGATGCCCTTGAACGAGTGAATGCCGGCGGCAGATATCCCGCGCAATTTGCCTGCGGCGATTTCGACGACGGGTGCCAAGCCAGCCTCCGCGGTGGCGACGTCATTGGCCATTCTCTGCCCTCCGCTATGTCGAAATCCGAGCCGAGCCCAAAGGAGCTTCCGCCGCCACCGGCCGGCGGCTACGATGACCAGTGAAACGACACCGCCAGAGGGAAGGGTGAGATGGCCTTTTACGAACTGCGCCAGTACAAAGTTCGGCCCGGCAAGATCGACGAATGGGTCAAGATCATGGAAGAGGAGATCATTCCGTTCCAGGTCTCCAAGGGCATGGTCATTTGCGGCAGCTTCCGCGGCGAGACCGACCCTTCCGTCTATGTGTGGCTGCGCCGCTTCGAGAGCGAGGCCGAGCGCGAGGCGCTCTACAAGGCGGTCTACGAGACCGATTACTGGCAGACCAAGATCGCGCCGCGGGTGCCGGACTGTCTCGATCGCGACGCCAATGTCGTGACCCGCATTATGCCAACCGCGAAATCGACGATGCGGTAGGGCTATTCCCAGCGCACGACTTCGTCGAAGCCGAGGCGCGGCAGCCGCGGTCGCAACCTGCCGCGGTCGCCGTAGCCGATATTCAGCAGAAAGTTCGTCCGCCATCGACGCTCGGGAAAGAACACCGCGTCGACCTTGTCGGCGTCGAACCCGGACATCGGCCCGCAATCGAGCCCCTCCGCACGCAATGCCAGGATGAAATAGCCGCCCTGCAGTGACGAATTGCGCAAACCGGTCTCCTCGACGAGTGCCGGATTGGTCGTGAACCAGCCGCGCGCGTCGGTGTGCGGATAAAGCCGTGGCAGCAATTCGAAAAATTCCCGGTCGTAGGCGACGATCGCGGTTATCGGGGCCGTGCGGACCTTTTCGTAATTGCCCGACGAAACGCAAGGCAAGAGCCGCTCTTTGGCGGCGGGGCTGTGCACCAGCACCAGGCGCATCGGCTGGCAATTGCCGCTCGTCGGGCCGAGGCACGCCAGCGCGAACGCCGCCTCGACCAGGCCTTCCGAGACCGGGCGCGCCTGCCAATGCGAGAACGTGCGGGCCTCATCGAACATCGTTGCCAGCAAGCTGCCGTCCGCTGGTGTCACGCCTGTCTCCTTTCGCCATTGAGCTTCCACTATTAGTGACGGCGTGCCGCAAAAATGCAATCGACGGCGGCTTAATTAGCGTGAAATCATCGTTGAAATTTTATCTATTGACATTCACCAATGTGTGAATAAGTTCTTATCTACAGCGCCGATTTGAGAACCAGCTTGCGGGCGCTCGACAAGTGCAGCTAAAGCGAGCTGTTCCGCGCACAGCGGCGCGGCTCCCGGGAAGGATCGCGATGACCAGCCTGTGTGCGCCACTTCCACCCGATGCGGGCGATAGCGTCACTTTAACCATCCCAGAAGAACCGGTCACCAGCCGGAGGACATCCAAGCATCGCATCACCGATGATCGACAATACGAGAGATACGGGAACCTGCATGCGGCTGAACGTCCGGCGCTGCCCCGCATCCGGCCGGGCCAGCTGTGGGTTGTCGAGCAGTCATCGACGGACCCGCATTTGTCGCCGCTCGGGCACCATGCGATAACCGCGGCCAATGTCGTCATCTATGATCGGTCGCTCTATCCGATCGTCGCCGCGAACCTGCCGCTCGGCGGTTACGCCGAGCCCGCCTCATTGCCGGATGGAGTGCCCGACAGGGTGTTCGATCGCTGCATCCAATTTGCCCGCGACGGATGGAGCGTTGTGTGGTTTGTCGATCACGGGCAGCCGCATGACGCGCGACGCGAGCGGATCGGACGACTGGTCGATCAGTTGGTCGGCGCCGGCTGCCAGCCCTCTCACTCCGTGAGCTTGTTCGTCAGCGCGAATGGAAGCCCTCTGCAGCAGACCGAAACAGAACTCGATACGCTCGGGATCGCGATCGACGCGACGACCTCCGAGGATCGTCTTGCGATTGCCTTTGTTGCAGTCGATGCGGGGGCGGCGCCGCACCTCCATGCAATCTCGTCCAACGGTCTTGCCGGGTAACGCCCTCAGCTGTTGACGCGGCGGATCAATTCGGCCCAGCGGTCGAGCGCCGGCAAGGTCTTGTCGGCGGGCTCCGGCGGCAAAGTGGTGACCACCCGGGCGACCCCCATGTCGCGGTAGCGTTTCAGCAGGTCGAGACCCTCGGTGCCGCCGAACAAGGTGATCGGCAGCGCCGCAGGGTCGCGCCCTGCTTCCCTCACCATCTGCTTGAACTTCGGCAGATAGTCGTTGACATCGCCATAGGGTCCGCGACCGGCGATCGGGACCCACCCGTCGCCGTAGCGCGGCGCGCGGCATGCGGAAATGCGCCGCCGACGATGATCGGCGGATATGGCTTCTGTACCGGCTTGGGCTAGGTCATCATCGGCGGAAAATTCACGAACTCGCCATGATATTCCGGCTTCGCCTCTGTCCAGATCGCCTTCATCGCCTCGATGCGCTCGCGCATCAGCTTGAAGCGGGTCGCGAAAGCGGTGCCGTGGCCCTCGATCTCCTCGCGGTTCCAACCGCCGCCGACGCCGAATAGAAACCGTCCGCCCGACACCTGATTGATCGAGGCGACGAGCTTTGCCGTCTGGATCGGGTCGCGCTGCACGACGAGGCACACGCCCGTCGCGAGCTTCAGGGACTTGGTGACCCCCGCTGCGGCGCTCAGCACGACGAACGGGTCCATCACCTCGTAATAGGGCTTGGGCAATTCGCCGCCGCCCGGAAACGGCGTCTTGCGCGGCACCGGGATGTGCGAGTGCTCGGGCGCCCACATCGACTCGAAGCCGCGCGCCTCAAGCGCCCGGGCGAGCTCCACCGCCGGGATCGAATAATCGGTGTGGAACATCGACACGCCAAAATGCATTTCCTCGCTCCTACTCGTCAGGTTCCAGTGGCGGGCTAGTCGACCGGGATGAAAACCGAATGCCGGATCTTCCCCTCGACATGCTGCGACAAGTGGCCCTTGCCGGTCGTGTCCTCGACGAGGATTATCTCGCCGGTGCCGATGACCCGGCTCTCGCCGTCGCTGGCGGTGATTTTGACCCCGGCGTCGAGATTGATGATGTATTGCCGGCGCGGTGCCGGGTGCCAGTCGATGTCGTGCTCGGCCTGGGTCTCGCGAAAGATGATGCCGGTGGCCGGCAGGCGCTTGGACAACTTGCTGCCGCGCCGCTCCTCGACCCATTCCACGTCGATGTCGCGGAAATGCGATTGGCCGCTGGCATCGGTATAGAGATTGTGTATGCGCATTTGCGTCCCTCCTCGGAAAAACCCAACATAGGCCCGCTGCTGTACCTAAGCGAAGCCTTCGTTCATCACGCGGATGATCTCGGCGACACTCATTCCGCTTAGACCCAAGCGCTCGAGCATGCGCCCTTCTGCGGCGAAATCCTTTCCGGTCATGCTGCGGACGATCGCGACGAGCGCGTCAATCGCCGGCGTCGGCACCCCGGCCGCAGCCCCCAGCGCGCTCATCGGGATAAGGCCGGTCGGGACGTCTTCGGTGATGAATTTGTGCTCGAGCGAGCTCGGCGTTCCAGTCGCCTGATAGGGTCCGTCGCTGTTGTAGGTCAGCCGCTGGCAGGTCTCGACGAGGCTCGCCTCGCGCACGCCGTAAACACGATCGAACCAGTCCTCCAAACTCGGGACGGTCGCGCCCAGCGCAGCAGCAACGGCCACACGCTCGGCATTGATCGCCTGATACAGGCGGGCGACCGCCGGGGTGACGCCTTCGGCATAGAATTTGTAGTGATCGCCGCTCTCGATCCGCGCGGCGTTGGCGACGCAATTCGCTACATGCAGCATCGCGTTGGCATTGGTGAACCCGGTATAGAGCGCATTGGGAGCAGCGGCCGCTTGCGGAAACAACGGCGCCAAGCGCCGACGCACCGCGGCAATGTGATTGCCGGGGAATGTGGCGATCTGCAGCCAGCGCTTCGCGATGATCGGTCGGATGCGCGTCGGTGCGAGCCGCCGACACGAATAGGGGTAATTGTCCATCTCGGCGACAGCGACCTCGGCATGGCAGCCCGCCGCGTCGAGCGCCCGGCGGACGATCAACGATCCCCCGGTGTTGCCCTGGACCAGCAGGACGATCTGGCCGTCGCGCAGCAAGGGCGCGAGCGATCGGGCGACTGCTGCCTGGGCGTTGCCGCCGGTCACGATGATGATGATTTCGGCGCCGTCGACCGCTGCGCGCAGATCGCTCGTCGCGCGCTCGACGGCGGCGAAGCCGCCCCGCTCGCCCTCGACATCGATACCACCAAACGCGCGGATATCCGAAAGCCTGGCATCGTCGATGTCGTGCAGCCGCAATTTGAACCCGGC
>Ga0210407_10001128_pt1 | contig 26071 bp, 20 predicted proteins | sample IncBWC27MmetaG_FD_150860 | JGI IMG/M metagenome (GOLD analysis project Ga0210407, IMG submission 150860) | Forest soil microbial communities from Barre Woods Harvard Forest LTER site, Petersham, Massachusetts, United States - Inc-BW-C-27-M | ecosystem: Environmental > Terrestrial > Soil >...
AGCGTGGCGTCGAAAACAAGCTCGAAGGATTATTTCTTGTTCGCGTGGATAGGGCTCACTACCGCTGGCATCCCCAGAAGCCGTTCGTAGAGATCCGATTTGTGATTTTGGAACCGAAACCTTTCGAGACGCAGTGCTTCTCTGGGCGATTGTACTGCAACGAAAGAGCTCTCTGGAAACTCAACTGGTTCCTTCGCGATTTTGGCTACGACACGCAGCTCCTCAAAGATGACCAGGTCGACGAAAAAGCTCTCTCCCATCTTCGCGGGGTCGTCCGGACCTCTTATATAGCTTTAAACGGACGCGCTTACCAAAACCTCGAGGCCTTCGCCCCCGAGGCGGACTGGGAAGCACTCGATTGCACCTCACTGGCCCGCAGCGATGGGCGGGGAGACGGTGATGGTCTATAGCTACACACAGATCAGCCAGTACCTGCGGTGCCCACGCAGCTATCGCTACCGCTATCTCGACGGCTGGCAGGAAAAAGAGACTCGCGCCGCCATGGCTTTCGGCCGCTGCTTCGAAAAGGCCCTGGGGGCCTACTTTTGCGGGGAAGATTGTTCTGTGGTGCTGTTCAAGGAATGGGAGGAGTTCCGGGATTTTCCCTTCAAATACAAGAAAGGAGAATCCTGGGATCGCCTGGTACACCAGGGTGTCCACTTGCTCGAGCGATTCGTGCAGAGTGATCGAATCCGTATTTCGAATCCGAAGAAAAACCTCCAGAGCAAGGTAGCCCGGACACTCCGAGTAGGGAGCGAATTTGTGGGCTACATTGATGCCATCGGCGAACTGGACGGCAAACACTGCCTCATGGACTGGAAGACCACATCGAGTCGCTACCCGGAGGACCCCAAGGGCCTGCTTTCGCTCGACCCGCAGCTGATCTGCTATTCATGGCTTACAGGCATATCTGACGTCGCTCTGGTCGTGTTCGTAAGAAAGCATGCGCCCGAGATTCAGTATTTGCAGGCGTCCATCTCGGAAGAGCAGCGCCAGGAATTTGGCCGCATTGTCGAAACGACAGTGGACCAGATCGAGGCGGCGCATTTCGTTTCGCATAGCGGCATTCGATTCCCGCAAAACGGCTGTGTCAGCTGCCCTCATCTGGGATTGTGCCTCAATGATCAGGAACTGGTCGCGGCCAACCTGGTCCGCAAGGCAGGAGCGAGCAACCTTGACTGGCTGGACGAGCTTGTGGATTGACGGACGGCTTACGGTGTCAGCCGAATTCAACCGCCGGCGGGCCGTCTTCGTCCTAGGCAAGATCGATGAGATCTTGATCTGGGAAAGGACGAAGGAGCAAGAGAAGGACGTGCGGTTTGTGGAGCTGGGGGAGTATCTCTGCGAGGTTCGAGCAAAGCAGTATTGGAGACTAGAGAAATTGAAGTCGTTTGATGAATTTCTCGAAAAACGTTTCCCGGAATCGCGTCGCAAGGCCTATTACCTGATGGCGATACACGAGAACCTGAAGCGAGTCCCGAAGCAGCAACTCCGGGAAGTAGGCTGGAGCAAGGCCGTAGAACTGGTCAAGGTGGCGCGGCGGGATGGAGAAGAATTTGATTGTGCAACCTGGTTGCACAAAGCCAGGGAACTGCCAAAGGAGGGGTTCAAAGGAGCGGTAGAGCAGTACCTCACAGGAAAGGAAACGGAACCATGGGAGATTATCTATTTCAAGGTTTACAAGAGTCAGCTACCGGTGGTCGAACAAGCCCTGGAAACGGCCGCTTTGATGTTGGGGACCGACAAATCGCGGGGGTATTGCTTGGAAATGATTTGCGCCGATTTTCTGGCAGGAGCAAATTTCGACGAGACAGCGAAATAATCGAAGGAACTTGCTAGGCGTGCCCAACAACATAACACTGGCAGCCAGTGCAGCCCATATTCCTGAAGACGACAGAGGAACTGCCGTGTCAATCATGAAACGAAAACAACCTCGTCTACGGCTCGAAGGAGAAGCGTACAGACGGCTCCGCAATCAGGTCCTCATGCGGGATGGCTGGCGATGTCAGATCTGCGGCATGAGTAGCAACCTTGAGGTCCATCACAAAAAGTCGCGGGGCCGCCTGGGGCATGATCACGCCGATAATTTGATTACGCTTTGCCACCAATGCCACGGATTCTTACATTATGATCGCAAAGACCACCTTTAGACAGATAATCCCAAGCAAATGAGTTGGAATTTTCTTTCTTTGTGCTAGAATTTGCCGCACGTTCGTTCCCGTGTTGTCCCGACGCTCTTTGGAACGACAGACCGGGTAGTTTGGCCCCCTTTACATCTTGAATTTTCACGAGCGCTACAAGCGCTTTACGATCCGAGGTTGCGGACTTTTAGTGTGAACCTTCCCCGCTTCGCTCGGGAAAGGCGCGCGATCCCGATGCGCCAGGAGAAAGAAGATGGAAATCGCCCTGCAAGGTGATCATCTCAACAAAATTGCCCATTTTTGGAAATGCTCGATATTTGGTGGTTTTGTGCTGTTCTGATGAACATTTGGTAACGACCTCAAACACGATCGCTTGGACAATTTGATTACGCTTTGTCACCAAAGCCACGGATTTCTATATCGCAGGCACAAAACTGGGCACATTTCGCTTGACCGGTTAAACATCGCTACTGGCGTTGAAAACCAGCAATTTAGCACCAAACTTACTCTTCTTTAGACCGTCTGTTGATCAGCGGGTTCCAGGTTCGAGTCCTTCCTGGCTCGCCACCTGTTTTATTGGATTCTATCTATGAGTACAATTCGTCTCGGCTGGTCAGTTTTATTTGACAACCATCCTTACGCATATCAAAGTGTAGTGACAGAAGGAGCTGATGACCAACATCCATCAAGACCTAGATGTCGCTGGTCACTCCATTTTGTTATTGGAAGGGGAAAATGTGCTAAGAAGGAGGGGACAATGATTTTCAGTTCTGAGAAGTCTTGGTGGCGTACAGGCAGGTACGCACTTTCGTTTTGCCTAGGCTTTTTCGTATTGTCTTTTGGACAAACCGCACAAGCGCAAACTCGTAATTTCCAGATGGCTTTGTGGGGCAACGAAGGGAACCAAGCTCCCATTGATGCGGATGTCGCCTTCTTTCATGGAGGAGATACGCAGCCCTCCGGGCATTCGATTCTTAAGTTCTCTTTCTGGAATACCCAGGGAGCCTGGCAGTCCATGGTCTCGAAAATGAAATACGATTTTTCACGAATTGATGCGGTAGCGGTGGATGAGCCCTACTGGACCACCGTAGGTACTTCGCCGTCGCCGGGCAACGCTTGGCAAAATCCTTGCCAGGACAATCGATATCCAAGAGTTGCTAGTAGCTACCAGATGTTGCAGTCGCTCGGGCAAGCCGTGAAACAAACGTCGTCTAGAACGCGGTTTTGGATTAATTTCAGCGAGCCCGAGATCCAATGGATGATGGACACGAATTGTTCAGCAAACCGCCCCATTACCCTCAACGGATCCTTCGTGGATGTGGTTTCACTGGACAGATATAGGATCCGCTTTGAAGGTCCATGTCAGGTAACTTTGTCGCGTCCAGCGCCATGCTTGCGGCCCTATTACGACTGGGTCGTAGCACATCGCGCCTACGCTGGGCAGCAGATCGCACTTGTACCAGGTGTCTTCGTCCGTATCCAGGAGAGACGTACTGGCCCGGTGCGGCTGGAGGATCCTAACTCCCAAGCGGCATTACTTACCGGTTACTTCAATTATGCTTCGAGCATGAATCAATCCTGTGATCTTCCGGCCGGCGCCACTGGGATCACTGGAGTCTTCGATGGGTGTCTCGTGTGGTTGGTAGTTGGATATCCCGGCGAAAGCTCGACGGAAAACCCGAAATCTGATACGCCGATTCAATGGCTCGGTGAATTTGACCCCAATCCAGTATTACAACCGATCCAAGCTGCTTGGCGATCAGAACTTTCAAAGCCCATTCGCCGGAATGTTGCTGGCAATCATTAGCCCGAAATGACCGGGGTTATTTGTACCAGCGGGACTGAGAAAGAATTCACTCTGGAGCGAAGCTGCGATACATATGAAGAGTAAATTAACGCGACAGATACTTTAATAGTAGTCGGGAAAGTGAAGTGTTCCGCGCAAGAGATTTTGCGAACGGCCGTGTGCGGTATGGATAGAAGGTGCGAATATGCCAGCCAGTTCTTCAAGGTCTAAATGTCGAGCCGGAAATTGCACGCATAGCAACAATCTCGAAGGGTAAGCTCCTTACGTCATGGACACTGAAAGGTGAGTTGAAGAAGATGTAGTATGCACGGGATACTTATCGAGATATTCCCACGCTGCCGCTCAACATGGCGTATAACTTAGGGCAAGTCGAGCTATCGCGACGAAGATGCGACAGCGACACGAGACAACCTCGTCTCGAAGAACTCCAGGTTCTGTCGATACCAGTCGGTTGTTAACTCCAAGCCGCTACGGAGGTCATAGCTCGGCTTGTAATCGAGGATCTGGCGGGCCTTCTCCAGGGAGGGAACTCGAATCTCGATATCGGGACATGGCGATTCCACGAGATTGATGGGAACTGATTTACCGGTCACGCGAATTACTTCCTGGGCGAGCTGTAGAATCGTGAGTGTGTTCTGCGGATTTCCAATGTTGAAATCTTCACCGATCGCTGCCGGCCGCCCGATCATTTCGTAAATGCCATCACAAAAATCATCAATGTAGCACCAGGAACGAATCTGTGAGCCATCCCCATGAACTTCAATCGGATTCCCCATCAGGGAATTGAGAACGAATCCGAGGATCGCGTGGGATCCCAGACGCCGAGGTCCGAAAACATTGAAAGGCCTTACGGTCACGACAGGCAACCCTGCCTGGCGATGGTAGGCTTTCACTAAGTGTTCGCCCGCAAGTTTGGCGATGGCATAGCTCCATCTTGCCTCGGCTGCCGGTCCGACCGCTGTCGGAGCATCTTCATGAACACGGAACGAATTCACTCCGAAGACTTCGCTAGTGGAAAAATAAACAAACCTCTCAAGTCGTGAACTCTTGTCGAGTGCCTTTAGGATGCGCGAGGTGCCGATGAAATTAGTCTCGAGCGTCTCTCGCGGGTAACTACACACTCGACCCACCCCCACTATGGCCGCGGCGTGAATCACAATGTCCGCTTCCCGTGCCAAATCCTCGACTTCAGGTCCTTCGAGAATGTCAGCTTCGATCATACGTACGTTCGGGTTGTTGTGGAGAGACGTAAAGGCAACGGGCTGGTCAGAGAAGAAACGATCCAGGAGTAGAACCTGATTATCTTTTGCAAGCCGCTCGGCAAGCGTTGAGCCGATAAAACCGGCGCCACCAGTGATGAGAACGTTTTTATTTCTGATCTCAGTGGGCTGACGGGAGAGTTGTACTTCTTGCGAAATGACCCTCACTGCGGGGCTGTCCTCTTGCACATGTTTGTACCCGAGAGCCAGGTGGAGGCCGTCTTTGGAATCCAGAATCTCGGTGATAGTGGGGACAAACTTACTTGTCACGGGCAAGCCGTCGAGGAGAGCCACTAGACGATTGAAAGAACCTCTTGCCTTGGGTGCAATACAGACCAAAACGGAGTCCACTTTTTCTGAGCGGACTATTTCCATTAGCTCGGAGGTAGGTCCTAGAACCTTGACCCCACCAATGACACATCCAATTTTCCGTGGATCATCATCCAGGAAACCCACGACCTTGGCCGTTGAATCCGATGCCATTTCTTTCGCAGCACGCACTCCCATCATTCCGGCTCCAACTAAGAGCAATCGGCGTGGTGTGTCCGTGTTTGCTGAAATCGTTTTTCTGAGCTTAAGTTCATAGACGTAACGGCGCAACAGCCGGATACCCATCGCACCGAGCAGACAGAGCAACAATTCAATTGTAATGACGCTCGCCGGAATTCGAACGATCTCCACACGCGCAGGGAGGCCGAATCGCATCAAGAGTAGAAAGGCAGCGAAAGTCAAATACGAACGGCCGATGGGCAAGGCGTCACGAAAGCTGATATGCCGCCACTGGCCCCGATTGAGGCCGAACAAGAAGTTGGTCAACAACTGGCCTGCGATCACCGGTGTTAGCAGCGTCCAAAACTGGTACTCGCGGTAGGGCGGTATTGCACCTTCATAGCGAATCAGAAATGCCAAGTAGAAGGAGACTCCAACGATTGCACCTTCGAGGATCCGCTGATTAGTTCGTGAGTAGAGGTCAACCTTCATTTATCTCTCCGGGAAGTAACTACACGAAATCTGACTCAAATGCAACCACCAACTCAAAACAACCACACGAACTGTAGGGCTCGACACCCCCCGTCTCGCCGAAGATTTATTCACGTGAGCTGGCGGACGTTACGGATGCAATATCATACGCCACGAGTGGCTTAAGCACCACAGAATGAGTGTCTATCTGAGCACTAATAGCTACTTCAGCTGTGGGGCACAGTTCGAGAGGTGGCGGAATCAGGGCCCGCTGTGTCACAAGACGCGTTGCGTACTTTGGCCTCGCACGTCCCTTGTATTGCGAGCTTGTACGCCCATCAGTCACTATCAGAATTAGAGGCTCATTCTCCGCCCTATTTTCTTCGAATGCAGCTCCAAGTCAAATAGACGTGCAAAAAAAATCTCCTTGAGGAATTCTTTTCCCCGCATCATTCTCGGAATCGAGTTCAACCGAACGGCGAGTCCGCGGACAGCTTGAGTGATCTTCTCTGAGAAAGCTATCTGCCGAAGTTGGGAATCCGCCAAAGATTTTGGAATCGAAGTGATTTTCCGCCAGGAGTTCCCGGATCTCGGGAGCGGAGAAATACTTCCCAGTGAGCGCGCTAGGGCTGAAACCTTTCCATTCCTTGTTTGCTGAGCATACTAGAAGTGTCCCATCTCCTCGCAGAACGCATGGACATTCTCTTAAGAATTCCTAACGTCTAGCAAAATAGCATAAAGCTTCAAACAATGCAACGATGTCGAAGCTGTTATCTCTAAAAAGAAGGCTTGGGGGCATCAAGTCTTACCAGCGGTACATACACTCGAAGGTGTCTCTGCGCGGATAGCAGCTTAGATTCGGTATATTCACTACCAACTACTCGCCGCGCGTATTACGCCATGCGTCTACAATTTCTCCAAGAAGTTCTGAAAAGTCTCTAGCAAGCGAATGGTTCGAGAGAAAGGGTTCTAAGAATCTGACAGAAATGCACGGCCACTACCCTAAAACATTCAGGAATGGGACGGTTGGCTGCTTGCAATGGCCGCCTCTCCCATAACCTTTGCGACTGCTGCACAGGTATCGAGCATGTCGTTCTCGCTCAGAGTAGGATGGACCAGAAACATGAGACTTGTTTCACCCAACTCTTGAGCAACCGGCAGACGCTGGGGTGGACGTAATTCCCGAGGGAAAGCTTTCTCCAGGTAAATCTCGCTACAACTGCCTGCGAAACAGGGAATACCTTCTGCGTTGATGGCCGTCAGAATTCGATCGCGGTCCCACCCATCCTTGAGATCCCCCTTATTGACGAACACGTAGTATTTATAATAGGAATGACCGATCTCGGCTGAGGGAATCGGAACTCGCAGGCCGGGTATATCCGAGAGATGCCTGGTCAAAATGGCCGCATTTTCGCGGCGTTTGCGAATCCACTCGGGCAGTTTGGGAAGCATGCGTCGGCCGAGAGCGGACTGCATCTCCGTAAGTCTCCAGTTAGTGCCGAAACCCTCGTGAACCCAGCGGAAGCCGGGCCCGTGCTTCCTGTGATGTACAGCATCAAAGGTTTTACCATGGTCTTTGAAGCTCCATGCCCGGTTCCAGGATTCGGTGGTATCCGTCACGACCATTCCGCCCTCTCCGCCCGTGGTCATAATCTTGTCCTGGCAGAACGAAAATGCAGCTACGTCACCGAACGCTCCGACAGGCCGCTCTTTATAGGTCGCTCCTTGAGCTTGGGCGCAGTCCTCAATCACTTTTAACCGGTGCTTTTGCGCAAACTCTAAGATGGGATCCATATCGCACGGCCAGCCTGCGAGGTGGACCACCAGAACTGCTCTTGTCCTTGGTGAAATCAGTCCGCAGATCGTTTCGACAGTGATGTTCTGACTCTCCCCATCTAGGTCGGCAATTACTGGAATAGCGCCTCGCATCACCACACAACTTGCAGACGCTATGAAGGTGCGACTCGGAACAATTACTTCATCGCCCTGACCAATGCCCAACGCATGCAGCGCAAGCTCAAGTGCAACAGTCCCATTGGCGACAGCAACCGCATATTTGCGACCGGTCGAAATCGCGAATTCTTTTTCAAAGAGAGCGCCCTCCTGTCCCGTCCAATAGTTGACCTTTCCGGATCGCAGGACGGTGGAGACAGCTTCAACTAGGTCTTCTTCAAAATAGGGCCAAGGCGCGAACGGGCGGACGCGTACGGGCGATCCGCCATGAATTGCCAAGTGCTCGCTGGGAGAAACAACCGTCATGACTCCATACTCCGACGCACAGAGTTCAAAGAAAAACGCGGCATCTTTACGCCTTCCGCAAGATCTTCGCGGGGACTCCAACAGCCACAACATCAGCGGGCAGATCCTTGAGAACCACAGCCCCGGCACCAATGATACTACCAGCCCCCACCCTGACGCCGGGAAGTAATACGGAGCCTATTCCCATATGAACAAGCGGGCCAGCCCAGGACGCGCCACCAAGGGAAGCATTTGGAGAGATGTGAGCGTAGTCTCCAATTTCGACATCATGCTCGACGATAGCACCGGTGTTTACAATGACACCCAGCCCGATCTTCGCCTGGGGGTTGACGACTGCGCCGCCCATGACGACTGTTCCATTGCCCAAGATTGCCGAGGACGACACAGTTGACTGCGGATGGACGAGCGTCACAATTTCAAGGTTCCAGGTAGTGCATTTCTGGGCCAACTCACGCCGCTTACGATTGTCCCCTACACCCAGAGCAATGCAAATATCATTGATCCTGCCATGTTCGTGCAACCATTCTCCATCACCCACCACTGGAACACCTAAGACTCTTGTCCCCCTTAGGCCCTTGCCATCGTCGATGAAACCGACGAGTTCATGCTGATTACCGGAAAGCACGATGTCGGCAATCACCTTGCCGTGTCCGCCAGCCCCATACACTAAAATTCTGCGATTATTCACGGTTCACAATGATCTGTATCACCAAATTTAGGCATCGTCACATGCCCCTGGCTCGATATCCCCTCCTGCCTCAGCACGGAGCCAATTGTCTTGAAGATGATCCGGATATCCAAGAGAAGACTCCAATGGTCCACATACCAAACGTCAAGGGCAAACTTTTCTTCCCAATTCCGGGCGTTACGACCGTTGACCTGAGCCCAGCCCGTAATGCCCGGCTTGACAAGATGACGCCGCGCTTGTTCGGAGCTGTATCGGTCCAGGTATTCGATCAACAAAGGGCGCGGCCCGACAATGCTGAGTTCACCTTTCAAGACATTCCAGAGTTCAGGCAGTTCATCGAGGCTCGACCGACGTAGGAAGATCCCCACTCGAGTTAACCGTTCTCCATCGGGCAGTAAACGTCCCTGCTGGTCGTGAGCCTGACTCATGGTTCTGAATTTGATGATTGTGAATAGCTTACCTCGGTAGCCTGGCCTCTTCTGTCGAAACAAAACTGGCCTGCCCATGGTCAGCCAAACCAGTAAACCAGTGGCGGCAATCAGCGGAGAAAATAGGATCAGGCCGACAAGCGCGAGACAAAGATCCAAAGCTCGTTTACAGGCAGATTTCATGAGGAACTCAATAACGATCCCGGAACAGCGAAAGGGTCCGAAGATGGGATCTCGGAGTTCGGCAGGGGAAGTCCTTTGATGTGAAGAAGCTGTATGTATTCCTCGGCAAGCGCTCTCCATATCTTCTCCGGCTTAAACTCATCGAGAACACGCGCACGCCCCGCAATACCCATTTTTGTCGCAAGGGTGGGATTGCGCAGCAATTTCCCAAGCGCCTCCGCCAGGGCCGCCTGGTCGGCGATGGGCACGAGAAGGCCTGTAACACCATCAGTAATTGCGTCCACCGTGCCCGTTGCACGCGCGGCCACCACGGGTCTTCCGGCAGCTTGGGCTTCCAAGACAACGTTGGGAAACCCTTCTCGGTAAGAGGGAAGAGCGAGCATGTCGAATACATGATAGAAGTCAGAAGTTTCATCGACAAATCCTGGGTGAATCACCGATGGGTCGTTCCCGATCGCCCGTTGGAGCCGCAGTGGCAAAGGATCCCCAGTTTCATAATCTCCCAAAAGCAACAGTTTCAGGGAAGAAAACTCCTTGCGGAGAATCTTGTGAGCTTCATAGAGTTCGGGAATTCCCTTGTCGCGCGTGAGCCGCCCAACAAAGCCGACTACCGGCGCCGTAGGCGGAATTCCCAGCCTTTCACGGATTTCGATCGCTCTACGTAGCTTCTCTTCTGTCGGTCCGAACCGCGCCGGATCCACACCGTTGCTGCTTCCAGCACCGAAAACAGACGTTCGGTCCGGATCCACCAGGCCGCACGCCACAGCTCTGTTGCGCACACTTTGGCTCACGCAAACTACCCTGTGTGCATAATGACAGGCGACCCAATCGGCGATCATTAGGACAAGCCGTTTTGCGCCCGAGGCGGTTTCCCAACGCAAGCCACGCAGTGTGTATACACGACAGGGGACTCGACTTAACAATGCAGCAAGCCCGCCCAACAACCCTGCTTTGGGTGTACTTACGTTTGTGATTGCGGGGCGAAGGAGACGCATCAGGCGGTAGAGGCGATACAGTGCATACAAGTCCTGTAGTGGAGAATTTTCCCGGACCATCGGCACTGAAATCGCATGAACCTGCTCAAGACTCGAGGTCGCCTCCAAGTCACGTCCAGGTGATGAAGTCAGAAAGACGTCGAAACCTCTGGCTGAGAGATACCGCAGTTGCCCGCGCATCAAACGGGTGCTCAAATCCGACGTAACCACATGCAACAGCCGAGGGCCAGTTCTTGATTGCGGGCCGTTCATCGAACCCCTCCCGCCGTATCTGTCATAGAGATCATCGTAGGCACTTGTAGTCTTTCCAATCAGCCCTGAACACACCTTCTGGCTGCTCAACCTTCGAGCAGTCCTGATTCCATCACACCGGTGTTGTTCAGGCGAGGAGGCCAGCCCCTAAGTGAGTTGATCTATTATGAGAAAACCAATCTTGAAACACCAGTACATCCCAGAGCACGCTTTGCCAATTTCGAATTCCGGAAAGATGTTCCTGCCATTTTACACGGATCGATCCCACCTCCAGCAAACCATGCTGCGCGAGACTCCTTTCGGACAGCAGCTCTTCGGCCCAGTCTCGCAGATGCCCTCTCAGCCACCGGTCGATTGGCACACCAAATCCCATCTTCGGACGTTCAACGAGCTCTGGGGGAACATATTCATACAAAACCTGCCGCAAAATCCACTTGCTCTTCCCTTTGCGAATCTTAAAGTGCAAGGGCAGCTTCCATGCGAACTCCACTACACGGTGATCCAGCATGGGGACGCGAGCTTCCAAACTCACTGCCATGCTTGCGCGATCCACTTTGGTAAGAATATCGTCTGGCAAATAATTGAGTTGGTCGGTCAGCATCATGACTTCTTCTATGTTTGGAAGCCATGCTGAGTTTGTGATGGATTTAAGAACAGTTCCCAAATCATGAGAGTTCGGGACAACTTCCGACGGATTCTCCCAATGGGAAAGAACGCGGTAGTAAAACGCCTCAGGGTCTCTCGCTGATAGCAAATCCGCGAACTTATGGGCTTTATCTCCAGCGGCAGCCAAGCGCATCCCTCTGGGCAAAAAAGACTGAAAGAATTGAAAGGAACGAGTAATGGCAACTGGTGGGACGGACCGCACAACCTCTGCCATTGCTTTGCGGATAGGCCGGGGAAATCTCTTTAGCGAGTTCCAGAGTGATTTACTAAAAGGATAGCGCTTGTACCCACCAAAGAGCTCATCTCCACCATCACCGGACAGGCTTACGGTCACCGCGCTTCTGGCGAGCTTGGACACCAGATATGTAGGTATTTGGGACGGGTCAGAAAATGGCTCGTCATACATGGAAGGTAACAAGGGCACAACATCGAGTGCATCTTTGGGGGTCAGATAAACTTCAGTGTGATCGGTTCCCAGATGCGCCGCAATCTTCTTGGCATGCGTCGCTTCGTCGTATCCATCTTCATGGAAACCGATGGTAAATGTCTTGACCGGACGGTTGCTTTGCGCCTGCATGAGCGCAACAACAGTGCTGGAATCGATTCCGCCGGAAAGAAATGCACCCAAAGGAACATCCGCAATCATGCGAAGGCAAACGGCTGATAGAAGCTTGTCCCGTAGCTGCTTGATTGCCTCTGCATCAGAGGTGTTAACTGGTGATTGGAGTCCTTTCCTAGCTGCGTCATCCGCTGACCAAAACCGTTTCAGTATCCGCGGGCCATCCGGAGCACCGAGCGTCATAATGCATCCTGGTTGGAGCTTATACAGACCCTGATAAATGCAATGCGGGGAGGGAACATAGCCATGGCGCAGGTAGAGCGCCAGCGCATCGCGATCAATTTTATTGTCAAAGTCCGGATGCTGACGGATGGCCTTCAGCTCAGAAGCGAATACAAAATCTCCGCCCACACTCCCGTAATAAAGCGGCTTAATTCCCAAGCGGTCACGAACCAAAAAGAGCTTCCTTTCCTGACGGTCCCAAAGGGCGAGGGCAAACATGCCGACAAACCGCTGCACCGCTGGCTCCAGTCCCCAGCGCTCGATGGCCTCCAACATGACTTCAGTATCGGAATGGCCTCTCCAATGCCGGGCGCCAAGTTCCGTTCTAATCTCTTCGAAGTTGTAGACTTCGCCATTAAAGATAATGACGTAGCGGCCAGAGGAGGAAAACATCGGTTGGTGACCCTCGGGCGAGAGGTCGATAATGGAAAGTCGGCGGAAAGCCAAACCGATCCCTGACGCGCCGTCATGGAAATTTCCAGAGTCGTCGGGGCCGCGATGTGCCAACACCGCTCCGATCCGGTTCAGAACTTCCAGAGGGTCTTTAGCTCTTCGTTTGCTTTGCCAGAACCCAGCAATTCCGCACATTAGAATGACATTTCTATGAGCCCTCGAAATTGTACACAATTAGAAACAACTATGCGGCCACTCGAATTGTCGAAGATCACCGAATAATCGCTCAATTTGGAGACGATGCTCATAGTCATCTGCCGTCTCGGCCGAGAGAGATCTCCTGCATCTTGCAACCATGGCTGCCCCTCTCAAAAGCTCTGCAAGACGAAGTGTGTGAGTAATCCCCGCTGTAAGTGAATCATTGTGCGCATCCTGTTTTCCACAAGATCGCCCATCAGCGGAGTACCGTTCACAGACACAATGGGGTTCTGTGTTGTCGTCGGGAGCGAAATATAGGTATCGGTTCCGGCGGGCAGGTCGAGCTCAATATGGGTACCTCTAGACTCAATACGAATTGATATGGTCCCTTTCGGAGTTCCCTCTGTACCTCGTGCCCATTGCAGTCCAACCAGATCCGGACGAATCTGAATGGATTCAAAACCCGGAGTCAGAAGCTTGATTCCAAGGATTTCCTCGTGAAGCCAGGCCGCGGGGCCGCTGGCCCATCCGTGCGCTAAACTTACAAAATACCGATTAGTCCCTTGATTGTCGACAGAATTAATGAAGTTCGTCAGGCAAGCGTGGAAGTTCACGCTGGTTGGACAAGTGGGGTCGTATACTTCCCAAAACGAAGTAGCGCCAGCATTCAGCATGCTACCCCAGTGCTGACGGACAAGGGCAAGGGCCTCTGCGCGATATCCCGCTTGGGCCAACGCGCGAATCACGAAATAGTTGAAATAGGGCGACACGGGTTGAGAGGGCGGTTGGCTAAGCACATTACGAACCGCAGCGGTGGTCGTTTCTGGATCGGACACGCCAGAGAAAATGGCCATAGCATTTGTCTGAGTTCTGTTGCCAAAAGTATGCTTTGAAATATCCAGATAGGTAAAGATTGCAGCGCTCCTAACATTGTTTGCAATCTGCTGGTATTTGTCCGCCAAACCAGCTTCTCCCAATTGGCGAAGAAGGAAAGCTGCTTCGATAAACGCCCGGTAATAAACGAAAGTTGTAATCTCCACAGCTTCAGGAGCCTTCACAGCCCCGAATTGAATCATCCCCGGCGACCAATCGGCGAATATGATGCCGGTCAGGTTAGTGGGTCGAAATAGGTTCTGAGTCAATTCGCCTGTCATGACATCGAGAATCTGAACCAATTCCTTGCGATTGGATTTCAGGTACGCGAAGTCGCCGGAAAAGCGATATTGGTCGCCTAGAGCCAGAATCCACCAGGCGTTGTATGAAGGAATGCAATTAATATCCTCGCCGAACATTTCGGCCGCTTCCACGTTACATACTCTTCTTAGCAAATCATTAAGAGTATCGCGGATGGTCCGAGTGTTTCCGAATGCCACTGGGCCGTGCGCGCTGAAACGTAGAGATCAGCGGAAAACGGATTCCTGTCTCGTTTGGGCGCGTCCCAATAGACAGCCTGCATGCCTAATTGCGCAGTGTAGGTGCTCACACTCCAAATTTGATTGATTACAGGATCCGAAGACTCAAATGAACCTTGAAGTGGCAATTTCCTGAGTTCTTGATCAGCTCGAATGTGCCCAAAACGCTGGATTTGAGACACGCCTAAGAAAAGTATCCGAACAAATCGGAATGCAGTCAACGGTCCGTGTACAGTCATAAAGGGCGGAACGATCAAGTCCCGAACGCTCAAGGTGGAGAAGTCTGGTGACGTTTCTTCTTCTGATTCACCAAAGATCATCTGCAGGTGGACTGGTTCCGGGGAAGAGGATGCAACTTCCAGTCTGCCTGAAATTTCCTTGCCAAAGTCTAGCGTCAAGCTGGGCGAAGGCGACAGGTTTGCGGTGAGGTTGACTCGAAAATCTTGGAAGTCAGCGGGAGAGGTAAGCACCGAAGTGTCGGAGAATGCTCCACCATTGGAAGTGATATCAAGGACTCTGCTGGCCGCCAAGGGAGCGTGGTCAAGTAACGCACTCAAGCCTTCATACCCAGGCCACTGATACATGCCGAGGTCAAAATTCCCTTGAAAGCGGTGAAAATCAGATTCGATACTGCCAAATGATTGCACTGTGCCCCAGGAATTGTCATCGAAGGATGGCCGCTCCCACCCCGGAGGCACGACAGTCGCACCTTTCCAGCTGGCATCAGAAAGCAGCAAAGCATCAGTGTTAATCCCCTGGGCTGCTGGAACAATTTTGATTGCGAACACATCCCCGGCTGACGCTGCAAGCGCCACCGTATTGGATCCAGAGCGGAGATTCGAGCCAATGTTTAGTTCCACGACGGGACGGTCATGAAGTAGGACCGGCCCACCCAACAGAAGATGGCTAATTTCCGTGCCATTAACGAAAATATCGAAGTTATACGGACCTACGAAATAAAGAGTTGCCTGCGCGGGTACAAAAGTGAGCACAAAGCTCTTGCGGAAGAATCTCGGAGAAGCGCTATCCGTGGACGTAGACGCAAACCAAATGTACTGCTCTGGAAGTGGCTGGTGCAAAGCTGACGGAAAGTTGTGGGCAGCGGTACTGCGGTTATCTCCACAACCGAGCTGGAGAACCATGGTGAAAATAGGCACAAGGAGCGAATATCGACGAAAAATCCAGACGAATCCCATCGGCAACTTGCATGGAGAAATAGTGGGTAAGGAGATCACCGCTCTGTCCGCCTCTACTCGAGAGCAATAATACCAAACGGAGTCGAATCTGCGCGACGCGTAGCCGGAGTGTATCCGAGCGGCAAAGAGTGGATGATTGTGTCTACCTATCCCAACGATGTCCTTTTTTGCTTGAAGCCCAGACTGTTGACGTCTGGCGTACCAATTTCATGAGCCAGATACTCCCGTTCAGTTCGTGGCCAGGTTGCTGTCGGCACCTTCCAACTCCCGAATGCTTCGGTGGTTTGCTTTGGATAGCCGGAAAGAATCAGAACTCTTGTATGGAGACCCCGGTAGAGAGGAATTACTGGAGGAAATGCCTTGGATAGGAGAAACACAAGTCGGGATATCCTTGAACTAGTCGCTGTAGATTCTACAAATTCTTTCTCGGCAAAGTGAACATTTGCAAATGACTGGCGAGCAAAATACTCAATTTCCTTTCTCGTCAGATAATTCACAGCAGTTCTTGAGAACTCCCAATTCATGCGGGCTTGTTCTTTCGCGGATTTACCGGCATGGTAGTCAGCGCCCTTGAACCCCAGGATTGACCAGAGAAGATAATACCACTGCCATCTGATAGCTCCCCCAAAAGGGCACTTGAAATGAGGTTCGATTGGCCGCCACTTCGAAGGAAATACGTGAAGACTGATGCCGTCCAGAGCGAGGACCCTTCTAATCTCCCGGAACGTTGCATCGTAGAGCCTGACATGTTCAAGAGTTACAGTTGAGGTTACGACATCAAAAAAGTTATCTTGGAAGGGAAAGCGGTAAATCTCCGGATCTTTCGAGACGGCAAACCAGGCCTTATCCTGCGGTTCGCGCAGCTGAGCGTAATTGCCTAAATCAACGCCAAATGCCTCGTACCCTGCATCTCGAAATTCATAAACGTGCCTACCGGATCCACACCCCAGATCAAGAATCCGATGACCGGGACGAAGTTCAAACCCGAAGCGCCGGAGGATAGAAGTGGTCCTAGGAACCACCTGTTGATTTTTTGGTAGGTAGGAATCCGTAGCGTCCAAGCAGTTCTTATGTTAAGTGAAATGGACTGCTGAAGTAAAGCAGCGGGTCATGAATTCGCAAAGAAGTTCGGGTGCTCCCCCTGTACCACATTGTGAACTGCTCAGTTGGAAATCGCACTCTAGTTGGAGCGATGAATTTGGCTACGTTGCTGCCACGCGGGGAGGCGTCCGGGGAGCTTGCTCAGCATGCTTTGCCCCTACTTCATCATAAATACTCTCGTAAGACCTCACTGTCTTCTGGAGAGTGAACTCAGCGAGCACGCGTTCCCTTGCCTTTTGGCCAAACACCGTTCGTTCCGCCGCTCCTTTTGCAATCATTGCGCCCATAGCTTCTGCCAAGGCCTTGGGTGCTGAAACAGGTACAACTCTTCCAGTGTCTCCCACAATGAACCGGGTGTCGCCAGCATCCGTGGCAACACAGGGCACGCCGCAGGCCATCGCCTCGATAACCACATTGGGGAAGGATTCTGACCAAGACGACAAACATGAAATGTCCAGCGCCGACATGAGCCGCGGAAGGTCACGGCGCGTGCCGAGCAGATAAACCACTTGTTGCAGACTATTTTCCCGCAAGAGCTTTGTCAGCTGCCGGTTTCCAGCGGTTATGTCTTCACCTGCCAAGAGAAAACGAACATCCGGGTACTGTGCATGTACCAAGCCCGCCGCCCTCAAAAAAGTTCCATGATCTTTCATAGTGCTATAACGCGCGAACAGGCCAATGAGGATTGAATCGTTACCGAGACCTAACTCTGCTCGGACCGCTCTCCGCGCTTCCGGGTTCGGGAAAAAACGCTGTGCATCGACGCCATTTAATACGACTTCTATCTTGGCAGCGTTGTACCCCCTCATTCGATGCATCGTTCTGCTTGTATTAGAATTTACAACTATCACATCAGGGAACGATGAGAACTTGGCGCAAAGCCAGACTACGGCTCGGGTCGAAAGACTGTAACTCCGCAGCTCTGAATTGGCGGACCGCAATCCCCAAATCATCCGTTGGATATCCGACAAACGTCCCCCAAGCAGACCCATGAGGCAGGCGTGGTAGAGCCAGCAGTGCAAGATGTTAGGCCGGAGCCGACGTAGCAGGCTTACCAGCCGAATCATTCCGGCTGGGGATGGGAGTCCTCCTCGCTTCATTCCGAGCGAGTACACTTCGATTCCGGCTGCCTTCAGCTCAGAGGAGATCGCCCCCCCTTCCAGAAGAGAAATTACGACGTGGCGGAAGCGCTGGCTGTCGGAGGCTAATACGAGCTGCTGTAATTGATTTTCCGCTCCTCCACACTGCAACCCTGTAATCAGGTGCATGATTAGCATGGAAGAATCAAGATGGCAGAGCCTTCTGTCGGAGCCATCTCCGGCCCTTGACGGAAGCTTGGTAAGCGCGGGAAAAAATGTAGTCAAAGGAGTTATGTTTACGGTCGCGGTAAGTGGCAACCACCGAGGAGCAGTCCGTAAGCCCGCCAGCAAACTTTTGCACATCCAAACCGAATCTGGCAATGTCCTTCGCAGTCCAACAGTTCAAGTGAAAACAGATTGTCCACAATCCGAAGGGCATTTTTCGGAACCGCCAGAGCTGCTGCGGGATCCACACCATGCCGAAAGAATCAAGATGGGGATAAAGTGAGAAGCCGTCACTCACGCGGCGGATGCCCAGATCGCAAAGGGCCTGTAGCGTTGTGCTATCAAAGGAATGGGCCGGAGCAACCCAGATATCAGGAACGACGCGCTCGCGTTCGAATATTTGGAGAGCTTGGCTGAGTTTTGATCGCTGCTCTGCATAGCCAAGGCCGCTAAATTCGCTGTACTTGTTGACCCCGATGAGACCCGCATCGCGCGTCCTATACAGATGTTGAAATCCATGCAGCCCGATCGTCCAACCGCGGGCCTGCCAGCCACGGACCTCGCCCCAGAAAGCTTTATTGGAGTCGCAAACCCTCAGTTTCTCGTCCTGGTTGTCCGGAATGACGGCTAGAATGGGCTTAACCTTAAACTGAATCAATATCTCTTCCACTTGTCGCCAGACAGACCAATTCATCGAAGGACAAATATCATCAAAACGTATCACGTATTGTACGCGCTTCATGCCAATTTGCTGTCTTGGATTTGACAAAGGTTACGATATCCCTCTCCGCAGAACTATAATTCAGCTTCATGTACGTCACTGGATAATTATGGATGAGCTTTGCGATTCTCCCGTGGGGGGGCAGGGGATGGCCAATTTTCCACCAACAGTACGTATTGAGCCAGTGCTGCAACCGCCGGAAACCCTGAGGCCTGGAGAATGCAGGAGTGTTGCATTCGATGTAACCTATGCCGCCAGGCCTGACTAAGCTATAGAGCGATCGGCCGAAAGCGCGATCGCTTCTACAGTAGTACCAGCAGACTCGGCAAAAGACAAGGTCAAAAGAATTTTGCCCGAATTTCTTCGCTTCTTCCAAATACCCGAGGGAGAAATCCAACGCAACTCCGTGGAGCGTAGCGTGCCGCCTTGCTATCTGTTCATATTGCTGGCTTATGTCATGCCAAGTAACTCGCGCACCGAGTTTCGCAAAGAGCACACTGTAATGCCCCGGGCCACCCCCCAAATCGAGAATGCGCTTTCCCGCCAAGCCGCCCGCGAGAGAATCCAGCCGCTTCACAAGCAATGTGTCGATTTCACGCGAAGCAAGCCCATCATATTCCTTCGCATACTCTGGCGAGATTGGATCCCAACCCCTCTCTACACGATAGAACAAGCTATGGACAAAATTGACAGGCATCTGGACAGGCAAGACTCCACTTATAAGATTCTACCAGTAACAGCCCACAGAATCTGCGCCAGTCGTGGAGCAAGAGCCTCTACGCTATAATTTTTTGATACGACTTCACGCCCTGTTCTCCCCATTCGAAAACCCAGCTCTGGATTCCGAAGTAGTACGTCCAACTGATCCACCCAGTCGCCCTCGGATGCAGCTCCAAACCCCACGCTGCCTTTTTGTAAGATGTCAGCATTCATTCCTACCGGACTGGCAACTACCGGCAGTCCGCAAGCCATATAGAGCAGCATCTTAAAACTACATTTTCCGCGCGAAATCACAGTGTTGTCGAGAGGCATGATCCCAATGGTCATTTCTTGGATTAACCGGACTTGGTTTTCGAGAGTCCAACGAATGAATTGCAGCTGGTTGCCCGGCAAAAACTGGAAATGCGGCGGACGATCGGAGACGATCCGCAACATAGCTTCGGGATGGCGACGCAATACCTCGCCCAGAGCACGTTCCACATCATAAAGATACCCAAAACCACTGCTGAGACCCATCCAGCCGATGATCGGATGACTTGCACGGGGCAGCTCTGCTCTCGGAGAAAAGGTGTCAACGTCCACGGAAGTAGGTAATATGGTGACATTCGGATTCCATCGGGAAAATTCCTCGGCCAGGAACTGGTTGCCACAGATTATGTGGTCACAAAGGCGCGCTAGGCGTCGGGCAAAATGGCCACCCCGGTGCACCCAGACCGCATCATCAATATCAAAAACGCGCGGCCGCTTCATGAACGGCTCCCAAGTAACAAAGGTGCTCAGCAATTCCCGCTGAAAAAAAGAAACATCATACTGGAAAGATTTCGGTACGTCGGGTAGTCGATCGCTTAAATTCCACAGTCCCCATAAAGGACGCAGCCACTTCCGGGTCGGTGGGTAGAGCCCGGCTCGTGAAGGACACTCTCGCATGTCAACACCGTAAGCCTTCAAGGGCGAGATGTAATGTTGGACGCGCGGGACGCGGGACGGCGCGTTGCGTCCCCCCGTGTAGGCAATGATTTTCAGCATGACCCCCAGTTGGAAGGTGCTGCCTGCTCGTCCGCCCAGGTGAGCCGGTAGCCCAAGGTTGCAAGTTTAATCTGGACATTGAAATCCTACCATTTATACTGCTGCCGGCATGCCCTTGAAATCTAACACCAAAATGCCAAGGAGTTTCGATGGCCGTCCTTCGTCGTCTTCTGCTAATTCCCTTCTGCGTGTCTTTCGGATTTGGTGGATGCTCCGAGCAGAAGGCACCCCAGGCGGAGGGACCGTCCAATCCAATCCAACCTCCAACACTTTCGGCGCTAGACTTTTGGGGGGGAGTCTACAGCCAACCCTTCGTAGTAGCCGTCGGTGACATTTACTCCAATGGTTTTGTTCAACCCCTTGGAACAAAAAATGATGGGTTTGGAACGTTGGTTCCGGTTCTCCCGCCTGGGCTGGAAACTCTCATCTCGCCGCCACTCGGACCTCGCACTACGCATACTGGTCGTGCAAATAGAGACACGCGCGTGGCTGATTTCGAGAACGATGGTTTTCCCGACGTTATCAGCAATACGTATGATTGCGTGGACCCACTGAATCCCGATGATGTGGTTAGATTATATAGAAACAACGGCGACGGCACTTTTACGGAAGTTCTGAATCCGTTCAGAGATTCTAACGGACATCCCATCACCCTCCAGGGTCGCGGCGAAACAATGGTTGTGGCTGATTTTAACAACGACGGATTCTTAGATGTCTTCATTCCGTTCTATAGCTATGATTCTACGGACCCGGATCCGGAAGGCCCCCCCGGCGCTATTTGTCAAAATTCCAAACAATCTTATCTCTTGCTTAACGATGGTACCGGACATTTCACGGATGTGGCCGATGCGGCAGGGGTAAGCCTCAGAAACCTTGCCCAGCAATTTCGCGTTGAAGGGGCTCAGGCGGTTGATTTCAATAACGACGGTTTAATTGATTTATACGCAGGCAGCCACTTGTTCATAAATACTCGCATAACGAATGGCATTCCGCATTTTGTAGATAAGGCAACCGTTCTTGGCTTGCCTAAGTTTCATGATGAAGGTGCGAAATTCATTGATGCATACAATGACGGCTTCCTCGATCTGGTTCTTCAGAACTCCGATACTGGACCTACGCTATTCAAGTTTAACGGATCCAAGTTTGTGGAGATACCAGATGCATTCCCTACGGAAAGCTACAGCGAGGCTTTTGGCGTAAATGCGTACGACATCAATAACGATGGCTTGGAAGATGTCGTCATCCTTGCGGACAGTGTTTGCGACCCCAAGATATTCCTCAATACTGGCTCGGGCTTTGTGCGTGTGTCTCCTAGACCCCGTCTCTTCACGGTGGATATAACCGCCAGCGACCCCTTTGGCGGGTTTTGTTTTGCAGATGGAGCTGGAGCATTCGCAGATCTCAACAACGACGGTAAGATAGACCTTCTGTGGTCAACCTTCACTCAATTATTGCAATTTACGAATACCACCAAACTTAGTAACCCGGTTTTCGTAATTGAGGTACTTGGTCCTGGTGGAGAGCAAAACCAGCAGGGGCGAGTTGTCAGGGTGTCCCCACAGTCGAGGCCCGATGTGATCTTCACGAGGGTGGTCGACGGGGGATCGGGTTATCTGTCTCAGAATCAATATCCATTGTTAATTGGGAGTCAATATGCAGAGCAACATGTAGTCAAGGTATCTCTCCCTCAAAACTTCAACTCGAATAAACTGGCGAATATAAGTTTTACGATTACTCCGGGGCAAAAGGCGCGTGTTTTTGCACCTTCACTGAAGAACCCGAATGGACGTGTGGAACTCAGCCCAATGCGACCGTTTACCTTCGATCCGGCCTTGTACCCGGCGGCGCAGGGAATCTTGGAATAAAGAATTTGCGAACTATTTTTCCGTAATTGTGTTTTGCAAAAAAACAAGGAGGATTTGCCGGTGAAACGAGCATTATTGATTCTAGTTGTTGCAATTTTTTCCTTGACCCTCGATGTTGGCTCGACGGGCGCAGGTACGACATCCGTCGTAACCATAACTTCCATCGATGTGAGAAGTGACGGTACATTTCTGGTTGATATTTCTCAACCGACCACGGGAGCTCCCTCGTGTGCAACCGTCACGAATCGGCTGTCTGCTAATTCAAATACGGCGGGCGGAAAGGCAATATTGCAGCTGGCGATTTCAGTATATCTATCTGGTCGGCCGGTTAATTTTGATGGAACTGGCGCGTGCAGCGAGTTTTCCAACATCGAATCTATCGCTCGAATATTCGCCCGCTGAAGGTTTGCCGTAAACTGCTTTCTTGCTTCAGCGAACACTCTGTGTGCCCGCAGGAAGATAACTACTTTGGCGGAAAAAGGAGCAGTTCGGTGTGCTCACCATATTCTGGCTTTTGAAGAAAAAGTGTAATGCTCGAGATATACTTCAAAAATGCGAATGAGATTCTGTCAAACATCACCGAGCGCTTCCGTTTGTAGACATAGACCGGCTTGAACTTCATCAGTTGTCTAATTTTGGCCGTGTAAAACTCCCGAGTGTACCGGAAACTGGTCCTGAAATCATCCTTCCGGCAAATAGACAGAAAATCCTTTTTCCCAGCATAATTGGTAAATCGATGCAGCCAGTCAGCCTGCATCACGGGATCGGCGAAGCCTTTCCTTGATGGTCTGCCCTGAGCGTCCAGCTTGCCGAAGCCCAGGCGGTGCATCAACCTCAGATACGAAATTGCCAGATCATGTTCCTGGATGCGGTGAGCAAAAGGCACGAAGATGTGACCTTCGTAAATGTAATTCTTGAGCGGAAACAAGTGAGGCGAAATGCCACCTACTTTTAGAACGCGATAAGTCTGCTCGAAAAAGTCATCGAAATCGCGGACATGCTCCAGCACTTGATTTGAAACGGCGGCATCAAAGAAATTCTCTTCCCATGGCCACCGTGCGCCGGGAGGAACCATGCGGATCCGATCTTTCCATCGGACCCCGGGAATCTCCTGCGAAAGATAGTCGATAGCTTCTTCGCAAGGACCTCCCATGGTAAAAGCACCGTGGCCAGCCTGGTCGAGACCGTAAATTTCTACAATTGAATCAGGAAAAAGGATTGTAAGGGCCTTCTGGAAGAACGAAATCATCTTCCCACGACCGCACCCGACGTCAAGCACGCGCACGACTTTGTTAGGTTTGAGCTCAGTCGCTACGATGCTCACTAAATGCTGGTGTGTAATGCTTGACGACGTCGGTATGTTCATCGGAGTGTGTAAGTTTGAGACTATCAACCGACCCGCGCCTAATTTGGGGGTGGGAGCAATGATTTCACAATTCAGGTATTGGTGCAAAACTAGAGGGACCTTGGTGGGCTGCAGTGCTGGGCTTGAGGAGCAGTAAGACTGTTGAGATACACAATGAAAACTGGAATCAGGTATAGAGCGCGTAAGTTAGTCAGCGTGGTGATGCCGAACTCGAACATCAGGACGGCGACAAACAAGAAGACCGCGTCGAATCTTGAGGTCAAGTTTCTCCTCAGGAAGTAAAACAAACCGCCATACATCAAAAACAGCAATGGCAAAGAGCCCCTCAACACATATTCAACAGAACCACAGTCACCGAACATAAGACCTTCCCTGAAGCTAGCGCCGACCGGCGAAAAGGGATGCTCTCCGAGGTACTGAAGATCATAGAACATGGTTCCTCCCGGTAAGAGTCTGCCCGATAAGCCATTAGCGGGATCCTGAACAATTACCTTAACTACATCAATGGCTGAGCCCCAAGTGAATACGTGGTTCCACGAAACGGCCGTTGCGATAACGGCGCACAGAGCAATGGTAGCCCACGCTAGCTTGTGCCGGATCGCAGATAGAAGGTGAGTTGCTAGCTGAATTGAGCCGACAGCGAAGAAGACCACGGCCGAGACGGATAGCAGGCACGCTATAAGCAAAAGGTAGCAGACTGAAAATGTCATGAACCACCACTTGCACTTGACCTTGTAAGCTTGCAAGTTAATCCAGAAAAAAAGATACAGAAAGAATGCGGCAATTGAATGGCTGCCAAAGGTCAAGACCGGTTTGTGCAATGCGAGCATGTTGGGCAGGAGTTCATCGTAAGCAACAGAATAGTAAGCAATAATGAAATCATTGACCCGCTGGACTCCTGCCACAATAGCGAATCCGGTCGCTATATTGATAATGCTGACCGGCACCCACAGCCGACCGAACCATTGTGGAAGACGGATATCACGCAGATCGATGGTGAAAAGCACCGAAACGACTCCATACCCTAAAAGCGCCCCCAACCGCAGAGTCGGGAGCCCGGAGGTAGATGTGAACGCCAGCAACAAAGGCGTAATTGACAGCAGTAAAACGCAAACTGGAAAGCTTGGAAGGTGGCGGCTTTTAAGTACGAGTGAAGCCAACAGCGCGATGCAGACCAGATACCCAGAAACCGACAAAATGGTAAGGTGTTCAGAGGCGGTGGTCGGGAAATAAAGGCCGAAGAAGAGAAGCAAACCGACAATCACAGAGGGGCGCATTTGTTCTAATTTATACCAAGACACGTCGGTCAAGTCTGGAGTTTCATGGAAGCGCTACCAGAAATCAGAGCACAAAAGCCCGCTCTTCTGGCCCCAATGCCCAGAACCAGCTTGCTAGCCCAAAGACGATCAGGGTGAGCGAGAGGAACCCCACCTTCATCATCGGAGTTCGCGGTAGTGTCGCTGTGTATGTGACTAGTAACCCTGTAACCACGGCGCTTCCCAGCTTCGACAGGAATCCCGGCTTATGCGGAAGCAAGCGGTGGCAAAAGTAGAAAAGGACTGCCGCGTCCATGGTGACGCGGGCCGACCAGGCAATGGCTGCACCCTCGATACCATAACGTTTCGTCAGCACCCAAATCAGTGCAACGTAGATTGGCAGCTCCAATAGATGTAACCTCGCGGTAATGTCCGGCCGGCCGGCGCTCTGAACCAGAGAAAATGGCACCAGCGCCAAGCAATTGATAAACACGCCCGCAGCCAGCCATCGAAGGACTCCGCCGCCATTCTGAGCAAAAGTGGAACCCAGCCACAAACGGAGGATATCAGGAGCCAAAGCTACGATGACGAGAACAGCGGGAAATATGGTCAGAACAGTGTATTTCAGACCGCGGGTAAGCAGCAATCTGGTACGGTCAGGGTCCTGCATCAGACTTATGGCAAAAGCGGGAAAGAGAACCCCTACCACCGCACCGGGAATTACGGTGAGCCGGATTATCATGTCAAAGGGAGCCGTATAGTAAGCAACAGCACTCACTGAAAGCAAAGTCCCGATTAGAAAGCGGTCCAGATAAACCATAATCGGACTAATGATGTTGGAGACGGTCATCCAACCTCCGAATTTAAGGACTGACGCCACAAGGGTACCCTTAAGAAAGAAGTTGTGACTGAGCGCAGGCAGGGCATGAAAGCATGCGAACAGATGAGCCGCGCAACCTATGAGCCGTCCCCCGACCAGAATGCCCATCACGGGGGTGAGGCTATGCGAGAAAGGCAAGACCAGGAGCGGGCCG
>Ga0210407_10001130_pt1 | contig 26039 bp, 22 predicted proteins | sample IncBWC27MmetaG_FD_150860 | JGI IMG/M metagenome (GOLD analysis project Ga0210407, IMG submission 150860) | Forest soil microbial communities from Barre Woods Harvard Forest LTER site, Petersham, Massachusetts, United States - Inc-BW-C-27-M | ecosystem: Environmental > Terrestrial > Soil >...
ACGGTTCTCCATTCCGGCTGGTGTTTTTTCGCCAGGGCTGCCGGCAGTTCCATGTCGCGGTGCGTCGTCACGTTTAAGACCTTCGTCCTTTAAAACGTTTCCTTCCCTGCTTCGAACGAACACGGCTTCGGTCAAGACGGCAACTGTTTGAAGTTCTGTCCGTATCCCCCGGCGGCCGGACCTCGATCGACAACTGGCCTGCGTTTATAGAAGTGCATCTCGCACGCCAATCGAAGGGCCCCTCGCGCCATTCGCTTATCTCCTGTGTGTCGAGGGGCTTCCGGGCGGAACGTGTTAGATCCAGCGGAAGGCAGAAACGGGGCTGCCGTCGTTGACAGGCTGTCAGAATCATGGAGTCTCGAACACCCGTGCCGGCGTCGGGGCTTTTGTCTCCTCACGCGGTGCGCGCCCAGGCGGGAACTCCGCGGATTTGCCGGGCTTGTCGTCGGCCGCCGCGCTCCCAGGCCTGCTTTTCTTTGCGGTTATTTGCAGGCTTAAGACAAGAAAGTCCGTATCTATTTCCGGATTAGATCAATCTGAAGGATGAAGCCGGGAATGACTCCTACGAGAACGACAAAAGAGCGCTATCGGGGACAGAACGCGCGACGGAGTCAGTATTTGGCGTTTTGCACGGACGAGATTCATCTCGAGGAAAGGAAAACGGAGGAATCCAGTGAAGCAATCATGGAGGTCGAAGAGCCTGTTGTTCCTGCTGCCCACCGTCACGATTGCCCTATTCTCTGGTCCGGGCATCGGCACGACGAGGCGTGTACTCACGCAATCTGAAACATCAGCAAAACCCGTCTCGGCGCCTCAACCGCTTAGCCCTGAGGGCCAAGCTTCATTGCGAGCTATCCTTCAGGCGGCAAATCTCTCTGACCTGCGCTGGCCCGATTTTAGCGATTACGGCAAGCATGTGCAGAAATTTTACGCCGCGTACGGGGATTCCCTGGTGTGGGTCAGGGGAATGCAACCAACCGTGCAGGCGCAGCAAGTCATCGCGCTTCTCCTGGAGGCGGAACAAAAGGGACTGTCCGCTGAGGATTACGACGGGCCGCGATGGAGCGAACGGCTGGCGAAACTTAAACCGGCGGCGCCCCAGCCATCTGAAGCAGATGCGGTGCGATTCGATGCCGCGCTCACCGTTTGCGTGATGAGGTATATTTCGGACCTTCATATCGGCAAGGTGAATCCGAAGCATTTTGACTTTGGTTTGGACGTCGAGGCCAAGAAATACGATTTGCCCGAATTCGTGAGAGGACATGTTGTGGACGCTTCGGATGTCGCTGGCGTCCTGGCGCAAGTAGAACCTCCCTACCCGGGTTACCAGCGTATGATCCGAGCCCTGCACACGTACTTGGAGCTGCGCAGGGAATATGACGGCACACCACTTCCCGCAATACAAAAAACGATTGCGCCTGGGGACTCCTATGCAGGCATCCCTCAGTTGATTCGACTGCTCAGACTGGTGGGCGACCTCCCTGCCGACGCGAGTGTTCCGGCCGATGGAACGGTCTATCAGGATCCACTTGTGAGCGCGGTCAAGCACTTTCAGGGCCGGCTTGGCCGGGACCCGGATGGACGAATCACTGCCGGAACCCTGGCCGATCTGAACGTGCCTCTCACCAGCCGCATGCAGCAGATGCAACTGACTCTCGAACGCTGGCGATGGCTGCCCCCTGCTTATGAGAAGTCGCCCGTCGTCGCGAACATCCCGGAGTTTCACCTGCGCGCCTATGACCAAAACTTCAAAATCGCTTTGCAGATGAACGTAGTTGTAGGCAAGGCCTACGGCCACACTACGCCGGTATTTAGCGACACCATGGAGTATGTCGTATTCCGGCCTTACTGGAGCGTTCCTTATTCCATTGCAAAAACTGAATTCCTGCCGCACATTGCGCGCGATCCCGACTACCTGGCGAAGAAAGGATTCGAGGTGGTGAACAGCCGCCAGGCGGTCATCACCTCGGGAACAGTGACGAGCGAGGTGCGCGAGCAGCTCCGCGCAGGCAAGCTCTTCATCCGGCAAACGCCCGGTCCCAAGAACTCCCTCGGACTCGTCAAATTCATCTTTCCGAATAACTACAACATATACTTTCACGATACGCCCGAGCAGATACTCTTCGGGAAGTCCCGGCGGGATTTCAGCCACGGGTGCATTCGGCTGGAAAAGCCCGCCGATTTGGCGGCGTGGGTGTTGCGCAACAACCCGGGCTGGGACCTGGATCGCGTCCATGCGGCCATGAACGGAGCCACAACGCAGCAGGTGAATCTCGCACGTCCGATTCCGGTACTGATCCTTTATGCCACCGTGATCGTGACTGAGGACGGCGTGGTTCACTTTTACGACGACATCTACGGGCACGACGCCGCACTCGAGAAAGTTCTTGAGAAAGGTTACCCCTATCCGAGCTGATCGCCGGTCGGGAGGCCGGCAGAGCAGCGAAACACCATCTTAATCGCCGACGGCGAGGGTAGCGGGGCAGTCGAAGCACCACTGTCGGACGCGGCCGACATCGACGTGGATGAAGTCAGAGTGAGGGTAGTAGCCTACACCGCCGCGTTGCAGAGCGAGAGCGGCCTTGCGCAGCTTGAGCGTGTCGATGCCTGGCATGCGCAGGTCGATGGCTTCCGCCTGTATGTGCAGGCTGTTCTTGGCGACTCCGGTGGTGTGAGCGCGAAGAGATTCGTTCGTCGACGGAGTACGGTAGCCGCAAACAATGTCAATCTCGCCGCCGGGATGGCCAATCGACGATGTGAGATCGGAGAGGATATCGTATAGCCGGGGATCGAAATGGCGAACGTCGCCGGTCCGATGATCGCGGAGGAAATAATCGAGCTTGGCGAGCGCGCCCGGAATGTACTGGTCATTATGACGATAAACAATCTCAATCCGCTCAGCGGTGTGCGTGTTATAAAGCAGCAGGAGTCGATCCCTGCCCTCACGAGAGGCCGACTGCTCGGAGGCCGCCGCGCGCAATTGAGCGCGCGCGCCGCCCGGCGCAATCAACAACAGCATTGCGCTCGCGGCCCAAAAACACCAAGAAGTTTTTCCAGATGTATGCATATTTTCTGTTCCGACGTAATTTTAGCACACGCAGGCGTTGCGCCCGATTCGTCCGGGTCTAGCAAGATGCGCTAAAACTGGAATATACGGAAGGCGGCTGCCGGAACCCATGCAAGAAGCGGCGAAAAACCTGCTCCTGGTTCTTGTTGCGCTCTTCCCCATCGTGGACCCGCTGGGAGGCAGCCCCTTCTTTCTGGCGCTGACCAGGGAATACGCACCGGAAGCGCGAAAAGCATTGTCCTGGCGCATTGCCGTGAACAGTTTTTTCTTGCTGATCGGGTCGTATTTTGTCGGGACCTACATTCTCGCCTTTTTTGGGATTTCGCTGCCAGTGGTGCAGCTCGGCGGAGGGCTAATTGTCATCGCTACGGGATGGGCGCTCCTGAAACAGCGTGACGATGAAAAACACGACGTACACAGAACGATGCAGCCGCAGGACCCATTCCACCAGGCGTTTTATCCTTTGACCATGCCGCTGACCGTAGGCCCCGGATCCATCTCCGTGGCGATCACGCTGGGCGCGAATGCGGCTCATCGTCACGCGCTCCATCCTTTGGCAATCCTGGCGGCTCTCATTGGATTGATGTTGATCGCCATCAGCATTCTCCTGTGCTATGCATTCGCTGACCGGTTGGCACGCATCCTGGGAGCCACGGGGATGACGGTGATAACGCAATTGTCGTCATTTTTCCTGGTTTGTATTGGTGTGCAAATCGCTTGGAATGGGATCAAGGCGCTGCTCGAGTCGGTGACGCTGCACATTGGCTGAAGATTCACCTGGCTATGACCACCGCGGTCACCGCCGCACTGCCGTCTGCCCGCGAAACTTCGGGGATTTTGGCGAGGGCGGTTTCGCTCTGCTGGTCGAAGACATGGCTAAAGAGTGAACCATGAGCTCAGTTTCAAAGTCCGTTAGGCACGTTGACAGCGATCGGGAAACCACAACCGTGACATCAAGCCTTCTGGATAGTCCAACGCGCGGAGCCCTCTTTGGTCCAAACGATTGTGGGGCGCCGCGGCGGACGATATCACCGCAACGGCGAACAGCGCGGGGAACCAGGGCGCACGTTTCAGATAGGAAAGGCCGTGCATTTTTTTTGACTCGCTCGCCGGGAGTTGCTCACGGCATTCTCCATAGCCGATTGCTTCAGGCTTTCGCGGAACGCGCGTTCAGGACGAACTCCTCCATTGCTTTGGCGAATCCTTCTTCTTCATTGGTGGAAGTGACATAGGTAGCCGATGCTTGAACTTCGCGGCTTGCGTTTCCCATGGCAACGCTCACTCCACTCTTCTGGAACATCAGAACGTCATTGGGCATGTCGCCGATCGTTGCAATCTCTTCGGCTGGAATGTTAAGCAGCTTCGAGATCGCGAGCACCACTTCGCCCTTGTTGGCCCGCGGATGCGTCACGTCGAGATAGTATGGCTGCGACCTGGCCGCAGAAATGTGCTCGCCGCCGGCTTGCTGAACGTCCTTTTCGCATTTTGCCACGCCTTCGAGGTCGTCGCTTACGCCGACAATTTTTGCGACGCGGCCGAGCAGCCCGTCGAAGGTCTTGACCACCTTGGGCGGAAACTTCACGGTCCATTGTTCGCGAGCTACGTGCGCCGCGTTCACGTCGCGCACAAACCAATCGGTGGCCGTGTAAATCCACACATCCAGACCGTGTTTCTCGATGGCCTCGATGACCTGCTCCGGCACTCCCGCGGGCAGAAAATTCTGGTCTACCACCGTCGCCAGGTCCGGCTGAATCAAGACTCCGCCATTGAACGCCGCTAGCGGTTGGGTGAGCTTCAGCGGATCAATCAGCATGGCCATGCCGCGCGGAGGCCGCCCGCTCGTGACGCTGAATTGAATCCCGGCGTCATGCAGCCGCAAGACCGCTTCGACCGCCCGTTTCGTCAGCACCTTCTCTTGCGTGACGAGTGTTCCGTCCACATCCGCGATCACCATCTTGACCGGCTTGGCCATCTGTCCATTGGTCGGTGTCATCTTCAACCTCGCTTCCTTTTTTTCACTGCGGCTTGATTGTCTATTGTTCCTGGTAGTTCCACAACAAGCCGCCGTCGACAAAGACGGTGGTCCCCGTGACGTAATCGGAATCCTCGGAAGCAAGGAAGCTGGCGATACCCGCCACATCTTCCGGTTTCCCGAGCCTTCCGAGCGGAATATTTTCCAGCAGTTCTTTCAGTTTCGCCGGATCGTTCAGGAGTTTTGTGTTGATGGGAGTTTCGATGGCTCCGGGCGCAATGGAGTTGATGGTGATCTTGTTCGGGGCCAGCTCGATGGCCAGGTTCCGCGTCAGCATCTTGATTCCTCCTTTGCTCGCGCAATAGGAGGCAAAATGCGGAAACGGAAGCTCTTCGTGTACCGAACTGATGTTGATTATCTTTCCAGGCCGCCCCGATTGCCGAAGATGGCGCACCACCGCCTGCGTTACGAAAAACATTCCCTTCAAATTGACATTTAGCACGGCATCGAAATCCTCTTCCGTCACGTCCCAAAAGTCCGCGCGCTTTTCCAGGCCGGCGTTGTTGACCAGGATGTCGATCTTGCCGAGGGCTCCGACGGCCTGCTCGATAAATCTCTGGCCATCCGCTACGATCCCAACGTCGGCTTGAAACGCGGCAGCGCGCCGTTTAGTCGCGGTGATGGCATTCACGACTTCGTCCGCCCCTTTTTTGTTCTTGCGATAGCAGATGGCCACCTCGGCGCCTTCCTGCGCCAGGCGCTCCGCGATCGCGCGTCCGATTCCTTGATCGCCGCCCGTTACGGCGGCTACTTTTCCTGCGAGCCGATTTGACAACGCTCCTCCTAATGGTTCCTCTCACGCGGAAAGGAGCCGGTCCGGATTCCTTCTTGGGCTTCTGTAATTCTCAAGCGACGGTAACTTCCGGACTCAAGTAGACGTCCTGAATCTCGTTCAACAATTGAATTCCTTCTGATAATGGCCGCTGAAACGCTTTTCGACCTGAGATCAGACCGGTGCCGCCTGCCCGTTTGTTGATGACAGCGGTAACGAGAGCTTCCGCGAAGTCATTAGCGCCCGACGCTCCGCCGCTGTTGATTAGTCCTGCGCGCCCCATGAAGCAATTCGCCACCTGGTAGCGGCAAAGGTCGATGGGGTGATCGCTCGCGAGATCGGTGTAAATGCGCTTGTCAAATTTCCCGTAACTCGAATCGCCGATGTTCAGCGCCTGATAGCCGCCGTTATTCTCGGGAAGTTTTTGCTTGATGATGTCCGCTTGAATGGTCACGCCAAGATGATTGGCCTGCCCGGTCAGATCCGCCGAGACGTGGTAGTCCTTGTCTCGCTTGAAGGCGTTGTTGCGCAAGTAGCACCACAAAACCGTTCCCATGCCCAGTTCATGCGCATGCGCGAAGGCTTTGCTTATTTCGACGATCTGCCGGTCGGCTTGGTCCGAGCCGAAGTAGATGGTCGCGCCGACCGCGGCAGCTCCCATGTCGTGCGCCTCTTTCACTGTGCCGAAAAGAACCTGGTCGAATTTGTTGGGATAGGTGAGCAGTTCGTTGTGGTTGAGCTTCACAATGAAGGGGATTTTGTGCGCATACCTGCGGGCCACCGCTCCCAGTACCCCAAAAGTCGAGGCTACGGCATTGCATCCCCCTTCCATGGCCAGCTTGACGATGTTTTCCGCATCGAAGTAGTCCGGGTTTTTGGCGAAGCTGGCGCCCGCTGCGTGCTCAATCCCCTGGTCCACCGGCAATATGGACAGATAACCAGTCTTGCCGAGCCGCCCATGATCGAAGAGCCTTTGCAGGTTCGTCAGAACTCGAATATTCCTGTCCGACGCGGCCCAGACGCGATCCACGAAATCGGGCCCGGGAAGATGGAGGCGTTCCTTCCCAATCTTTGGTGAATGGAATCCGAGCAGGGATTCCGCGTGCGCTCCGAGATGTGCTTCGATGGTTGTGCGTGCAGCTGTTGCCATGATTTTCTCCTAAACTGCGCCTTGCGCTTGCCCGGCAAGCATGCTGGCCGCGGTTGGATCCGCGAGCCATACGACTTTGCCCGTCGCCGGGCGAATGATTTGTGCGGGAAGCTGGTCCGGCTCGTACGGCCCTTCGAGCACGGCCTCGAGCGCGGGCGCTTTTTCCGCCCCATGCACCAGAAACATGATTCGCGCTGCGTTGTTGAAAACCGGTGGTGTCAGCGTGATGCGATGCGTATAGAACTTTCCGACCCAATTGCTGACAACGAGCCGGTGTTCCTCCCTCAATGCTTTTGTGCCGGGAAAAAGGGAAGCTGTGTGCCCCTCCGGGCCCATGCCCAGAAGCACGAGGTCAAAACGCGGCAACTGGCCGGCTTTCAACCGGAAACATTCCTGCAACTCCGCTTCGTACTCTTCCGCTGCTTCGGCGGCATTTGGGTTTTCGGCGCGAATGCGATGCACCTGCTTTGGATCTACGGGGGCTTTGGCGAACATCGCTTCTCGGGCCATGCGGTAGTTGCTCTCGGCGTCATCGGGAGGCACGTGCCGTTCGTCTCCGAAGAAGAACTGCATCTTGCTCCATGGCACCTTGGCCTGCAGCAGCGGGTTGCCGGCCAGCAAACCGTACAACACTTTCGGGGTAGAACCGCCAGCGAGCGAGACGGAGAAGGAGCCCTTCTCCCGGACGGCCACTTGCGCAGCGTCCAGGAATTCCGCGGCTGCCGTTTGCGCAATGGCGCCCGCGTCCGGCAGGATTCTGATTTCTTGGTTGTTTGTCATGGTCTCAACGCACCCCGGCGGTTGCCCGCCCCAGCGCCGCCGGAACCGCACTAGGCTCAGACGACGGTTGGTCTTCTCCGATCGCTCGCCACGCCCGGCCGTCCCGTGCCAGCAAGTCGTCGGACTCCTGCGGGCCCCACGATCCAGCGGGATAGTTCGGGAAACGTTCGGCCGGCAGAGCGGACCACACGTCCAGCACCGGCTGAATGACGCGCCATCCCGCTTCGACCATGTCCGCGCGTTGAAACAATGTGGCGTCACCGATCATGCAGTCATACAAGAGACGCTCGTAGCCGGTGCTGTGGGAGTGTCCGAAATCGCGTGCATAGTCGAACTCCATGTCGACCAGGCCGAGCCGCATGACCGGGCCGGGGACCTTGGCCCCGAACCGCAGAGAGATTCCTTCGTCCGGCTGGATGTGAATGACCAGCCGGTTGGTCTCCAAATCGGCAATTTTTGTCTTCCGGAAAAGCACGAAAGGCGGGCGGCGAAACTGGATGGCAATTTCCGTCGCCCGGCGGGGCAGGCGCTTTCCCGTGCGCAGGTAGAACGGCACGCCTGACCAGCGCCAGTTGTCGATCTGCAATTTCAGAGCGGCAAAGGTTTCCGTATTGGATGTAGGCGAAACTTTGCTTTCGCTGCGATAGGCAAAGGAACGTTCGCTTGCCGCCATTCCCTCGCCGTATTGTCCGCGTACGGCGGTCGTGAGTACGTCTTCGGGTTTGGGGACCTGCACGGCGTGCAGGATTTCTGCTTGCTTGTCGCGCACCGCATCGGCGTCGAAGGAGATGGGCGGCTCCATAGCGGTCAGCGACAGCAGTTGAAAGAGATGATTGGGGACCATGTCGCGCAAAGCACCGGAGGTCTCGTAGTAACCCCCGCGTTGTTCGACGCCCACCGTTTCGGCGGCAGTGATTTGCACGCTGTCTATGAATTGCCTGTTCCACAAAGGTTCCGCGATGCTGTTTGCGAAGCGGAAGACCATGAGATTTTGCACCGTCTCTTTGCCCAGGTAGTGATCGATGCGGTAGATCTGTTGTTCCTCGAGAATCTGCTTGAGGTCGCGGTTCAGTTGTTTCGCCGACGCCAAATCTCTTCCGAACGGCTTTTCTACGATGACGCGGGCCCATTTGCCGTCCTGCTCCAGGGTGAGCCCGGCCTGGCCCAACTGCTTCGCCACGGGAGCGAAGAACTTGGGGGACACCGCGAGATAAAAGAAGCGGTTTCCTTGGGTGGAGTGATTTTTTTCGGCCACCGCAATCTGCGCGCGCAGCCTCTCGTAGGCGGCGGAATCCTGGAAATCTCCCTGCACGTAGTAAATTCGCTCGAGAAACCAATCCCAGAGATGGCCATCGATGGGCTCGGGCGAGAATTCCTTAATGTCCTTGGTGAGCTGGGCCCGAAATGCCTCCGTCGTCAAGGAATCGAAGGAGAAACCAATTACCGCGAATTGCGGGGAAAGCAGATGGTCTTTGGCCAAGTTGTACAGCGCGGGAATCAGCTTGCGTTTGGTCAGGTCGCCGCTGGCTCCGAAAATTACCATCACAGAAGGGCTGGGCTGCTGTCCGTGTTCGTCGAAGGCTTCAGTCATGTTCATTCCGTTCTTGCATCTCAGATTTTCACACTCTGTTCTTCGAAACGGCCTACTTGGCGCCGGCGGCCTTCTCGAGGTGCCCGCCAAATTGAAAGCGCATTGCAGAAAGGAGCTTTGCGGCATAATCGTCTTCGCCTCGCGAGACAAATCGCTGGAAGAGCGATGCGGTGAGCACCGGCGCCGGGGCCGTCGATTCAATAGCGGCAAGAATCGTCCAGCGGCCTTCACCGGAATCCGAGACTCTGCCGGAAAATCTTTCAAGGGAGGGCTGCTCGAGCAAAGAAATCGCGGTCAAGTCGAGGAGCCAACTGGCGACCACACTGCCTCTCCTCCAAACCTCGGCCACATCGGCAAGAGGAAATTCGTACTGGTAGTTTTCCGGGTTGCGCAGGGGCGTTGTCTCGGCATCGACTTCCCGGGTTCCGCTGCCGGCGTTGGCGTGCTTGAGGATGTTGAGTCCTTCGGCATACGCAGCCATTAATGCGTACTCGATTCCGTTGTGCACCATCTTCACGAAGTGTCCGGCGCCGGAGGGTCCGCAGTGCAAATAGCCTTCTTCGGACGTTCCTGAGACTTTCTCGCGTCCGGGCGTGCGAGAAATATCGCCGCGTCCCGGCGCAAGCGATTTGAAAATTGGATCGAGATGCCCGACGACTTGTTTTTCGCCACCGATCATCTGGCAATAGCCGCGCTCGAGGCCCCAGACGCCACCGCTGGTGCCAACGTCTACGTAGTGCAGACTCTTCGCGGAGAGTTCTTTGGCGCGCCGAATGTCATCAATGTAGTAGGAATTGCCGCCATCGATCACCATGTCGCCGGTTTCCAGCTTTCCGGCGAGGTCATGCAGCGTCGCGTCCACCGCCGCAGCCGGCACCATTAGCCACACGGCGCGCGGCCGCTTGAGCTTGTGCACCAGATCGTCAAGCGAACTGGCGGCGATGGCCCCGTCAGCCGCCACTTGCTTCACCGACTCCGCGCTGCGGTCGTAAGCCACGCAGTGGTGTCCGGCTCTTTGGAGCCGGCGCACCATGTTCGCTCCCATTCTTCCGAGTCCAATCATTCCTAGCTGCATCGTTATCGCTCCTTTTTAGGTCAAACTTTCCGGATCCCCTTTTTTTGGGGCTACGCCAATGCTTGCCTGATCGCTGCCTGGATTTTCGCGAGCCCCGCTTTTACGTCCTTGCCAAGGTGTACGCGAAGGGCTCGGCGGCCGCGTTCGGCAAGCACCGCAAAATCTCCGCGGGCTTGCGCGGCCTTGACGACACCGAAGGTGTATTTCTGATCGGGAACCGCCAGATCGTTGGCGTCGTCGCAGGTGATCTGCAGGAAGACACCGCTGTTGGGGCCACCCTTGTAGGCCTGGCCCGTCGAGTGCAGAAAGCGCGGGCCAAACCCCAGGACGGTGGCGATCTTTTTTGTGTCCCTGACCAGGTGGCGAACGGCCTGGAGAGCCGCTTCGTTTTCGGCGTTCATGGTGATGTAGCCAAGGAGAGCGAAATAATCTCCTGAGCCGGCGCGGCCCAGATGAGTTTTGAGGATCGCGGCAAACGTCTTTCCGTTCTTGAGGGCTTCGGAGTTTCGCGGATCCGCGTACAGCTTTACCCCGTCGCCTTCGAAGAAGGGCGTTTCGGCGGGCAGCTTGCCTGCCGTTTCGTATTCGCTCGTGAGCTTGCGAGTTTCAATTTTGCTGGCTTCCACATCCGGCTGGTTGAAAGCATTGATGCCGATGATGGAGCCGGCCACGGCCGTCGCAATCTCCCAGCGGAAGAACTCTTCGCCGAGTGCGTACGGCTCCCGCACCGCGATGCGAACAACGGGCTGACCTGCCTTTTCCAGAGCGTCTACGGCCGTATCCTGCTGTTGATCGGGCGCGGATTCCAGGCGGAGATACGCGAATACGCGGTCATTTCCGTAGTTCTCAGGCTTCGCCAGCTGTTCGCGGTCCACGGGAATGATTCCCTTCCCAATTTTTCCTGTGGATTCCGCGAGAAGCTGCTCCAGCCACGCGCCAAGGTCCGCAATGCCTGGAGAAGAGATGATGGTTACTTTGTCGCGGCCCTGGTTTGCGGCAGTTCCAAGAATCGCTCCCAGAACCACACCGGGATTCTCCGTGGCGGGCGCTGTTGCGGCACAGGCATGCACCATCTCTTCCGTGCGGTTCAGGAATTTCACAACGTCGACGCCCATGATAGCGGCGGGCACCATACCGAAATTGGATAACGCGGAGTACCGTCCCCCGATACTGGGCAGGCCGAAGAAGACGTGCCGGAACTTGTCGTTCTCGGCGACGTGCTGCATCTTTGAACCGGGGTCGGTAATGGCGATGAAGCGATTTCCCACTTCCTTCTCACCAACAGCTTCTTTTGCGCGGGCAAAGAAATACTGCTTATAAATGTTCGGTTCGAGGGTGCCGCCCGATTTGCTGGAAACGATGAAGAGTGTGCTCTCCAGATCGATTTTTGCTTCGATGGCCTTGATCTGCGCGGGATCGGTGGAATCGAGAACGTGCAGCTCGGGAAATCCCGCGATCTTTCCAAAGGTCAGCCGCATGACCTCCGGGCAAAGGCTCGAGCCGCCCATTCCCAGAAGCAAGGCGTGTTTGAATCCGGCTTGCTTTACTTCGGCGGCCAGTGAAGTCAGGTGCGCGATATGCGCGACCTGGTCGTCGGTGATTCCGAGCCAGCCGAGCCAGTGATTCTCGTCGGCTCCCGTCCATAGCGAGGCATCGGCGCGCCAGAGGCGGCGCGCCTTGTCGTTTTTCGTCCAGTCGGCGAGCGCGGCATTCACTGCGGCCGACAGGTTTGCCGGCAGTGCGTAGGAAATGGAATTGATCTTCGCGGAGCTGGCATTGGCTCTCGATCCCGTCGCTTCGAGGAGCTGCGCGAAGGCCTCGACAAACTGGCGCAGGCCGTCTTCCAGAAGTTTGTCCGTCACAGCCTTCATCAAGATGCCGGCCTTCTCCAGTGCTTCCATCGTGTCTGCGGCGTTCTCCACGTCCTCGGTGAGGCTGGCGCGAAGCCTGCCGTGCTCACGGAAGGCGTTGAAGGTCGCGGGAGGAATGGTGTTCACCGTGGAGGGGCCAATCAGTTCTTCGACATAAATCACATCCCTGTAATTGGAGTTCTTCGTGCTCGTGCTGGCCCACAGCAAGCGCTGAGGCTGCGCTCCCTTGCTGGCGAGTGCCCGCCAGGCTTCGCTCGAATACAGTTCCGTGAAGTGATGATAGGCAAGCTTCGCATTGGCGATGGCGACCTTGCCGAGCAGGCCGCTGAGACGTGCTCGCTTGGCCGGATCGGTTGTCGTTTTCAGCTGGCTGGTAATTTGCGCGTCAATCATGGAATCGATTCGGCTGACGAAAAAACTCGCCACGCTGGCGATGCGGCTGGTGTCTCCGCCGGAGGCGGCGCGGGCGGTGAGACCTTCGATGTAGGCTTTGGCAACCTGTTCGTACGCTCCACGCGAAAAAAGTAATGTTACGTTGACGTTGATGCCCTCGCTGATCAGTTGGCGAACGGCCGGAATGCCTTCGGATGTAGCCGGAACTTTCACCATCAGGTTTGGGCGGTCCACGGCTTTCCAGAGTCTGCGGGCCTCTTCCAAGGTTCCTGCGGTGTCATGGGCGAGCAGCGGAGAGACTTCGAGGCTGACGTAACCGTCGTGGTATTTGCTCTCCTCCCAGACCGTGCGGAGAATGTCCGCTGCATCCTGCACGTCTTTGATGGCGATTTTTTCGTAAAGGGCTTTGGCATCGAGTTTGGCGGATTCCGCGCTTTCAATCACCGCTGCGTAGTCCGTGCTGCCGACGATGGCCTTTTCGAAAATGGCCGGATTCGAAGTGACGCCGCGCAGGCCGTCCTCCACAACCAGGCGCTTCAGCTCTCCGCTCGAGATCAAACTTCGGCGAATATAGTCCAGCCAAACGGACTGTCCGAATTCGGACAGCCCCCGCAGTGGATTCGCGCCTTTTGGAATGCTTAATGCTGCTGTTGTCATGGTGTTTGCTGCCTTTCTTTGCGTGATAAATTCACTTCGCGGCGGACGACCTTTCGAGCAACGTCCGTCCGCATTTCGCTTCAATTGCATCAATCTTTCCGATACGCCGGAGATGCCTTTCCTCCTGCGACTGCTTGGCGCCGGCGAACGCGCGCACCAGTTCATGAGCCAGCTCTTCGCCGATCACGCGGCCTCCGAGAACCAGGACGTTCATGTGATCGTGTTCCACGCCCTGGTGAGCCGAGTACGTGTCGTGACAAAGCCCGGCGCGAATGCCGGAAAATTTGTTCGCGGCTACGGATGCACCGACACCGCTTCCGCAAATCAGCACGCCGCGTTCTACCCGCTCGCTGAGAATCGCGGCAGCCAGCACTTCCGCAAAGTCTGGATAGTCGACAGGGGTCGTGTCGCAAGTGCCCAAGTCCACCACGGTGTGGCCCAAGCCACGGAGAAACTCGAGGACTGTTGCTTTCAAGCGAAATCCGGCGTGATCGGATGCGACGGCGATATGCATGGCTATTTCACCTGTGCGAGCTGGGCCTTGGCAGCTTCGACGACATGGCTGGTAGTGAATCCAAATTCTTTTTGGAGAACTTTGAGCGGCGCGGAGGCTCCGAAAGTCTTCATCCCGAGAATCGCTCCGTCCATGCCCGTGTATCGCGCCCATCCCATTGTGGATGCCTGCTCCACCGCAACGCGCGCCCTTACCCTTGGTGGCAACACCGTTTGCCGGTAGTCCTCAGTTTGTCTTTCGAACAGTTCCCAGGAAGGCATGCTCACGACACGCGCGCGAATTCCCTCGCGGGTCAGTTCCTCATAGGCCTCCACACACAAGGACACCTCGCTCCCCGTCGCCATCAGCAGTACATCCGGCTTTCCGTCCGCTGAATCCGCGAGAACGTAAGCCCCGTGCGCAAGGCCAGTCGCCGCAGCAAAGCGCTTCCGGTCGAAGGTGGGCAGCGCTTGCCGCGTCAGGATGAGCGCTACCGGCTGCCGCGGCATGGCCAGAATCAGTCTCCAGGCTTCCGCGACCTCGTTCGCATCGCAAGGCCGCATAACCACAAGGTTCGGAATGGCGCGCAATGAAATCAGGTGTTCGATGGGCTGGTGCGTCGGGCCATCTTCACCGACGCCAATGGAGTCATGCGTGAAAACGTGAATGACGGGAATCTCCATCAACGCGCTGAGCCGTATCGCGCCTCGCCCGTAATCACTGAAAATCAGGAACCCTGACCCAAACGGCCGGAGCTTGGAGAGCGCGAGACCATTCAGGACCGCTCCCATGGAGTGTTCCCGAATTCCGAAGTGCAAATTCCGGCCTGATGGACTGCCGGGCTGAAAATCGCCGGCCCCGGGAAAGGTCAGTCGTGTCTTGGTGGAAGGAGTGAGGTCCGCGGAACCGCCGAGAAGCCACGGCAGATTTGGAGCGATGGCGTTCAGTACTTTGGAGGATGCGTCACGCCCAGAAACTCCCTTGGCATCGGCGGGAAAAACGGGAATGTCTTTCGACCAATTCGCCGGCAGTTCGCGCTTCTGAATTTGGTCGACTTCCGCCGCGAGCTCGGGGAATTTTTTCCTGTATTCCGCAAATTGTTTCTCCCACTGTTCGCGTGCTTCGCGGCCTCTGTGTCCAAGGCCGGCTTCGAAGTGCTCATACACTCCGTTGGGTACGAGAAACTTGGCGTCGGCTGGCCAGCCATACGCCTGCTTGGTGAGCTTGATCTCTTCTTCACCGAGCGGCTCGCCGTGCGCGGCGCTCGAGTCCTGTCGGTGCGGTGAGCCATAACCGATATGACTGTCGACGATCACGATGGACGGCCGGCCCGTCGTGCCCGCCGCATTCCTCAGCGCGGTCTCGATGCGATCGAGATCGTTGGCATCCGCCACGCGCAGCACGTTCCATCCATACGCCATGAAGCGTCCGGCCACATCTTCGGTGAAGGTGATGTCCGTCTTGCCTTCGATGGTGATGTGATTGTTGTCGTAGATCCAGCAGAGGTTGTCGAGTTTCAGGTGCCCCGCGAGAGAAGCCGCCTCTGACGAGATGCCCTCCATCATGCAGCCGTCGCCGCAGAGCGCGTATATCCTATACCCGAACAGTTCAAGGTCCGGGCGGTTGTATCGCGCTGCGAGCCACTTCTCGGCAATGGCCATTCCCACGCTGGTAGCCACGCCTTGTCCCAATGGACCGGTGGTTGTCTCGACGCCCGAAGTCCAGCGGTATTCGGGATGCCCTGCGCAGCGGCTCCCGAATTGCCGAAAGGACTTGATGTCGTCCAGCGTGACCGAAGGCCTTCCCAGGATTTCATATTCCGGATCCACGGCCTTAACCTTCGCAAGATGCAGGACGGTGTACAGCAAGGTCGACGCATGTCCGGCCGAGAGCACGAAGCGGTCGCGATTCATCCAAATCGGATCTTCAGGATCGAACCTCAGAAGTCTCTGCCAAAGGCAATAGACCGTCGGCGACATGCCCATAGGCGTACCGGGATGCCCGGAATTCGCCTGCTGGATCGCATCGATGGCCAGCGTCCTCATCGTGTTTACACAAACCTGGTCGAGATCCAATACCGGCTGAGTCGTTGACATCACAGTTCCCGCTTTCTGAAGCAATCGCTGATTTCTCTGCGTCGCATTTTCAAATTTGTTTCGCTCATGTCCGTTTCCCGTGTCCAATTTACCGTCGTCGCGCTTACGCCATCTTTCGAGTTTCTGTTTCCGCTTTTCAACTCCTGCGAAAAACCCTGACCGTCACGCTCGTGCTCCTTCTGCGCCATCGACACGATCCCCCCAGACTTGTCGAACAGTATAAACCGGCTGCTCGTGGTTCCCTGGTCGATGGAAGCGATGTAAGACATGATTCTCCGTTCGTTCTTCATCAGCTGCTGGCCGGTTGCGTTAAGAGCTGCTGGAAGGCCCGGACCGAAGGCCCGCCACTCGGAAATACCTGTCAATCTTGTCCACGTATAGCCCTATCGCGGAGCGCACATGCTCGGCAGACCAGCCGAGCTGCTGGCCCAGAATCGAGCCCACAACCGGCGCCGCTTCCTTCGAAGCTCTCCAGCTGAAGAACTCCAGGCCGGTGCGCCGCGCCAGCACGTCCTCGATGGTCACCGCCATGTCGCGCGCGCTCTGCACGATTTCCGCGCGAATGGGCGCAAAATCCGCGACGATAGGCTTGGCAAGCTCAGGGTCTTTCCTGGCGAGGTCCAGAACCTCCGGCGCGTTAGTGCCAAATCTGCCCGCCAGGTGTTGCGCGGTTTGCTTGGAAATGCTGTAGTCGCGAACCAAGCTCATCCAGTAGACAGGCGTAAAACCACTCGCACCGGTAAGCGGCCGATTGCGCGTCAGCGTTGGTGTCACCGGCAAGTCCAGATGCTTCTGAACGGCGTCAATCGTCTCCTCAGCCATGGCCCGGTGGGTCGTCCACTTCCCTCCCATGATGCTGATCAGTCCTGTTTCTCGGTCAACCTCCAGTTCATCGTCACGAGAAAGTTTCTTGGTGTCGCCATGGTTATCGCGGCTCACCAGTGGCCGCGCCCCGGCGAATCCGCTGACAACCTGGTCCTTGGACACCGGCTTTTCCAGGTACTGGTTGAGTTGGCGAAGAATGAATTCGACTTCATCCTTCGTAACGCAGAGCTCGTCGGCAACGCCGACTTCTTTATCCGTCGTACCAACCAGCAGCCGCCCCATCCAAGGGACTGCGAACAGCACGCGCCCGTCTTCCGTCTTCGGAATCAGCATCGCGTCCTCGCTGGGAAGCACATCCAAAGGCAACAGAATGTGGCTCCCTTTGCTGAGTCGCATGCGGTGATGGATGCCTGGCGTGGCAAGATTTCGAACGGTATCCGCCAACGGACCCGTTGAATTCACGAAGGCGCGGGCGCGGATCAGGAACTTCTGACCAGAGAATTGATCTTCCACCTCTGCCGCCGCGAGTCTCCCGTTCGCAGCTTTCTGGAAGCCCGTAACGCGGATGTAGTTCGACGCGTCTCCGCCGGATTCCCAAAATGTTTTCACCAGCGCGATGTTGTAACCGGCGTCGTTGAACTGCCCGTCGGCGTAGGCGATCGAGCCGACGAGATCGTCATTCTTCAGCGTGGGCATGCGCCGCAGCGTTTCCTGCCGCGAAAGAAAATGACTGGGGAAAATGCTCGTTTCTCCGGCAATCCAGTCGTAGAGCTTCAACCCGACGTCGTAATAGCTGGCATCCAGCCAGTGGAAGCATGGGATCAGGAATTCCAGGCTGCGGGAAAGATACGGACCGTTCTTGAGCATCAGGACACGTTCGTGCAACGCACGGTCGACGACGTGATATTCCGCCGGGTCAAGTTCCTTGACCGCTTCCTCGAGATAGCGAACTCCGCCGTGAATGATCTTTGTGGACTTGCTCGAGGTGGCGCCGGCAAAATCTCCGGCTTCGACCAGCACGGTCTTTAAGCCGCGAAGTTGAGCATCCAGCGCGCAGCCCGCTCCCGTTGCCCCGCCGCCTATCACACAAACGTCAAACCACTTGCTCCGGATGCTGCGCAGCGTTTCCTCGCGGCTTCTCACGGTATCCCCGGCATCGTCCGGTCTTTGTCCTTGGTTTTCATCCTTTTCCTCTGGTACCGTCCCTCGCAGGCGCGCTCCTAGCAGCTCTGCGCAATCTCCATCCGCTGACCGTACCTCCCAACGGCTTCTCCATCCCACGTGCGCTGAAATTGCCGGGGCGTCATGCCCACCAGATTTCCAAACACCGTAGTGAAGTGCGCCTGGTTCTCGAATCCTACCGCAAGCGCGACGTCGACAATCTTCTCGTGACCTTGGCGGAGAAGCTCCTTCGAACGATTGATTCGCTCCTGCAGAACGTACTGATGCGGCGCCAGCCCGGTGCTGAGCTTGAACAGCTTGGAGAAATGCGATTGGCTCATCCCCGCCATCCTGGAAAGCGCGTCAACGGTCAGCGGTTGGTCGAGATGGTTCCGGATGTGCTCGACGACGCGAGCCAGGCGCCGCGGTGGAAGGCCGAACGCCTGCTCGCGAGGGGCGTACGAGGCCTCGATAAAGGCCTCCGCCAGCGCGCACGCCAGATCCTGTGTCACGACACATGCTCCCATGACAAGAAGATTCATGTCGTCATCCTGAACCCCTTGCCGCGCTGAGTTCAACTCATGGCACAAAGCCGCGCGCACACCGGGGTGCTTATTGGCCGTGACGGAAGCTCCGATGGCCCTCGAACAGATCAGCACGCCGCGTTCGACGCGCCCCGCGTTGATGGCCGATGCAAGTTGTTCCGTTACGCTCTGGTAGTTACCTCGTCGGGTGTCCTCCGTCGAGACATCGACAGCGGCATGCCCCTGTCCGGCAAATCTGGCTTTGAGACGTTCCTTACATTCGAATCCGAGCTGGTCCGAGCCGAACCCTATCCTCACGATTACTCCTCAAGATAATTCGACAGTCAGTATTGCAACGTGCCTGCCAATCAGGCAAGCGACGACCGGCACGCCAAGTCGTTGAAAGTAAAGGCACATGAAGAGATGAAAGGGCGCACGCCATTTCCCGCTCGGCTCCGGCGTCACGACCTCGACTTTACCGTCAAACGCTCGCCAGGAATCCTGGACCCGACTGAGCTCCCGTCTGTATGCCGCACGTCCTTCATGTCTGTTTTTGTTGAAAACAGGACGGTTGGATGACTCTCCGAGGAACGCCCATCGATGGATATCCAGGTGCTTCATGGAACCAAGACTGAAAACGGAGATCGCCAGTGAACGGTACATCCAGATCTGTCGACCGCGTCGGAACCGCCTGCGTAGGAGCAGCGGATCGTCGCATGCAACTGTCCCGAGGGCGGAGCGAAACTCGGCGGCTAACCTCGCGCGGGTCGGCTAGCTCCCGCCCAGGCACGTTCGTGCGAACTCAAACGGAAAGCCGGGAATGGGAAGCGCTCCAGGAGATGTTTTTGGCTTCACGCCGGAGATACCTCGGACTGGCCTACTCTGTCTTAAAGAATAAGGAAGACGCCGAAGACGCGGTTCAAGATGCACTCCTCTCAGCCTATCGTCACTTACGCGGTTTCGAAGGCCGGTCTGCCATTACGACCTGGTTCACCCGCATCGTCCTAAACGCTGCTCTGATGATCCGCCGAAAACGGAAACACTCTCGGATCGAATCCTTGCCAGAAACCTCCGCAACGGATGACATGCAATGGATCGATAGGATTCCGGCGTCCGAACCTGATCCGGAAATCACGTTCGCCCAGAAAGAGACATTCCGGTGGATCGATATTGTGCTCGAGAAGATGAGTCCCGTGCTTCGCCAGGCATTTACGATGACGTACTATGACGAAAAGTCCAGCGAAGAAGCAAGTGCCGTACTCGGCGTTACTACCGGCACTTTCAAGTCAAGACTGTTCCGGGCCCGGCAACATCTCATGAATCAGGCGCAGCGCGCCTTCGCGAATCCCATCCGGGGGGCCTCGCATTTCCAATTCTCCTTCGGCGGAAATGATTTTCCGACGCTTGTCGCAAGGCCGGCGGAAATCCGGTCTAGAGAAATCTCGTTCTCATGAAAGCTCCGAACCTAGTGCTCTCTGGGCAGAGGCGTCAAATGTCAGTGAGCAGCAAGGATTCGATGGCCTCCGTTATATCGGCTAGCCGCCAAGATCCTTTGATAGACAATTCCATTCTCGTTAGCGATGAAGGTCATCACGCCTCGGGACCAGAGAGACGTCTACCTCGGCAGCCCTCCCCATTACCGGAGTGAAGGGGAGGACAAAGATCGGCGAGCTCCGCTCGAAATGTGTGGGAAGCGAAGCGCACCAGCGCCGAGATTGTCGAAACTGCAATTCCCCGGGTGACGGTATCGCGCATACCTGGCGCGGGAGCGGGCTAGTTACCTGCTCGTGCGGCCTTGCGCGCCGGTTTTTCCTGGGCAAGAAATTCCAGGAGAGCTCGGTTCACTGCGTCCGCGTGGGTCCAGGTCAGGCCGTGCGGGCCGCCCGGGACAACCACGAGTTGGCTATTCTTGACGAACTCAGACGTGCGCTTTCCGGTGGCGGAAAGCGGAAGAATCCGGTCGGCGTCGCCGTGAATGACGAGCGTAGGAACGTCAATGCGCTTGAGGTCCTTGCGGAAGTCCTCCAACCAGGCCGAAACACAGGCCAGGGTGCCTGCGGGAGACGCGCCGGCCGCAATGTTCCAACTGAGCTGTATCACCTGCTCGCTGATCTGTTTGCCACGAAAAATGTCCGCGTTGTAGAAATTCTCGAGGAACTGAGACAGGAACGCCGGGCGATCCGCACCGAGGGCTTTCTTGATTCCTTCGAATACTCCGCCGTCCACACCCTCCGGATTCTCCGGCGTCTGGAGCAGGAACGGGGGGATCGCTGCGATGAAGACTGCCCGCTTCACTCGGGTTGACCCGTGGGTTCCCAGATAGCGGGCCACCTCGCCGCCACCCATCGAAAAACCGACCAACGTGATGTCGCGCAGATTGAGCTTGGTGATCAGCGCGTGGAGGTCTTTGGAGAGGGTGTCGTAGTCGTAGCCCGACGTCGGCTTGCTGGAGTCGCCGAAGCCTCTGCGGTCGTAGGCAACGACGCGGTAACCGGCGTCGAGCAGAGCAGGGACCTGCTTCTCCCACGATCGTCCGCTCAGAGGCCAACCGTGGATCAGGATAAGCGGTTTGCCTGTGCCGTGATCTTCATAGAAAAGATCGATCTTCCCTGAATTTTCCTTCCCGACAGTTATGGATGGCATGGACCCTTCTCCTTTTGTGAGCGTATTTTTTGGCTGCAGCAACGGGAATCGCTGGTGGACTGCTACTCGACTTTGGTTTTCTCCTCCCACTGGTTCTGAATCACATACTGACCATGATCGATGGTGAAGACTCTTTTACCATACAACCTCACATCCACTTGCGTCTCGTCGCGCAAAGGCAGCCAGAATCCATCTACCTTCTGGTACTGCCGGATAAAGTCAGCGCGTTTGACCCAGAACGATGGTTTTTTCGCGGGATGGCCGTCTATCTTCGCGACCGCAAAGTCGCGGCTCTCGATCCAGATTGTTCCTGCGAACAGGTATTTGTCTTTTCGCTTGGGGACAGCCTGGAGCACAAAACAGTGGTACTGGCCCAAATCCTCTTCCCCGACAAAATAGAACTGGTAGTTGGCGGGCGTTAGCGCAGCGTCGTGGTGCTGCTTCCCGGACGACGTTTCCATCTCACTGTTCATCAGGCCGTCGAATACCATGTGGCGAACAATTCCTGACCCCTTCTCCGAGGTTTTTTCAAACGTCTTCACATCGGGCGCGCGATACTCCATTCGGACGACGGTCTGGGCGTCGAGTTTTCCTTCGTGGGTCCGGATTTCGTATGTGCGGATCACCGTGTAGCGCTGCAATGACTCCTTCCGGCGTTCGCTTTCCGCAAGCACTTTCGACACGATCTCGCCTGCGGCCAGATCGCCGCCCAACGAGGAATCCGCATTACTTTTGGCGTTTTCGCTGGCTAGGAAAGCGCTCTGTTTAGCCTGCGCCCGTGGTGCAAGCGCGAGCGCAAATAGCATCAGCCACCCGGTCGCAGCGCAATAGAGCATTCGCGAGATATTCATGGCTAAGAATTACCTCCTTGAATTATGCCGGCAGCGGGAGTTCAACCATTACGCATTTAAAAGCGTAATGGTTGTAATGCAGAGTGTATTGTTATGCAGAGCCAACCTTTGATATGGCCCGCTGGTAAGTCATTTTGAAGACTTTTTGCTCTGCGTAAAAGTGGCCGCTTTGAGGGATGCGATCAGCTTGTCGGTAACCTTAAAGCGTCCGGAGCGCAGTTTCGGAGGCACCACCGATTCCAGGGCTTCTAGCTTCACCGACGGATCCACTCGCAAGTACATCTCCGTGGTTTGCGTCTTCGCGTGGCCAAGCCACAGGGAGACCTTTCGAAGATCTTTCGTCGCCTGCAGAATAGTTAACGCGCAGGTGTGCCTCAGAACGTGTGGGTGCACGCGCTTCGTGGCCAGCGAGGGGTAATGCTGCTTCACGGTTCGGATGTGTTTACGCAAGATGTATTCGAAGCCCGAGCGAGTCAAGGATCCGCCGCGCGCATTGACGAACAGTTCCGGCACCGGTACGGTTCCCCTCGCTGCCAGCCAGGCTCGAAGCGCCGAAGTGGTCGTCTTCCACAGCGGCAGGCACCGTTCCCTCCGGCCCTTGCCATGGACGAGCACGCTGGGTTGTGGCTGGAATTGGAGATCGTCCAGTCGGAGGCCGATCAGCTCGGAAACACGTAAGCCTCCTGCGTAGCACAGGTGCAGCATGGCACGGTCCCGAATGCCTTTCCACCCGGTTGGGTCGGGCGAATTCAGCAGACCCTGGATTTCCTCTGCTGTCAGATGCCGGACCAGTTTTGACTCGGTTTTCTTGGTGGGAATCGCCAGGATGCGCCGGATCTGCTCGATCGCTGACGGAACGCGATACTCCAGGAAGTGCATAAAGGATTTGATCGCGGCCAGGCGGATGTTTCGAGAGCTTGCTCCATTGCCGCGTGTGGTTTCCAGATCGTTCAGGAAATCGAGCACGAGCGGCGCATCGATTTGCTCCACCGTCAACTGGGATGGCGCTGCCTGGAGGTGCTTGCTGGCGAAGGTTAAGAGCAACTGGAAGGCGTACGCATAGGAGTCACGCGTGTTCTCGCTTGCGCCTCGTTCGATGGGCAGTCGTTGCTCGAAGAAGGCAGTGAGGTGTGGCGCGAGCGGCGTGCTTGTCTTGGTTTGTGCGAGAGGGGACTTTTCACCTGCAGAACCTGGCGATGGTCCGCGCCGGGATTTCTGGCTGGTTCCACGGCATCCACCGGGACACCCGGGATGGGTTCTCGACTGCCTCGACCGCGTGTTTTTGCGGTTTCCTGTCAGGGTCATGTTCGCCTTCCCATAGCAAATCCTTCTGCACGGTCGGCTATGTCCCGCATTAGCTCCGGCACCGCTTCCAAATACCAATACGTGTGGGCTACCTTGCTATGACCCAGATAGGTCGATAACGCCAGCATGTGTTTGGTGACAGCATCGCGGCCATCGGGGCAGGTTTCGAGAGCTCTGACGGTAAAGGTGTGTCTCAAGGAATGAGGAGTGGGTCGGACACCTCCGGGGCCGGGCGGCAGCCCGATTCGCTTCACCGCTTTGTGGAATGTCCCATCCACAGAGCTCAACGAAAGCGGTTTTCTTCGCAGCGACACGAACACATGGTCGTCGAAGGGGACGTAGGGGCGTCGTTGCTGTAGATACCGTTCCAGTGCCGCCTGTGCCGTCTCATGCAAGGGCACTAGACGGCTCTTGCGGAATTTGGTGCGTCGAATGACCAGACCATCTGGCGTGATGTCGTCCAATCGCAGACGGGTCGCTTCGGACACGCGCAGTCCCGTGCAGGCCAGCAGGGAGAAGAGCGTGCTGTAAGTCGCTCGGGCAAGCCGAGGCCGCGCTCGCAAGGCCGCCTTGATGAGTTGCCGGATCTGGTCTGCTGTCAGAATGTACGGGGTTCGTCGTGGCGACCTCTCAGCGCCGAAAACCGCCGGCGGCACCTCGTGGCGTTTGTCCTCGGCGCGAAGATAGCGGGCGAATCGGATGATGATCCCGAGCCTGCGAGCGCGCTGCGGAACCGCTTGTGCCAATCCCGCCCATTCGATAGCAGTCTTGGCTGAAATGTGGTGCTGCTGTCTCGCCTTCGAGAACTCCGCAAAGTTCTTCAAGAAAGAACCTTCGCACCTCAACTCGAAACCAGCTGCCCGGCGAACAGCCAGATAAGTCTCGACAGCTCGGGTCAACATAGCTATACCTCCGGCCAGGATTGCGCAATTTGCCGCAAAGACGGGATATCCACTTTGGCGTAGATCTGAGTAGTTTCGATAGAGCTGTGGCGCAGGATAGTGGCGATGTCTTGCAGCGATGAACCTTGCCGCAGCATGGATGTCGCGAGCGAATGTCGAAGCAAATGCGCGGCCCCTCGACTGGGGCGCACCACACCCGCGCGGCGCAAATGCCTGTCGACGATACACGAGACAGCAGAATACGAGGTTAAAGGTCTAATGGGTGCAAGGGCTGAGACAAAAACCGTATCGGCGTTGGTCCGTGGCCGGCCTTTTTTTAGGTAAGCCACGATCGCCTGACCCACTTCCTGGGTCAGCGGCAGCCGCGCGTGGCGATGCCCCTTACCGCAGACCTGAATCGAGGCGTCCTTCCAGTCGATGTCAGTCAGGCGGAGATGTGCGACGTCGCCCGCCCGAAGACCCAAACGGGCCAGCAGCAGCAAGATCGCCCGATCCCGCCGGCCGACGGCTGAGGCTCGATCACAGGAAACGATCAGACGTTCCACGTCTTTTCCTGGAAGATAGCGCGGCAGAGAAGCCAGACGCCAATGAGCTACAGTGGGGATGGCGGCATCCAATCCCACGGCGCATTGGCCTTCGGCGATCAGGAAACGCAGAAACATGCGGACTACGGTGGTGCAGTTTTTAGCTGTTCCCCACCCGCAGGAACGACTTTTCTCAAGAACAAATGCTCGCAACCTGCGGGCATCAAACCGGCTTGGCTCCTCTCCCAGCCGCTGGAGCAACTCGCGAATGTAAATGCGATAACTACGCAGGGTCACATCACAGATACCCCGTTGTTGGCGCATCCACTGACAGAAAGCCAACAACAGGGCCGGATCGCGAACTGGGGGTTTGATCGATTTCTTGATGATGATCCGGGCCTCTCGCAGGTAGGCCTGGAACAGGCGCGCGCCACGGACCACACTCAGCTGATCCCGATGGCCGTAGTGTGGGCAGTGGCATCGACTCAGGTGGCGCTCGAATCCCACCAGGGATTGTTCGTTCACCGACATGGTCTGCCGATGGGTCCAATAGAGAAAGTGCTCTGCCGCACGAAGGTGTAGGCGAGCAGTCCTCGTTCTGTACCCTCTATCCGATAAAGCTTGAGCGAAGCTTTCCAACTCTGACAGCATGGGCGAGCTTATAACCCAGCGGCAGGAGCAACACCAAAAGGATGTTGTTTGCAAGAATTCGGAGGCATAAGTGGTTGAACAGCAGGCAGTTGGCAGGGAGCCAAGGTGTTGTTTGCAAGATTCGCCAGCCGCCGCTTTTGGTCCCGTAAGCGCTGTTGCCGACGATTCCATTCCAACTGCCGAGGGTGGTTCTGACGGTATTTCTTCCAATAGCCTGGGTTCGCCTCGCGCCACTTTCGCGGACTCTCCAAGCAGACCTGCCGATACACCGGATCGGAAACCATCTTCTGCCGATGATAATCGGACTGGCGTTGGCTCTGGCATGCGGGCTGGTTGCAAACCTTTTGTTGAGGATGATAACGATTAGGTTGAAAACCTTGTCGACAGTAGCGGCAACGGTGATGCTTCATCAGGCGGCTCCGGAGGAGAATGGAAGGGGCTCATTCTCTCCGGAAGCGCCATTAAATGCGGAGCAGCTACTCAGAGAATTCAGTGCCTATTGCGCTGTTGCCGTGTCTCCACCCCTGTTTATCGCTGCAAGCCTTCGAAGGAGGGCATGACGTCCGAGTTCGAGCGGCGGGTCTGGAGTCGGCAAAGGCCCTACGATTATGCGGTGCAGTCTGGCCTGCAAAATCAGCAGATCATCCAGCTGACAATCGGGATAGGCGGTTCCTCG